>Ga0265301_10000355_pt1 | contig 68776 bp, 51 predicted proteins | sample AusTroGonzalo_MG_2_FD_193488 | JGI IMG/M metagenome (GOLD analysis project Ga0265301, IMG submission 193488) | Bovine rumen microbial communities from tropical cattle in Woodstock, Queensland, Australia - Gonzalo_04 | ecosystem: Host-associated > Mammals > Digestive system > Stomach > Rumen ... | reverse complement strand
TTACCGTCCGACTTGCATGTATTAGGCCTGCCGCTAGCGTTCATCCTGAGCCAGGATCAAACTCTTCGTTGTACTATTGTCTTTTTTCTGTTTTACTCTGAATCTCGGGTTCCGCCTTGATGTTCTCTTGGTGTTCCTTGTTAAAGGTTCCTTTCCCTGGCGGCGCTCCCGCGCCGCCGGTATATTGTGCTGGCCTCAGACTTTCAAAGAACTTTCCGCTTCCGGCTCCCTTCCTCCGAACCCCCCGTTCCTTCCGAAAGCGGGTGCAAAAGTACTACCTTTTTCAATACGTTCAACACTTTTTTGAAAATATTTTTCTCAAATATCGTAAAATACTGTTTATCAGCATATAATACTATGTCATTTTTCGGTTTTATGAAGCGAATTGAGGTGTTTTCGGACCAAAAAGGAGACAAAAAGGAAACATTTGCGGCCGGTCTTCGGTCGGTTTTGGGTCATTTTCTATCGAAAAGACGACGGCTGAATCAAAAACACCTTATATTAATATAGGCGCCAAGATTAATAATTGTATCCCTTACCTACCTTCATCTTCTCTGTCTGGTAATGGCCGAGGTAGACGATACCAAGGTTGCCGTCGATGGCAATCTCGTCGCCCATCTTCAGCGGATGTCCGTTGAGTTGGCCGAACTGGTCGTCGACATCGACTTCGAGGCCATCGCAGCTGACCACACAGACCTTGCCAAGACGCACTGCCGTGACGGCTGCATGCGAGGTGGCACCACCACGCGCCGTCAGCAGGCCGTCGCAGTCGAAGATCATGCCGATGTCGTCGGGGACGGTGTCGGGGCGGACCAAAATAACTTGGCTGTCAGGATACTGTTCGCGCAAGGTCTTGATTTGGTCGGCATTGAAGGCGGCCAAACCGTTCATGGCGCCACCACCGATGCCCATGCCATGGCCCAACTGCTGCATCTCGTCGGGCGACAGCACAAAGGCGGTCTTCTCTTCCTCGGTCTTGAGGTCTTGGTCGCGGATTTGCAAGATATGGAAGTCCTCAGGCTTGTCGGACTCGAAGGTAAACTCCATCTCCTGCGGGCTGTAGCCGAGGTTTTCGGTGAGTTCGACGGCAACGGAATATATCTTCTTGTAGATGTCGGGCAACAAGGTCTGCATGGAAGGTCCTTCCAAACCCGCGGCCTTGCGTTGCGTCTCGCCAATCGGCAAAGGCTTGACCAAACCACCGACGATGTCCTCACCCTGACTGCGCATGGTGAAGTCGCCGTAAAGATGAACACCAGGACGCTCGCGGTGCGGGTTCTGCGTGAACACCACGCCCGTGCCCGAAGTCTCGCTTCGGTTGCCGAAGATCATCTGTTGGACGATAACGGCGGTGCCCCAATTCTCGGAGATGCCCAGATGGCGACGATAGGCCAAGGCGCGTTCGGAGTTCCACGACTCGATGACCATGTTGACGCAGTCGATCAACTGCTTGAACGGGTCCTGCTCAAAGGCCACACCGTGGTCGGCAAGGATGCGTTTGTATGAATTGGCCACCTCGCGCATCTGCCCGATGCTGAAGTCGGCCTTCACCTTCACGTTGTTCTTCTGCTTGAAGGCGTTGATCTCGTCGTCGAAAACGTCGCGTTCGATGCCTTTGGCCATGCCCCAACTCTGCAGGAAACGACGGTACGAGTCCCAAATGGCCCATGCCTTTTCGGGATCGTTGGCGATGGCTTCCACCTGTTCGTCATTGAGACCCACATTCAAGAAGGTGTCCATGGCACCCGGCATGGAGATGGCCGTTCCCGAACGCACCGACACAAGCAGCGGGTTCCCAGGATTGCCAAACAGCCGTCCGCTGATGCGCTCCAGCTCCTCGATATGTTTGCGGATCATGGCGTGAATCTCAGTACGCAGCTCAGGGATGGTATTGATGGTCTCGTTGCGGCGGAAGGTCTCCGTAGTGATGACGAAGCCCGGAGGCACCGGCATGCCATGCAGGTACAGGTTCTTCAAGTTGTTGGCTTTGTTGCCGATGAAGACCTGGTTGTCCATCTTGGGTGTCCTCTCCCAGAACGGACTGATCAGCATCTCAGAGTTGTAGGTCATGATGTCGCTGATGAGTTTCTCGTTCAGCGTGGTTTCCATATTGCGCAACGAGGCCATGATGCGGCCGATGAAATTGTCCAAAGGCTGCATCAGGAAGGCATCGGAGAGCAGGTCGCGGTGGAACTCCTCCGACTTCTTGCTGATGAGTGCCGTCATCTCGCGTTCGCTCAGTTTACCCTCAGGGTCGAAAAGCTGCGGAATGACGATCTTCAGCGGGTATTCATACGACTTCAAGAAGTACTTGATGATGATGCGACGCACGTCTTCAGCAATGAACTGGAAGATGTTGATGTACTGTCCGAATGAGAAGCTTCGTGAGGTCAAGCTGTAGCGCAACATGTCGAGTTTCTGGTTGAAACTCTGGTTGGTAATGCCGTCCAACTCGAGGCCATTACGGAAGAACTCCAGGATTCTATAGATTTGATTCAGTGTGCGTTCCGAGATGTATTCGAGGTTGATGCTCTGCACCACCTTCTCCATGAGTTGGGTGGCCACACGCTCCAAGCGGAAGGTCAGGCCCATGGCCTCGAACTTGTTCTCGCGGTAGGTGCCATACATCGACGGGATGCCGATGGCGATATGGCGCTTGTGATAGATATTCTCCCAGCCTTCGCTCTGTTCAGGGTTGAAGATCACGGTCTTAAGCTTGTCCATGAAGGCATAAATCATCGTCAGCGACTTGCCGAAGTCTTTCTTTTTGTATGCCTTCTCAAACTCGTCGATTTCCTCGTCGGGGATGAAAGGCAAACTGCGCAATGAACTAAAGATATTGACCGACTCGAAGCTATATTTCTCTCTAAGATAAGCATATAGGTCGCGGATATCCATCAAACGGGCACGCTCGCGCTGGTATAGGTCGTCGGCAAGTTCGAGGCGGCGGGCAGCGGAACCGATGAGGCTTTCGTAGTCGTCGCGCGAGAGCATCAGCACATCCTCGGGGTTGAGGCATGCGATCTCGCACATCGTCTGTACGAGGTTGTGGACATGCACAAACCAGGTGCTTTCCTTGTCGATGCTCTCAAAGACATTGTTGGGCAAGATGGGCTTCAGCAGGTCGAGGTTGCCGTCGCTCCAGAACTTGAACACGTCGAAGGTCAGGCTGATGAGCGTGTTGTTGCTCTCGGTGTGCACCTGCTTACGAAGGAAATGCACCAGCTTGTCCTGTCGACCCGAAATCTCGTCCATGTTGGTGGTCACGTTACGGATCTCACCTTCTGCGCCGATTTCGTTGAAGTAGACGGGGAAGATGCGCGTCAGCTGCTTCACCTTCTTATAATACGGCGTGATGTTGGAATTGAGCACCTTGGTGATTTCGCGCTGGAAAAGGTCGGTATCGCTGAGGAAAATGCCGCCCAACTTCAGGTTGACAATCAAGGCGGAGAGCAGCTTGTCCAAGGGCGACTTGGCATGCTCTATCAGCTCCAGCCACACACGGATGTTCTTGATATGGTTCTCATCCACAGAGAGTTGCCAGTCCTCGCCGACAAACACGTTGCCTGGCGTGACGAAACCGAAAGCGATGAGTTTCTTCTCGAAATAGTTGACGATTTCCTTCATCTCGGTCTGGTCGACGTCGATGATCTTCAAGCCCAAGGTGAGTTGGAAGTCGAGCACCGCCGACATGTAGTCCTTACGCAGTTCCTCGGCGAGGTCGAAAATCGTGTCGATGAAGGGAATCAGCTCCTCTTGCGGCATCTCGTCGATGGCATCGCGCATCATGCGGTCCATGTTCCAGATGAGGCGTTCGCGTTGGTTCTCCATGCCCGGCAGATGCAGCAGGAAGAAGACATAATGGAACTTCGTGATGAAATGCGGGAAGGCCTTCTCCGACTCGGTGAAACGCTTTGCAATCTGCTCGAAATGAGGCAAATCTGTCAGTTTATCCCAAGTGTCGGCGGCATTCAATTCGGCATTCAACTGGTTAAAATAGGGCTGACCGATTTCGTCTCCAACCGTTTTGATTTCCTCGTCGGTCAGCAAAGCCTTCTTGCTCTCCACCCAGTTCTCCACCTGTGAGGTCTCTTGCCAGTAGCGGTAGTTCTCTTGCAGCATCATGCGCAGCAGGTGGCAAGCCTGGTCCTTGAAACGCTCGTCGTGCGCCACCTTGTCGAGATAACGTCCGGCATGTTTCGTGGCCAAGATATAGACGTCCTTGTTGTCTTCGAAGGCATCTTCCAAAATCCTGAAAACCAAAGAGATCAGTTCACAATGTTTTTCGGATTCAGAGATGACCTTATTGGCAAATTCCATCAAAGTGATGATGATATTGAGCCTTAACTTGGCTGCCACCTCGGGTTTCAGCAGGCTGTGCATCATCTCCAAAGGGATGTGCAGGGCATCGGAGGGGATGTCGTCGCGGGTGTAGAACCAAAAGTCGTCCATCAGCATCTTGCGCAGTTCCTCCGTCACGAAAGTATGGTTCGACAAGGGATGATGATATTCCGTGATGCATTCCTTCGCCCTTTTATTGATGCCGAAATATTTGGCTGACAAGGCGATAAACTGTTGGTGTTCTTCGGGGATGAAGATATCTTTATAGCGGGTCTGTTCCAGATTGGCCTCGAGGGCCTGTGATTTGAAAGGTTGTGTCATGACATGGTCGAAAATGGAATGCAAAAATAACAATAAACTACCAATCACGACACACATACGACATTTGGCAGAATTTTTGTATCATTGCAGCCGATATTCGCGAAAAGATGAAGCCAAGACACCTTGTCATATTGTTTGCATTGATGTTGGCAGCTTGCACCAAGCCCAAAGAAAACGCCGAAATCGAGCTCAACATCGGCTATGAACTCAACGGGCAACTGCTAGCGACCGACACGCTTTGCTATGTCAACGAGGCTGGCAATCGGTTCCTCATCACCGAAATACAATGGTTTTTGTCGGACATCGAACTGCTCGATCAGGACGGCGAGTGGCACAAGCTGAGGCAACGCGATGCGACGGACTCCATCGCCTTGCTGACCGAGCATATCTTCTACATCGACACCGACCTCCTCGAGAGCCAGACGCTGCGCGGGAAGGCCATCCCCGTGGGACACTACACGGCCTTGCGATTCACCTTCGGCCTGGACGAGAACGACAACCGATCCGGGCTGTTCAACGACCCGCCTGAGTCGGAGATGTTCTGGCCGGATGTGTTGGGCGGCGGCTACCATTACATGAAGCTGAACGGCAGATTCGCCGACGGCGAGGGCCGACTTGCCCCCTTGGCCATCCACCTCGGCATCGGACAAAACGAAGACCTCACCGAGTTTTACCAGAACTACTTCATTGTGGAGTTGCCTATTGACTTTACCGTTGCGGAGAACGCTGAGAACCAACTCGATCTGACCATGGTCATCGACAACTGGTTCCGTAACCCGCACATCATCGACTTCAACGAAATCGGGAGCCATATCATGCAGAACCAATCCGCACAGCGTTTGCTCAACGGCAACGGCAAGGATGTGTTTAGGATTGGAAAACCTGCTGAAAATGAAAACGATACTATCATGGGAAAAGACAACAGTCTGGCAGAAAAGTTCAGAAAAGCCATGCAGAAGGCCGCACCGATGCCGCATTTCTGGAGATGGGACAATGTGAAAGAGCGGTTTCAAGATTTGAAGAATTCAAATTCAAGTATCTAATGAGGCTAGGGGCTATAATAACAATTGGTGTGCTATTTCTTGCCTTGGCTTCGTGCAAGCCGGAGCAAGACCATTATACGCCCACGCCCTACGACTTGGGGCAACCTTCCTATTTCCCCACAAAAACCAACATCCCTGAGGACAACCCGATGACCGAAGAAGGCGTGGCGCTAGGCCAAAAACTGTTTCACGATCCAAGGCTTTCAGGTCGCGACGGCACTGACGGCATCCGCAGCTGCTCTTCTTGTCACCACCAGGAGAACAACTTTGAATACGGTGCCCCGACCAATACCCACCACGCCATGCTACCTTTAATCAACCTGGCTTGGAACCGCACGGGCTTGGGCTGGAACGGCGGCGTGGCCACCTTGGAGGACATGGTGCTGGCGGCAGTCACGAGTCCGGTGGAAATCAACGCGGACACCAACAAAGTGGTCAAGTATCTGCAAAAGACCACCGACTATCCCGAGCTGTTCGAGAAAGCCTTTGGCAGCCGCGAGATCACCTTTGTCAACGTGGAACGCGCCATCGCTCAGTTTGTGAGAAGTCTGGTCTCCTCCAACAGCAAATTCGACCGATATCTGCGTGGCGAAGAAGAGCTTACCGAAGACGAGCTCAAAGGCTACGAGCTGTTCTGCACCGAGGACGGCGCCGACTGTTTCCATTGCCACGGCGGTGGCGGTCTGGCGCTGATGACCACCAATTTGTTTTACAACAATGGCTTGGACGACGAGTTCAACGACCCCGAAGACCGCGCTGCCGTCACGGGAAGCCATTGGGACCGAGGTGCCTATAAAGCCCCTACCCTGCGCAACATCGCCGTGTCGAGTCCCTATATGCACGACGGACGTTTCACCACCTTGGACGAAGTCATCGACTTCTACAGCGAGGGCGTGAAAGACTCCGAGAACATCAATCCCCTGATGCATCACGTGATGGACGGCGGCGTGCAGCTCACCGACTTGGAGAAGGCCCAACTGAAGGCGTTTTTGAATACCCTGACGGACGAGCATTTTCTGAATAATCCCGATTATTCCAAGCCTAATCAATAATCACAAAACATTCAAAACAATGCAAAACCTCAAAAATATATGCGTGGCGACTGCACAACCGTGCGTCGCCGGAAAGCAGCCGTTCCGAATCAAGTTCGGAATGACAGGCGTGCTTTCCCCATTTCTCTCAAAAAGCTTTGTGGGTTTTGTAGGTTTTGTGACAAAATAAGACCGCTATGTTATTCCCTTGGGGCGACGACAGACGATTCAACAGCTACAGCCGTTATTTCGCGAAGCAATTCGGCGGACGGGTGCAGAAAATCAGCATCGACGCGGGTTTCAGCTGTCCCAACCGAGACGGTAAAATCAGCACGGGAGGTTGTACCTTTTGTAGCAACGAAGCCTTCAACCCCTCCTATTGCCGTCCTGAGAAGTCCATCAAGCAGCAGATTGAGGAAGGCATAGAATTTCACCAACGAAGATACCGCCGAGCCAACAAATACTTGGCTTATTTCCAGCCTTTTTCGAATACCTACAAGCCGTTGGAAGAGTTGAAACTCATCTATCAGCAGGCTTTGGAAGTCCCCGAAATAGTAGGCATCGTCATCGGAACGCGGCCTGACTTGATTGACGAAAAGATTTTGCAATACCTTGGCGAAATCCAGGAAACGCACTATGTCATGTTGGAGTATGGCGTGGAGAGCGTTTATGACGACACCTTAAAACGCGTCAACCGAGGCCATGACTTCGCCACGGCGGAGAAGGCCATCCGCATGACCGCCGACCATGGCATCCCTTGCGGGGCACATTTCATCTTCGGTCTGCCCGGCGAGAGCAAGACCATGATGCTCGATGCCGCCGACAGCATCTCGCGACTACCTTTAACCACGGTCAAGTTCCACCAGCTGCAGATCTTCAAAGACACGAGGATGGCCGAGGAATACCAAGCCCACCCCGAGGCATTCCATCTCTTTGATTTGGATGAATATATCGACTTCGTCATCGACTTTGCCGAGCGCCTCAACCCCAATATTGTCATTGAGCGTTTTGCAGGCGAAGTGCCACCACGCTATCTCGTTAGCGAGCCTTGGATGAAGCTGCGCTATGACGAGGTGCTGGCCAAGATCGAAAAGCGGATGGAAGAACGCGACTCCTGGCAGGGAAAAAGGCTGTCAGTGTAGCCAAGAAAATGACGTGATTACAGGCTCTTTACCGGGAAAGTGAAATATGTGTTGGGGAAAGGCTCGTTCTTCAGCGTGAAGTGCCACCATTCCTCGCCGATGGGCTTGAAGCCGTGGCGCAGCATGGCCTCACGCAGGATCATGCGGTTGTGGAACTGCTCGGCGGTGATGCGGTCGTTGGGCTTGTATCTTCCCGTGTTAGGGTTGCCGCCGAAATCGGTATGGCTCTCACGACCAAACCAATCGAAGGTGCCACCCATGTCCACCTCCCTCTCCGTCGCCATGTCGAACAGGGTAAGGTCGACGGTGGAGCCGCGCGTGTGACCGCTCTTCTTGGCGATATAGCCCAGCTCGAAGAGTCTGTCGCGAGGCACGTCGGGATAGAAATAAGGCTTCATGAGCGTGTCGTTGACATCGGCGGCCCAGCGCACAAAGTGGTCGACGGCGCACTGCGGGCGGTAGGCATCGAATATCTTCAGGCGATAGCCTTGTTTCATGAGGTCGTCGCTCACGGCGCGGAGGCTGTCGGCAGCCTGACGGGTGAGCAGTGCGACAGGCTCCTCATAGCCGTCCACGCGGGCGCCGACGAAGTTATAGGTGCTATAGTAACGGATTTCAAGGATGGCATCGGGGACGACATCAGCCACATTCACGAACTGGCTGGCATCGTCGGTGGACAACAACTGCCCTGTCAGCCGCTTGAACTCCTCTTGGGCCTTGCCGAGTTGGGCAAGGAAAGCGGGGCTGGTGTGCAGACGAGCCAAACCGATGGCCGCACAGAGACGGCTGGCGTCCACATCGCTCTGCCAGTGGGCGCCTGCTATGACACGGCTTTCGCCATACATGTAGCCTCGCGCCATGAGGGTGTCGGCATTGGCTGGATTGACTTCTGAGAGCAGCAAGGCAGCGGCATAGCCACGCTGGCTGTGACCTGAGGGATAGGAGCCTTCGCCCGACAGTTCGGCTTCTTCATACCTCGTCAGCATGTGCTCATGGAAACGCTCAAACGGGCGCAAGCGATGGTAGAAGGCCTTCGGCGCGACGCGCGTCTGGTCGATGGTGGTGAGGCTGTTGATCATGAATCTATAGATCTCAGGCGTGCCCTCTTTGGAGATTTCGAGGCCGAAAGGAACGCTAAAAACGGCGAAAAGCGAGTCGTAGTACCAAACGGCATCACGAAACACGAGGGCGGCGCGGACCGAATCGCAGCGTTGCGTCTTGCCCCACATGTAACGCATAATATCGTGGGCGAAATCGACTCCGACGGTGTCGGGCGGCGGAGGCAAGCACTTGATAAGGTTAGGCATCTCTTCCGCACTGAAATACAGCGTGACATCGTCGCTTTGCGCTTGGGTTTGCAGGCTACCGCAAAATAGGAAAGCGGCCAGTAGTCCTATGAATAGTTTTTTCATGGTGTTATGTTTGATTTAGATAGTGAGTTACATTGATAGTTCCTTCGCCACTTCCGCAGCCAACCGAGCATTATTAAGCACCAACTGGATGTTGGAGGCGAGGCTGTCGCCGCCCGTGAGGTCTTTGATGCGGGCCAACAGATATGGGGTGGTCTCCTTGCCGTGGATGCCGAGTTTCTTGGCATCTTCGACGGCTTCATCAATCACGGCGTTGATCCGGTCAGCATCCATGGAATAGGCCTCTGGAATGGGATTGGTGACCAACATACCGCCAACGAGTCCCATCTCTTGCTTGGCTATAAAGGCATCGGCGACTTCCTTAGGCGTATCCAAACGGTAATCCACCTTGAAACCACTTTTGCGGGTATAGAAAGCAGGCAACTCTTCGGTCCCATAGCCGATGACAGGAACGCCCTTGGTCTCAAGATACTCAAGGGTGAGCCCGAGGTCCAAAATCGACTTGGCACCCGCACAAATCACCATGACGGGAGTGCGAGCCAGTTCCTCAAGGTCGGCGGAGATATCCATGGTGGTCTCCGCACCACGGTGCACACCGCCGACACCACCCGTGGCAAAAACGCGAATACCCGCCAAGGCAGCAATGATCATCGTCGTGGCCACCGTCGTGGCTCCGTCTTGCTTCCGCGCCACGAGCACCGGCAAGTCGCGACGCGAGGCCTTGGCCACTGCCGTGCCTTTCTTGCCGAGATATTCTATTTCCTCGGGAGTCAGACCCGCTTTCAAGCGCCCACCTATGACGGCGATGGTGGCAGGCACAGCACCGCCTTCACGAACGGTCTGTTCTACCCGCAAAGCCGTCTCCACATTTTGAGGATAAGGCATACCGTGTGATATGATAGTCGATTCAAGAGCCACGACAGGTTTCCCTGCTTTTAACGCGGCAGCCACTTCGGGCGAGAGGTCAAGGTATTTGTTCATAATGAGATGATTATACTTGGTTTACCATATATAATTGACACGAGACTACGAGACGCGAGACACGAGACGACCAATGTCCCGTGTCCCGAAGTCCCGTGTCCCGCGTCAAAAATCATAGTAGTTTAATTTTGGTTGATTTACATTTACGGTATCAGGGCTTTCAATATTGTTTTTGGCACACAACAGGCCGATTTGTGCAGCTTCCTCGATGGTGGCCTCAGGTCCGGCATGAATGATGCCCGCCATGAGCGCATCACCGGCACCCGTGGCGTTCACCACACGACAAGGAAGTGCCGCGAAATGATGCTTAGTTTTGCCCTCCACGACATCCAAGCCATTCGCCCCAAGGCTGACAAACCTTCGGTCGACACCCTCCAGGTCTTCAAGGATTGCATTTTCTAGTTGATTGCATTTCAATGAGAAGAAGTGCTTTTTACTGGAGCGGGACATGGCTTCTTTGATCTTCGGCGCCTTGGCTCCCGAGACAGCATCCACATACAGCGGCTTGTCGGCATGGTCGATCAGATAAGCCAAAGCCTCCACGGTGATGTTGGCATCGGCCACATAGACATCAACGTCGCCCACCTTGGAGAGCTTTGCGGCAAGCCATTCAGCCGTGATGCCCTCAGCGGCGACCATATCCGCCACTCCGCCGACCATCTCGCCATTGCAGTCGTTGATGCTCAGAAAGCAGGAACGCACGCCATTGGGCGCATAGTCACAAAGGCTGATGTCCATTCCCGCATCACGACAACTGTCGGCGGTGAAACGGCCAAAAGCATCGCCACCAAATTGAGTCAGAAACACAACCTCATCCCCAAGCAAGGCAAGGTTATGGGCAATGTTGCGCCCTACCCCACCCGCCGTCAGGCGCACCGCACCTGGATTGGAGTCGTTCGGCACAAAAGCACCGAAACTTGTAGCGATAATGTCAGCATTCGCTCCGCCAATGACACATATCCTCATAAAAAGACCGTTGCAATGATTTAACTACGTTGATTCTTCGAATTCGCTGCAAAGATAGAAAAAAAAGACGTGACCCGAAAGCCACGTCTTGATGCAATCATAAATGAATAAGGTTTACTCGGCAACCTCTTCAGCCTTCGCCCTGAAGTTCACCAAGTCCTCCTCGATGAAGTTCTTCACGTAGACGCTCTTGCCGATGACGTCTTCCTCGGCGGCGTGAACGTAGACGTTGGCCGAACGGAGGAAAAGATGCGGGGCGCGAGTAGCGTCGTCAAGGATGAGCAGTGACATCATGATGTCGCCAGTCATGTCGTAGAGACGGCGGGCTAGGAAGTCCTGAACCTCTTGATTGTTGGCACCCTTCACATAGTTGATGCTCTGCTCGTAAAGCTCCACAAGCGTGCGCACCGTGTTCTGCAAGGGCTTCAAGTCCTCGGAGACCTCGTTCTCCAGCATTTCCTTCATGATGGTGAGGTAGGTGCCGTTGGTGATGTAACGGATGGCGGCCACCACCTGCAACTGCGTCGTGCCTTCGTAGATGGAGAAGATACGGGCGTCGCGGTAGAGGCGCTGGCACTTGTACTCCATGATGAAGCCCGAGCCACCGTGGATGCTGATGGCGTCGTAGGCGTTCTGGTTGGCATACTCGGAGTTCATACCCTTAGCCAAAGGTGTGAAAGCATCGGCGAGACGCGAGTACTTCTTGCACTCGGCGCGCTCCTCGGGCGTCAGCGGACGCTCGCGCTGGATGTCCTCCAAGCACTTGTAGATGTCCACATAACGGGCCGTCATGTAAAGCAACGAACGACCCGCGTCGATCTTGGCCTTCATGCGTGAAAGCATGTCGTACACAGCGGGGAACTCGATGATCTTCTTGTGGAACTGCTGACGCTCGCCAGCGTATCTCAGAGCCTCGTTGTAGGCTTCCTGTCCCAGACCCACGGACTGGGCGGCGATGCCCAGACGGGCGCTGTTCATCAGGGCCATCACGTACTTGATGAGGCCCAGACGGGTCTCACCACAGAGTTCTGCCTTGGCGTTCTTGTAGGTTAACTCACAGGTTGGGGAACCGTGGATACCGAGCTTGTGCTCTATGTGACGCACATTGACGCCTCCCTGACGCTTGTCGTAGATGAACATCGACAGGCCGCGGCCGTCCTTGGTGCCTTCCTCAGAACGGGCCAGCACCAAATGGATATTTGAGTCGCCATTGGTGATGAAACGCTTCACGCCGTTGAGCAACCAGCAACCGTCCTTCTCGGAATAGGTGGCCTTCAACATGACGCTCTGCAAGTCGGAACCGGCATCGGGCTCGGTGAGGTCCATGGACATGGTCTCGCCAGCGCAGACACGCGGGATGTACTTCATGCGCTGCTCCTCGTTACCGAATTCATATAGGGTGTCAATGCACGACTGCAAGGACCAGATGTTCTGGAAACCGGCATCGGCGGAGGCGACCATCTCGCTCAACATGCTGAACACTGTGATGGGCAGGTTCAAGCCACCGTAGCGGCGCGGCATGGAGACACCCCAGAGGCCGCCCTTGGTGCAGGCGTCGAGGTTCTCCACGGTCTTGGAGGCATAGATCATACGGCCGTTCTCCAAATGCGGACCTTCGAGGTCGACGCTCTCGGAGTTGGGCTCAATGATATTGGCGGTGATATCGCCAGTGATGTCCAACACGCGGCGGTAGTTCTCCATCGCGTCCTCGTAATCGACGGGGGCATCTTCGTAAGTATCCTTATCGGCGAAATTGCGTTCCTTCAGCTCGACAATACGTTTCATTAACGGATGGTCAAGGTAGAATTGCAGATTCGGATTGTCGTTATAATAGTTTGCCATCTTGTTTCTATTTAATTTCTTTTTGAATTCTTGTTATCCGATTTGTCCTTTTTTCTTCCTTTAAAATTGAATAGATCTATCGATCCAAAAAACTTGAAAAGTATAAATGCTACCCAAACGACGCAAAGGACAATGACAACAATATCCATATTATGACTATTTACTATTTTGCTTGTAATACTTAATCAGTTTGGGAACGACTTCCTCCACGGTGCCAACAATGACATAATCCGCAATCTTGTTAATAGGTGCGTCAGGGTCGCTGTTCACCGAGATGATGATTTTACTGTCCTGCATACCAGCGATGTGCTGGATCTGGCCGCTGATGCCGCAAGCGATGTACACCTTGGGGTGCACGGTGACGCCCGTCTGGCCAATCTGGCGGTCGGTGTCGCAGAAGCCAGCGTCGACGGCGGCACGTGAAGCGCCGACTTCGCCGTGGAGCACCTTGGCGAGTTCAAACAGCATGTCGAAACCTTCCTTAGAACCCATGCCATAGCCGCCGGCCACGACGATAGGCGAGCCCTTCAGGTTATGCTTGGCGGCCTCCACGTGGTGGTCGAGGACCTTCACGACATACGCCTCGGGCGAGACATACTTGCTCACCTCGGGATAGACGACTTCGTTCTTGGCTTTGCCTTCGTAAATGGCCTTCTGCATCACGCCCGAGCGGACGGTGGCCATCTGCGGACGATGGTCGGGGTTGACGATGGTCGCCACGATGTTGCCGCCGAAAGCAGGACGGATTTGATACAGCAGGTTGTCGTAGTGTTTCTTGGTCTTGACATCATCGAAGTCACCGATTTCGAGTTGGGTGCAGTCGGCGGTGAGGCCGCTAGTCAGCGACGAGCTGACACGCGGGCCGAGGTCGCGGCCGATGACGGTGGCGCCCATCAGGCAAATCTGCGGCTGCTCCTCCTTGAAGAGGTTGACGAGGATATCGGTGTGCGGTGCAGAGGTGTAGGGGAACAGACCTTCGCCGTCGAAAGCGAAGAGCTTATCCACGCCATAAGGCAGGATCTGGTTTTCCACCTTGCCTTTGATGCCCGTGCCAGCCACGACGGCATGCAGCTCCACGCCCAGCTGGTCGGCCAGTTTACGCCCTTTGGTGAGCAACTCCTGTGAGACTTCGGCCACCTGTGTGCCTTCGGTCTCGATATATACAAATACGTTGTTCATAAGTCTATGTTTTTGACTCGGGACACGGGACTACGGGACGCGGGACAAACCAAAGTCTCGTGTCTCGCGTCTCGTAGTCTCGCGTCATCCTATAATCTTTTCTTCAAGTAATTCTTTAATCAAGCCTTCCACATCGGCGTCGCTGGCGGTGAGGGTCTTGCTCTCTTTGGCCTGGAAGACGATGTTCTGCACGGTTTTCACCTTGGTGGGGCTTCCTGAGAGGCCGCACTGGTTGGGGTCGCCATCAACGTCGGCCACGCTCCACTGGTTGAGGTTGAGGTAGGGACGGTTCTCGTAGAGGTCGGCGCGAGGATCCTCGGGCTGACGTTCCAGCGAGCAGGAGGCATACTTGTATTTCATCACCAGCTTGGCATTGCAGGGACGGCAAGGCGCCGCGCTGCCGTTCACTGTGATGACGCAGGGCAGCGGCACTTCGACGGTCTCCACACCACCATCGATATGGCGGCGGATGGTGGCGATGTTGTTCTCGATCTTGAGGATTTCCTCAGCATAGGTCACTTGGTTGAGGCCAAGTTTCTGTGCCACTTGCGGACCCACTTGGGCGGTGTCGCCGTCGATGGCCTGACGGCCTCCGATGACGATGTCCACATCACCGATTTTCTTGATGGCGGTGGCCAAGGCATAAGAGGTGGCCAGCGTATCGGCACCTGCGAAGAGGCGGTCGGTGAGCAACCAACCTGTGTCGGCGCCACGGAAAAGACCTTGGCGGATGATTTCACCGGCGCGCGGCGGACCCATAGTGAGCACGCCCACGGCGCTGCCGGGGTGTTGTTCCTTGAGGCGGAGCGCCTGTTCAAGGGCATTCAAATCTTCAGGGTTGAAGATGGCGGGCAATGCGGCGCGGTTCACGGTGCCCTCGGGCGTCATGGCGTCTTTACCCACATTTCTTGTATCGGGCACCTGCTTGGCAAGCACCACGATTTTCAATGGTTTTGTCATAATAAAATTAAAAACTCGTTTTCAAAATCGCGGCAAAGATACGGCTTTTTTTGAAAATCATTACCTTTGCAGCAAATTTCGAGAAATGCTTATCGCTGACATCTTAAATAAAGTCGGCCCTTCGACTGGCTCAAGGACCTTAATTGACAAAAAGGAAATCAAAGCCCTGCTTGCCGCCGAAGGTGAAGACAAAAAAATGCTGTTCGACAAGGCGTTGCAGACTAAGCTGGAACATTTGGACAACTACGTCCACCTGCGCGGGCTGATTGAATATAGCAACATCTGCACGAAGTCGTGCCTCTATTGTGGGGTGAGGAGCAAGAATCCGAACTTCACCCGCTACCAACTCAACGACGAGGAAGTGATTGCATGCGCCAAACTGGCGCACGAACTCGGCTATGGTTCCATAGCCTTGCAAAGCGGCGAGCGCTCCGACAAGGACTTCACTGACAAGATCACCCATTTGGTTAGGGAAATCAAGAAAATTGACAATGGAAGTCTGGGCATCACGCTGTCATTAGGTGAGCAAAGCGAAGAAGTCTATCGCGAGTGGTTTGAAGCAGGCGCGCACCGTTACCTGCTACGCATCGAGGCCTCAAATGAAGACCTTTACTACAAGATTCACCCGCACGACGAGAAACACGACTTCAAGAAACGCTTGGAGTGCATCGATACGCTCCTAAAACTTGGCTACCAGACCGGCACCGGTGTGATGGTGGGTCTCCCCTTCCAGACTCTTGACGACCTCGCCGATGACCTGCTGTTCTTCAAACAAAAAGACGTGGCTATGGTCGGCATGGGGCCTTTCATCCCCCACCCCGACACACCACTTTGGCAGTACAGAGACCAAATCCCTTCTGCAGAGGAACGCATGGAACTGACCCTCAAGATGATTGCCACCCTCCGTCTGATGATGCCCGAAATCAACATGGTGGCGGCAACCGCCAACCAGACCGTCGACCCGATGGGACGCGAGAAAGCCATTGCCGTGGGCGCTAATGTCATCATGCCGAATCTGACCCCCAACGAGTTCCGCGAGAACTACCTCATCTACCCCGACAAGGCCTGCGTCAAGGACAAGCCCGACCAATGCCAGACCTGCCTCGATGTGCGCTTGGCCGCCATCGGACACAAGGTTTTATACAACGCTTGGGGCGACTCATTGGCTTTCTTACGGAAAAGTACGCCAAAATGAGGCCGGTATCGGAAAAAACACTATTTTTGCCCTTTTAAACAAAGCACAAAATCCATTCACTATGAGAAAACATATTTTGACCCTTATGCTCGTCATGTTGACCGTGGTTACCTTCGGCCAGCAGTGGGTCGCCATCAAGAGCGACGTCCCGAGCACCATCCAAACTACCTTGGTGTCCTCTTCTGAGAGACAAATCACCATCAACCTGCAAGTCCCAGGCTTCTACACCCAAGAGGTGACCACACCCCGTGGAGAAGCCAACCTCATCCTGGTTCCCAGGACGGTGAGCACCGCTGCCGCCGGCGAGCCTAACCTGCCCATGATCGCCATCCCGGCCATCGTTGGCGACCGCCAGCACTACAACATCCGCGTCGTTGATGCGCAGTACACCGATTTCCCGATGGAAGTCGCACCCTCGAAAGGCGATTTCCCGCGTACCATCAACCCTGCCGACGTGCCTTACACCTATGGCGAGGCCTATTCCACCGATGCCTTCTTCCCCACCCAGAATGTCGGCCTCTACGAGCCTTACATCCTGCGCGACTTCCGCGGACAGAACATGGTGGTTTATCCATTTGCCTACAATCCCGTCAGCAAGACCCTGCGTGTGTACTACAACATGACCGTCGAGATGTTCAGCGACGGCCTCTCGAACGAAAACGTCCTCGACCGCCGTTCGAACGAGGTGAGACTTGACCCTGAGATCCAGGCGATGTACGAAAACCATTTCATCAACTACAACGAGGGCTTGGCCAAATACACGCCCGTGGTCGAGACTGGCCATCTGCTCATCATCTGCCACGATGCTTTCATGAGCGCCATGCAGCCTTTCGTCAACTGGAAGAAACAGATCGGCCGTCCCACCACGATGGTCGGCACCTCGACGGCAGGCACCTCTGCCACTGCCATCAAGGCCTATATCCAGGACCAATACGACGCCAACAGCAACCTCACTCATGTGCTTTTGGTGGGCGACGTAGCGCAGATCCCTGGCAACCAATACTCAGCCGGTTCCTATGGCGGCAAGTCGGACAACATATATGGTCAGGTAGCTGGTAACGACTACTACAACGACATCATTGTCGGCCGTTTCTCCGCCGAGAACGAGGCCCATGTGACCACCCAGGTTAACAAGGTCATCTTTTATGAAAGAGACATCAACGCTACCGCCACTTGGTTGACCTACGGCATGGGCATCGGCAACAACGACGGTCCCGGACACTTTGGCGAAAAAGACTGGCAGCATATCGAGAACATCCGCACCGACCTCCTGGGATACCATTACACCACCGTTTACCAAGAGTATCCTGGCGTCTCGGGTTATTCCTCCTCGTCCAGCATTATGAGCCAACACATCAACGGAGGCCTGAGCATTATCGACTATTGCAACCATGGTTCGGAGACCAGTTGGGCCCTCAACAATTACAGCAACTCCAACGTCAATGCCTTGTCCAATGTCAACATGCTGCCCATCGTTTGGTCGGTGGCCTGCTTGAACGGCAAATACGACCACAGCCAACCTTGCTTCGGTGAAACTTGGCTTCGTGCCACCAACGGCACCGTCAACTCCCCCGACCCCACCCAACCCACCGGTGCCATCGGCGGTATGTTCTCCTACATCAGCCAGCCCTGGCAGCCGCCCATGTACGGTCAAGACGAGATGGTCGACGTGTTGGTCGAGAGCTACAGCAACAACATCAAGCGCACGCTCGGTGGCTGCTCCTACGACGGTAACATGAAGATCTTGGACCAATACGGCCAAAATGCCAACGATGCCAAAGGCACTTACCTTGCTTGGATCCTTTATGGCGATCCCACTTTGACATTGCGCAACGACATCCCTGCCAACATGAACGTGACCCACGCCCCCTCGATGACCACAAGCGCGACGAGCTTCACCGTCAATGCCACCAACGGTAACGGCGCTTTGGCCACCCTGACCCGCAACAATGAGATCATGGGCTCGGCCACCATCGTGAACGGCACGTGCAACATAACCTTTGCCGCCCCCGGCACTCCTGGCACCGCCACGCTGACCGTGTTCGGCTACAACAAGATCACCTACATCGCCACCATCAACATCACGCAAGGCAGCGGTCCCGACCCGATCAGCATGAACGTCACCGCCAACCCGACCCTGATCGCCCAAGGCGGCACCTCGCAACTCAATGCCATAGCCACGGGCGGTAACGGCACCTTCACTTATAGCTGGACGCCTGCCGTCGGTTTGAACAACCCCAGCATCCAGAACCCCGTGGCGACGCCCAACACGACCACGACCTACACCTGCACCGTCAGCAGCGGCGGTCTGACCGCTTCGGGCACCTGCACCGTCACCGTGGTCAGCGCCCCCACCAACCTGACCGCCAATGTGCAGAACAACAGCAACGTGGTCCTCAACTGGACGGCTGCCAACCCTGCGCAGTCTTATAAGGTGTACCGCGACGGCACGATGATTGCCGAAAACATCACCGCCACGACCTATACCGACAGCAACCTGAGCGCCGGCACATACAGCTATCAAGTTTCCACGGTCTACCAAGGCATCGAGTCGCCAAGGTCGAACACGGCCACGGCCAACATCAACGCTGCATTGAGCGTCATGGCCACAGCCTTCCCCAACACCATCCCCTTTGGCAACAGCTCCACCTTGAACGCCAACGCCACGGGCGGCAACAACAGCTACACCTACAGCTGGTCGCCCGCCGCCACGTTGAACAACCCCAACATCCAATCGCCTACAGCCACGCCGACCGAAACCACGCTCTATACCGTGACCGTCACCAGCAACGGACAGACTGCCACGGCACAGGTCACCGTGAATGTGGTCACGGCACCCACCAACCTTAAGGTCAACTTCGTCCCCACCAAGGGCGAGGCGGTGTCCATCACTTGGGATGCCCCCGCCTTGGCCGACTCCTACAAGCTCTACCGCAACGGCGAGCTTTTGGCTGCAGGCATCATCGATACACACTATGTTGACGAAAACCTCGAAGACGGCGACTACTGCTACACCGTCACGGCACTCTACCGCTTTACGGAGTCGCCCGAGTCGAACGAGGACTGCATCGAGCTGTTCTCATGCCGTCCCGCCACAAACCTCTCCGTCGAGTATTACTGGGAAAACGAAGAGCACTTCGGAGCCCTGCTCAGCTGGGACAAGGACGAGAACACCCAACCCAACCTGACCAAGTTCAACATCTACAGAGGCCTCGACCCCGACAACCTCGAGCTGATCGCCACAGTGGAATACGACCCCGAACTCAGCCATTTCGAATACCTCGACGAGGATGTTGAAATCGAAGAATACCTCTATCAGATTGGTTCCTACTACGAGGACCATAACGGCGACGAATGCTTCAGCGAGATGGCCAGTGTGACCATCACCAACGTCATGGAGAACGAAGCCAGCGTGAAGGTCTATCCCAACCCCACCCAGGGTGAAGTCACCCTTGAGGGCGAAGGCCTGAGCCACATCCGCATCATGAACGCTTACGGCCAGACGGTCTACAACGCCGAGGTCGAAGGCGAGCAAGTGCGTATCGACCTGTCTCAGATGGCCAAGGGCATCTACATGATGCACATCGAGGCCGAGGGCGGACAGGCTGTTAGAAAGATTGTGGTGGAATAAGCCACACCATAAAGCGAAAATAATTCAATAGTAAGGCGACAAAAATCATTGTCGCCTTACTTTTTTGCTTATCTTTGGGGTCAAATTTAGGTTACTATGAAAATCAAGTTCATCGGTGCTGCCCAGGAAGTGACGGGCAGCAAGCACCTCATCACCACCGACCATGGCAAGAAAATCCTGTTGGACTGCGGTATGTTCCAAGGCAAGGGCCTGGAGACCGACGCCGCCAACCGCGACATCATGGTCGACCCGAAGGAAATCGACTATATCATCCTCACCCACGCCCATATCGACCACAGCGGCCTCATCCCCTATTTCTACAAAATGGGGTTCCGCGGTCAAGTGGTATGCACTCCAGCTACCGAAGACCTCTGCAGCATCATGCTCCCCGACACAGGCTTCATCCAGGAGAACGATATGGAGTGGTTCAACAAGAAACGCCGTAAGCAAGGCCTTCCTGCCCTGGAGCCTATCTACACGGAAAAAGACGCACGTGCCTGTATGGGACTCTTCGTTACCGTGAACTACAACAGATACCTCTACCTCGACCATAACATCAAGGTGAAGTTCAACAACACGGGCCACCTCCTCGGCAGCGGCTGCGCCACCCTCGAAATCGATGAAGGCGGCAAAATGACACGTATCGCCTACACAGGCGACATTGGGCGTGAACACAACTACCTGTTGCGCTCGCCCGAGCCGTTCCCGCATTGCGACTACCTCATCACCGAGGCCACCTATGGTAACCGCCTCCACAGCGACCGCGCCAATGCCGAGCAGCAGCTGTTGGAGATCATCTACCACACCTGCGTCGAGAAACGCGGCAAACTCATCATCCCTTCGTTCGCGGTGAGCCGCACACAAGAGATCGTGTATCTGCTGAACAACTTCTACAACCAAGGCAAACTGCCCGAGAAGATCCCGGTATACGTCGACAGTCCTCTGGCCGTCAACGCCACCGAAATCTTCCGCATGTATGTCGACCTCTTCAACGACGACGTGAAGGATGTCATCGAATACACTCCCGACCCCTTCGGCTTCAACAGCCTGACCTTCGTGCGCGACATCAACCAGTCGAAGGCGCTGAACGCCACCAAGCAGCCGTGCATCATCATCTCGGCCTCGGGCATGATGGAGGCTGGTCGCGTGAAACACCACATCGCGAACAGCATCGAGAACCCCAACAACAGCATCCTCGCCATCGGCTACTGCGCTCCCACCACTTTGGGTGCCAAACTGCTCGCCGACCCGAAGCCCTTGACGGTGTCCATCTTCGGCATGGAGCATCCCGTCAATGCCGACATTTACGAAATCGACGCCTTCAGCGGCCACGGCGACTACAAGGAGATGATCCACTACCTCAGCTGCCAAGACCCGAGCAAGATAAAGAAGACCTTCATCGTGCATGGCGACCCCGAGGCGCAACAATTCTACAAGCGCCAGCTGCGCAAGGAGGGTTGGGACAACATCTTCATCCCCGAACACGGCGAGGAGTTTGAATTGAAATAATTCCTATTTTTGCAAAAATTTTCAAAAATGGCACAAAAACCCAGCATTCCCAAAGGCACCCGCGACTTCCTGCCCGAAGTCATGGTGCGCCGCAATTATATTTTCGACACCATTAAAAGCGTGTTCAAGCGTTTTGGCTTCCAACCCATCGAGACCCCTTCGATGGAAAACCTCAGCACCCTTTTGGGCAAGTACGGTGACGAGGGCGACAAACTCCTCTTCCGTGTGCTCAACAGTGGCGACTTCATGAGTGGCGTGGAACAGAACGGAGAGCCGCTTGAATCCCTGAAACTCGCCAGCAAAATCAGCGAGAAAGGCCTGCGCTACGACCTGACCGTGCCTTTTGCCAGGTTCGTCACGATGTACCGTGAACAAATCGCCTTCCCCTTCAAGCGCTACCAAATCCAACCCGTTTGGCGTGCCGACCGTCCGCAGAAAGGCCGTTACCGCGAGTTCTACCAATGCGACGTCGACATCATCGGCAGCGATTCCTTGTTGAATGAGGCCGAACTGGTGCAAATCGTTGACGAGGTCTTCGGTGCCTTGAAGATCAACGTGACGTTGAAGATCAACAACCGCAAGGTGCTGGCCGGCATCGCCGAATACATCGGCAAATCGGATGCCCTGGTCGATATCACCGTGGCCATCGACAAGCTGGACAAAATCGGCATCGATGCCGTCAACGCTGAGCTCGCCGAGAAGGGTCTGGAACAAGCCGCCATCGACAAGTTGCAGCCCATCCTCTTCATGAAGGGCAACACACGCGAGAAATTGGCACAACTGAAGCCCCTCCTCGACAACGAAGTCGGCCAAAAAGGCATCGAGGAACTGGAGACCTTGTTCGACTACATCGACGACATGGAGCTGAACATCGACACCGAGCTTGACCTCACCCTCGCCCGTGGCCTGAACTACTATACTGGCGCCATCTTCGAGGTGAAAGCCAAGGACTTCGCCATGGGCAGCATCTCGGGTGGTGGTCGTTACGACAACCTCACGGGCATCTTCGGCCTGCCCAACGTCTCCGGCGTGGGCATCAGCTTTGGTGCCGACCGCATCTACGATGTGTTGGAAGGCCTCAACCTCTTCCCCGAGACCATGTCGGAAAGCACTAAGGTGCTCTTCCTCAACTTCGGCAAGAACGAGGAGAAATATTGCCTGAAATACCTCAACCAGGTGCGCAAGCACGGCATCAATGCGGAGATCTATCCCGACGCTGCCAAGATCCAGAAACAGATGAAATACGCCAACCAACGCGCCATCCCGATCGTCGTCATCGCCGGCGAAAGCGAGGTGGCCGAACAGAAATTCACTGTCAAGTTCATGAAAGAGGGAACACAAACAGTGGTAGATGCCAACAAATTGGTTGAAACCATCATCTAGCGCACAGCCCCGTAGGGGCGACAGGACAATAAGCAGGCGGTGTCAACCCCTGCCAGGGGGCAAGGCCCCCAGCACAATAACGAAAACAACAAATAATCAACGATATGAAAATCCATAAAATCTCATCGAAGGAACTGACCTTCAAACAGGTAAACGAAATACTCACCAAGGGCTACAAGTTGGAACTCAGCGCCGACGCCATCAAACGCATCCAGAAATGCCGCGACTATCTCGACAAGAAGATGGAGAACCCCGAGAAGCCCATCTATGGCGTGACCACCGGCTTCGGCTCCCTCTGCGACCATAGCATCTCGAAAGAGGATTTGAGCACCCTGCAGAAGAACCTCGTCATGTCGCACGCCTGCGGCACGGGCGAGATGGTGCCCGAGGAAATCATCCGCCTCATGCTCCTCTTGAAGGTGCAGAGCCTCAGCTACGGCAACAGCGGTGTGCAGGTCGTAACCGTCCAGCGCCTCATCGACTTCTTCAACAACGACGTGCTGCCCGTGGTCTACAACCAAGGCTCACTCGGTGCCTCCGGCGACTTGGCTCCTTTGGCCAACCTCATGCTGCCTCTGCTCGGCTTGGGCGAGGTGCATTTCCAAGGCAAGATTGTCCCTGCCGAGAAGGTTTTGAAGAAGTTCGGTTGGAAGCCCATCACCTTGCAGTCGAAAGAAGGTCTGGCCCTGCTCAATGGCACGCAGTTCATGAGCAGCTACGGCACCTATGTGCTGCTGAAGGCCTTCCGCCTCAGCTACCTCGCCGACCTCATCGGCACGGTGTCGCTGGAAGCCTTCGACGGCCGCATCGAGCCTTTCTTCGACCAGGTGCATCAGATCCGTCACCACAACGGACAAATCGTCACCGCCAAGCGCGTGCGTGAGTTCACCAAGGGCAGCGAGCTGATCGTCAGGGAGAAGAAACACGTCCAAGACCCCTACTCCTTCCGTTGCATGCCGCAGGTGCATGGCGCCTCGAAGGATGCCATCGACTATGTGGCCTCCGTGTTCAGCGAGGAGATCAACGCCGTCACCGATAACCCGACCATCTTCTCCGATGAAGACCTCGTCATCAGCGCCGGCAACTTCCACGGTCAGCCTCTGGCCATCACCTTGGACTTCCTCGCCATCGCCATGGCTGAGTTGGGCAACATCAGTGAGCGTCGTATCTACCAACTCATCGGTGGCAAGCGTGGTCTGCCGTCCTTCCTCGTCGCCGAGCCTGGCCTCAACAGCGGCTTCATGATCCCGCAATATGCCGCCGCCAGCATCGTCAGCCAGAGCAAGCAGCTCTGCACGCCTGCTTCGGTCGACAGCATCGAGTCGTCGCAAGGTCAGGAAGACCACGTCAGCATGGGTGCCAACGCCGCCACGAAGGCCCTGCGTGTGGCCGAGAATCTGGAGCGCGTGTTGGCCATCGAAATGTTCAACGCCACACAGGCTTTGGAGTTCCGTCGCCCGCTGAAGTCGTCGCCCATCATCGAGAAGTTCGTCGCCGCCTACCGCAAGGAGGTGGAATTCGTCCGCATCGACAAGGTGATGTACACCGAGATCGCCAAATCGGTTGATTTCGTGAAGAATTATCCGTTGGATTTCGACATTTTGAAAAACAAATAATGTAGGGGCGGACACATGGGTCCGCCCTAAAACAAAAATCGACAAATAAAGGGCGGACACACGGGTCCGCCCCAACAAATAACGATATGGAACCCACCACACAAAAACGTCCCGTCGGCATGACCATCCTGTTGGTGTTGTCGTTCATCAACGCCTGTTGGAACATCATCAGGTCCTTCATCATGTATCTCACCACGCCGCGCATGGCCGAAATGCTTAGAAACGGCGAGTTTGAAGAGATGATGCAGCCCTTTTCTTCTTTCGGTGAAGAATTCACCAAGGCCATGACGGACAGCATGAACCTACTGGCGCAGATCAACCCCAACTATTATCTCATCCTGTTGGCGCTCTTCATTGCCTCGTTGGTGGGTGTCATCAAGATGTTCAAGGGCGACAAACGCGGTCTCCATATCTATTCCGTGGCACAAATCTGCATGTTGATCGACCATTCCGTGTTCGTCTATCCCCTGCAGAAACCGTCGCCTTTCGTCTCCGACCTGCTGTTCACGGTCATCTTCATCCTGTTGTATTTCCTCTATTTCAAACGGATGGATATGTTGCAAAACCCTCAAAATCAGGATCAACCATGAAGCAACGTGAGAGCAAAATCTTCAATGTCAAGCCCGAGCTCACTACGGCGATGAAACTGGCGGCGAGTTTTGCCATCACGTACTATGGCCTGTTGCTGATTTTCGAAGTTTTCACTTTGGTCTATAGCCGCTATTTCATCGACTCCTACTATTTCAACCAAGGAAAAACGCAAGAAAGCAGCCAAGAGTTATGGACGCAAATCATCCAATTGGCCTTATCTACTGTACTGGTTTTCAGCTTAATACAGGTATTCAGAAAGAAAGTCTATGGAAAAGCGCTTTTTGTCGGTTTTTCTATCTTGCTCATTGGGTTCCAGCTTTATAAAACGGGACTGATTCCATGGATGAAATACGCCCTTGAGGTGCTCTTGGTGCTGATCATCGCGCCTATCCGTGTGAAGAAGAGGATCAAGATGAAAGACGGGAAACTCACCATGGAAACGGTTGATGAGACGCCTGAAAAAGGAGCAGAAGAAGAAACGCCTTCGAAAGAAACTGCTGCCGGAGAAATCAGCGAAGCATCATCGCAGCCCGCTGAACAGCCTTAACGAAGATTTCCACCTCTTCCAAAGTATTATACAACGCAAACGAAGCCCTCACCGTGCCCGGGATGCCGAATCGTGTCATCACGGGTTCGGCGCAATGATGGCCTGTGCGAACCGCCACACCCATCTTGTCGATGATGGTGCCCAGGTCGTAAGGATGCACGCCGTCGATAACGAAACTCACCAAGCCACTGCGCTGCTCGGCCTCGCCAATGAAACGGATGCCGTCGATCTCCGAAAGTTGCTGGATGGCGGACTGCAACAACAGCGTTTCGTGGTCTTCCACCTCTTTCCTGTCGAGGCTTTGTAAGAACTGAATGGCGGTCTCCAAGCCGAGAGCAGCACCCACATTGGGCGTGCCTGCCTCGAATTTGAAAGGCAACACATTGAAAGTGGTCTTCTCGAAACTCACCGTGTCCACCATCTCACCGCCAAACTGATACGGAGGCAATTCCTCCAGCCATTCCGCCTTGCCATACAAGCCGCCGATGCCCATGGGGGCATACATCTTATGACCTGAGAAAACGAAGAAATCACAATCCAAATCCTGCACGTCGATGGCATGGTGCGCCATGGACTGCGCGCCGTCGATGACCACAGGGATGCCGTATTCATGGGCCATGGCTATCATCTGCTTGATAGGATTGATGGTGCCCAACACATTGGAGATATGCGCTATCGAGACCACCTGTGGGCCTTCCTTCAGCAGTTTCTCATATTGTTCCAGATCCAACACACCCTTGTCGTCCATCGGCACGACGAGCAGTTGCCCGTGATGCCGTTGCACCATCTGCTGCCAAGGCACGAGGTTGGAATGGTGTTCCATTGCGGTGATTAGTACCTTCGGTGCGGTTAGTTGAGAGTTGAGAGTTGAGAGTTGAGAGTCAGTTGAGAGTTTAGAGTTGTTAGTTTTGGAGAAGAAGAGATGTTCAAATGAGGTTGCCAAGAGGTTCAAGGATTCCGTTGTACCTCTTGTAAAAACGATCTCCCTGGATTCCTTGGCATGGATGAAGTCCGCCACGGTCTGACGGGCATGCTCATAGGCCTCGGTCGCCTTCTGGCTCAGGTAATGCACCCCACGGTGGATGTTACAGTTCTCGTGGAGGTAATAATCGCGCTCACGCTCGATGACGCACAAGGGCTTCTGCGTGGTGGCAGCATTGTCAAGATAGACCAAGGGCTTGCCGTAGACCTGCTGGTCGAGGACAGGGAATTGTTGGCGGATTTCGTTGATGTTCATCAGATTTTCGAATAATCGATTTCAAAATTGTAATCCTTCGGATGGCTGCAACGCAAGACACAGTTCTCGCAGCTGGACAGTTCGCCACGCAGACGACGCTTGATCATGTCGTCGATGTGTTCATGCAGCATGTCGTTGCCGATGTGGTTGCTGACCTCGGCAGCAAAGGCATACATCAACAATATCCTTGCGTTGGCCTTGCTGATGCCACGCTGACGCATGTAGAACATGGCCTCTTGGTCGAGTTGGCCCGTAGAGGTGCCGTGCGAGCATTTCACGTCGTCGGCGTAGATCTCCAAGAACGGCTGGCTATTGATTTTTGCCGTCGGGGTGAGGATGATGTTGCTGTTGTTCTGGTGGGCGTCGGTCTTCTGGGCATTGGGGGCCACATAGACATGGCCGTTGAAGATGGCCGATGCCGAATCGTCGAGCACACCCTTGAACTTCTCGTTACTGGTGCAATGCGGCACGTTGTGGTTCACCTTCAGGTAATTCTCCACATGCTGCGTCTTGTCGATGAGATAGAGGCCGTAGACCTGGGTATCGGCACCTTCGCCGTCGAGGTCGACGGTATACCTGTTGCGGATGTCGCCGCCGTTGAAGGTGACGACGACGATTTTCAGACGGCTGTCGCGCAGCTGCCTAATCTTGAACTCGCGCTGGATGGCAGCCTCGTTGTCGACATTTTGCAGCACATACAACTCAAGGCTGGCGTTCTCGTTGAGGACGATTTCGGAGACCTTCGGCTCGGCCGAGAGATGTGCATCATCGTCATACTCAATGATTTCGCGGCTTTGGTTGACGGCAATGATGAGTTGGTTGTCCATAATCAAAGTTCCTTAATCCATTCGTAGCCTTTTTCTTCGAGTTCGAGGGCGAGGGTCTTGCCGCCCGTCTTGACGATGCGCCCGTCGTACATCACATGGACAAAGTCGGGGACGATGTAGTCCAGCAACCTCTGGTAGTGGGTGATGACCACGAAGGCGTTCTCGGCGTTATGCAGTTGGTTGACGCCATGGGCGACGATGCGCAGCGCATCGATGTCGAGGCCCGAGTCGGTCTCGTCGAGGATGGCGAGGCTGGGTTCCAGCATGGCCATCTGGAAGATCTCATTCTTCTTCTTCTCGCCTCCGCTGTAGCCCACGTTGACGAAACGGTTCTGTAGCTTCTCAGTGATTTCCACCATGGCTTGCTTCTCCTTCATCATCTTCATGAAGTCGACGGTGCTCATCGGCGGCAGGCCTTGGTATTCACGCTTCGAGTTGACGGCAGTGCGCATGAAGTTCTGGATGCTCACTCCCGGAATCTCAACAGGGTACTGGAAGCTGAGGAAGATGCCTTCGTTGGCGCGGTCCTCGGGCGACATCCCTACGATGTTCTTGCCCTTGTACCAGATTTCACCCTCGGTGATTTCGTAGCCCTCGCGACCCGTGATGGCCGCAGCAAGCGTGCTCTTTCCCGTTCCGTTGGGACCCATGATGGCGTGGATTTCGCCTTCGTTGACGCCCAGATTCAATCCTTTCAGGATTTCCTTGCCTCCGATGGAGACATGTAGGTTTTTGATATTCAGTAACATATTGTGTAATTGATAATTGACAATTGAGAATTGAGAATTGATTTTTTCGTTAATTGGTTGATGTTGGGGCAGACCCGTGTGTCTGCCCATTATTATCGATTGGGCGCAGGCTGATCTTGCCATATCGCATGAAATAGGCATGCCTCGCCCATTGTGTATATTGTTCTGATGGAATGTCGATGATATTTTGTCCTTCCGTTTCCGCAATCTTCGCTTTCACCTCTTCAATCAGCGCCTCGTCGCGGCCATATTTTCCCATGTGGATGATATTCAAAACCAATCCCAGCACAACGATGCAACTGGCTCCAAGCGTCATCCATTTGCGCGTCTTCGGCGTGATCTTCAGCTTCAACGTGTTGACCATCGAAAGGGTGATATGTCCGCATGCCAAAGCAAAAAAGGGCAAGGCAGCCAGCATATAGAAGTCGCGTTGCTTCACACTCACCATGATGGGCAACACGCCTATGAGGCCTAAAATCAAGAAGGTATAGAACCAACCTTTGTCGGCCGGGAACTCGAAGACCTTACGGTTGTCCTCGATTCTTGTCTTGCAAATCACCAACGCCATGGCAATCACATACGCAATCATCAGCTGTTGGAGCAGGCTGAACACGATGTAGAACCGAGACGAGACCGTGGCTTCGTGCAGTCCACCACCGATCACCTGCAGTTTGATGTAATCCTTCATATAGGCGAACGACGGCGGAAACACCAAGAACATGATGCCCGCAAACACCGCCAAGGAGACCACCAAAATCAAACTGTCAATGGGGCCCTGAATCCACTTGCGTTTTTGGTCGAAGGCACAGTAAAGGATGGGGAACACCATAGGAAACAGTCCCGTGAAGCCTTTGGAGAGGAAGGCCAAAAGCAAGGCCAATGCCGAAAGAACCAGCCATATCTTGTGATTCCGTTGGTAACTGACAATCATCAGGTATACCGACAGCAGCACAAAGACCGACATCGTGTTTTCAAGCATGTTGTTTGTGGCACTCCAAGCGACCAAAGGCATGGCAAGCCAGAACAACAGTGGCAGCCAAGCCCAGCGTAGGTTGTTGGTGGTGCGTTTCCATATCAAAGCGATGAACAAACCCGAGAGCAAGAACATCAGCACGGAATAGGCTTTCTCGACCCACAGATGGTCGCCAAAGGCTTTGAAGGCCAGGGCTTCCATGCCCAAGGCCAAAGGTGGGTGCTGCCGGAACTCGGGGTATAAGGTCTGCGTGTAGTGCGGGTTCCAGAACGTCCCCTGCCCTTCCGCCATGTTGCGCGAGATGCCGGCATAGGTCACGCCGTCAAAAAACATGCCTTCGGTCAATAGGCTATTGCTCACCAGAATGAGGAACAATCCGATGAGAAGCAACCAAAAGGGCGTGTTATTTGAACGGGTGGTCATCCGACGCTGCCTTCCAAGGTGATTGACAATAGTTTCTGCGCCTCGACGGCGAATTCCATGGGCAATTTGTTCAGCACGTCTTTGGCGTAGCCATTGACGATGAGGCCGATGGCCTTTTCTGTCGGTATGCCTCGCTGCTGGCAATAGAACAGCTGGTCCTCGGAGATCTTCGAGGTCGTGGCTTCGTGTTCGAGGATGCTCGATTCGTTGCCGCATTCGACATAAGGCCAGGTGTGGGCGCCGCATTTGTCGCCCAACAGCAACGAGTCGCATTGCGAGTAGTTACGGGCGTTTTCAGCTTTGGCCGCAACCCTCACCAAGCCACGGTAGCCGTTTTGGCTATGGCCGGCGGAGATACCTTTCGAAATAATGGTGCTACGGGTGTTTTTGCCCAAGTGAATCATCTTGGTGCCTGTGTCAGCCTGCTGGTAGTTGTTGGTCACGGCGACGGAGTAGAACTCACCCACCGAATTGTCGCCCAGCAGCACGCAGCCCGGGTATTTCCACGTGATGGCGGAACCCGTCTCGACCTGCGTCCACGAAATCTTGGAACGGTCGCCACGGCAGAGACCTCGCTTGGTGACGAGGTTATACACACCGCCCTTGCCATTTTTGTCGCCTGGGTACCAGTTCTGCACTGTGGAGTATTTCACCTCGGCATCGGTCTCGGCGATGATTTCCACGATGGCCGCATGAAGCTGGTTTTCATCGCGTTGCGGAGCCGTGCAACCCTCCATATAGCTCACATAGGCACCTTCATCGGCGACGATAAGCGTACGCTCAAACTGGCCCGTGTTGGCAGCGTTGATGCGGAAATAGGTGGACAGCTCCAAGGGGCAACGCACACCCTTCGGGATATAGCAGAACGAGCCGTCGCTAAAGACCGCCGAGTTCAATGCGGCAAAGAAGTTATCGGTATACGGCACCACCTTGCCGAGGTATTTCTTCACCAGGTCGGGGTGCTGCTTGACGGCCTCGCTGAACGACATGAAGATGACGCCGTGCTTGGAGAGCGTCTCTTGGAATGTCGTCTTCACTGAGGTCGAGTCCATGACGGCATCGACGGCAACGCCCGAGAGTTTCTTCTGCTCATCAAGGGAGATACCGAGTTTATCGAAGGTGGCCAACAACTCGGGGTCGACCTCGTCGAGGCTCTGCTTCTGCTGACGTTTACGCGGTGCAGCGTAATAGATGATGTCCTGATAGTCGATTTCCGGGATGTCAAGATGTGCCCAGGTGGGTTGCTTCAAGGTCTGCCAGTGGCGGAAAGCCTTCAGGCGGAACTCCAACAGCCATTCGGGTTCTTCTTTCTTCTTGGAAATCAAGCGGATGATATCCTCATTCAGGCCTTTCGGCACGAAATCGGTCTCAATGTCGGTCACAAAGCCGTATTCATAGTCCTTGTTTGTGACCTCGCTGATGATATTCTCGTTCGGATTTTTATCCATTATAGTCAGTGTTTTGACGCGGGACACGGGACTGCGGGACACGGGCCAAGGTTCCTGAGCCCGTCGAAGGACTCACGTCTCGTGTCCAAAAGTCTCGCGTCTCATTATTAAGAATGATTTCAAATTAGGCCGCAAAGATACGATTTTCTTATGGTTTGGAAAGATTTTTCCCATAAAAAACGACCTTCTTTTGGGCATTCCGAATTTTTCCGTTAGTTTTGCAGTCTGTATGAGCAAAGAAAACAAGAAACACGGCTTTTGGTTCTATTTCGGCAGGGTGATGGCAGGCATCGGTATCGCCTTGCTTCTGCTGATATTGTTCATCTACCTCTCCGTGCCGACTTACAGCTTCAGGGAGCCGAGACCCTTTGAAGGCGAATACCTCTATAACCCTTACCAAGACATGAACCCCGACTGGTGGAAGAAATACCACTTCCACTGCCATTCTCGCAAATTCTTTGGGGTGACCAACGGTCGCAAGAGCTCCGAGACGGCCATCGACAGCGTATACCAAGCCCTCGGCTACGACCATTACGGCATCTCCGACTACATGAGCATCAACACGCACAACGCTGACAAGGAGGATTATATCCCTGCATACGAACATGGCTATGGCCTCATCCACAAGACACACCAAATCTGTATCGGCGCCGAGTCGGTATATCGTCCCGACTTCCTCTTCATGCAGAACCTCAACATGAAGCAGCACATGATCAATAAGTTGGGCGAACGCTGCCGCTTCGTGATGCCTGCCCACGCCTCGTTCACCAAAGGCTACAAAGTGAGCGACATGGTGCTGCTGAGCAACTACCGTCTGCTTGAGGTGCTGAACCCATACGGCAATGCCATCGAGCATTGGGACAAGGCCCTCTCCAACGGACATCGCGTGTATGCCCTCGGCGACGACGACACGCACGACATCACAGACATAAGTGAGGTGTGCCACAACATGACCATGATCAACACGCAAAGCCTTGCCGCCGACAGCGTCTACGAGGCCTTGGACAAGGGCCTCTGCTATGCCGTGGAGTTCGACAATTGGTACCACCATCCCATGACCCTTGCCGAAAAGGCCAAGCAGGTCCAAGCCCTGCCCTACCTGACCTGTGCCCAGTTGGTCGGCGACACCTTATTCATCGAGACCTCGGCCAACAAAATGAAGGAGGTGAGATTCATCGGGCAGGACGGCAAGGTGCTGAAGACCGAAGAAAACGTGGAAACGGCATGGTATGTCATCCAGCCCGAAGACACTTATGTCAGGACGGAAATCAACGTCAACGGGCTGCAGCACTTCTATCTGAACCCCGTCACGAGGCATGCGACGCCGACACCCGTCGACCAACGCCTGGATGTCGTCAACAAGGCGCAGACCTATATGTATTGGTTCGTCTATATCGTCGCCTTTGCAGCATTGGCATGGTACCTGTATAAGATGGCCAAAGCCAAGAAAGAAGAGAGCAAGTGAACGCCAAAGAACAAAATATCAACAAGATACTGATCTGGCTTCTGGTCGTCAGCGCCCTTGTGAGAGGCGTTCTGGCCGCGTGGATGGAGTTTGGCAACGACGAGGTCTACTATTGGACCTATGCCCTCTATCCCGGCTGGAGCCACTTCGACCATCCGCCCATGGTGGGCTGGGTCATACAACTGTTCAGCCTCAACCTACTCCTCGACAGCGAGTTCTTCATCCGATTGGCCTCGATCGTCTTCATGACCGCCAACACCTATATCATATTCCGTATCGGCAAGGAGATCAAAGACGCGTGGGCGGGACTCTATGCCGCACTGCTTTTCACGGCCTCCATTTATGCCTTCGTCATCACGGGTATCTTCATCATGCCCGACACGCCACTGATGCTGTTCTGGTTGCTGGCAATCTGGATGGCAGTCATCTACTTCAAGCGATTGCCCACACAGCAACATTCCGACTCTTACATGGTCCTCTTCGGCGCATTTGCCGGTTTTGCCATGCTTTCAAAGTATTCAGGCATTTTCCTTTGGGTCGGCATGGTGCTTTACATCCTCATCTTTGACAGGAGACCGCTCAAGACATGGGCATTCTATTGCGCCTTGCTCATCTCCCTCACTGCCGTGATGCCCGTTATCCGGTGGAACATCAACAACGACTTCATCAGTTTCCGCTTCCATGGCGAACGTGTGGGCGGTGGGAGCATCAATTTCGGCACCTTCGGGACAGAAATCGCCGGAGAGTTCTTCTACAACAATCCGGTCAACTTCGTGCTGGCCATCATCGCTGTCGTTGCAGCCTTCAAAAAGAGACTCAACCTTGAGAAGTCAACACAAAACCTCATTTTGTGCATCGTTCTGCCGCTCATCTTGGTTTTCTTGTTTTTCTCCCTCACCCGACCGACATTGCCACATTGGAACGCACCTGCATACGTCTTACTCATCCTGTTATCCGCTGTCTATCTGAGAGATAAACATACCGATTCTGACAAGTTGCCCAAATCCATCATTGCGGCATTATCCGTGCTTGCGTTCACATTGGTGATTGGCGTGGCAGAAATCAAGACGGGCTTTATTCCTTTGGACAAACACACCGATCCAGAGATGTTGGGGCGCGACGACTTCACATTGGACATGTACGGCTGGAGGCAACTTGGCGAGAAATTCGCCGATTTCCGAGAACAAAAGATTGCCGAAGGAGTGATGAAAGCTGAAGACGGCATCGTAGCCAACCAATGGTTCCCCTTGGCCAACCTCGATTACTACGTGGCACGGCCCTTGGGCCTCCGTGTGATGGGACTGGGCTGGCCCGAGTTTATCCACGAATACCTATGGATCAACGAAAAACGTGGCGGCTTCCATCTTGGCGAGGACTATTGGTTCCTCACCGACAGCCGTTACCTGAAAGACCCGAAAACAACCTACCAATGGTACTTCAAGGAAATCGAGTTGGTGGGCACCATCGAGATCGAACGCTGCGGCCAACCCGCCAAGAATTTCTTCGTCTACACCTGCAAAGACTTATGCGACGAGCCTGAAATCAGCCTTCCGCCTGGAACAAGGTGATAATGTTCAGGATGACCTCCGAGGCCTTCATCATGCTTTCGAGCGGCACATACTCCAACTTGCCATGGAAGTTGTGTCCGCCCGCGAAGATATTTGGGCAAGGCAGGCCCATGAACGACAGGTTGGCGCCGTCGGTGCCGCCACGGATGGGCTGCACTTTCGGCTTGATGTTGGCCATCTCCATGGCTTTAATCGCTCTCTCGACAATGAAGAAATGCGGCTCCACCTCTTGGCGCATATTGTAGTACTGGTGTTTCAGCTCCAACTTCACCACATCGCCGTACTTCTTGTTGAGGAACTCGGCCACCGAAGTAATCAAGGCCTTCTTCTCCTCGAACTTCGCGCGGTCGTGGTCGCGGATGATGTACGACATGTTGGTCTCCTCCACCGTGCCGTTGATTTCAGTCAGGTGGAAGAAGCCCTCGTAACCTTGGGTGAAACGCGGACGCTGCTCGACGGGTAGCATCTCGTTGAGTTCCATGGCGATAAGCATGGAGTTCACCATCTTGTCCTTGCCGTATCCAGGGTGGATGTTGCTACCTTGGATGTGGATCTTGGCAGCGGCGGCGTTGAAGTTCTCATACTCCAGCTCACCGATCTCGCCACCGTCCATGGTGTAGGCATACTTGGCACCAAACTTCTTCACGTCGAACTTCACCACGCCACGTCCGATTTCCTCGTCGGGAGTGAAACCGATTTTGATTTCGCCATGCTTGAAGTCGGGGTGTTCCATCATATACTGCGCGGCATACATGATTTCGGCCACGCCGGCCTTGTCGTCGGCACCGAGCAAGGTCGTGCCGTCGGTGGTGATCATGGTCTGACCTTTATATTGCTGCATCTCAGGAAATTCCGAGACACGAAGGACTATGTTTTTCTCCTTATTTAGGACGATGTCGTTACCATCATAGTTCATGATGATCTGGGGCTTGATGTTGGCGCCCGAGGCATCCGGCGAGGTATCCACATGGGCGATGAAGCCGATGGCGGGAATCTCGCGGTCGACATTGGAAGGGATGGTGGCCATCACATAGCCGTATTCATCAAGGGAGGCTTCAATGCCCATGGCCTGCAACTCGTCACGGAGCATCTTCAACAGGTTCACCTGTATGGCGGTGCTGGGCTGCGATTCGGAATTCTCGTCAGAGGTGGTCTCCACGGAGACGTATCTCAGAAATCTGTCTATCAGTTTTTCCATATCTGTGCGGTTTTAAAGTGGCACAAAGATAGGAAAACTTTCGAAAATTATCGCTTTTCGGCGTGTTTTCTTGTGCGGTGGCGGTCCTTGGCCCACAGACCGTAAACCTCGCTCACATTGCCGGCCGTAGTGAAAGCCTTGATGTCATTCTTGTTAAGGTATTCCATCAGCGCCGAGAACTCGTCCTTGGTGAGCAGGGCCTCCAACTCGATGGACTTCTCGTTGGTGTAGCCGCCGATCACCTCATACAAGGTACAGCCACGATCCAAGTCATCGATGATGAAACGGCGGATGCGGTCATAGTCTTTGGATACGATGCAAACACGCTTGCGGTTGTTGAGGCTGGCCGTGAAATAGTCGACGATGATACCGTTGATCCAAGTGCCGATGAGGCCGATGACGACCATCTGGAAGGGGTTGATGGCAAAGGCCGAGAGGCAGATGAGGCCGCCCGCCACGGTCACCGACTTACCGATGTCGAAATGCAGGTATTTGTTGACGATCTTGGCAAGGATATCCAGACCTCCCGTCGAGGCGTTGATGGAAAACATGATGGTCTGAGCCGCACTGAGAATCAGCACGCAGCAGAGCAGGTCGAACCAAGGATTGCCCATCACCGACATCGCACCAGGGTCGCCGCCAGGCATCTTGGCGAGGTATTCGTTGGCGGTGGCGAGGTTCTCCCAAGGATAGATCCATTCGCAGACCTTGGTCAAGGGGCCGAGGATCATGGCGCAGTAGACCGTTTTCAGACCGAATTCCTTGCCTATCAGGATATAGGCCAGAATCAGCAGGATGGCATTGATGATGGAAATCATCATCGAAAGACTGATGTTGACGCCCATGCTTCCAAAGATGTTGGTCAGCACGATGGAAAGACCTGAGATGGAGCCCACAATCAGCTTGCTGGGGACAAGGAAATAATAGACGCAGATGGCCGTCATCATCATGCCTATCGTCATGATAAGCAGCTCAATCCAGAATTTCTTACTGGCCAGGGCCTTGCCCACTTCATTCAAAATATCGTTAAATTTGCTCATAAATAATTGGTTTACAATTTATTAATAGTATTCTGCTCGTCGTTTCGAGGCCGCAAAGGTCGGAATTCTTTTCGAGATGACCAAAAGAAAAAGCTTATTTATTTAAGGTGCGGCAATTCAGAGAAAAGTTGTATCTTTGCATCCTCAAAAATCCAGCTACAGCGGGTGTGGCGGAATTGGTAGACGCGCTAGACTTAGGATCTAGTTTCTCACGAAGTAAGGGTTCGAGTCCCTTCATCCGCACAAGTTATAGACAATCAATAATATAGCAATGAACATCACACAAAGCACAAAAGGAGACAACCTGATCTCCATCAAAATCAATGTTGAGAAGGCCGACTACGAAGAGATGGTCGACAAGACCTTAAAGCAAATGAGACACAAGGCCAATGTCCCTGGTTTCCGTCCTGGCATGGTGCCCATGGGCATGATCAAGAAGATGTATGGCGCCAGCGCGAAAATGGAAGCACTGAACACGCTCGTCTCCGACAACCTCAACAAGCATATCATCGACAACAAGCTCGACCTCCTCGGCTACCCGATGAACGACACCGAGCTGCAACAGCCCACCGACCTTGAGAAGGAAGAAAACATCGACTTCTACTTCGAGGCTGCCCTGCGTCCTGAGATCAACGTCGACTTCACCAACACGATGGTCGACTTCTACCATATCGTCCCCACCGACGAGGAAGTGGACAAGGTCATCGAAGACCTCCAACAACGCAACCCCAACACCAGCCATCCCGAGACCGTCGGCGAAGACGACCGCCTCGAGATCAAGATCCGCGAAGCCAAGAACGGCAAGGAAGTGGAAGGCGGCTACGAGAAAGACGGCCTCTACTTCAACATGAGCCAGATCAAGAACAAGACCCAGCGCAAGAAATTCATCGACAAGGAAGTGGGTTCCGAGTTCATCGTCAACTTCGCCAAGGTGTTCGGTTCGGAAGAGGAAGCCGCCAAGATTTTGGGTAACGACGCTCCCGCCGCCGCCGACTTCAACATCATCATCGACGACGCCATCCGCAACGAAAAGCCCGAGCTGGATGAGGAATTCTTCAAGAAGATCTTCCCCAACCAGGAGATCAAGGACCTCGACGCCTTCAAGGCTGCCGTCAAGGCCGAGATGGAGAAGCAGCATGAGGCCGAGACCGACCCCATCCTCTTCAACAAAATGATCGACGAGCTGGTGGCCGCCGTGAAGTTCGACCTGCCCGACGCCTTCATGAAGCGTTGGATCGTCGAAAACAGCCAAGGCAACCTCAACGCCGAGGATGTGGAAAAGAACTATGAGAACGACTACGTGAAAGGTATCCGTTGGCAGCTCATTGAAGACAGCATCGTGAAGGCCAATCCCGAACTCATCATCAAGGACGAGGAAGTGAAGGACTTCGTACTGAAGCAGATCTTCCCCGGCATCGACTATGCCACCCTCGAAGACGACATGAAGGCCAACCTCGACAAGATCGCTGCCAACTACCTTAAGGACGACAAGCAAGTCGAGCAGTTGAAGAACCAGCTGGCCGACGTCAAGATGACCGCCTTCCTGAAGGGCAAGATGAACATCAACTACGCCGAGACCACCGCTGCCGACTTCATGAAGCAACTGGAAAAGGAAAACAAATCCAAGAAAAAATGAACAACGAATTCTTCAAATACGCCACCAAGCACGTGGGCCTGAACACCCTCGGCCTTGAGCAGTACATCTCCAAGATCAACAACAGCGGCTACATCAGCCCCACCGTCATCGAGGAGCGTCAGCTCAACGTGGCCCAGATGGACGTTTTCAGCCGTCTGATGATGGACCGCATCATCTTCCTCGGCACCGCCATCGACGACTACGTAGCCAACATCATCCAGGCTCAGTTGCTCTTCCTTGAGTCGACCGACTCGAAGCGCGACATCCATATCTACCTCAACTCGCCTGGCGGCAGCGTGTATGCCGGTTTGGGCATCTACGACACCATGCAGTTCATCAGCCCCGACGTGGCCACCATCTGCACCGGTATGGCCGCTTCGATGGCCGCCGTGCTGATGTGTGCCGGCACCAAGGGCAAACGCTCTGCCCTGCCCCACTCGCGCATCATGATCCACCAGCCCATGGGCGGCGTGGAAGGTCAAGCCACCGAGATCGAGATCACGGCTCGCGAGATCCAGAAGCTGAAGAAGGAGCTGTACGAAATCATCGCCCAGCACTCGGGCCAGACCTACGACAAGGTGTGGGCCGACTCCGACCGCGACTACTGGATGACCGCCGCCGAAGCCAAGGAATACGGCATGATCGACGAAGTTCTCATCAAGAAACAGTCCTAAACCATGGCGAAGAAGTCAGGTGTTTGCGCGTTTTGCGGGAGGAAAGCCTCCGAGGTGCGGTTGCTCATCCAAGGCATCGATGCCGAGATTTGCGACAGCTGCGCCGAACAGGCCTATGCCATCCTCAAGGAACAGTTCGCCCATTCAGAGCGTGACCATGGCTTTGACTCCAAAGGCTTCACCTTGAAGAAGCCCGCTGAGATCAAGCGTTTCCTTGACCAATATGTCATCGGGCAAGACGAAGCCAAGCGCACCTTGGCCGTGGCCGTCTACAACCACTACAAACGCATCAGCCAAAAGGTGGCTGCCGACGAGGTGGAGATCGAGAAGTCGAACATCATCCTCGTGGGCGAGACCGGCACGGGCAAGACCCTCTTGGCCCGCACCATCGCCAAGATGCTCAACGTGCCCTTCGCCATCGCCGATGCCACTGTGCTCACCGAGGCCGGCTATGTGGGCGAAGACGTGGAGAACATCCTCGTCAAGCTGCTGCAGGCCGCCGACTACGACGTGCCGTCGACGGAAAGGGGCATCGTCTTCATCGACGAGATCGACAAGATTGCACGCAAGAGCGACAACCCCAGCATCACCCGTGACGTGTCGGGCGAAGGCGTGCAACAAGCCATGCTGAAGCTCCTCGAAGGCTCCGTCGTCAACGTGCCGCCCAAAGGCGGACGCAAACACCCCGAGCAGCCTATGGTAGCCATCAACACCAAGGACATCCTCTTCATCGCTGGCGGTGCCTTCGACGGCATCGAGCGCATCATCGCCGCGCGTAAGCGCACCAACGTCATCGGCTACGGCACAGGCGGTAACGAAGCCATCAACAAGGACAACATGCTGCAGTACCTCTCGCCTGCCGACCTGAAGAAATACGGTCTCATTCCTGAGATCGTGGGACGTCTGCCCATTATCACCCATCTCAACCCCTTGGACAAGGAAGCGCTGAAACGCATCCTCATCGAACCCAAGAACGCCTTGGTGAAACAGTTCCAGAAGCTCTTTGCCATGGATCACATCAACCTGGTCATCAAGGATGAGGTACTCGACTTCGTGGTGGAGAAAGCCATCGAGTTCAAGGTAGGCGCACGCGGATTGCGTTCCATCATGGAGGCCATCCTCAACGATGCCATGTTCGAGCTGCCTTCCGACATCAACGCCACCGAGTTGGTCATCGACCGCGAATATGCCGAGGCCAAACTGGAGAAGTCGGGGCTACAGAAACTCCACGTGGGTGACTGATCAAAAACGGCGACCTGAGCGGTCGCCGTTTTTTTTGGCACAATACTTGCATTACTTCTGGCGTTACACAAGCAAAAACAGAGAACCCATGAAAAGAATAGCTTTCATCGCCGCCATCGTCCTGATGAGCCTCTCGGCATCCGCCCAAATGCTTGCCCGCCACCGTGGCAACAGGTCATATACGACCGTACAAGCTCAAGGCCCACAATCGAGCGTGATCGACTTTTCCGAGACCCCTGAACCCGTCAGAGGCACCGTAGTCTACGGCCGCATCGAAGAGAACGGTGACACCACGCTCATCGTCTACCTGCCCGAAGTCGACATCGACCTGATGCAACATTATCTCCAAATCACCTCTTCGAACCGAGGCCGTCGTCTGGCTGCCAATGTTAAGAAGGTATACCCCTACGCCAAGTTGGCCGGAGCGAAGATGCAGGAATACGACTCCATCCTGGCCAATGTCACCAGCAGGTCCGAACGTCACCGCTTGATGAAACAGGCTGAGACCGAGATCTCCGACCAATACACCGAAGAACTGAAAGACCTCACCATCGCCCAAGGCCTCATCCTCGTACGTCTCATCGACCGCGAGACAGGCAATACCACTTACAAGGTCGTCCAGGAACTGCGCGGCAAGGTGCGCGCCTTCTTCTACCAAGGCTTCGCCCGCCTCTGGGGCTACAACCTGAAGACGGAATACGACCCGCACAACAACCCCGAGGACGATGAAATCGAAACCATCATGATCCTCTTGGAACGAGGAGTGATATAAAGCACAAATTCACACGGATTTACAAGGAAAGAAGAGACGCATAGTTAGGCGTCTCTTCTTCTATTATGTCTTCTTCCTCGTGGGGCAACACTTCTCGAGCATAGTCCCGAATCAGGTCGAAGCCTCTATAGACGTATGGCACCGTCCGCTCCACGAAAGGGAACAACAACGAGTTCTCCTTGGTCTGCGGCTTCAGGAAGCCCGTCAGGTTGAAATTGGCCATCACCATCAGCAGGATGCTACACAGCAGCACACCCTTAGCTGCACTAAAGACCGCTCCACCCAACTTGTTCCAAAAGCTTAGGTTCAACGCCTTCACCACCTCGGTCAAGGCCTTGCCAAGCAGATTCACGCCTACAACAAGGAGGATGAACGTAAGCACGAAGGCCACGGTGTTCAAATATTTGGGATTGACCTCCATCACGTCCACCAAATGCGTAGCCGTGAAGTCGGAGAAATGCATCGCGCCCCAAATGCCGATGCCAAAGGCCAGCAAAGTGACCACCTCGATGATAAGGCCCTTGCGGAAGCCCTTCCATGCAAAGAGGCCAAGGATAACGGCGATGATGATGTCTAAATAATTCATCTAGAATAATACAGTATCATCCTTTCAATGGCCCGTTGGCAGACAGGGCAGAACTCGTGGCCTCTGAAAGTCTTCATCAGGCAGTCCATATGGGGGCTGTACATACCTCTAGGCTCGTAGCCACCGCCCTCGAAGACGCCGATAGTGTGCTCGTAACGCGTCTCGCGCGGTGTGGGAACAGGTGTCCTTCTGTCAATCATGTCGCCCCATTTGTTGCTGAAGTCGACCAAGGTAGTGAGATTGGGTTCCCATGGCTCGAGGGCGAGGTTGTACATGTGGTCATAACCCGTCTCGTCGTTGTAATACTCATCGGCAAGCCCCGCGAAGCCGTGTCCAAACTCATGGATGATGACATCGCTGGAGAAGCTGTTGCTGCTCGCGCTCGAGCAATAGAAGTTATAGATGCCTCCCCCACCGTATTTCTCGGTGTTGACGAGGACATATATCTGGTCGTAAGGCACCTGACCCGCCAGGTCGCGGATATCACGGTTGTCGGTGCTCATGCAATAGCGTTCCGAGTCGAAGGTCCAGAAGCTGAAGCGCATGACAGTGTTCTTGTAGACATGGTCGCCAGGCATGGTGCAGCCTGATTCTTCAGAAGGTGCCATCACACCACGGATGTTGAAACTCTCACGGTAGCGGTCGTAAGGCGCATAGCTGAACAGACTCTCAACGAAGAAATCGCAGTCCTTGACGAACTTGCCCATTTCGGCCTGCGTGTAGCCTTCGGGCAGGATGACGATGTCGACGGCTTTGGTGATGTCGGTGTTGCCTATCCAAGCATCGTAGACGGGCAGATGGAGGTCGTTATAGTCGCGGATGAAGTAACTGTCGGGGTCGACAGTGAGGCGCATGCCTTCCACCAACACGCCTTCCCAAGTCTTGTAGCACAAGGCAACATCGACCTTTACCTTAGGGAAAGGCACGATGACCGACTCTTCGAAGCTCTTGGTGAGTTGAACAGCCTCAGGGGTAGTCTGCCATTCGCCGTAAAGGTTCTGATAACCCTTCGAGAACAACAGACGATCGGTGCCAGTCTCATACACCTTGACGATGTAGTTGCCGAACTCGAGCGTGTCGACAAGGTTGGTGGTGGAACCGCTCCAATAGGGCTCACGAATCATTTCCTTCAAGGAGAACTGGGTCGTGTCGTGATTACCTGTCAGCACATAATCTACGCGGAGAGAGGCTTGAGTGAAGTACTGGTCAAACTGTGCCCAGGCCATCCCAGGCAGGGCGATGCATAGAAGCAACGCCATGGCGAATCGTCTTTTCACGGCTGTTGTCGTTTATTCAAAATACTCGATCTTTCTGGTGATTACATCCTCGTCGTCAAGGTCCAATTCGTAATCGCGATACTTCACCTTACAGCGCGTCCAGTTGCCGTAGGGGTCGAAGTCCAGGTAAGTGAACTCCTCAACCATGTAAAGTTCCCATTCGCTCACGTCGGCCCCGTCATCGGGAGCATAGTAAACGGTTTGCTTCGCAACACGTCCTTCTGCGTCGTACTCCCGGTCACACTTTTTCAGAAGGTCCTCATGGGTTCCCGTGAACGACGGTGCGATGCGTCCGTTCTCCCATGTGAATGTCGTTCCGGTCATCCCGATGACTACAGACGTGATTTGACCTTGGCCGTCGCGACTCCATTCGTACTCCAGCTCATCCGTTGGCGGTTCATTGTAATTCTGTTCCTTGGCAGCGAAGGGGTTACATCCGTCCACCAAAGTAATGACACCCGAGCGGTCGAATTCCACACGACTGCCAAAGAACAGGTGGTAACCGCCCTCAATATCGCAACTCTTCACCGGACCTTGCAGGTCGAAAAAGACCAGGTCGGGGGTGACCATTACAGGGGCCGCTGCATTGTCTTCTTTTCCGTTTTGGCTCTGGCCGTTGCCGCACGAGCTGAAGACAAGGAGCATCGCGCAAGCTGCCAGTAAACATCTAATGCTTTTCATGTTGTTATCTTGTTAAGTTATTTCCTTTATCTAGTTTCGATGATAGATTTGACAAAAGTACTAAAAAACTCAAGAAACCACCAAAAAAAACGCTATTTTTGCAACAAATCTCAAGCCATGCCGACACCCTTGCTACAAGTGCGCAACCTCAAAGTCTCCTTCTCCCGCGACGGGGAATGGACCGAGGCCGTACATGGCATCGACCTCGATGTCTTCGCGGGTCGCACTTTGGGTCTCGTGGGCGAGTCAGGCTCGGGTAAGTCGGTGAGTTCGCTGGCCGTGATGCGCCTACTCAACGAGAAGGCGAGCCGCATCAGTGCCGACAGCATCCGCATCGGCGACGACGAAATCAAGGATTTCAGCGAAACACAGATGTCGGAGGTGCGCGGCAAGCGCATCGCCATGATCTTCCAGGAACCGATGACCTCGCTCAACCCCGTCTACAAATGTGGGTATCAGGTTAGCGAGATGATTTTGCAACACGAGAAGGTCAGCAAGAAATCCGCCAAGGAACGTGTCATCGGCCTCTTCAAGCAGGTGACGTTACCCCGGCCCGAGGCCATCTACGACAGCTATCCCCATGAACTGTCAGGCGGACAGAAGCAACGTGTGATGATTGCCATGGCCATCGCCTGCCATCCCCAACTGCTCATCGCCGACGAGCCGACCACCGCACTGGACGTCACCGTGCAACTCGAAATCCTCAAGCTGCTGCGTCAATTGCAAAGCGAGACGGGCATGGGCATGATCTTCATCACCCACGACCTTGGCGTGGTGGCCGAGATCGCCGACGACGTCGCCGTGATGCACAATGGTGAAATCCTCGAACGCGGCAAGGTTGGCGACATCCTCAGCCATCCACAGCATCCTTACACTCAAGGCCTGTTGGCCTGCCGTCCGCCCATCGACGTGCGTCTCAAGCGCCTGCCCATCGTCAAGGAGTTTCTCGACGGACAATGGCAGGGCGGCAAGGAGCAAATCCTGCACGACCTGCAAATCACCCCTGAAGAGCGCAAGGCGCATTTGGAGCAGCTCTATTGTCATGAGCCGCTACTCAAAGTGGAGCACCTGCAGACCTGGTATCCTCTGCGCAAAGGCGTGTTCAGCCGCGTTTACGGCCACGTGAAGGCCGTCGACGATGTCAGCCTCAAAGTCTACGAAGGCGAGACCTTAGGCCTTGTAGGAGAGTCGGGCTGCGGCAAGACCACCCTCGGGCGCAGCATCCTGCGCCTAGCCGAGCCTACAGGTGGCAAGGTGTGGTTTGACGGCGTAGAAGTGACAGCGCTCAAGGGACAAGCCTTACGCGACTTCCGCAAGCAGGCGCAGATTGTGTTCCAAGACCCCTACTCTTCCCTCAATCCACGCATCACCATCGGAGAGGCCATCACCGAGCCCATGCTAGTGCACAACATTGAAAAAGACAAGAGAAAAAGCCGTGCCATGGTTTGCGACCTCCTGGAACAGGTGGGGTTGAAGGCAGAGCATTATGACCGCTACCCGCATGAATTCTCGGGTGGCCAGCGACAGCGCATCTGTATCGCCCGCGCCTTGGCCGTCAACCCGAGGCTGGTCATCTGCGATGAGTCGGTGTCGGCCCTCGACGTGTCGGTGCAGGCGCAAGTCCTCAACCTGCTCAACCGCCTTAAGGCGGAGCGCGGCCTCACCTACATCTTCATCTCACACGACCTCAGCGTGGTGCGCTTCATGAGCGACCGCGTGGTGGTGATGTACAACGGAAAGCCCGTAGAGATGGACGAAGCCGACGCCCTGTTCGAGCATCCGCAGAATGACTATACCAAGAAACTGATTGCAGCTTTGCCTGGGAGGACAACGGCAAGCTCCTACTGATTTCGGATCTTATTACCCAAGATAAAGCCAAAGATACCTGTGAGCAGGATACCTATGGTAGTCTGAATCAAGTTGAGCATGTCGACCAAGGGCGACACGTCGTGCAGCACATCCGAGTCCATGCCGGCCATGTTCTTCAAGCTGATGCCCAGAGCCTCGACATATTTCAACAACGACACTTCCTCGCTGAAGATGAAGGCGAAGACGAGGACGGTGATGATATAGGTCAGAATCATCTTGAACATGCTCTCGCCGTAGCCGAAGAAGAGATCGGAGAGACCATTGCCGATGATGCGCCACACATTGGCGATCTTGGTGCCTGTCTTCACGCTGGGGTCGCTCATCTGGCTCATCATGCGGCGGCGTTCCATGCGACGGCCTTGCACATAAGCCCAGTTGGCATCGGCGATGTAGCCTTTGCCTGCCCATAGGCCGTTAAGGGTCTTGTAGATGTCTTCGGCATCGGCCCAGCGGGCCTTCACCGAGGCGTCAGGACTCCAGTCCGACACCTCGCGGCGGTCGTTGGTGCGCACGCCCGTGCCGAAGTCATGCCAGTCGACGAGGAACTTGGTGTAAGCCTGCTTGTCCTGTTGAATGATGCGGTCACGGAAGAGGTTCTCGCGGCGTATGTTGGCGCCGTCGCCGAAATAGGTATTGAAAAAGCTACAGTTACTGAAGGCGGCATGTTTGTAAAGCACCACGCCCTCGAAGAAGCAACGGTAGAAGTCGCTGAAGTCGACGGTAGAGTCCTCGAAGGTTGCGTTGTTGATGCGGGCATAGCGGAAGTCGCTCCAAGCGATGTTGGCATAGCGGAAGCGACAGTTTTCCATCGCGGCTTTCTTGAACGACACGCTCTGCAAGGTAGGCTCAGCGACACGGCCGCTGTGGTCGAAATCGCAGCTGTCGAGGGTAGCCTCGTCGAAACGGCAATGGCGCAACGTGGCGTTCTTGAAGTTGACGTTGACGAGGGTGCAGCCACTGAAGTCAAGTTCTTCGAGGGTCATCCCACCGAAATCGAGGTCGCGCAGTTGCTTGGTGGCGATGAGAGACTGTATCTCGGATGTTGTCATGTCGTTGATTTTTTAAAAAATGGTAGAGACGGCGCATGCACCGTCTCTACACAAGGTTATATTGGATTATTTCAGCAGCACATCGGGTCCCATGTTGAAATAGATGTCGGTGGGAATACCGGCGGCGTTCACGCGGTCGAGGTCGGCTTGCAGCTCAGGACGGATGACGCTCATCTTTTCCATCCAGGCCTTGGCAGCGTCGTAGTCACCATTGCCCTGGCATTGCAGGATGTCGCCAGCCAGTTTCTCAACGGCGATCTTCATCTTATCAAAGTCGATAGCATACAGGCCGTTCTCATCACGGGTGAAGGCTCCTTCGTCCTGGAAATAGTTGAAGGTAAGCATATTGGCTTTGCCATGGGCGCTGGCCGCACCGAAACGTACCGAGCGGAAGATGCCAGCCATGAAGGTGACGTAGTTGTCGACGATGTCAGTCTTGTCGTAGACGCCCATCTCGGCGAGCTTGGTCACGAGATAGAGGCCCAGAACGTCGGCCTTGGCCTCTTCAATGGCGCTGTATTGGTTACCCAAGGCTTCGCGGACGGTACCCTTGCCAGTGATGGTATTCTTAATGCCCATGCCATGGGCAGTCTCGTGGAACATCACATTGGCGAAGAAAGCGTCGAATTTGATGTGTTGCATCGATTCGGGCGTCATCAGCTCGCCAGCGATGGGCACAAGGATCTTATCGAACTTGGCCTGCATGGCGTTCTTGAGCTGGAGCTTGCGGGTGCCACGCTCAAGTTGCACGCGCTCGTCATTGGGCAGGTTGATGGCAATGGTCTTGCTGTTGGCGTTGCAGTCACCAGCGTAATATACCACGTCATAGGCTGCGAGGTCGAGGTCGGCACCGGGCACTTCCTTCTTATACTCGTCAGGCACAGGAAGCTGTTGCTGAAGCTGAGGCACATAGGAGGCGTAACGGGCCAGCTGCTTCGTCCACTCCTGATCTTTGATGAGGATGAAAGCCTCGTGGGAGGCCTTGATGCCGAAACGGGCATCGGTGTAGTTCTCGATGGGGCCAATCACCAGGTCGACGTTGTTGTTGCGAACATCCATCCATTGCATATCGCTCTCAAGGTAATCGTCGGTGCGGAGGGCCTTGGCGCGGAGACGCAGGTACTCGGCGAACTCCTCGTCGCCAGCGAGCTCAGAAGCGTCGTCAAGCAACGAAGCAGCCTTCTTAATCTGTTGCTCGAAGTAGTCGTGATACCACACGCACTTCAAGGCGCCGTTCTCGTCGCGGACGATCATCGTATATTGGCTGGTCTTGTTCGGGTCGTCGAAGGCTTCCCATTCCTCTTCGGTCATGTCCTCGGGATAGAAACGGGCGCCAGCGGGTTTCGGGCCAACACCTTCCACGAACGGGCGGTTGCCGTCGAGTCCGTCCCAGGGACCATAGGTAATGGTGGCCATCTTGATGAGGTCAGGGTTGTCGCCGATAAGGGCCATCAGCTCAGCGTTGTCGCCATAGTTCTCTTGCCAGAAGAGGTTGTCCATGATGTCGGCAGCTTCGAAGAGCAGGCCGAGCATCTCACGCTCGTTGTCGCTGAGGTGGCTGATGTCGGTGGTGAGGGTGTACTCGGCGTATTTGTCCGACAGGAAGGCTTGTTGCTCGACAGGCTCTTCAGGCTGTTCGGTAGTCTTGTTGCCGCAAGCGGTGGCGCCGATAGCCAACGCTGCAATGATTGCTAAGTGTTTGATTTTCATATTGGTAAGATTAAGAATACATTCAACATCCGATGGCTCTAGAAATCACAAGACGCAGGATCTCGGAGGTGCCTTCGCCGATTTGGAGGATGCGTTGGTCGCGGTAGAAACGCTCCATGTCGAACTCTTTCAGCAGTCCGTGGCCACCCATCACCTGGACGGCGTTGTCGCACACCTCGGCAGCCACCTCAGAGCAGTAGAGCTTGGCCATGGCAGCTTCCTTGCCGAAAGGACGATGCTGGTCCTTGAGCCAGCAGGCGTGATAGAGCAGGTTGCGTGCCGCTTCAATCTTCACGGCCATGTCGGCCAACTTGAAAGCCACGGCTTGGAACTTGCACACGGGTTTGCCAAACTGAACGCGTTTCTTCGAGTAAGCCAAGGCCATCTCGTAGGCACCTTGAGCACATCCCAATCCCATTGCAGCAATGGAGAGACGGCCCGAGTCGAGGGTGGCAAGCATGATATGTGAGCCTTCACCCGGCTTGCCCAAGATGCAGTCGTCGGATAGCTTCACATCGTTGAAGACGAGCTTGCCCGTGTTGGAGGCGCGCCACATCATCTTATCGTGCATGGGCGTCTGGGTGTAGCCTTCCTTCTTGTTCTCTACGAGCAATGCGGTGAATTCAGGCTTGCCGTCTTTCTCGCCCGACACGGCCTGCACGGTGGTGCCAAGGCTGATGGGGGTCGCACTGTTAGTGATGAAGATTTTGGAACCATTGAGGTGCCAGAAGGTACCGTCATACTGGGCGGTAGTCTTGGTGCCTCGTGAGTCGCTACCGGCGTCTTCCTCAGTCAGGCCGAAGCCCCAGAGGCGATCCTTGCAGAGACGAGGCAGGTAACGCTGTTTCTGTTCCTCTGTGCCGTAGTCCTTGATGGGACCGATGCCCAAGGAGTTGTCGGCGGCGATAGTGGCGGCAGTGGAGCCGTCAACGCGGGCCAACTCCTCAACAGCGATGATATAACTCAGATTGTCAAGCCCTTGACCACCGTATTCCTTCGGAACGGTCATGCCCAAGAGACCGAGTTCAGCCATCTTCAGCGTCAACTCGACGTCAAAATGCTGGTCTTCGTCGTTTTGGCGGGCGACGGGTTTCACTTCCTGTTCGGCGAAGTCGCGCACACGCTGGCGGAGGGCTTCCTGTTCTTTGGTGAGGTCAAAATTCATATTGTTAGTGTTTTTTATTCCAACTCAATCAGTTGCATTTTATTGTCTACCATTTGGCCTTCCGCGACGAGAATCTTCTTCACTTTGGCTTGGCCTGTGGCGACGATATTGTTCTCCATTTTCATAGCTTCCACCACGATCATAATCGTCCCCTCCTTCACCTCGTCGCCTTCCTTGACATTGATCTTCACCACTTTACCAGGCATGGGCGAGACCAGGCGCGACTTGTCGTTCATCGTTTCCTTGCAGGCATAGTCGAGGGTGTCGTTCAACTGGTCGGTGCGATAGCAAGTGAAATTGAGGCCATGATAGTTGACGATGGTCTTCTGCTCGTCATTGACTGAACAGTAGACCGTTTCGGTACGGCCGTTCAGCATCAGCTTCAGCTGACGGTTCTCATATTGGATGAACTCAACCGCAAATGGCGTCTCCCCTATCTTTCCCTTGATCTTTCCAGCCTCAGCCGCAGTAATGCTGACGGGGATCTTCGCACCTTCCACATCGACGGTCAGCAGCATGTGGTAACGCCAATAGCCGATTTCCTCCCACACATTCTCCGGTTGTTGCTCGACTTGTTTCTTGCAGAAATCGAACATCAGGAAAGCAGCAACTATATCATTGACATTCAAGTTTCTGCGACTGTCATTCAAAGCATTCAGCAAGACTGTCTGGTGCGTAGTGCAAAATGAAGTGTCGATATGGTTGGCCACAAAGTCCTCGTTCTTGATCACTTCCCAGAGATAAGCCTTGTTGGTAGTCAGGCCTTGGATGATGAACTCTTTCAGGGCATGTCGTGCCGTCTCGATGGCACTTTGTCGGTCTTTGGCGTGACATGAAAGCTTGGCAATCATAGGGTCGTAAGCCTCCGAGATCGTGCATGTCCCGTCGATGCTGCTGTCGACGCGTGCACCTCTCACCTGTGGCTCGTGATAGGCGGTCACCTTGCCAGGCGTGGGCAAGAATCCGTTTTCAGGATTCTCGGCATAGATACGCAACTCTATGGCATGGCCTTGAGGTTGTATCATATCCTGTGTCCAGCCCATCTCCTTCCCTCTCGCGATACGAATCTGTTCCTCCACGATATCAATGCCCGTGCGCAACTCGGTGACAGGATGCTCCACCTGGATGCGGGTGTTCATCTCGAGGAAGTAGAAATTCAGGTTTTTGTCGACAAGGAACTCGACTGTGCCTGCATTGCGATAGCCAATGGCTTTGCAGAGGCGGATGGCTGCGTCGAACATCTCTTGACGTTTGGCCTCTGTCAAGGTCGGAGAAGGCGACTCCTCTATAATCTTCTGGTAACGGCGTTGTATGGTGCACTCACGCTCATGAAGGTGTACGACATTGCCATAGTGGTCGGCCAACACCTGTACCTCGATATGGCGCGGATTCTCGATGTATTGCTCAACGAAGACGGTGCCGTCGCCGAAATATTTCTCAGCCTCACGTGAGGCGCGTTGCATCTCGTCCTTCAGCGTCGTCTTCTCCCACACGATGTGCATACCTTTGCCGCCACCGCCAGCGGCAGCCTTGATCAGCACTGGATAAGGCAGCGCGTCGGCCTGCGCGAGGATATCCTCTTGCGAACCCATGATGCCATAGGTGACCGGCAGTCCTTCCTTGACAGCGATTTTACGTGCCTCAATCTTGTTGCCCATCAATCGCATTGAACGGGCATCGGGACCGATGAAGACGATATCGTTGGCTTCGCAAGCCTCCACCAGTTCGGGACTCTCCGACAGGAAGCCGTAGCCAGGGTGTATGGCATCGGCACCGGCATCCAAGGCCGCATCGATGATTTTCCTGACGTTGAGATAGGTGTCTTTCAAGGCACCGTCGCCCAAGGGGCATGCCTCGTCGGCCATGCGCCGATGCAGAGCGTTGGCGTCGTTGTCAGCGAAGACCGCCACCGAGTCGATGTGCAACTTGCGCAGCGTCTTGATGACGCGGACGGCAATCTCCCCCCTATTAGCGATAAGCACTTTATGTATCCTTCTGCTGTTCATGGTATGAAAATGATACCGCAAAAATACAAAAAGAAAGACAACCTTTTCAGATTGTCTTTCCTTTTTTGTGATTGGTTGGTGGAGACGTTTCAAGAAACGTCCCTACAGGAATCAATACACCAAGAACTTCACGCAGCTGTTGTTGACACCCTGGTTGAGACGCAGGATGTAGGAACCACTGCTGAGGCTTTCAGCGTTGATGTTCACCTGATGTGCGCCTTCACCGAGACGGCCAACGCTTTGGCTCATCACCATGCGGCCGGTCATGTCGAACACTTGGTAGCTGACATTGCAGCTCTCGTTGAGTTCGAAGCTCAGGGTAGCCTGACCACTGACCGGGTTGGGATACATGCTGACAGCAACGTTGTTGACGATGGCAGGTTCTTCAGGAACGCTGGTGAAATCCCTCTTGTAGTTCTCGCAGCGGAACACGCCTCTGCCGTAGGTGGCGGCATAGATGATACCCGTGTTGTGGGCACCAGGATACACCGTCGTGAACTCGCCCTCTTCGGTGACGTTGACGATAACTTCGTCCTCACGGTAGATGGTCTGTTGCTTGAGTTCCATGACAGGCACCTCACCCATTCTGTTGCCATCAGCGGTCCAGCTGGGGTTGTTGATGTTCTTCGTTCTGTAGATACCACGCTCGGTGCCGATGATGACATCGCCAGTCTCCATCTCAATCAAAGCGGAGTAGACGGGCATCTTGGGCAGGTTGGCCTGCTTGCTCACGAAGGTGGGTTCGTCAGCCATAGCGTCGGTGGAATAGAACACATAGTCATCATTGCCGTAGTTACCGCAGGTGACGACGACTCTGTTGTTGTTGCGCGGGTCGACGCTGATAGCGGTGATGCACTGGCCGTTGCTGGGCAGCTCGATTTGGGTAGTAGTCACGGCGAAGAGTGAGTCGGTGATGGTACCAGAGAGGTCGTCCATCACGGTGTTGAGGCCGGAGACACGGTAAAGCTTACCGTCCTTCATGCCGACAAACATGTTGTCGCCGTCAGCGGTGATGGCCATGCTGAGAGGCTCGCCCTTGAAGTTGGTGTGAGCCTTGTCGGCCACTTTATACCACACAGCTTCCACGTCGAATTGGAGCGGGGTGCGGGTCATCAACAAAGCGTCGGTGTAAGCCACGAAGAAGTTGGCAGTGACGGGGTCATGCACTTCGATGGAGTCGCCAGCGGCCAGAGGAGCCGTAAGCGTGTAGTGGAAGGGATAACCATTGGCGCTCATCACCAGGATATCGCTACCGCTAGGCAGACGTTCTTCGGTCTCGTTCTTGAACCAAGCCGTCTCAGGATTCAGCTGATTGTTGTAGTTTTCGTACAGCAGGACGGGCATACGGAACGAAGTGGTGCTGACACCGTAGCTCGAGTTGGAGGTGAAGTTGGTGGAGACCCAGTCCTCACCAGCGGTTTGCGTACGTGCCAGACCGCCAGCCTTATAGGTGACGAAGAAGGTATTGGGGTTGATCGTCGAGATGGCGCAAGGACCACCGTGGCTATCGTCATTGAAAGCGCCCATGTTGTAGGCCGAAGGATTGATCCAGAGGCCAGTGCCAGGATTGTTGACGTTTTCGGCGCCTTCGATCAGCACAGTACCATGGTCGAGGCCGGCAGCCAAGACGCGGGTGTCCTTGCCCGACATGGCAACGTTGAACATACGGGTGGTGACATAGTTGCGGTTGCAGTTGGTAAAGGTGAATCTGCCCGTGCCTTTGTACACACCGCCGTCGGTGCCGATGTAGCATTCTTCAGCATTATTGGGATTAAACACCATGGTGTGGAGACCGACATGGAGGTAATCCGGATAGTAGTAATAAGAGTCAGTGGTGATTTGGTTAGCGATGTAATAGCCGTTGCCGGTGGCGGGTTTCTCCAGAGACCAAAGGTAGTAACCCAAGACATAGAGGATACCTTCGTTGTTGGGGTCGACCACGATGCAGTGGTTATAAAGGCCGAAGCCGCCATAGAGGGCGTGGCCTTGGTTGAGCGTCACGCTAGGCAGAGCCACTCTCCAATTAGCGCCCTTGTTATAAGAGACGAACACGCCAGAGTGGTTACCGTTATTGTCGATGCAGGCAGCATAGATGACGTCATTGTTCGAGGGGGCGATGGCTATGTCGAGCATGCCAGCAGCCTTGGGAAGAAGGGTGTCGCCTTGCAAGTTACCGCTAGTGCCAGAGTGGTTGACCAGGTTTTCGATGTCGTTGCCAATGTAGACAGCGCCTTCGACAGCGGCCACGATGGTCTTGTCGGCGGCGACCTTCACGGAGACAGCCTTACCAGCGACGGCAGTGGCCCAAGTGGCGCCCTTGTCGGTCGAATACATCAGGCCTTCTTCGGTGGCGGCAATCAAGGTGTTGTCAACAATAGCCAGGTCGTTGATAAAGAGCCATTCGTCAGCGGTGGGAGCCTTGACGAGGGCCAGTTCGTCGTCAACGATTTTATAGAGGCCGGTGCCAATGAAGCTGTTGCTATAGCCTTGCTGGCTGAGACCGTTGAAGTTGATGCCGTTGTTGCCGTCGCCAGTGCCCACGTAGATGACACCGTCGGCGTCCTGCACCATGCAGCTGACCATCAGGTCCATATCGCCCACTTGGTGCCAGGTTATACCATGGTTGTACGATTTGTAGACACCACCGCCCTTAGAGCCGATGTATACCACACCGTTAGGATTGTTGTAGGAATTCAATCTGTTGTCATAGAGAACCGCAGTGGTTTGACCGCCCATGTTGTCGGGACCCATGCTAATCCAATACAGCGGGTCGTCAGCAGCGTTTCTCGAGGGTTGTGCCTGCATGGCCCTGAACATATCGGCAGGGTCGATGAGGCCTGTGTTTTGGTTGGCGCGGAGACTGCCCATGAAGCTCTCCGCATTCATAGTGGATTGCGTGCGCGGCACATAATGCCCACCTTGGTCAGCGATGACTGACTGACCTAAGATCATGATTACCAGAAGTAAACTGAAAGGTAAAAATCTCTTTTTCATATCACGAAAATTTAATTAATTCTCTGTTTTAAGGGTGTTTTGACACTTTTTCACTTTAATATGGTCTGCAAATATATGACATTCTATCAAAGAAAATACATTTTGACGAAAAAAAAATTCATTTTTTTTGCGAAAAAGTCATTTTAACCCTTAAATCGGTCAGAATGGAAGCATCTTGTCCGCTTCAAGCCAACCGATACTGCCGTTGGCGATTCGGACCTTATTCCAGCCGTTTGAGGTCTCCAAAAGTGCCACTTTAGAACCTTCATGCAAAACGAACAGATCGACGCTCGATTCGTTCGGAGAGCTTTTCACCGTCACCGTCGGTGCCATGATGATGGCCTGGTCTTGCACCTCCGAGGCCGACTTCAGCTGGAAGGCAAAGATCACCGAAAGGGCGAAAACAGCCAAGAACAAAATGCCACTGAAAAAGCCCAATTTGCGCAGGCCGATGCGTCTCGCCCGCAGGAAGAGGAACATGGCGACAAGTAACAGTGCAAAGGCCGCCACCGAGCACCACGCCCAAAGGTCGCCTGAGAGCCAGGAGCGCGTGTTGCGCCATATCCTGACGAAGAACGACTGCGGCATCGGCTCTATCTTGTCGACGATGGCCAGGTTGGCGATGGCCAGGTTGGTCTTCACATCGTCGTTGGAGGGATCGAGTTTCAGCGCCTTTTCATAGCAATAGATCGCCATGGGATACTCGCGCATCTTGTAGTAGGCATTGCCCATGTTGTAGTATACCGGCACCGATTCCATCTCGGTGGCGATGATCTTCTCGTAGAGCACCACGGCAGAGTCGTAGTAGCCTTCATTGTAGGCTGCATTGGCCTGTTCAAACCATTCTTCGGCCGTTTGCTGCGCCCTTCCCGTGAAGGCGAGCAAAGCCATTAATATTAATAAGGTGTGTCTTTTCATCGCTGTTTTCCCTTTCATTCTTTACAAGACTTTTTCCGCTTTCGATATCACGTCGATGCCACGCTGGTAGAGGTCGTCCATCTTCTCCTCGGCGCTGCCGGGGGCGAAGCGGGCAAACTCGCAGCTGTTGAGGGTATCGACAAACTGTTGTGTCAGCTCGTCGGGCACCTGTTTCTCACGCATGGTCTCACTCACGGTGTCCATCGACAGCTTCGAGCGCTCAATGCCGAGCTTGTCGGCAATGTAGCCCCACAGGGCCTGCGACATCTCCACGTAGAAGTTGTCCTGGTCCCTGCCTTTCAGGTATTGTGCGGCGCGCTTCAAGCGGCCTCGAGCCACCTTGTCGGCCTTGCGATTGCGGTTGGCCGCCGTGTCCTTGGCCATCTGCTCGCGTTTCTTCAGCACGAAGAGCATAATGATGAAGAGCACCAACAGGCATAGTAGGATCAGGTAGTAGAGGGCCGAGCCGAAAAACACGGTGTTCATCGGTTTCAGTCGGGCATCACCGCTCATGATGTGACGCACATCACTGCCAAGATATTGGATACCTTCCTGGTTGGGTGCATAGATGCCACCATCGGGATCGGAATTCAAGCCTTTCTTCACCGAGAGGTTGTAGGCTTCAGAGTTCAGCGTGTTGTACGAGCCTGTGGCGGGGTCGAAATACGAGAACGCCACCGGTGCGATGGTGAAGTTGCCCGCCCGACGCGGAATGACCAGATACTCGGCCTTCTTGGTTCCCGAAAGGCCTTGGGCGGTGACGTTCGTGTTGAGAGTGATCTTGGGGTCATACACCTCGAAATCAGGCGGGAAGACCGGCACAGGCATCTGGAGCAGCTCCACATTGCCCGAGCCTGAGACCGTCAGCGTGAGCGTGAAGGCCTCGTTGGTACTCAACTCCGTCATATCTATGTCGGAGGTGAAATTATAATTGCCCACAGCGCCCGCGAAGGAATCAGGCTTGCCCGCCGTGGGAAGAGGCTTCACCTCCAGCAAGAACGACTGAGAACTCAGTTCCTTCTGGACATTCATGATGCCAGGATTGAAGAAGGGGTCGTTGAAGAAGGCCTCGAAGGGGTCGTTGCTGCGACGGCTGCCACGGTTGGTCCTGACCTGTGCGACACATTCGATGCTCATCGGGTCAACGGTACATTGTCCGACACGTTGCGGCACGATGACGACCTTCTGGATCTCTGCCACGGTGTATTCGATGCCGTTGATGTATTCACTGCTCTGACGCAAAGCGCCACCGTTGTTGTCGCTGACGTCCTTGGTCCAGAAACCCGCAAAGGCGGGAGCCTTGCTGATGGAGAGCGAGCTGACCGGCACTCTGGTGTAGAGCTTGTAGGTCAACACCACCTGTTCGCCGAGATACGCCGATCTCTTTGAAGGGAATACCTTGAGGAACAGGTCGTTGCCGCTCACGTCAGGATCGGTGTTGTTGCGTTGGCTCTGCGTTCCGCCACCGCCTGACCAGTTGCCTGAAGTGTTCGACGAGCCGCCTGTCGAGTTCCCCGTCGTGCCACCATATGGATTGCCTTGATCAGGCAATACTTTGATGTCGAAAGGCTGGCTACTGATTTTGTCGCCTTTGACGGTCAAGGTGGCAGCGCCTATATGGAAAGTGCCTTCCTGATAGGCCTGCAAGGCATAGGTATAGGTGATACGGATGGTCCGCATCACCGAGCCGTTGATCATCTGGATGCTCGAGCTACTCGACGTGAACGGGCCACCCACCACCGTGAAGCCTTCGAACGAAGGCGCGGTGAAGTTGCGGCCTTCCACGTTGGCCTCAAACACCACTTGGAAACGCTCACCCACCACCACCTGCTGCTTCGACGACACCGTCAGGGTCGGGTTGTCCTGTGCCCGTAATGCCAAAGGCACAGCACATGCGATGACTAATAATAAACTGAGTATCTTCTTCATTGATCCTTTGTTTTCACTATGCAAAAATACAATTTTTGACTGTTCTGGCAGACGTATTCGGTACGTCTATTATGCGAACGCATGCGACGCGTCCCTACCAATCTTTATCACTACTTCTTTTCGGTTGGGTCCTCACCCTTTGTTCGTTGACTTTCTCCATGGTCTGTCGCTCCTGATTCTCAAGGGCGTCGAGCATGCGCTGCGCATCCTCCATCGACATCTGTTGAGGCTGTTGCTGTTGGTTTTGCTGCTGGTCCTGACCCTGTTGGTTTTGTTGTTGCTGTTCTTCCTGCTGCTGGTCCTGCTGTTGTTGGTCCTGCTGCTGTTGTTGCTGGTTCTGCTGTTGGCCCTCACCCTCACTTCTCTCAAAAACAGCGCTGACCTCCACATCGAAGCCCGGCATGGTAAAGAAATTGCCCAAGGGCTGTACCTTCACAGCGGTGTCGCCCACCTGATGGATGACATATTCCTTGAACTGATATCCAGGCTCGGGGGCATTGCGCAGCTCCACCGTCTCGCGACGTGTAGCATCAGTCTGGTCGAGCAGCACATGGCCGCCTACAATCGTGGTGTCGGCCACCACATTGAAATGATCCGTAGCCTCCACGAAAGTGGCTCTCACCGTCACGTCCGTATCGATCATCTGGAACAGGTTGTCGTCCGACACAGGCGCCGCCATGGTGGCATCCGTGTCGCTCACCACCCGCAGGTCGCCCAGCTGATAGCCCTCTGCAGGCTTCACGATGATGCCGACATTGTCGCCTTGTTTCACCAGGCTGTCGGTCACGCGGATGGTGCCGTTGGCGACGCTGTCGATGCTGACTCTCAGAGCGGTGCGGAAGGTAGCCGTCACCGTCACATCATAGTCGGGCATCATAAAGGAGGTGTTGTTGACTGGCACCGTATCGTTGGGGTTACCCGTGCGGTAGACCCTGAACTTGTCGAGCACATAATCCCCTTCGCCTTGGGCTTCAAGCGTCACAGGCTGTCCCTCGATGGCTTTCTGGCGGTCGGCACGCACCGTTCCGTTCTCGATGTTCGGGTCGATCTCGATCTTGTGTGACAGTTTGAACTCGGCCGTCACCACCACGTCGCCTTTCGGCATGATGAAACTGTTGCCGTTCACCGTCACCTGTGTCTGAGGATTGTCGGCACGCACCACCACATACTGCGATAGTGCATAATCCGCCTCGGCTTGTGAAGACATCGTGACACGTTGTCCGTTGAAGGCCTCGTTCACCGAGACCGTGACGCTGCCATGCGCAGGCTGCTGCACCATCACCTTGCTCTTGACGAGATGAGCTCGGCAGAATTCAAGGTTATATAAGGCGTTGGCGTTATCCGGGTTCTTCTTCAGCGACAACTTATAGACATTGAAAGCGTCATAATACCGATTTTGCGCAAGCAGGCAGTTGCCCATGTTGAACAGCGCATCCGACTGCAACTTGAAATCGGGCGACATGTCAAGCACCTTCTGGAACTCGACAAAGGCGGTATCGTACGACTGCTTGGCGTAATAGGCATCACCCAAGTTGAACTGCGCCTTGGCATTGTTCGGCCTGATCTGCAAGGCCTCCCTATAACTAGCGATGGCCTGATCATAGTTGGCGCTCCTATAGGCACGGTTGCCTCTACGGATGGCCCTTTCGTCGCTTTGAGCCGAGACAGTCAGCACAGACGAAAGCAAAACAATGATTGTCAGATATTTAACAAGTCTATTCATCTTTCTTCTCAAAAATGTTAAACTTCTTCTCCCAGGCTCTCTTGCCCGACGAGATGAACACCTCAATCAGCAGCAAGACGATGGCCGCGGCCACGAACCATTGGAACTGATCCTCGTAGTCGGAGAAGACCTTGGCCTCGATCTCGGTCTTGTCCATCTTGTTGATTTCGTCGTATATCTTCTCCAGGCCCACGTTGGAATTGCTGGCGCGGACATAAATGCCGTTGCCTGCCGCCGCAATCTTCTGCAGCATTTGTTCGTCGAGTCGGGTGATGATGGTATTGCCATTGCGGTCCTTGCGGTAGCCCGTCTGATGACCGTATTGGTTGTACTCCGGAATGGGGGCGCCTTCGGCGAGACCCATGCCGATGGTATAGATGTGCACGCCTTGCTGTGCCGCCTCTTGGGCTGCCTTGATGGCAGCATCGTTCTCATGGTCCTCGCCATCGGAGATGATGATGATGGCGCGGCTGTGTGCCTCATCGGGGAACGACTTGAGAGCCAGATTGATGGCCTCGGCGATGGCCGTACCTTGTGAGGCCACGAGGCTCGTGTTGACCGTCGAGAGGAACATCTTCGCCGCCGGATAGTCGGTGGTGATAGGCAACTGCACGAAAGCCTTGTCGGCAAAGACAATCATTCCGATACGGTCGCCCTGCAAGCCGGATATCAGCTTGTTGATGGCCTGCTTGGAACGTTCCAAACGGCTCGGCACGATGTCCTCGGCATTCATCGAGTTGGACACGTCGACAGCAATATAGAGGTCGATGCCCTCGCGTTTCACCTCCTCCATCTTGCTGCCGCTCTGCAAGTTGGCCAAGGCCAAAATGGCGCAGGCGACGATGAGCAGGAAGACGACAAACTTAAAGTTGGAACGGCGAGTGGAATAACTCGGCACAAGCTGTTCGCGCATCCCGATGCGGGCGAAACGCTCGAAACGACGCTTCTGACCGAGACGGAACAGGATATAGATGATGACCAATACTGGGATGATAGCCAACCAGTAAAGGTATTCGGGATGTTCAAATCGCAATACGTTTTCCATAGTCTTAGTCCGTTAAAGTCCTGAAAATGGTTTTACGTAAAATGAACTCAAGCAGCAACAGGGCAAGCGCCCAAGCCACCAAGGGATAGAACTCCTCATGGAGACGGCGGAACTCAGTCACCTCGATCTTGGAACGCTCCAACTGGTCGATCTCCTGATAGATCTCGTCCAACTTCTGGTTGTTGTTGGCACGGAAATACTTGCCTCCCGTCGAGTTGGCGATGGTCGACAGCAGCCGCTCGTCGATCTCGACCTTCATCTGCTGGATCTGGGTTCCGAACGGGGTCTGTACAGGATAAGGTGCCGTGCCATAGCTACCTACGCCGATGGTGTAGACGCGAATGCCATAGAGTTTGGCGATCTCGGCTGCGGTATAAGGGTCGACGGACCCGGCATTGTTCATACCGTCGGTAAGCAGGATGACCACCTTGGAGATGGCCTCGCTGTCCTTAAGTCGGCTGATGGCCGTCGCCAAGCCGTCGCCGATGGCAGTGCCGTCTTCGATGAGGCCGTTCTTCATCTCGGCCAACATATTGAGCATCACGCCATGGTCGGTGGTCAGCGGCACCTGGGTAAACGACTCGCCCGAGAAAATGACCAAGCCCATACGGTCGCCGGGACGGCCTTGGACGAAGTCGGAGGCCACGTTCTTGGCGGCAGTCAAACGGTCGGGCTTGAGGTCACGGGCCAGCATGGAGCCTGAGACGTCCATGGCCAGCACGATGTCAATGCCCTCGATGTTGGACGTGGAGTTGGTCGACGAACTCTGCGGACGTGCCAAGGCCACGATGAGCAGCGCCAGTGCTGCCATCTTCAAGGCGAATAGCAGATGACGCAGATAGGCCTTCCAGGTCTTGGGCAGCTTCACCATACCCTTCAAGTCGGAGAAACTCAGTGATGCTTCCTGCTTCTTATGGCGTAGAATGTACCAAAGGATCAGAACAGGCACCAAGAGCAAGAGCCACAGCAGCTTGGGATTCGCGAATTCAATGTTCTCAAACATCTTTCACCTCCTCCTTTTCTACCGTTTCCTCTTTTTTGAGGTTCTTCATCTGTGCCTGACGGGCTTCCTCTTCGGCCTTGCGTTGTTGGAATTGCGCATAGCTCTCATTGACGAAATCCGTCATGTTGTTCAAGGAAGTGTCGCTTTCCAAAGCGGAGGCCGAATACTTGGCGAACTTCACCAAATCGGCGACTTCCATCGTGTCTTTCAGCTTGTTGTATGTCTCTTGCGAGAAATGCAAGGGTTTGATTTCCTCCAGGATGTCGTCGGTGGTCATCTCGACGGCGTTCACGCCGAACTGACCTTCGATGTATTCGCGGGCGATGTCAGTCAGCGAGGAGAAATACTCCTTCACCTTGCCCGACTGCCACATCTTCTCCTCACGCAGGCGCTTCAAGTCGTCGACAGCCTTGTCGTAAGGCGGGATGACAGGGCCACGGATGATGTTGCCCTCGGCGTCCACCTTGGGTTTGCGGTGCTTCAGCATATACCAAATGCCGAAGGCGACCAAAGCCAACAGCAACACAGCGAGAATCCACGGGAACACTTCCTTCATACGAATGGGGGCAGCGATGGGTTCCACGATGGGCTTGTAGGGCTGCAAGGTGTCGACCACCATCGTCGTCGAGTACAAATCAATGGGTTCCGTGAAAGCCTGCATCTTCACAGGGTCGTCGAACGAACGGGCATAGGTCAAGCCGACGGCGGGCAGTTGGATTTGTCCCGTGTCGAAAGTCATCAACGTCAGCTGCTGCTGCACGATGACATTACTGTCGGCATCGGCGGTACGTTCCACGTTGCCGCGTTTGATGATGTCGATTTGCTCCGACAGCGTGTCGATGGCGAAGTCGTTCCATTCCACAAACCAACCGTAAGGCACTTTGAGGCTCAAATCAAGGGTAAAAGGCTTGCCGACCTGCACATCCGTGCTCTCGACCTTGCCTTCCACCTCGACGTTTTGTGCCTTGAGTCCCATCACGGCAAACAGAGCGCATATCAAAAACAATACGTATTTCTTCATCTTCTTGCCTCCCTTTTCTTAAAGAGTTGCATCAGAGGTTTCACATAGTCTTCGTCGGTGTAAACCAGCGAGTTGTCGATGCCATGTTTGGTGAACTCGCGGTTCAGTTCCGCCGATTTGTATTGGATCATCTGCTGGTAGGCTCGACTCCAGGCGCGGCTTGAAGTGTCCACCCAACGTTCCTTGCCCGTCTCCGAGTCACGGAACTTCACCAAACCCACCTTCGGGATGTCCATCTCGCGGCGGTCGGTGATGCGCAAGGCGACGAGGTCGTGCTTGTTGGCGCAGATCTGCATCTCCTTCTCGAAGCTCTTGTCCGTCATAAAGTCGGAGATGAGGAAGGCCGTGGTGCGGCGCTTGATGGCCGAGGTCAGGAAACGCAGGCCCTCGCCGATGTCGGTGCCACGTTCCGTCGGTTTGAAATCGACGATCTCGCGGATGATGCGCAGGATGTGCGAGCTGCCCTTCTTCGGCGGGATGAACTTCTCGACTTTGCTGCTGAAGAAAATCACGCCGACCTTGTCGTTGTTCTGGATGGCAGAAAACGCCAAGACGGCTGCCAATTCGGCAGTCAGGTCACGCTTCGACTGACTCTGTGAGCCAAAGTCGTTGGAACCCGACACGTCGATGAGCAGCATCACCGTCATCTCACGCTCTTCCTCGAAGATCTTGACGAAAGGCTTGTTGAAGCGGGCGGTGACGTTCCAGTCGATATTGCGGATGTCGTCGCCGTACTCGTACTCACGTACCTCACTGAAGGTCATACCACGCCCCTTGAAGGCGCTGTGGTATTGACCGGAGAAGATGTGGTTCGAGAGGCCTCGCGTCTTGATCTCGATCTTACGGACTTTCTTGAATATTTCTGTTGATTCCATATCGATCACAATGGCGGGCGGACACGCGGGTCCGCCCCTACGGATTATTACGGATTACGGCACCTCGACGGTATTCAGGATTTCGTTGATGATTTCTTCGGTGGTGATATTCTCGGCCTCGGCCTCGTAGGTCAAACCGATACGGTGGCGCATCACGTCGGGGGCCACGGCACGGATGTCCTCGGGAATGACATAGCCACGGTGCTTGATGAAGGCGTAGGCCTTGGCTGCCAGGGCCAGGTTGATGGTGGCACGCGGCGAACCGCCGTAGCTAATCATATTAGCGAACTTCTTCAGTTTGTAGTCAGAGGGATAACGTGAGGCGAAGACAATGTCGGTGATGTAGTTCTCGATCTTCTCGTCAAGATAAATTTCGCGGCACACCTCACGGGCGCGGATGATGTCCTCGGGCTTCACCACGGCGTTGATCTTGGCACCGGCACTCGCAATGTTCTGACGCAGAATCAGTTTCTCCTCTTCCTTCTTGGGATAGTTGATAACAACCTTCAGCATGAAACGGTCCACCTGTGCCTCGGGCAGCGGATAGGTACCTTCCTGCTCAATGGGATTTTGGGTAGCCATCACGAGGAAGGGATCCGGCAGTTTGAAAGTCTCGTCGCCGATGGTCACCTGATGCTCCTGCATGGCCTCAAGCAAGGCACTCTGCACCTTGGCGGGAGAACGGTTGATTTCATCCGCGAGGACGAAGTTGGCGAAGATGGGGCCGCGGCGCACCACGAATTCCTCCTTCTTCTGGCTGTAGATCAGCGTGCCGATAAGGTCGGCGGGCAGCAAGTCGGGAGTGAATTGGATGCGGGCGAAGTCGGCATCGATGGCGCTGGCCATCGACTTGATGGCCAAGGTCTTGGCCAGACCAGGGACACCCTCCAAGAGGATGTGGCCGTTGGCCAGCAGTCCAATCAAAAGACGTTCGGTCATCTGCTTCTGTCCGACGATGACCTTGTTCATTTCGAGGTTGATGAGGTCGAGGAATTGACTCTCACGTTGGATTTTTTCGTTCAGTTCACGAATGTCTGTTTCTATCATTGTGTCAGTTGTTTAGTTGTCTGAATCTTGAAGCGGCCCTTCGACAGGCTCAGGGACCGCCGTTTTTGTTTGTCAAAAACCGTGCAAAAATAGTGAGTATTCGGGTTGAATAACTCCTATTTAATAAATTTATTGCGAAAAATCGGCCATATTTTTCTACTTTTGCGGCATCAACAGAAGGGATATGATTCGCAAAATCTATAAATTCGGTGGCGCGTCGGTGAAGGACGCCGACGCCGTGCGCAACTTGGCACAAATCGTCAGTCAGCACAAGGACGAAGACATCCTGCTGGTGGTATCCGCCATGGGCAAAACGACCAACATGCTCGAGAAGGTTTTGGCCAACTTCCGCGAACATGAGGGCAAACTGGGCATGGAGGCGCTGCATGAGGTCATCGCCTACCACGACGGCATCATCAACGGACTCTTCGGCGAGGACGCCAACCCCGACTTTGGGGAGAACATCGCCGGACTCTTCATCGAACTGTGGGAGAAGTTGCAAAAGACCGACATGCCTTACGACTACCAATACGACCAGACCGTCTGCTACGGCGAACTCATCTCCACCAGCATCATACACGAATACCTCAACAAGTGCGAGATTCCGACACGCTGGCTCGATGCGCGCCAATACGTCATCGCCGAGGACGAGACCCACTACCGCGCCGCCAACCCCGACTGGGACGAGACTCGTCTGAGAATCAGTAAATTGAACGACGAGCATATCCGTGGCATCGTATGCCTGACTCAAGGCTTCATCGGTGGCACGGCCGACGGCAAACACAGCGTCACACTAGGTCGCGAAGGCTCAGACTTCACCGCTGCCATCTTCGCTAACTGCCTCGACGCCGAAGAAGTCACCATCTGGAAAGACGTCGACGGTCTGCTCAACGCCGACCCGAAGCGCTTTGCCGACACGGTTCAGCTACCGCACATCCCCTACTCCGAAGCCATCGAGTTGGCCTTCTATGGGGCCACCATCATCCATCCAAAGACCATTAAGCCATTGCAAAACAAGGGGATAACACTCAAGGTACAATCGTTCCTCAACCCCGACCACGAACCCACCCTCATCGACGGCGGGCACAAGAAAAACGACGAGAGCATCCCTTCCTATATCGTCAAGGACAACCAGACTTTGGTTTCCATCTCGCCCCGCGACTACTCGTTCATGGACGAACGTAACCTGAAGACCATCTTCGCCGTCTGCGCCGACCTGAACATCCACGCCAACATGATCCAAACCTCCGCCTTGATGCTCTCGTTCTGCTTCGACAGCAACGAACAGAAACTGAAGCAATTGAGGGCCAGCCTCAAAAACGATTTCAGCGTCAAGTACAACGAAGGCTTGCAGTTGTTCACCATCAGACACTATCAGGAAGGCTTGGAAAACGACTTCATCAAGGGCAAGAAAATCCTCGTGAAGCAGAGCAGCCGCAGCACAATGCAGTTTGTTCTCGGCTAAGGGTTGTTTTTTTTGTGAAAAAATCCAACCGCTCATTGCTTTTTCCTAAATTTGCGGTCGCTTTTTACGACTCAAAACTCATTTCCATATGTACAAAATCGAAAAACACCCAATTTTGGACATCCCACAGGAAGACCTTGTGGAATTCCAATATGAAGGCAAGACCATCAAAGGTCAGCGTGGCAAGACCATCGCCGCCGCCCTTCACCAAGCCGGATATCCCGTCCACAGCCACTCGCTCGACGGCCGCAACCGAAGCCTCAACTGCGGCATCGGCAAATGCGGTGCTTGTGAGATGTTGGTCGACGGCAAGATCCGCCGTATCTGCATCACCCTCGTCGACGGCATCAAGGAAGTACGTTCCATCAACAACGAAGCCAATGTGCTTCCCGAGGCCAAGGAACCGCTACCGCGCGAGGTGAAAGTCTACAAGACCCAGGTGGCCATCATCGGCGCGGGTCCCGCGGGCCTTGCCTGCCGTGAGCAGTTGAACGCCTTCGGCATCAGCAACATCGTCATCGACAACAACGCCCGTATCGGTGGACAGTTCAACATGCAGACCCACCAGTTCTTCTTCTTTGAGAAGGAGAAGAAATTCGGCGGCATGCGTGGCTTCGACATCGCCAAGACTTTGGCTGGCGACAACCACGAAGGCATCCTGCTGAACAACACCGTTTGGGACCTTCTTGAAGGCGGTCGCGTGGCCATCAAGAACATCGAAAACGGCGAGGTAGGCTACATTGATGCACAACATCTGGTGGTCGCCACCGGTGCCGTGCCTTTCATGCCGACCTTCGAGAACGACGACGTGCCGGGCGTCTACACCGCCGCCGTGTTCCAGAAGATGATGAACCAGGAGCACACCCTGCTGGGTAAGAAAGTCCTCACCGTTGGTGCAGGCAACATCGGCTACCTGACCTCTTACCAAGGCATGCAGGCCGGTGCCACCATCAAGGCCATCATCGAGGCCATGCCCCGCGAGGGCGGCTTCCCCGTGCAGGCTAACCGCGTGCGTCGTCTCGGCATCCCGATCATGACGGGCTATACCCTCGTGCGCGCCATCCCGAACAAGGATCATACCGGCATCACCGGTGCCGTCATCGCCAAGTGCGAGAACTTCAAGGCCATCCCTGGCACCGAACAAATCATTGACGACATCGACATCATCAACATCTGCACGGGTTTGATTCCCGACAGCCAGCTGCTCGTCAAAGGTCGTGAGGTCTTCGGACTCAACACCTACGGCGCAGGCGACGCTATCCGTATCGGCGAAGGCACCAGCGCCGTGCTGCGCGGCAAGCAAGTCGCCTACGAGGTGGCCCAAGCCATCGGCGTTCGTTTCAACTACGACGATTATCTCGAGGTCTCGAGACAATATATCGACTCACAACAGCATCCCGTCAGGGTGCTAGAAAAGCCCAACCTGCCTACGCCCGAGCGCATGCAACTGAGGGCCTTCGTCCAGGCCGACTGCCTCTACGGCTTCGCCTGCAACCCCTGCTCGTTCAGTTGCCCGCAAGGCGCCATCACCAAGCCTTCGACCAACAGCGTTCCGACCATTGATTACGACAAGTGCATCGGCTGTATGCTGTGCGTCTCCAGCTGCCCGGGTCTGGCCATCTTCGGCTATGACGTTAAGAAATCCACCTGCTTCCTGCCCATCGAATACGAAGCCCAGGAAGGTGCGGAAGTCTATCTCGTCGACAACGACGGCCAAAAGATCGGCGAAGGCGTCATCGAGAAGATCCTCAAGAAGTCGAACAAGACCAACGTGGCCAGGGTGAAAGCCCGCTCCTCGCGCCCCTCTGGAGAGGCCAGCATGGTGTTCGAGTTGACGGACGTGAAGGGCTTTATCCTAAAAGACCGTTATAACGCCAACAAGGAACTTACCACTCCCCTTTCACAAAGCAAAGACGCCAAAGACGATGCCGAGACCTACGTCTGCCACTGCGAGGACATCAAGCTCGACCGCGTGCTGCGCGTCATCGGCAACCGTAAGACCATCTCTGTGGACGAGCTGAAGCACATCACCCGTATGGGAATGGGTCCCTGCCGCGGCAAGCGCTGCATCCCTCGCGCCCGTCAGATCTTGCGTTCCTACGGCATCGAGCTGGTCGGCGACGCCACACCGCGCGCCCCGCTGTCGAACCAAGTCAGCCTAGGCGACCTCTACAACCCGCGCACCAAGGAAGTCTTTGTCTTCCCCGAAATGAACGACGTGAAGAAAGAACAGGTCGAGGTGTTCATCGCCGGTGGCGGTATCGCGGGCAGTGCCTTGTTCCGTTACTTCTCGGAAGCTGGCAAAAAGCCCGTGATGATCAACTACAGCCGTGGTGCCTCATGGCGTTGCATCGGTGGCGGTCGTCCGGCCTTCTCCAATCCCGACATCGCCGACATCGCCGTGCACAACCACGAGATCTTCAAGAACATGCAGAAGGAGCACAACATCAACTACCACCTGACGCACTACGTCAACCTGGTACACGATGAAGCCACCTACAAGTCACTCGACGCCTCACGCGCTTGGAGCGATGCCTACATGATCGACCGCAAGGACTTCAAGAAGGAGATTTCGCCGCTGTGGGACGACAGCAAGGACACCTACAGCCACGCCCTCATCACTCGCGACTGCTGGCAGGCCACGCCTGGCCGCGTCATCGACTACATCCGTTGGATCGGCGTACAGCAGGGCGGCCGTTACTTCGAAGACTGCGAATTGCTCCATGTACAGAAAGCCAATGGCCATTACATCGCCTTGGTCCGCAACCACGAAGGCGAGTTCATCGAGTACACATGCGACCACTTCGTCAACGCGATGGGTTGGGGTGCCGAGAAGTTCAACGACATGCTCGGCCTCGACACAGGATTGTATCCCGTCAAGCACCAGGCCTTCATCACGCGCCGTCTGCCCATGATGGGACCCAATGGAGGCCCGCTCGACATGATCATCGACCGTCGTCACTACAAAGGCTTCAGCGCCGTCTACGGACAGCAGTGGGCCCACACCGGCCAGATCATCGGCTGCGCCAGTCCCGACACCGACGCCTACGAGGCACGTCAGAACATCAAGTATAACAGCAAGGAGTTCTTGGAGATCGTCTCCGAGGTCTTCGCCGAGTGGATCCCCAACCTCGGTGAAGTCAGTTTCCTCGCTTGCTGGGCAGGTCGTTACACCGAGCCGCGTTACATCGTCGACCCGGAGGTCGGTCTCTGCACCGGCTTGCGCGGCCACGGTTTCATGCTCGGACAGTACCTCGCCAAACTTTATGTGGACAAGTACCTCGGCAAGGAGGTGCCCGGCTACATGAAGGACCTCGCCTTGAGTGGCAAGGGCTTGAGCGAGAACGCGTTCAAATAATGTTCAAACGAAAAAAGGCCGCTGCATGCTGATGTGACCCCCAGAAGTTGGACGGTTAAACATTAATTATCATGGTAAAGAGTTCGGTATTGCACCGGACTCTTTCCATTTAGTCTTAACTTGATTCTGTCGTTGTTATAGTAGTTTATGTAATC
>Ga0265301_10000353_pt1 | contig 68809 bp, 56 predicted proteins | sample AusTroGonzalo_MG_2_FD_193488 | JGI IMG/M metagenome (GOLD analysis project Ga0265301, IMG submission 193488) | Bovine rumen microbial communities from tropical cattle in Woodstock, Queensland, Australia - Gonzalo_04 | ecosystem: Host-associated > Mammals > Digestive system > Stomach > Rumen ... | reverse complement strand
TCGATGCGCGTCGCGCGACCAAGCGGTCCCACGATATCATGCAATGAATCGCCTTCGTTCAACGCCAATAACTTATGCGTGGAAGCACCAATCTGCTGTACCACAAGGGTAATCGTTCCTTTCTCTACATCCGCGGCCGCGATGGTCAACGGCACACGTTCCGAAACAGCATCCACACGGATAATAACGAAATGACCGGCACGACGACTGCGTGCAATCAGCGGAGCTTCTACTACCAATTCCGCCACGTTAGGCGAGAAGAATCGTTTAGAGAGAATCTTATTCATTTTTCAATGTATTTACTATTGTGCGTGCGCACAAGCGCATTTTCGGTGCAAAGTTACAAAAAAAAACGCACATGTGCAAATTTTTGTGCGTTTTTTTGAATTAACAATGAACAATTCACATGAACAAGGCGTTCTGTAGAGTTTGGTACAACGTTTTAAGTCTGTACGAACTCTATTGCGGTACGGGCTCGCAACGAAGGCGATACGAGCGCGATACTTGATACAATAATGTTCACCTCAAAAACTGCATCTTTCTGCGAATATTGTCACAAAAATTCCGAATAAGCAAAAAAAAGTAATAAAAATTTGCGTGTTTGAGAAAAAAATACTATCTTTGCAGGCTGAATTATGTACGCATACAAATAAATTTCAAAAAATATGAAGAACGTATTTAAGTATTTCTTGATTATTTTGGTGGCTGTGAGCGCTATTTCGTGCTCCAATCAACGCGAATTGAACACACGCGTTAGTAACACCACCGGATGGAACTATTTTGACCCAAAGACCACCAATTTCCAGGTTTCTGAAGGAATCGGTAATGTCAATCCTGTAGGTATGATTCCTATTCAAGGCGGTTCGTTCACCGTAGGCGAGAAAGATGAGTTCATCACCGCTCCGCGTAACAACGAAACCCGTACACTCACCGTTAGTTCCTTCTACATGGATAAGTACGAGATTTCCAATATCAACTGGAATGAGTACCTTAATTGGTTGGACGTTGTCTTCGGCGGCGTAGCCCCTGAACTGGTAGATCAAGCGCGTCCGGACAAAACAGTTTGGCGTAGCGACCTGGCGTACAATGATCCGTACGAGCAGAACTATTTTGACCATCCTGCTTTCTCGTTCTATCCGGTAGTAGGTATTACGTGGCAACAAGCGATGGCCTATTGCCAATGGCGTACTGACCGCGTAAATGAGTTGGCGCTGATTAATGCCGGTATCATTGAGGTACCTGCTTTCGCAGAACTGAAACCAACCGATGATGAGGCTAAGAAAACCGAATGGGAGCAACGCACAGGATTCCAAATGGAGGCTTTCCAACAACCGAGTCCCGAAGATCCGAAGCAACAAGTGACATGGTATCGCCCGAGTTACGAGTGGATTCGCAAACATTTTGTGTTCAATACCGAGAAGTACTTGTTGGACGATGATTATGTGCCGGCTTTCGGTCGTAATGCGAAACGCGACTCGTACGGTCATCAACACAAAGCTTCGCGTGCCGATGGCTTTTTCGTAACCGGTTATCGCCTGCCGACAGAGGCAGAATGGGAGTTTGCAGCCTATGCACCGGTTGCCGGTCCCGACGGCCTGACAGTAGAAGGCAAAGTATATCCGTGGTCCGGTTATCATCCGCGTGAGATAGCCAAGAATAGCAATGGTCAGATGCAAGCCAACTTCGTGCGCGGTCGTGGCGATATGATGGGTGTGAGTGGTGCCCTCAACGACGGACATGTCATCACAGCACCGGTAGATGCTTATGCGCCGAATGATTTCGGTCTCTATAACATGGCCGGAAACGTTAATGAATGGGTGATGGATGTATATAGAGAGACTACCTACCAAGATGCATCGGAGTACAACTCTTATCGTGGAAATGTCTATAGTCATGTTGTTCGTGATGAGCATGGAAAGGTACAAATCGACTCGCTCGGTCGCGTGCTGATCTCTTGGGGCAAAGATGCCGACAAACGCGATGCACTCGATGGCGATTTCGCCAGCATGATCGATACTGATTATCCGTTGGATACAGTAGGCGTACGCAACTTAACGGAGGTTAAATTTGACCCGACTGATATTCTAGCACCGCGTGTTTCTAAGAAGAGCCGCGTGTATAAAGGTGGTTCGTGGGCTGACCGTATCTATTGGCTCAATCCCTCTAACCGTCGTTACATGGACGAGGACAAAGCATCCGCTACGGTTGGTTTCCGTTGCGCAATGTCTACTCTTGGAGACCAAATACCAGGCACTCCTGTTCGCCGATAATCAAATCGTAAATCGTAAATTATATGAACTTTCCAACCAATATCAAATACACCCGCGAACATGAATGGATTCGCGTGGAAGGTAACGAAGCTTTTGTAGGCATTACCGATTATGCACAATCCGAGTTAGGCGAAATCGTCTTTGTTGACGTTCCTACCGTAGGTGAGACCGTCGGCCAAAGTGAAGTGTTTGGTTCTATCGAAGCGGTTAAAACCGTTAGCGACCTCAATATGCCGGCAACGGGTGAAGTGCTCGAACTCAACGAAGAACTGGATGCACAACCTGAATTGGTCAATAATGACCCGTACGGCAAGGGATGGATTATCCGTGTAGCACTCAGCGATGTAGCCGAGTTGGATAACCTCCTCGATGCTGAGGCATACCAAGCACTCCTTAAATAATACGTACGTGCGCACGCGAATCAACCGATGTTCTGTGGCTGTCTTGCTGCTCCTTTGCAGCAATCTACTGTCTGCGGCCAAGTCGGTTGCTCCGTCTATCGATACGTCCAATCTACCGCCGCGGCCTAACAAGGCTGCGGTGTTTTTCTATCGCGCCAGCGAGTGGATAGATAATTTTGTGATGAAGGATCTGGATACTGCGTATATCGGACTTCCGGAACATAGTTGGCGATTGGCATTCAATACCGGTATGGTGGGTGTAAATTCCAATTTTGTATCACCGGATGTACATTTTGGGACTGTTTCTTTGGGAGATGTAGCCCTATTGCAACGCACTACTCCGAGTGTCAATTTGGGATTCTATGCCGGTTTTCGGGGATTTGGGTTTGGTTATAGTTGGGATGCGATGAATGCCTATTCCCAGAACATGAACTTCTCCCTTGGTGGTAAAGCTTTTGGGTTGGAGTTCAGGCGACAAACCAGTTCCAATATAACCGGCTTGATGACAATCGGTCCGAATGTGGCGATTGATTTTGATGAAGTACGGAGATTCGGGTATCCTCTTACTAATACCATCACCAATACTACTTTGAGCGCCTGGTATGCTCTCAATTCCGCACACTATTCGCATAATGCCGCTATTAAACAATCGTATATCCAGAAGAAAACAGCCGGTTCGTTATTGCTTCAAGTTCATTATGCTTCTATCAATATAAACTTGGATACATTGTTGGCTGCTTTTACCAACAAGATAATAGGGATAGAAACACAACAAGTGGGCGTGGGAATAGGATACGGCATTAACTATACGCCGAATCATGGCAAAGTATTATTACATGCCAGCGCTATGATGCAACTCATTTGTTATTCGCATAATCTCGTCACCCGTGTGGATTCATTCTTGACGAAAACCGCGCAGGCACAAGATACTACTGTCGCCGTACCGGCTCTTTATCGGATAAGTTCTCGTGTTCCTGTGCATCTTACAGGAACTGTTCGTGCGGCGGTAAGTTGGGAAATCAATAAATGGGTACACCTTAGCGCCTGGGCACAAGGCAATAACATCCGTTTTATGGCGCACGCATCTGACACGAAACTTGATTTGTCCAATTGGAACTGGCAAGTCAATTTGGCTGTAGGTGTGCGATTGGGCGCAGGATACGAACGGCGGCAGAAGGTTCTCGACGCCGAAGAAGAATACCTGATTGCGGAAGAGAACGAGATATTGAAAGAGGCTGAACGACTCCGAAGCCAAAGAGATAAACAAGATTCCATCCTATTAGCCCAAGCGGCCAGTATCCAAGAATGGAATGCGATAGCTGATTCTATTTCGCAAGCGAATATGCAAGAGGCGCAGGAGGATGCCGATCAGCTGAAGTACCAATCCTCCAAAACAAAGCGCAAAAGACATCGCAATCCGCTGCCGAAATGGATTACCGATTACTTCTATTCGCCGATGCGATAAAGGAAAAACAAAGCAAAGAGACAAAAAAATTTGCATATTTGCAAAAAAAGTTGTAATTTTGCAGCAAATTAGAGAGACTATGTTACCGGTTGAGTTTATAGATCGAATGCGGCAGGAAATGGGCAATGAAGCTGAACTGTTGCTGCGGGCGCTGGAAACAGAGCCGGTTACTTCTATACGTCTCAATAGCAAATTGGATGTACTCACTTTCGATGGCGATACCGACGAAGTGCCATGGCATATAGACGGTTACTATCTCTCCGAGCGGCCGCAATTCACTTTAGACCCGCTCTTCCATGCAGGATGTTACTATGTGCAAGAAGCAAGTTCGATGTTCATTCAGCAGGCCTTGGAGCAATACGTGGATACTTCGTCCGTTGTGCTGGATCTATGTGCTGCGCCGGGTGGTAAGAGTACGTTGATTAGCGAATATATCGGTTCAGACGGTTTGCTATTGAGCAACGAAGTCGTACGCCAACGCGTCTTTATCCTAAGCGAGAACATTCAGAAATGGGGGAACGGCAATACCGTAGTGACCCATAACACCGCTGCCGAATATGGCGAACGTTGTCATCACCTATTCGATTGTATCTTAATCGATGCCCCGTGTTCAGGAGAAGGGATGTTCCGCAAGGATGAACAAGCGCGGAGCGAATGGAGTCTTAAAGCTGTCAAACTATGTGCGGAACGGCAACGCAGTATTCTGATGGATGTATGGGACGCCCTCAAACCAGGAGGTATATTGCTCTATTCCACTTGCACCTTCAACGAAGAAGAGAACGAAAAGAACGTGGAATGGATAGCTGATACCTTAGGTGCAGATATTCTGCCGCTGGATTATGATCCCGCATGGGGAATCGTAGAAAGTACAATGGGATACCATTTCTATCCCCATAAGACCAAAGGGGAAGGATTCTTCTTATGCGTTCTTCGCAAACATGAAGATGAAGCCATTCAAACCGTAGCCATCAAACCGCCGAAGAAACAAGTGGCGATGCCTCATCCGGAGTATCTGCCAGTAATGCGGAGTTGGTTGCAACATCCGGATCATTGGGCAATTCGCTATACCGACCGTTTTGCAACAGCTTATCCAATGAAATACAAAGAGCTGATCGATTTTCTAGGAACGCAATTAACTTGTATCTCAACCGGCTTTGGTTTAGGAGAAGAACGCGGACGAGGTATAGCGCCGCAGCATAGTCTTTCTATGTCCAAAGACTTGCGCAAAGAAGCATTTCCTAATGTGGCATTAACCCGTGAACAAGCCTTGAGTTACCTGCGCACAGAAGCACTTAACCTAACGGATGTACCGTTAGGTCTATTGCTTGTCACCTACGAAAGTGTACCATTAGGATTTGCGAAGAATGTAGGTAATCGCCAGAATAATCTCTACCCGAACGAGTGGCGGATTCGGAAATTATAATTCCTTTTATTTGACACGCGCGTTTTTAAGCGCTTGTGCTACTTCTCGTTTATCATCCGCTTCGCGGAGTGATTGCCGTTTGTCGTACGTGTGCTTACCTTGACAAAGTGCTATCTCCATCTTGGCAAGACCGCGATCATTAATAAAAAGCACAAGAGGAATAATCGTTTTGCCGGTATCTTTGGTGGCTTTCTTTAATTTGCGAATCTCTTTGCGCTGAAGCAATAATTTCCGGTCACGTTTGGCTTCATGGTTGGCATACGAACCGAAGCGATACTCAGCTATATGCATCTGTTTGACATACAGTTCACCGTGCTCCACTGTACAATAACTATCCACCAACGAAGCTTTGCCTTCGCGGATGGATTTGATTTCTGTTCCGAAGAGCTGTATCCCGGCTACATAGCAATCAAGAATGATATACTCAAACCTCGCCTTCTTGTTCTCTATCCGTATGTTGCTCTTTGCTCTCAAGTTTCTTGTATTTTTTCTGTCTCTGCTCCCAACGTTCGCGAGCGTACTGCTGCATATCGATGACCGTATCGTTCTCATCGATAATCTCCAAACCGAAGATGGTCTCAATAATATCTTCGAGCGTCAGGATACCAACGAACATACCATACTCATCAATAATCTGCGCAATCTGACTCTTTTGTTTGAGCATGGAGTCGAAGATAGTACCCAAGGTCAAATCCTGATCAAAAGCAGGTAAGGGTCGTTTGATACCGCCAAGCGTTTTGCGGAAATGGTCTTCGGTCAGTTCCTCCAACGCATCGTTACGCAGCACATAACCGGTGATATATTCCGGCGAAGTGGGATTATAAAGCGGAATACGCGAGAAATGGTCGTATTCATCGCTATCATAATAAGCACGTAGCGTCATGTTCTCCGGCGCAATCTTAGCTACCACGCGTGGCGTCATCACGTCATACGCATGGATGGAATCCAGCCGCATTAGATTAGAGAAAATCTTATTCTCATCTTCGTCCACCACACCTTCTTCTTCTCCTACATTGACCATCGCCAACACCTCTTCGCGACTGACAGAGGGATCATCTTCATTATCGGGGAACATGCGCGTGATGAGTTCCACCAATAGAACGAATGGATATAGTATAAAGATTAGCGCGCGTATCGTGCGTGCGGTAAAGCCCATCAATTCACGCCAATAAGTAGTACCAATCACTTTAGGAACTATCTCGCCGAAAATAAGAATCAACAAGGTGAAAACGGCAGAAATCAATCCGAACCATTTGTTGCCCAATAGGGCTGTCACTTGCATGCCGACTCCGGCAGCGCCAATCGTATTAGCGATGGTGTTGAGTGATAGAATAGCAGCTAACGGACGACCTGTTTCCTCCTTATAATTGCTCATGAGGGTAGCGGGCGCATAACCCTCTTCTTCTCGCAGATTGATGTAACTGAGCGAGGTGGACATAAGTACCGATTCGAGTACCGAGCACAGAAAACTGATGCCCATCGCGCCAAATAAAAATACTAAAAGTAGTCCCATAATGTAAAAATCGATGCAAAATTACAATTTTTTTTGGATATATGCAAATTTTGTTGTACCTTTGTAGCCGATTTTGTAAAAATTGCTATTCAAATAGTGAAATTATGCTGAAAGAAATTCTCGCTATAACGGGTAAACCGGGTTTGTACAGGTTGGTTAGTCGTGGCAATAACATGCTGATTGTAGAGAGTTTGGTGGATGGTAAACGGATGCCGACTTATGCGCGTGATAAGATTGTTGCCTTGAGTGATGTGTCGATGTTTACCAACGCCGATGATGTGGCTTTATGGCAAGTGCTGACCAATGCGGGAAAGAAAGAAGGGTTGAAACCGACTACTATTGATGCTAAGAAAGCGTCGAATACAGAGTTGCAGGCTTGGTTTGACGAAGTACTGCCCGATTGGGATAGAGACCGTGTCTATCCGAGTGACATCCGTAAGTTGATCCAATGGTATAATATCTTAGTGAAAGCGGGTATTACGGACTTCCAGCCCAAAGAGGAAGAAGCCGAGTAAAACGACTACGTGCTCTTACGAGCTCTTATCGATAGCATAGAATCTGTAGCGCCACGGAGTGCCCAAGAAGAATGGGATAACTCGGGAATGCAGGTAGGTGACACAGGACGAGACATTAAGTCCGTTCTCTTAACCACAGACGTAACGCCGGATGTGGTTGATGAGGCTGTTATGCTTGGTTGCCAATTGATTGTTAGTCATCATCCTTTATTATTCCGCGGATTGAAACAAGTTTGCGGTCAGACACCGCAAGCGCTAGTGGTCGAGCAAGCGATTAAACATGATGTCGCTATCTACTCTGCGCACACCAGTTTGGATAGTGTGTGGGGCGGCATCAATACACGATTGGCAGATCTGTTGGGTGTGAAGAATTATCGGATATTGATTGGCGAAGCGCAAGGATTGGGCGCTATCGGTACGTTAGAAAAACCGATGCCCTATGGCGAATTTGTACAACATGTGAAAGAGGTACTGCAAGCCACTTATGTGCGTTATACAAGGCCGGCAAAAGAGCAAGTGCAGACGATTGCGCTATGTGGCGGAGCAGGCGCAGAGTTTATCGGAGAGGCAATGGCACAAGGCGCAGATGTGTATCTAACAGCCGATTGTAAGTATCATGAGTTTCAGGATGCCGACGGACAGATTGGATTGGTAGATGTGGATCATTGGATAAGCGAGCGTCACGCGCGCGAAATCTTTAAGGAGATAATAGAACCGCTGGGAGTGAAATGCTTTATCAGTACGGCAGATCGCACGCCGATATTAGTGGAAAGTTAAAAGTTAAAAGTATACAAATATGGCAAAAGAGAAAGAATTAACGGTAGAGGAGCGATTAAAAGCGCTCTATCAATTGCAGCAAGTCAATTCGAAGATTGACTCATTACGTACGCTTGCGGGTGAGTTACCGCAGGAAGTAAAAGATATGGCAGACGAAGTAGAAGGTTTGAAGACCCGTTTGACCAATATCGAGAATGAGATTAAAGAGTGTGAGACGCAGATTAGCGATCATCGCGTACGTGTAGAGAATGCTAATGCATCTATTTCTCGCTATCGTGAGCAACAGAACAGCGTTCGTAACAACCGCGAGTTCGACAACCTGAACAAAGAAATCGAGTATCAGGAATTAGAGATTGAAGCTTCGCAACGTAAGATCAAACATTTTACAGCAGAATTGGAGGCACGTTTGGCCGATAAAGCTAAGACGACCAAGGATATTGAAGAGCGTACAGTTGATTTGAATCAAAAACGCTCTGAGTTAGACCAGATCTTAGCGGAGACAAAGAGCGAAACCGAAGCGCTGATGCTAAAGGCCAGCGATTTGGAGCGTAAGATCGACGAGCGTACGTTAGCGGCATTCAAACGTATTCGTAAGAATGCACGTAACGGTCTGGCAGTTGTGAAGATTGAACGCGATAGCTGCGGTGGTTGCCACGCCAAGATTCCTGCTCAAAGTCAGATTGATATCCGTACGCGTAAGAAGATTATTCCTTGCGAGTTCTGCGGACGAATATTAGTAGACCCAGAGATGTAATCAGTAGGCTAAGCACACCTACCCACCAAGTTGAGCCGGCACCGAATGTGTCGGCCCAATTTTTATCTAAAGCTGTTAGATGTGGGTCGTTAGTCAATAGATAAAAGGCAATAACAGCAAGGGCATTATTGGTAAAATGCATCAAGATAGATGTCCATAACGAACCGGTCCAGAGGAACATATAACCGAATAGCGCGCCGAGCAGCATTCGCGGGATAAAGCCATAGAATTGCATATGAATGGCGGAGAAGATAATCGCGGTAACCCAAATTGCCATATGGCTGTTCGACAAAATTTGCTGGAGCGTGCCACGGAAAGTTAGTTCTTCGGAGAGAGCAGGAAGAAATGCCATCAAACCGAGGTTTATAAGTAATATGCCGAAGTTGTCTGCTTGCAGAAATCGTTCGGTTAATATAGCTGCGGCTTCTTCCTGTTGTTTGAGAAAATGTTCGACGAAATCGAGACTTTTCGGTAATTCAATGCGACTATTAAGGTCGGCAAGCAGGTTAATAGCAGGAACGGCACAAATCATGATTCCGATGGCAAAAAGAGCCGTTTGCCATGAGATGCCTTTGTTTAGTTTGAGCCACGAGAAAGGTTTATGATTATTCCATAGCCATGCGCAAAGGATAGGCGGAAGGGTGAAAGTGCCGACGGTTTGGAGGAATTGGAGCCATTTGAGGCTTTCCGTGGATTGAGAGCCATCATTTGCGATGAGCCAAATACCCATTGCTACCAAGGTTAAAATGGCCATTACCGCCAACCAGAGTAATATGCGGAAGAGGTTTTTACGCATTTTTGAGCAGTAGTTCTACGATTTCCGGTACTCCTTCTGTTGCCTTTTTGCGAATATGCGTGATACGATCTGCCCATACACCGAATTCCGGTTGTCCCGGGTCCACGAAATAGATAGGTGTACCGGGTTTGGTATAATGGAGTAAGGAGGCAGCCGGATACACATTGAGGCTGGTTCCTACGACCAATAGGATGTCCGCTTCGGAAGCGATGCGACAAGCGGAATCAAAATATGGTACTCCTTCGCCGAAGAAGACGATGTATGGACGGAGTAACGAACCATCCGGATGACGATCGCCATAGTGTTGTTCCCATCCTTCAAGTGGAACAGTGGCCGTTTCGTTGATAGAAGAGCGCAGTTTTGTAATTTCTCCGTGAAGGTGGACCACATTCTTGGCACCTGCGCGTTCATGTAAGTCGTCGATGTTTTGGGTGATGATTTGCGTGTCTGGTAGCGCTTGTTGTAGGCGTGCGATAGCGATGTGTGCCGCATTGGGTTGAGCGGCAAGGGTGTCCCGCCTACGGTCATTATAGAATTTGACACATAACTGCGGATTAGTTAACCATGCTTCATGTGTACAAACGTCTTCTACGCGATAGTGTTCCCAGAGTCCATCACTATCCCGAAAAGTACCTAAACCACTCTCGGCGCTCACTCCTGCACCAGTAAAAACAACGATTTTTGCCATAATGTTACGAATTTATGCTGCAAAATTACAAAAAATTTTGCAATTTGCAAAAAAAATCGTAACTTTGCACGATATTTTTGAATTAAAGAGAAAAAATGCGGATTCTTTGCATCGAAACGAGTACTTCAGTCTGCTCTGCAGCGGTATGTGAAGGCGGTAAATTAGTGGCTCAGCAGATATGTCACGAGGGTGCTAATCATGCTCGTCTATTGCCGAAGTTCCTAGAAACCCTCGTGCAAAGTCTAGGATTGACTCGTGATAATCTCGATGCAATCTCGTTAAGCGCAGGTCCCGGTAGTTATACAGGTTTGCGAATTGGTACCAGTACGGCGAAGGGACTTTGTTTCGGCTGGCAATTGCCTTTGGTGGCTGTTCCGACTTTGGCAGTACTATGTGAGGCGGCTAAGAGGAGTACAGAATATAGAGTACAGAATACAGATTTGTTATGTCCGATGATTGATGCGCGACGGATGGAGGTATATACGGCGTTATATGATGCGGAAGGAAAGCCGTTGACGGACGTGATGGCAGAAGTGGTGAGTGAGGCATTTAGTATTCTGCCATCAGTATCCAAAGGAAAGCGGATTGTGTATTTTGGGGATGGAGCGACAAAATGTCAGGAAGTGTTGAAGGGCGAAGAATGGCAGTTTGTGGAAGGTATTGTGCCGGAAGCGCAGTATATGGGACGATTGGCGGAGCAATTGATACAAGAAGGTAAGGTATTGTGGGGCAATGAGATAGCGTATTATGAACCATTTTATTTGAAGGAGTTTGTGGCGGCACAAAGTCATGTGAAAGGGCTAGTGTAAAGGTGAAAGGTTTTAAGTATATATTCATTTTACTTCTTGTGAGTGGAGTACTCGCAGGTTGCTCGACGAAGAAGAATACGTGGAGTACGCGTTCGTATCATCAGACGAAGGTGAAATATAACATTCTATATAACGGCAATATCGCTTACGAAGAAGGCTTGAAAGCCATTCGTGATGCCAATACGGATGATTATAGTAGAGTGTTGTATTTGTATCCCGTGAGCAATCACCAAGCAGCTTCGGCAAGTACCGCTAAGATGGATCGAACGATTGAGAAATGTCGTAAGAGCATCAAGTTGCACTCGATTAAGTCTAAACCGAAGCGCGATCCGAAACGAGCCAATGATCCGAAATATAAACTGTGGTTAAAATCAGAAGAGTTCAATGCCAATATGGATTTGGCGTGGATTCGTCTGGGTGAGGCAGAGTTTCATAAAGGCGATTTTTTAGGTGCAGTTAGTACGTTCCAGTATATTATCCGTCATTATTCAAACGATGCGGATATGGTGGCTCAATGTCAATTATGGATTGCGCGTGCGTATGCGGAGATGGGTTGGCAGTATGAGGCGGAGGATATGTTGAATCGTGTACAAGTGGACGCGTTGAGCAAGAAACATGCGCGATTATATTCGGCTGTGAAGGCAGATATATTGTTACACGGCGAGCAATATCATGAGGCTATTCCGTTTGTGAAGATTGCTATTCCTTATGAGAAACGCAAGATTTATCGTCCGCGTTTTGCGTATGTTTTGGGTCAATTGTATGAGATGGAAGGTAAGCGTGATGAGGCTGTACATGCTTATAAGTCGGTTGTTCGTATGGCTCCGCCGAATGAGATGGAGTTTAACGCCAGAGTTCGAATTGCCGAATTAGGAGGCAAAAACTCGTTGAGGCAGTTAAAGACGATGACCAAACAGTCAAAATTCAAAGACCGTTTGGATCAGTTGTATGGAGCGATGGGTAATATCTATTTACAACATCGTGATACCGCTAAAGCGCTGGAAATGTATCAATTGGCGATTGAGAAATCCACGCAAGCCGGAAGTGCTAAGGCGGCGGTATCGGTAAAAGCCGGAGATATTTACTATGAGCAGCGCGATTATGTGCAGGCGCAGCCTTGTTATCGTGAGGCTTTGACGATTCTGACGGCAGAAAATCCTCATTTTGCACGCATACAAAAGCGTTCGGAGGTACTGGATGAATTGATAGCGGCCTATCAGCAGGTTCAGTTGCAAGACTCGTTGCAACGATTGAGCAGGATGACGGAAGCGGAACAGCGGGCTGTAGTGGATAAACTTATAGCCGATTTAATCGAACAAGAAAAGGCAGATTCGGCGCAGCAGGCGCAGTTGTCACGCGAATTGTCAAGAGGTGATGGTGGACTTCGGAGTGTCAATACCGCCAATATGTTAGGCGGAGGTGCCGGACAAAAGGGTGATTGGTATTTTTACAATGCACAATTGAAAAAACAAGGTCAGCAAGAATGGTATAAGCGTTGGGGAAACCGCACATTGGAGGACAACTGGCGGCGATTGAATAAGACTGTTATTGCGCCGTATAATGAGGAAGAATTGGCAGAAGACATGGATTCGCTGGCATTAGACGGAGATTCGACGTTGGCTGTTCGTCCTATACGCGAAACAGACACACATAAACCGGAATATTATTTGCAGCAAATACCACGCACACCGCAAGAGTTGGCTATGAGTGATAGCTTATGGCGCGAAGGAATGATTGTTTTGTACCATGTTTATCGCGACCGTTTGGAGGATGAAGAATTGGCTGAGGCTACGCTGCAGGCTTTGCGAGAGCGATGTGCTAATCACCCTAGTTTGGCCGATTTAGACGAGGAATTACGATTGATTGCGTTGCGGAAGGATAGTGGTTATATAGCTTCGATGCTGAGAATGTTACAAGAACAAGATTCGTTGTATGCGCGAACATATCAGGCTTATACAAAAGGCCAGTTTGCTACTGTAAAGGCGAATAGACAATATGTGGAAAAGGAGTTTCCGCAGAGTAAGTTAATGCCGCGGTTCTTGTTCTTGAATGCTGTTTCGGTTGCACGAACAAATGGTCAGGCTGCTTTTGTGGGTGAATTGCAAGAGTTGGTGAGTCGCTACGGTGAGACCGAATTAGGTGCTATGGCGAAGGATATGTTGGCGATGATGGGACAAGGAATGGAAAGTCAGAAAGGCGGAAATGTCGGATCATTAGCTGAAAAACGTGGTCAAGTAGAAGAAAAAATGACGAAGGAGGAAGAGGAAAAGCAAGTTTGGAGTGAGGACCGCAAACAGCCAAGTGTGGTATTATTGCGGTTAACTACGACAGATGAGCAGACACTTAATGATTTGCTGTATGAAGTGGCTTTATTCAATTTCTCACAATTCTTGATTCGAGATTTTGATTTGACGAAAATGCCTATATTGGGTGAAGGAAGTGCATTACGCGTAAGTGGTTTCCAGGATATGGATGAAGCTGAATGGTGGATGGGATTGCTGCAAAAAGATCCGAATATGACGACTGTTTTGATTGGTGTTGAAATTCAACCGGTAGCAGAGGTGAATCTTCCGTTAGTAAAATAAATGCTTATAAACTAAATAGATATGAGTCTTCAATGTGGTATAGTCGGCCTGCCTAATGTGGGTAAATCGACGTTGTTTAATTGTTTATCGAATGCGAAGGCACAAAGTGCCAATTTCCCGTTTTGCACGATAGAACCGAATGTAGGTGTGATTACTGTGCCTGATGAGCGGTTGATTAAGTTGGGCGAATTGTGTCATCCAGAGCGTGGTATTATTCCTACGACGGTTGAGATTGTGGATATTGCAGGTTTGGTGAAAGGAGCCAGCCAAGGTGAAGGTTTGGGCAATAAGTTTTTGGCCAATATCCGCGAAACAGACGCTATTATTCACGTGTTGCGTTGCTTCGATGATGAGAATGTGGTGCATGTGGATGGTAGTGTAGATCCTGTGCGCGATAAAGAGATTATAGATGCGGAATTGCAATTGAAAGATCTGGAGACCGTAGAAGCGCGTATTCAGAAATGCGAGAAAGCGGCGAAAGCAGGAGGAGACAAACAAGCCAAGTTGGCATTGGATGTGTTGGTAAGGTATAGGGAGGCGCTTTCGCAAGGTAAGAATGCTCGTACTGTTGCGTTGATGAATAAAGATGAAGAGGCGATAGCAAGGGAGTTCTTTTTGTTAACTAATAAGCCCGTTATGTATGTCTGCAACGTGGATGAAGCGTCCGCTGTTACGGGTAATGCGTACGTGGAACTTGTGCGTGAGGCGGTTAAGGACGAAGACGCACAAGTGCTGGTTTTAGCAGCGAAGATTGAGAGTGAAATTGCCGAGTTGGAAACGTACGAAGAGCGGCAGATGTTTTTGGAGGAGATTGGTTTGCAGGAATCAGGTGTTAATAGGCTTATTAAAGCTGCTTACGCGTTGCTTAACTTGCGTACATTCCTGACGGCAGGTAGCGATGAAGTACGTGCTTGGACCTTTAAGGCTGGTGCGAAAGCTCCACAATGTGCAGGTGTTATTCATACGGATTTTGAGAAAGGATTCATCCGTGCGGAGGTGATTAAGTATGAGGATTTTGTGGCTTTGGGCGGAGAAGCGGCGTGTCGTGCGGCAGGTAAGTTAGCGACTGAAGGAAAGGATTATTTTGTTCAGGACGGAGATATAATGCATTTCTTGTTTAATGTATGATAGAGCATTTGTTTTCTTATGGTATTTGGGTGCCGATAGTGTTGATTGTTATCGGTTTTGTGGCGCTGGTCAAAGGGGCAGATTTATTGGTAGATGGTGCATCGGCAATAGCTAAACACTTTGGAATAAGCGATTTGATCATCGGTCTGACTATTGTGGCTTTTGGCACATCGATGCCAGAGTTTGTAGTTAACATGGTGTCAGTAGCACATGGCTCGACAGACTTGGCAATTACTAATATCTTAGGCTCAAATATTATTAATACCTTTGTTATATTAGGTTTGACAGCCTTGGTTTATCCGGTGGTATCGCAAAAACACACACGCAATTTTGATATTCCGATGTCTATCATCGCCGGTTTTTTAGTCCTGATGATGGTGGTTGTCAATTCGCCATTTGGTGAAGCCGGTAAGAGTATTAGTACGATAGGCGGTGTATTGCTTTTAGCATTCTTTGTGTTCTTTCTCTACGATGCTTTTTCGCATGCAAAAGAGAATAAGGAGGTTGAGGCACAAGAAGGTTCTAACGCAAAAGCGATGCCAATCAGACGCTCGATAACGTTGATAATAGGAGGATTAGTGGGATTGATTATCGGCGGAGAACTGATTGTGGATAGCGCAGTCAATTTAGCCACACGGATGGGCGTTAGTGAAGCAGTTATTGGGTTAACTATCGTGGCTTTAGGGACTTCATTGCCGGAGTTGGCCACCTCTGTGATAGCAGCCTTTAAACACAATAGCGATATTGCGATAGGAAATGTATTCGGCAGCAATATTTTCAATGTATACTTTGTTTTGGGAACGAGTGCGGTGATTCGTCCTCTGCCCGCCTATAACGGAATTGCCATAGATGCTTTTATGGCGGCATTAGGTAGTATTATTGTTTGGATGGCTTTACGTACGAATAAGCAACGTGTTCTTAAGCGTTGGGCTGGAGCATTACTGGTTCTTGTGTATGCCGGGTATCTTATTTTCCGTTTGATACATCCATATTAAATCGGCGACGTTCAGAGTCGAAGACCCAACCCCATTTATTGAAATAGCGACACATGTTTTGAATATGAATCCAAAGCATGTGTTTGTTTTTATAGGAAGCTTGAGCATGTGCGTGTGTGATGGTCCAACCAGGATAATAGAGTGTGAGCCAGTTGCGATGGATGCGTCGCGTGAGGTCAATATCTTCGGGATACATGAAGAATCGCTCATCAAAGAGGCCGGTTTCTACGGCGGCAGAGGTTCGTAAAAACATAAAACAACCGCTGAGATAAGGAGCGTTGATGGGGCGAGTGAGGTCTAAATCCCGTAGTTCAAAGCGTTTGTTGCGTTTTGCAAAAAGACATGAAGGTAGGAAGCGTCGTCCGAATACATCTAAGGGAGAAGGAAGACGTTTGGCGAGATATTGTTGGGTGCCATCAGGGTTGATGATTCGAGGCATTAATTGTCCGACTAGCGGATTTTGCAGCATCCAATCGTGCATAGCGTCTATATCTAAGGCCGAGACTCGTACGTCACTATTCATGACGAGGTGTAGGTCGGTTTTATAGTAGGCGCTTTCTCGTAGGGCTATATTGTGTGCACGTCCATAGCCGAGGTTCTCGCTCATGAACATATAGCGGATTTTTGGGTTATTGGCTATGAGCTGTGGGCTACCGGTTTTCTCTTCGCTATTATCCAATAGGTATATCTTCTGCAGTTTTTTTATGCGCAGCAATTCTGTGAGCAATGGAACGAGTTCTTGATGCCAGTTTGGGTGATATAGGACGATAGAGATGTTAAGCATTATTTGCGGTATTTCTTATAGCCGTTCCAAGCCCAATGCATTAAATAATAAAGACTACGGAAAAAGCCTAAATTCTCCACTTTATAATTGACCATGAACTGCGGGATGATGACTTTGCGTTTATTGCCGGTCACTTGATTGGAGGAGATACGGTAGTTGGCTAAAACCCGCTGGTTGCCGTAAGCATAATCAGTTTGTTTCATCAGCGACAGCCAGAGTGCATAGTCATCGCGAAGATTGTGCAGTTCTTCGCGGAAATGTATATTATTCAACTTTCCGGCATCTATAATTGTTGCCAAACAAGGGAGGTTACAACTTTTTAGAATGTCATAATACGTCATTCTTTCCGGCACTATTTGCGGACTAAGTATTGCTATCCCATTCTCATCTACCCGACGAACGGAACATGTGACAATAGCGGCTTTTTTCTCAGCCATGAAAGCCAATTGTTCTTCTAGGAAGGTGGAGTCCCAGTAATCATCTGAATCCAGGAAGCAGTAATAGCGTCCTTTTGCTTCTCGCAGACCATGATTACGCGCAGCAGCACAGCCGCCGTTTGGTTGCTCTAATAAATGAATACGAGGGTCTTTGGCGGCATATTGGCGCACAATATCCGGTCCTTTATCTTTACTACCATCATTGACAATAATCATCTCCCAATGAGGATAGGTTTGCGCAAGAACACTTTCAATAGTTTTGCCGACAAAGCGTTCGCTATTGTACAGAGGGGTAATAATACTAACTAATTTATCGTTTTGCATAAAATTATTATTTTCTTTGCTTAATCAACTGCTCCCATTCGGAGCCTATTTGTTCCGGTCTGTATGGCTGAACAACAGATTCTGCTTGCTGGTGACAAAGAGCACGGAATTCCGGTTCTTGAACCATTTTCAAGATAGCGGAAGCAAGAGCAGAGACGTTTTCTTTTTCGACTAATATGCCTCCTCCGTTTTTTAACAAGATAGATGGACCTTCCGGACAATCAAAACTGACAATTGGAAGACCTGCCGCAGCCGCTTCTAACAAGACCATTGGAAAACCCTCAAAACGAGATGACATAATATAAAATGCACTATCTGCGTAGATTTTTTCTATGGATTGATGATAGCCGCAGAAACGTATACGATTTGACAGATTTAGTTGAGTGCATTGTTGTTCCAATTGCTCTTTCAAATCCCCGGAACCGTATATCTCAACATAAAAGTCTTCCATTTTATCGACTATCTGGGCTACTGCTTCGATGAGTAAATCGTATCCTTTCTGAGGCGTCAATCGTCCGACGGAGACAATACGATGACTATTGGATCCGCGATAAGGAAGAGGATGAATGGATACCATATTAGGGATACAGTACACATTTTTCAATCCTTCTTGGATGAAGAGTTGACGATCTTTTTCTGTCAACGTGACAATTGCGTGGAAATGCGAATACAGCCAACGCCTTGCAAAACGAACAGGAGCGTTATACATGGCATATTTGAAATGCTCACAAGCAACGGCTTTTTGAGCGAAGCCAGCCATATAGGCCATATATGATGCTAAGATTTTCTGGCAAATAATCACATCGGCTTCTTGTAGCACACTACAATCACGGATGGTTTGGCGTAGCCCACATGCTTTAATGAAACGCTTAAGAGCACTATCTTTTAGGGTATATGATGAGTCTGTTAGGAAAACCATCTGTACACCGTCTGCCGTGTATTTTGATGCTTGTTCGTTTCGGAAGATAGAAACGATAGTCACATCATGTCCTCGGTGTGCTAATTCCGTAGCGAGACAACATGTAGTACGCTCAGTACCGCCTTCGGTCGTTATATCTTGTATTAAAAATGCTATGTGCATATTTTATGTGTTTCTCAAAGTGTGTAAAGCAAAAAAATACCGTGTCTTCCACCACAAAAAATGTAAAACATTCCGAAAGACGAGCGGATGGCCTGTTTGATAACTGCGTTTCGCCCAAATGTATTTCTCGGCTAGGTTCGTTAATCTGAAACGGTAGCGCTGTGCTCCGCAAACATTCGCTCTATGTTGACGATATAAAATAGTGGGAGTTGGTGTCGGTACTATCACTCCGCCTTGGTCTAATACGCGAATTCCTATCCATGCATCGTGCATAAAAACAGTTGAAGGGAATGGAAGAACCACTTTTCTAGCAGTATTATTCATCAGCATGGCGCATCCTGTTACACTATTGCAAATCGCGAGGTAATGTACGTTATTGTCTAGGATCTCCGGGTGAATTCCCCCATATTCCCAGAAGGAAGGAGCGATTTCTGTGAGTTGTTCATCCACTACCTGTAAGTCTGTGTGAACGATAATGGGTTTGTCGGGATGTTGTGCTTCTTCTTGTTGGATTGCCGCGACAGATAGTGCTAATTTGTTTTGCTTCCAAACATCATCTTGATCGCAGAAGGCATAATAGTCGGCGCCATCAGAAAGAGCCAATAAGCGCTCAAACGAATGGCAAGCGCCAAGATTCTCTTCGTCTTGAATTAAGGCGATGCGCGGTTCTTTGGAGGCATAGGATTCCAGTATCTGTATAGTATCATCCGAAGATCCATCGTCGCGCACAAATAACCTCCAATCGGTATACGTTTGCGTGATTATCGAATCTAACTGTTCTGTTAGATAACGCTCGCCATTATATGTGGACATCAAGATATGAATCATAGTTTATTGTTCTCTTTTTTCATATAATCTTGCGTCCAATATATGTAGGCATATTGCATTTGGCGGTCTCGAATCTGTTTCTGTGAGGCGTGGCGGAGTTCGAAAATTGTGCAAGCTCGTGCCATGGGAGCATGTAGCTGACGGCCATCTCGTATCTGCGAAACAACAATGTGTGAATAATATACCATTATTAATACCATTAAACTTTGTTTAATAAAGCCGCTATATGGTACTAAACGACTAAGTTGTTGATTGCTCAAAAGCATTATAACGTAATATACGACAAATGGTGCAAAATACGATCGAATGCGATTAAGAAGGAAGAAATATTGGTATAGAAAAACTACGCAGACTAATCCTACTAAAGCGCTCAATGTGAGCCATGTGTAGCGAGTTTTTTTTCCATATAGAAGAAACATATTTATGGCAAAAAGTATGGCCAGATAAATTAATCCGATAATTTGTATTTGCCGTCCTAGTAAAAGATGGTGTTCGATTGACTTTATATAACCTTCTGGTAATGGGATAAAATGAATAAAAGAGGTTGAAATGCGTTGAACGGGCAATAATATCATCACAGTCAGCAAAGCGATTAAAAGGGTATAGACTCCCGCATTTTGACGATAGTTGTATAAAACGGCACTTATAAGCAGTAAACTAACAGGAAGAAAACCAGATTTGTGCGTAAGGATTGTGCATAAGCCAAGAATCACCGCCAATATATATTTTCTATTTTGTAATAATAACACCATGAAAATAAAAAAACCAACGGCTAAGCACTCGCGATTCTCATTAATAATCATATGGCAGTCTACCATAATTATAACTCCTAAAGCAAAGATTTGTCTCTTTGGTAATTTGCGAAGTAGTAATAGTATTGCGAGGAAATATAAAGTTGTGACAACGGCTGTCATACCCCAATAACTCACACCTATTACATGAAGTAAACTGCAAAACATGTTGTAACCCCATTCAAATGTGGCCATTTCTGGATGCACCCAAAGAAATGCAGGAGTTGGAATTTTTTCATAGTGTGGAACATATGTCCAAATATCTGGACCATAATAATAGCGGATGACCAAAAGAAAATAGGCCAGTAGCGTCACAAAAGGGAATATTTGCTTTTGTAACGTTGGCCAGCGATCGGTTAACAAATCCAACACTCCAAAACCGATAGCTACCATTACTATAAATGCTACATAGTTTTCCACTATCTTGTTATTTTACGTCCGTGGATTAATAATACTAAGCCAGAGAAGGTGCATTCTAATATCTCTGCTACTATCCAACTGATGCATACCGCGACAACTCCTATTCGTGGAATGAGAATGAGATTCATAGATATACAAATGATAGCCAGCGTCAGACCAATCCAAGGAGCCCAGCGTTGTAAGCCCATGCCATACAAACCTTGGATGGTGAGTAGGGTGGCCATCATAACAAGGAACGGAATAGGCGCTAACCAACGTAATACTTCTATAGCGGGCGTAAAACCTGCGCCGTATACGATTCGAATAGCTAAAGGAGCAATGAAGAATGTGAATACAGAGACAACAGCAGCTGCTAAACCTGCGTAAAGCATGACTTGTTTTAGGAATTTGACGCCTTCGGATTTGGATGATTCAAAACGACGGCTTATTTCAGGATAAATAGTCGTACTAACCGGTAGAACAATAATCATAATAAGCGCCATGATTAGTTTTTGAGACGCTGAGAAGTAACCTACTACATCATCGGCTGCAAAGAGTCCGAGGATTGTCATGTTCACCGTTGTGTACAAGCATCCGAAGAGATTATTGAGGAATATCGGCCAACTCGGGGATAGTACTTCTCGTAGAGAAGCGCGTGAGCATTCATATTTGCCAATATGGAAATGGCGAATGACATAAACTAATGCTCCTAAACCGCCTGCGAAACTCGCCAAAGAGAGCAAAAGCGGATACCCTCGGTAGGCTGAGGCTTCTCGTACCAGCAAGATCACGAGAAGCGCTCCCATTAGTTTTATGAAGAAATTGGCTAACGCCATTTTGTCCATTTGTTGCTCACCTTGTAAGTACCAAGTGGGAAATAATACAATACCTACATTAATCAGAGCTGTGTATAGATATAACCTTGGGTCGCTGGCTATACGTTCCAAGCAAAACGGCAACAACCCTAAAATGATGAAGGATAGAAGTAACAATAAAGATTTGACAGTCAGTACAGCCCAGAAGATTCGTGTCTTTTTCTGAATATCTTCCCCTGCCAATGCTATCTGCCGTGTAGCCGAATACTCAAAGCCGAAGTTCACCAATAACGTGAGGTATGTGACGATATTTTGTGCATAACTGACACTACCGAATAGCGTCGCGCCCAAAACGCGACTAATAATCGGAAGGATCAGTAATGGTATAACATAATTGGCTATCTGTAGGATACCCAACGAAGCCATATTTCTTACAATTCTCGTCATTGTATACAAAAAGTCTGCAAATATACAACTTTTTTTTGATATATACAAAAAAAAAGGCCAAAACTTTCGTTTTGAAGCCTTTTCTTGGATAAAATGGGCTAAATTATGCCTCAGCTTCCTCTGCTGGAGCCTCACCTTTAGCTTCAGCCTCAGCGGCAGCAGCTTCTTGAGCGGCTTCTTGTGCGGCAGCTGCGAGTTCTGCAGCGGCAGCAGCACGTTTCTCAGCAATTGCAGCAGCTTTTGCTTTATTGGTCTCTACCTCTTGATCGTGGAGAGCCTTAGCTGCCGCTACTTTCTTTGCTGCTTCAGCAGCGCTGATTTTACCATTCTTAGCATCCTTTTGTGCCTTCCAAGCGTCGAAGCGGCGTTGTGCCTCTTCTTGGCTGAAAGCGCCTTTTGCTACACCGCCGTTGAGGTGCTTCATAAGCAGTACTCCTTCGTTAGAAAGGATGGTACGTACGGTGTCAGTCGGTTGTGCTCCGACGCCTACCCAATAGAGTGCGCGCTCGAAATTGAGAATAACTGCTGCAGGGTTGGTGTTCGGGTTGAACGAACCGATGCGTTCGATAATTTTGCCATCACGTGGCGAGCGGCTGTCTGCTACTACAATGTGGTAGAAAGCGTAGTCTTTGTGACCATGACGAGCCAAACGAATCTTTGTTGCCATTTGTTTTTGTTTGTTTTGTGAGCGTTGGATTTCGCGAATCCCTTGCTCGGGGTTAATATTAATGACGTGCTTTTTTCTCGAAAAAGCCCGCAAAGGTACTGCTTTTTTTTGAAATGAGCAAATAAAATGCGTTTTTTTTGCAAAAAATGTATTATTTGCTATTTAAAACTCTACTTTCGGCGCTTTTTGTGCTTCTTGGTCGGCCTCGAAGTATGGTTTCTTCTCAAATCCACAGATTCCGGCGATGATGTTATTCGGGAAGCGGCGGATAAGGGTGTTGTATGCACGTGCCGAGTCGTTGAAGAGTTGGCGTGCTACCGCGATGCGGTTTTCGGTTCCTTCGAGTTGTGCTTGGAGATCGCGGAAGTTCTCATTGGCCTTAAGGTCAGGATAGTTCTCGGCTACCGCGAGGAGTCGTCCTAGAGCTTGGCTGAGTTCGCCTTGTGCCGATTGGAATGCTGCCAGTTGGGCGGGCGTAGCATTTGCAGGATCGATGGTGATAGATGTTGCTTTTGCACGTGCTTCTACTACACCTTCGAGTGTTTCTTGCTCATGCTTGGCGTAGCCTTTTACTGTGGCCACTAAGTTCGGAACGAGGTCTGAGCGACGTTGGTATTGGTTTTCTACTTGTGACCATGCAGATTCTACATTCTCTTCTGCAGCCACGAATCCGTTGTAAGCGTTAGCTACCCACAATACGATGATTGCAAGGATTCCTAACACAATAATCCAAGGTAATGCCTTTTTCATACGAATATATTTTTTGTTAGTTATTTGTGTTTACCATTTTCCTCCGGCTCCACCGCCAAAAGTGGAACCTCCTCCCCAAGAACCACCGGAGAATCCTCCTCCGCCAGAAAAGCTTCCGCCGAAGTCGCTACCGGAAGTGAAGATGGTTGGTGTTCCTCCGCCACTATGCCGACCTCTTGATTTTCCTCCGCCTTTTTTGTCGAAGAAGATGATTATGATGACAATAAAAATTATAATTGCTAATGCAGCAAATACAACCCATCCATCCGCATCATCTTCTTCAGCATATTGTCCTCGGTTGGTGACGGACTTAGTGTTGAGTAGTTCTTCAGGGGCTTCGCCGTTAGTGCATGTTTCATAGATGCGTAAGGCTCCGAGGCATAAACCTCCTCCGAAGTCTCCGCGACGGAAGGCAGGAATCATATCGTCGTGGATGATTTGCGAGCAGCGCGCATCGGGAAGGATGCCTTCCATACCTACGCCGGTTGTTATTCGGATATCATGGCTATCCATAACAAAGAGGATTAGTACGCCTGTGTTTTGTCCTTCTCGTCCGATGCCCCAGCGTTGGTATAGCTCGTAAGCAAAATCAAACGCATCGGTGTCGCCGATGGATGAAAGGGCTACGACGCACATTTCGACGTGTGTTTGCGCATAAAGAGCAGAAGCACAATGGTTGAGCCAAACCTCGTCTGAATCGGCAATAATCGCATCTGGATTGGCTACATAGAACTCTTGTCCTTGCGTTTTGGGATTCGGGACGGAGGATGGAGTGTAGTCAGTAGCTAATGCTACTACGGTCCATAGGATAGCGAGGCAATATGTAACGGCTCGTTTCATGAGTTGCGAGTGTTAGAAGCGATAACTGAAACTTACGTACCATCCCCATTCTGCCATATGTTGGTCGGGTGTTTGCTTGTTGCGGACGAGGTTATTAAGTCCGAAATCATATCCTGATTGGAGACGATAACGTTGCCATTCGAGTCCGCCGCCTAGACCTAATTGTATATTCGCGCGCACGAGTTCGTTTGTGAAGCGATCGTAGGGTTCGGTTGGAATGCCTTGTGCTTGTAACCATGTTTTAGCTCCTTCGCTAAGATGGAGTTCCATGTAATCATTCTCTGCTAAGCCAATGTGCAGTTGTGGTCCACCATAGAAGAAGAGGTTGAGATCTTTCCATAAAGGAATGGTGTAGAAAGCACGTATGGGGATGGTTAGATTGTGCTCCAGCACGCGATGGTGGATGTATTCTTCCTGTACTTCAGGCGCAGAAGTGCTTCTCCAATGTTGGTTATTGCTACCATAAAGGATGGTGTATAACAAACCTGTTTGGAGGCTGAAGTGCATCGGTAGTTCGAACGTGAAGGTTGCTCCTAAACGTGCACCGTGGAGGTACATGTCCGAAGCAGAGATATTCCGTGCGCGTTGTTGATTTTGGGCATAACCTATTTCCAAGCGGTATTCTACACCAAATTTGTATTGCTCGATTTTGTCCTCTTTGCGTGTGGGGTCGAAGAAGGTGTTATCTTCGATTTGCATAGCAGGTTTGCGCACATCATCAGCGAGGATGATTAGCGGCGATAGACAAAGGAATAGTATACTAAGTGTTCGTTTCATATTACCAGATACTTACACGATTTTCAGGTGCTATGTACATCGGCGATTCGGGTGTCACATTCCATGCATCATACCAAGCGTTTATTTGCGGAAGGGCTCCGTTTACGCGCCACCGACCGAGCGAGTGAGGATCGGATTTGGTACGATTGAGGATTTCTTCAGGGCGGATGTTTCCTGCCCATACATTTGCATAAGCGAGGAAGAAACGCTGTGCGGGTGTAAAGCCATCGCGAATGAAGAGACGCTCTGTTTCGGGTTTGGATTCTTCATTGAGCGTGAATGCGAGGAAGGAGACTTGGAGTCCGCCATGGTCGGCGATGTTTTCTCCAAGTGTAAAGGCTCCGTTTGCGTGCACACCAGGCGCTACTTCAATGCGGTTAAAGGCTTCTTCCATCACTTTGGTCCGTGCGTCAAAAGCGGCTTTATCTTCTGCTGTCCACCAGTTGACCATATTACCATCTTTGTCAAATTGGCAACCTTGGTCATCGAATCCGTGTGTCATTTCGTGGCCGATGACTACTCCGATGGCTCCGTAATTGAAGGCATCATCAGCGCTCATATCGAAGAACGGATATTGGAGAATACCTGCAGGGAAGCAAATCTCGTTGGACGAGGGATTGTAGTAGGCGTTGACGGTTTGCGGTGTCATGTACCATTTTGCTTTGTCTACGGGTTTCCCTAAGAAGCTGAGGCTATAATCCTGCTCGAATTTGGCTGCCCGTTGGAGGTTGGCGCAGTAGGTATCAGCGGCGTTGATGTCGAGTGCTGAATAATCGCGCCAAATATCAGGATAACCTATTTTGATGGTCATGGCGTTGAGTTTCTCCAAAGCGCGCGCTTTAGTCTCATCGCTCATCCATGTGAGGTTCTCTATGCGGATGCCAAGGGCTTTTTGTAAGTTATGCACGAGTGCTAACATACGAGCCTTGTTTTCCTCAGGGAAGTATTTCTTGACATACATTTGTCCTACCGCTTCTCCAAGCGTTCCGTTCACGATGCCTACGGCGCGTTTCCACAGAGGACTTGGTTCTTGTCGACCGGAGAGCACTTTGCCGTAAAAATCAAAGGAAGCTTGGTAGATGTCGGTTGTCAGGTAGGAAGAAGCACCTTCAATAACCTGCCAGGTGAAGAGCGTTTTGAGATCTTCGAGAGGTTCGTCTGCTAACATACGACCGGCTTCTTGGAGATGAGGAATCTGGCCGATAGAAAGGCTGTCTAATTCGACACCAACGGCATCAAAATACTCTTTCCAGTTAACTTGCGGAACGAGTTGCTGGAGTTCGTCAAGCGACATCTTGTTGTAGTTCGCTTGCGGATCACGGAGTTCGACGTTGGAGAAAGCGGCTTTTGCAAGACGTGTCTCGAGGCGTAAAACTGTTTGCGCCTTGGTAGCAGCATCGTCTAAATCGAAGAGATTGAAGAGTTTTTCGATGTAAGCGAGGTATTCTGCACGAATATGACGCGTGTGTTCGTCGTTGTCAATATAATACTCTTTCTGACCGAGAGAGAAACCTGCTTGGTACTCATTCATGATGTTCATGGACGAGTTGAGCGCATCGGCATCTACGTACATGGCCCAGAGTTGAAAATCCATCGCTGCTCCGAGGACTTTTGAAAGTTCTTCACGAGTGGCAATTGCTTCGATTTCATCGAGGGTTTTCTGTACAGGTTCGATGCCTTCTTGGTCACGCCGTGCGGTGTCCATAGCGAGGTTATACATGTCGCCTATTTTCTGAGCGATCGAACCTTGTTTATGTTTCTTGGCTGCAATCTCTTGAATGAGGCCGTTTACTTGTTCAAGGTTATTTAATCCCAATTTGTCAAACGAGCCGAAGCGGCTATATTCGGGTGTTAAAGGATTGTTAGCCATCCATCCGCCGCAGGCGAATTGGTAGAAATCATTTTGTGCAACGACGGTCGTGTCTAAGTTGGCGAGGTCGATGCCTGTTGTTTGTTGTTTCGTAGTGCAAGCTGTTGTCATAATCGCAAATGCTGCAAGCGTAAAGATAATTTTTTTCATATAGAATGTGTTTGAACATACAAAATCCGCTGCAAAAGTACTAAATTTTTTTTAAATATGCAAATAAAATCGAAAAAAATGCACGCGCGCTTGCATATATGCGTTTTTTTTTGTAATTTTGTGCGCTATTTTGATAACTATGCCCTTAAAAGGCGGTAAAAATCAGGAAATGAAGACTTTTAGAAGAACAAGCCAATTTTAAAATCACGGGATATATACTATGTATATATAGGGTAAGGTATGATACGTTATAGTCTCGTAGCAGTCTCGTCATGCCCTCGTAGTGGTCTCGTAATGAATCTGTAATTAACACGAAAAACACATACAATTATGGCAACTAAAAAAGTAGAAAGTCAAAAGTCGAACGGCAAAAGCCCTCGTTGCTCCAAGTCTCAATGTAAAGAAGCGGAGCCGAAACATTTGAAGCTCGTAGAGCGTGATCCGTATTTGCAACCCTATGAGGGAGCACTTCAAGGACGGTATGATTATGCCGTGAACAAGGAAAGAGAGATTACGGGTGGGCAGCCTTTGGCAGCTTGGGCGACCGGTTATTTGTACTTTGGGCTTCACCATGACCGCGCTAATCATAAATGGATTTTGCGTGAGTGGGCTCCAAATGCAACGGCCATTTATATCAAAGGCGATATGAATAACTGGCAGAAGGATGAGAATTATCGTCTGCAGCCGATTGGTAACGGCGTTTGGGAGGCTATTTTGCCGGAAGAGGCCATTAGACATGAGCAATTGTATAAACTTTTGGTAGAATGGAACGGCGGCTACGGCGAGCGTATTCCGAGTTATGTACGACGTGTCGTTCAAGATGATCAAACGAAGATTTTTTCGGCGCAGGTTTGGGATGAAGAGCCTTATGAGTGGAAGCATCGAAACTCGTCTAAAGCGAAGAAAGTCGGTAAAGACGGTTTGTATATTTACGAGTGCCATATTGGTATGAGTTCGGCGGAGGAGAAAGTGAACAGTTATGAGGAATTCCGTCGTGACGTGCTACCACGTATCGAAAAATTGGGTTATAACTGCGTGCAGATTATGGCTATTCAGGAACACCCGTATTATGGTAGTTTCGGATACCATGTAAGTAATTTCTTTGCTGCAAGTAGTCGATTTGGTACGCCGAATGAATTGAAGGCGTTGATTGATGATGCACATGGTCGTGGAATGAAGGTTATCATGGACTTGGTTCACAGTCACGCGGTAAAGAATGAGTTGGAAGGCTTGGGCAATTTCGATGGAACGGGTTATCAATATTTCCATGATGGTCCTCGTCGTGAGCACCCGGCTTGGGATAGCTTGTGTTTCAACTATGGCAAGAATGAAGTGCTGCATTTCTTGCTGAGTAACTGTAAGTTCTGGTTGGATGAGTACGATTTTGACGGTTATCGTTTTGATGGCGTGACGAGTATGATTTACAGAAGTCACGGTTTGGGCGAGGACTTTAATGGTTATCCAAGTTACTTTAGCGGCAACGAAGATGGCGATGCGTTGATGTATTTGACCTTGGCGAATAAGGTTATTCACGAGGTTAAGCCCGATGCTATCACGATTGCGGAAGAGATGAGCGGTATGCCGGGTTTGGCTTGTCCGATAGAAGATGGCGGCGTCGGCTTTGACTACCGTTTGGCGATGGGAATTCCTGATTTCTGGATTAAGTATATCAAGGAAGTGAAGGATGAGGACTGGAAAGCCGGTCATATCTTGTTTGAGATGACGAATCGCCGTCAAGATGAGAAGACGATTAGTTATGCGGAAAGTCACGATCAGGCGTTGGTAGGCGATAAGACGATTATCTTCCGTTTGGTGGATGCGGATATGTATTGGCATTTCGAGCACGGTCATTCGACCTATATGGCAGACCGAGGAATTGCGTTGCACAAGATGATTCGTTTGGTAACAGCCAGTACGATTAACGGCGGTTATCTGACGTTTATGGGCAATGAGTTCGGTCATCCGGAGTGGATTGATTTCCCGCGCGAGGGTAATGGGTGGAGCCATAAGTACGCCCGTCGTCAATGGGATTTGGTGGATAACCCGAATTATTTCTTCGCCGACCTAAACCGCTTTGACGAGGCGATGATTCAATTGTTGAAGAAGCATTTGATTACTGAAAATCCGACCAAAGAGGAGAAGAAATACAACGTAGGAAAGCATCTTCCGTGGGTAATGAAATGGTGGGACAACGAAGGAGACCAGGTGGTAGCTTACTCGCGTGGCGATCTGTTGTTCATCTTCAACTGGAACGGTCAGAAATCGTTTACAGACTACGGCATTTTGGTACCGGAAGGTAAGTATAAAGTGGTATTGAATACGGATGCGAAAGAGTTTGCCGGTTTTGGTTTGAGTGATGATAGCGTAGAGCATTTCACCAACTATGATCCGCTGTACGAGAAGGACGGTAAGGGTTGGTTGAAGATGTATCTGCCGGCAAGAAGCGCCGTTGTTTTGAAGAGAGAAAAGTGAAAGAAAAGTAAAAAGATATGAAAAAACGTATTTTGATTGTATTGGCAGCTGCATTGACGATGGTTGGCTGCCAGAAGAAAGTAGATTTGAAGGCTGTATGGTCGGATTTGTATGATCGTACGGAAGTTGCTTTTGAGGCTGCAGAGTCGCCGGCTGAGCAAGAGGCTTTGCTGCAGAATCTGATTGACAGTTCGTTTGTTCTGCTGAGCGAGAATATGGAAGCAGAGTATGCAGATACGCTGTTTGCGAGTATGTATTATATGTTCGATGCTGAGCAGAAGGCGGTTCTGTTTGAAAAAATGCCCGAGCAATCTTTGGAGAAAGAGGAGATAGCTGTGCTGTACAAGTCGTTCTTGTTGGAGCAGGCTACTTCGGCCGGCAAGATGTACACCGATATCGTAGCGCTTACGCCGGAAGGTAAAGAGCTGGCGCTGAGCGAGTTGGTGGGTAAGACCGAGTTTGTGCTGGTTGATTTCTGGGCAAGCTGGTGTGGTCCTTGCCGTCGTTTGATTCCTGTGCTGAAGGAGATTTATGCAAGTCAACCGAAAGGTAAATTGCAGATTCTGAGTTGTTCAGTAGATAGGGATGAGGCTTCTTGGCGTAAGGCGTTGAAAGAAGAACAAATGGCATGGCCGCAGATTCGTGAGGATGGCGAGCAGTATAACGGTTCGGATGCGTATGGCGTGACCGCTATTCCGACGACTATTTTGATTGACAGAGAGGGACATATCATCGCTCGTAATCCGGATGAAGCACAATTAGAAGCTATTTTAGTAGGCGAATAAGAGAAAACTCTGGGCCTGTCCGTTAGGCAGTAGTTACCGGCAGGCAAGAAGTATTTAATAACTAAAACAATATTATTTTAAAAACAATGCGTGTAATTATTCAACCTTCGTATGACCTGCTGAGCCAGTGGGCTGCGAATTATGTAGCAAAGCGAATCAATGAGTTTGAACCCAAAGAGGGTAAACCGTTTGTGTTGGGTCTGCCGACCGGAAGTTCTCCGTTAGGTATGTATCGCGCGCTCATAGAGCTGAACAAAGCCGGAAAAGTATCTTTCCGCAATGTGGTAACGTTTAACATGGATGAATATGTCGGTCTGCCGGAAGAGCACCCCGAGAGTTATCACAGTTTTATGTGGAATAATTTCTTTAGCCACATTGACATCCGCAAAGAAAATGTAAATATCCTGAACGGCAACGCTCCAGATTTGGAAGCAGAGTGTGCACGTTATGAGGAGAAGATTAAGAATATCGGTGGTATTCATCTGTTCTTGGGCGGAATAGGTCCCGATGGTCATATCGCTTTCAACGAGCCGGGTTCGTCGTTGAGCAGCCGCACTCGTAAGAAAGAGTTGACGACGGATACGATTATTGCCAACAGCCGTTTCTTCGATAACGACGTTAATAAAGTGCCTAAGACTGCTTTGACAGTAGGTGTAGGAACAGTTATGGACGCGAAGGAAGTGCTGATTATGGTGAATGGCCACAATAAAGCGCGTGCTCTGCAACACGCTATCGAAGAGCCGATTAGCCATATGTGGACTGTAAGTGAATTGCAACGTCACCAGCATGGTATCATCGTTTGCGATGAGGCTGCTTGCGAGGAGTTGAAGGTAGGTACGTTCAAGTATTTTAAGGACATTGAGCGCAACAACCTTGATCCCAAGACGTTGCTCTAATTGAAAATTGAAAATTGAAAATTGAAAATGTTGGAGATTTATAATTCTCTTACAAGATTTAAAGAAACATTTAAACCGTTACACGAGGGACACGTAGGCATGTATGTCTGCGGTCCCACCGTGTATGGTGACGCCCATTTGGGGCATGCACGTCCGGCGATTACGTTTGACGTGCTGTATCGTTATCTGATGCATCTGGGTTATAAAGTGCGTTATGTTCGTAATATTACGGATGTGGGGCATTTGGAGCATGATGCGGACGAGGGAGAGGATAAGATAGCCAAGAAAGCGCGTTTGGAACAGTTGGAGCCGATGGAGGTAGTGCAGTATTACACGAATCGGTATCATCGGGATATGGCAGCGTTGAATGTGTTGCCGCCTTCGATTGAGCCGCATGCTTCAGGACATATTATTGAGCAGATAGCGTTTGTACAAAAGATTTTAGATAAGGGCTATGCTTATGTATCTAACGGGTCGGTTTATATGGATGTAGAGAAATATGCCAAGGACTACCCGTATGGCAAGTTGTCGGGACGTAATCTGCATGATATAATAGCAGAAACCCGCGAATTAGATGGACAAAACGAGAAGAAACACAGTTATGATTTTGCGCTGTGGAAAAAAGCTTCTCCCGAACATATTATGCATTGGCCAAGTCCGTGGAGCGAAGGTTTTCCCGGTTGGCATATGGAGTGCTCAACGATGGGCACTAAGTACCTGGGTGAGAAATTCGATATTCATGGAGGCGGTTTGGATTTAATTTTCCCGCATCATGAGGCGGAGATTGCACAGAGTTGTGCAGCGTTAGGTCATGAGAGTGTGCACTATTGGATGCACAATAACATGATTACTATTGCCGGCAAGAAGATGGGCAAGAGTTACAATAATTTTATTACTCTTGAGCAATTCTTCAGCGGCGAGCATCCATTGTTGAGTAAGGCTTTTGGTCCGATGGTGATTCGTTTCTTCATCTTGCAGGCACACTATCGCTCGACGGTTGATTTCTCATCGGAGGCATTGGAAGCGGCAGAGAAAGGATTGCAACGCTTACAAGAGGCTTATGGTCGATTGATGAAGATACAAGCAGGAACCAAAACTTCCGTTGAAATCGGCGATATTCACACTCGTTGCCGAGAGGCGATGGATGATGATTTGAATACGCCGTTTGTTATTGCTGCGCTATTTGATAGCGTGCGTGCAATTAATACCGTTTGGGATGGAAAAGGCACTATTAGCGAAGCGGATTTAAATGAGTTGCGGGAAGTTTGGAAGACGTTTGCGATAGACATCTTAGGCTTGCGGTTGGAAGAACAAGGCACAGGCGATGACAAATTGAAGGCTTTCCATGGCGCGATTGATTTGTTATTAGGCATTCGGTTGGAAGCTAAACAGAATAAAGATTGGACAACATCTGATAAGATTCGTAACAGCCTTACAGCACTTGGTTTCCAGATTAAAGATACGAAAGACGGATTTGAGTGGAGTTTGTGATTACATGTTAAATAAACGCAAAATAATTAACGATCCGGTATTTGGCTTTTTGTCTATTCCGAATGAATTGCTCTTCGACGTGCTGCAACATCCTTATGTGCAGCGATTGAGCCGTATCCGTCAATTGGGTTTGTCTTATTTGGTTTATCCAGGGGCGCAACATAGCCGTTTCGGTCATTCGCTAGGAGCGATGCATCTGATGAGTGAGGCTATTCATACCTTGCGCATGAAGGGCATTGAGATTTCGGAGGAGGAAGCGACGTCGGCTATGATAGCTATTTTGCTGCATGATATTGGTCACGGGCCGTTTTCGCATGTACTTGAGCACACCTTAGTGGATGGAATTACGCATGAGGAGATTTCGCTGATGATGATGGAGCGGATTAACGAAGATTTGGGTGGCCAATTGACAAAAGCGATAGCTATTTTTAGGAATGAGTATCCGAAACATTTCTTGCATCAACTTATCTCGAGTCAGTTGGATGTGGACAGGATGGATTATTTGTGTAGAGATTCGTTCTTTACGGGCGTGCAGGAAGGACGTGTGGCGAGCGAGCGGCTCATCAAGATGTTAGATGTGCGTGATGATCGTTTGGTGGTACAGGTGAAAGGTATTTACTCGGTAGAAAAATTCTTAGTGGCACGTCGGTTGATGTATTGGCAGGTTTATCTGCATAAGACTTCTGTGGCCGCAGAGCAACACCTTATTAAAATACTCACGCGTGCGAAGGAGATAGCCAGAAAGAATGGTACGTTGTTTTGTTCTCCGGCGTTGCAGTATTTTTTGTATCAGCCGGTGACGGCAGAGATGTTCGCTCCACATAGCGAAGCGCTTGACCAATATGCTATATTGGATGATACGGATGTGCTCTCCGCTATCAAGGCGTGGATGAGTAGCGAAGATACCGTGCTGCGCGCATTGAGTACGAGTTTTATCAATCGTCAGCTTTTCCGTGGTGAATTAGTGGAGACGCCGCTATCGGAGGACGAAAGAAAATCTCTTAATACGCATTTTGCTGAGGCTTTAGGAATCTCGGAAACAGATGCAACATATTGTTGGGAAGAACATATCTCGACGAGCAATACTTATAGCGAAAAGGCCGATTCCATCGGTATTTTGTATTCTGATGGAACGGTTCACGACATTGCAGAGGCTAGTGAGATTTTGGATTTGGAATCGCTGACTCGCAAACCTATTAAACGATATTTATTTAAGTATAGAGATGGAATTTAGTGCACAACAAATAGCAGCTTTATTAGGAGGAGAACTATATGGCAACAAGGACGCGAAAGTGTCTGATGTCGCCCCTGTAGAGTCCGCGCAGGCTCATCATCTTTCATTCATTACGGAGGAGAAGTATCTTCCGTTTTTGAAGACGACACAAGCCGGAGTTGTATTGGTGACGAAAGCATTGATTGAGCCTGCATCTATCAGTAATCAACACTCAGCGGTTATTATGGTAGAAAACGCACGCGGTGCGATGGGGCAGTTACTTAGTTTAGTGGCCCAAGCGATGAATCCTAAAAAACAAGGCGTTGAGGAACCATCTTTTATTAGCGAAGGGGTAGAGGTGCCAGAAGGAGCCTATATAGGAGCGTTTGTTTATCTAGGAAAGAATGTGCGTTTAGGTCAAGGTGTGCAGATTTATCCGAACGTTTATATTGGAGAGAATGTGACGATAGGCGACAACACCATTCTCTATGCGGGTGTGAAAGTTTACGCGCATTGCGTGATTGGTACGAATTGTATTCTGCATGCCGGCGTGGTAGTAGGTTCGGATGGCTTCGGCTTTGAACCTGACGCACAAGGAGTGAACCAAAAAATCCCGCAGATAGGCAATGTGATTATTGAAGACGATGTAGAGATAGGAGCCAATACCACTATTGATAGGGCTATGATGGGTAGTACTATTATTCGTCGAAATGCGAAGTTGGATAACTTGGTGCAAGTGGCGCATAATGTGGAGGTGGGAGAATCCACTTTCCTCTGCGCACAGGTGGGCATAGCCGGTAGTACAAAGATTGGCAAACATTGTATCTTGGCCGGTCAAGTAGGCGCAGCGGGACATATAGAGATAGCGGATAACTGTATTTTCGGTGCACAGACAGGTATACCGAATTCTATTCGCAAGTCCGGCATGTACATGGGATATCCGGCAATAGACGCTGCACTTTGGCGTCGTGCCGTGGTCAAATTCAAACAAGCAGCAAAAGAAAAATGAGTAAACAACATACATTAAATGAATCATTTACTCTTGCATCAGTCGGTTTGCATACCGGTCTGCAAGTGACAGCCACTTTCCGTCCCGCCCCAGAGAACACGGGAGTGTGTCTGCGTCGCATCGATTTGCCTGGACAACCGTGTTATCAGGCCTTAGCCGATTATGTGTCAGGAACGGAGCGAGGAACGGTGTTAGAGCGCGGTAAGTGGAAAATTTCTACGGTAGAGCACGCTTTAAGTGCATTGTACGCACTGGGTGTTGATAATTGTATCATTGATGTGAACGCGCCGGAGATGCCAATTTTGGATGGAAGCGCGCGGTTATTTGTACGAGAGATACAACGGGTAGGTTTGCATGAACAGGAAGCCGAGCAGCAGGTATATGTAGTGACTGAACCAATTGAGTATATCTCTGAGCATGGTAATTTAATGCGCATTGAACCTTGTGACCATTACGAAGTAGATGTGACGATTGCGTTCAATTCCAATATTCTGCGTGAGCAGCATGCTACGCTCCGCGATCTGAGCACTTATCCCAAGGAGATCTCTTCTGCACGGACGTTCTGTTTTGTGCGCGAGATAGAACCTTTATTACGCGTTGGCCTTATCAAAGGCGGTGATTTGAAAAACGCCTTGGTTATTTACGAGACGGAGATGTCGCAAGAAGGTATGGATTATTTTTGCGATAAGTTGGGACAGCCGCACATGGATGCAACTAAGTTAGGTTACCTCTCTCCGCTGAATTATCAGAACGAACCTGCACGGCATAAGTTGCTGGATGTGATTGGTGATTTGTCGCTGTTGGGTTTGAGATTGCAAGGACGCATCGTAGCCGTTAAACCCGGGCATACTTTCAATACACAATGCGTGCGTCGATTAAGAAACCAAATACTTTCTGAATTATGATTAGTCCCTTAGCATATGTGAGTCCGAAAGCTCAAATTGGCAAGAATGTCACCATTGACGCCTTTGCCTATATTGACGATAACGTCATTCTTGGCGATAATTGTCACGTATTCCCTTCCGCTGTCATCGGAGCTGTGCCGCAGGATTTGAAGTTCCAAGGCGAAGAGACATGGACTATTATCGGCGATAACTGTGTGTTGCGAGAGTTTGTGACTATTCACCGCGGTACAGCATCCAAAGGAAAGACCGTTATAGGCAGTAACAATCTTATTATGGCTTATTGTCACGTGGCGCATGATTGTGTGTTGGGGAATCATATTATCATGTCCAATGCGACACAATTGGCAGGAGAAGTAGTTGTGGATGATTATGCGATTATTGGCGGCGGTTCGTTGGTTCACCAATTTACCCATATTGGTGGACATTGTATGATACAAGGTGGGTCTAAAGTGAATAAAGATATACCTCCCTATGCCATCATTGCCCGCGAACCTATTGCATTCTGCGGCATCAATTCGGTCGGCCTTAACCGCCGAGGCTTTACGCCCGAGCAGATTCATATGATTCAAGAAGTGTATAGGCTCGTGTATAATAGTGGACTTAATACATCGCAGGCGCTTGCACAAATTGAAGCAACGCTGCCGAAGACAGCAGAACGCGATTATATTATTGATTTCATCAAATCATCTCCCAGAGGAATAGTAAAAGGATAAATTTAAATATGGCACAAGAAGTAATCACACCCGTTGAGGGTAAAGAAGAAAGAAGTCTCAATTTTATTGAGCAAATAGTAGAGAAAGACCTTGCAGAAGGAAAGAATGGCGGACGCATCCAAACGCGTTTTCCGCCGGAGCCGAATGGCTATCTGCATATTGGACACGTCAAAGCCATTTGTATGGATTTTGGCATCGCGGAGAAGTACAACGGTGTTTGCAACCTTCGTTTTGATGACACTAACCCTGCTAAAGAAGACACCGAATATGTAGAGACGATTGAGCGTGACATCGCTTGGTTGGGTTTCAAATGGGGCAAGATTTTCTATGCTTCGGATTATTTCGAACAACTCTATGATCTGGCTATTCGGTTTATCAAAGAAGGCAAGGCTTATGTAGATGAGCAGAGTTCAGAGCAGATAGCAGAGCAAAAAGGTACGCCTACTGAGCCAGGTGTTAACTCGCCATATCGCGATCGTCCGATAGAGGAGAACTTGCGGCTCTTCGAAGCGATGCAACGCGGCGAGATAGAGGATGGAAAGATGGTATTGCGTGCCAAGATAGATATGGCTAACCCCAATATGCATTTCCGTGATCCGATCATGTACCGTATCATCACCGCCCATCCGCATCATCGTACCGGTCGTCGTTGGAACGTTTATCCGATGTATGATTTTGCTCATGGTCAGAGCGACTATTTTGAAGGTGTGACACACTCTATTTGTACGCTGGAGTTTGAGGTGCATCGTCCTTTATACGATTATTTCTTGGATCAGATAACGGGTGAGAATTTCTGCGGTTTATCGCCTTACGGACCCGATTATCGTCCGAAGCAGCGTGAGTTCAACCGTTTGAACATTACGTATACTGTCATGTCTAAACGTAAGATGTTACAGTTGGTAAAAGAGGGCTTGGTAGCCGGTTGGGATGATCCGCGTATGCCGACCGTTTGTGGTCTTCGCCGACGTGGATACACGCCGCAATCGATTCGTACGTTTATGGATAAGATTGGTTACACCAAGGTAGAAGGTATGATTGATCAGGGTTTGCTGGAGCACACTATCCGCGAGGATCTCAAAGAGACGGCGCCGCGTGTATGTGCAATCTTTGATCCAGTTAAGCTGATTATAACCAATTACGAAGGCGAAGGCGAGACGCTCATTGCGGAGAATATTGATGGACACGAGGAGTTGGGTTCGCGTGAGATGAAGTTCGGTCGCGAACTATGGATTGAGCGCGGCGACTTCTTGGAGGAGGCAGATAATAAGTTCTATCGTTTGAGTCCGGGCGGACGTGAGGTTCGTTTGAAGAGCAGTTATATTATCCAAGCGACAGGCTGTGAGAAAGATGCCGACGGCAAGATTACGACCGTTTATGCCACTTATGATCCTACGTCTAAATCGGGCACAGAAGGAGGTAACCGTAAGACAAAAGCTACCATTAATTGGGTAGAGTGCGGTTCGGCACTCGATGCTGAAGTTCGCCTATACGACAGGCTGTTTGCCGTCGAGAATCCTAGTGCGGATGAACGAGATTTCCGTGACCTTCTCAACCCTGACAGTCTACATGTGGTGACCGCAAAAGTAGAATCATCATTGGCTCATTCTAAAATGCAGGATCACTTCCAGTTCCTCAAGCAAGGTTATTTTGTGGTCGATGATGACTCCACACCGGAGCACCTTATCTTCAACCGTACTTGCTCTTTAAAGGATAATTATTTGAAGTGAGAACGCGCGTTCATAACGGCAAAGAACAAATCTTTTGCGAATGGCGGCATAAATGGGTGCGATTGACACCTGAAGAATGGGTACGCCAGCAGTTGCTTCACCGCTTGGTGGGGCAACTCGGTTATCCAGCGTCTCTCATTGCTGTAGAGGTTCCTTTTGAAATAGTCACCCCTCAATCATCTGATCGTAAATCATTCCGTGCGGATGCGGTTGTTTATAATGCGACCCTCCAGCCGTTAATGTTGATTGAATGCAAAGCGGAGACGGTGGCTTTGACACAAAAAACGCTTGACCAAGCGTTGAATTATAACCATTGTTTAGAGGTGCCTTTTTTGCTTCTACACAATGGTCCGCAATCGATTTTAGCGCGAATAGTACCAGAGGGAAGCGAGTTTTCCGCAGTTATTCCCTCTTTCGATCAACTTCTTTCGTGCAGATAGAAGTTAATTCGCATGTTGAACAATCTTCGCTGCCCGCTTTTTGAGGCGGGCATTTTTCTTTTATAGCTGCAATTTCATCTTTCGCTCGTTTCTTGGCTTTGATACGCTCATTGACTTCAATAAGCGTTGCCACTACAATTCCCAAGGCGATAAATGCTATAAGTGCCCACATAACGGTTAATCGAATTCTTCCTCTACGCGATCTTCTTCAATGACGAGATTGTCGATGATGAAGTTCTGACGTTCGTTGGTGTTCTTGCCCATGTAGAATGCGAGCAGTTCGTTCACACTGTCTTCTTTACGCAGTTTAACCTGGTCCAAACGAATCTCTCGACCGATAAAACCCTTGAATTCATCGGGAGAAATTTCACCTAGTCCTTTGAATCGGGTGATCTCAGGAGTTTTGATTTTGGAGATTGCTTTTTGACGTTCTTCTTCTGAATAACAGTAGACAGTTTGGTTTTTATCTTTTACGCGGAAGAGGGGCGTTTGAAGGATGTATACGTGTCCTTTTTTGACGAGATCCGGAAAGAACTGAAGGAAAAACGTGAGCATCAATAGGCGAATGTGCATACCGTCCACATCTGCATCGGTCGCGATGATGACTTTGTTGTAGCGCAATTCGTCGAGTCCGTCTTCTATATTGAGGGCTGATTGCAGGCAGTTGAACTCTTCGTTCTCATAAACAACCGATTTGCTGAGGCCGTAGCAGTTGAGAGGTTTGCCTCGGAGAGAGAAAACTGCTTGCGTGCGGACATCGCGACTCTTGGTGATTGAACCAGAAGCGGAGAGACCCTCGGTGATGAAGATACAACTCTCTAAACGCAAATCGTCATCGGCATCTTTCGCGGATTTGACGGGTTTGGGGTCGTTGAGGTGAATTTGGCAGTCACGCAGTTTGGGGTTGTTAACCAGATTCTTTTTTGCTCGCTCGCGCGCCGCTTTCGTCACACCAGCAATGGCCTTGCGCTCTTTTTCGGAGTCTTGAATCTTCTGCAGCATGATTTCTACCGTCTGTGGATTCTTATGGAGGTAGTTGTCTAAGTGCTGCTTGACGAAATCGTTGACGAATTTATTGACGCTAATACCGCCGGTAGGACTCATATCGCGCGAACCCAATTTCACTTTTGTTTGGCTTTCGAAGACGGGTTCTTCTACATTGATGGCGATGGCTCCTACGACACCATTTCGGATGTCGGCTAGTTCTTGGTTTTTATTGAAGAACTCTTTAATGGTACGACCAATCGCTTCGCGATAAGCGGCTTGGTGGGTTCCTCCTTGGATGGTGTGTTGACCATTGACGAAGGAGAAATACTCATCGCTATTCTGGTCGGTATGAGTAAGCGCGATTTCGATGTCTTCGCCTTTGAGATGGATGATGGGGTAGAGAGGCTCAACGGTCATGTTTTCGTTTAGCAGGTCTAACAGACCGTTCTTGGAAACGAATTTCTTGCCGTTATAAGAGAGTGTCAAACCGGTGTTGAGATAGGCGTAATTGCGGAGTAATTCTTCAATATAATCATCACGGAAATGGTAGTTTTCAAAGAGCCCTTTGCAATCATCTGGCACAAACTCAATGATGGTACCACGTTTCTCGTTACCTATATACTCGATGATGCCCGAATCGGACGTCAGTTTACCTTGACTAAACTCTGCTTTGCGGGTTTTACCTTCGCGGAATGATTGTACGGAGAAATAACTGGAAAGTGCGTTGACGGCTTTTGTACCTACACCGTTCAAACCGACGGATTTCTTGAAGGCTTTGCTATCGTATTTACCTCCAGTATTAAGGACGCTAACTACTTCAATCAGTTTGCCCAAAGGGATTCCACGTCCGTAGTCGCGCACGCGTACGCGCCCTTCGGTCACTTCTACTTCAATCACTTTTCCTTCGCCCATGCGGAACTCATCGATGGAGTTATCGATACTCTCTTTAATGAGCACGTAGATACCGTCATCGCTATGCGAGCCATCTCCTAATTTCCCGATGTACATACCAGGGCGACGACGAATATGTTCCATGTCGTCGAGATGGATGATGTGTTCGTCACCGTAGTCCACGGGGGTGTTTTTTATCTCTATTTCTTCTGCCATAATTTCGTCACTTTCTCAAAACGGCTGCAAAATTACAAAATAATTTTGACATATGCAAATTTTTGATTTAGATTAGTCCCTTTTCTTTCGCTAATTGCATCAAATAGGCTTTGGCGGGTTCGTATTCATTGGGGATGAGACCATCTAAGATCGCATCTTTGATGGCGGCTTTCAGTTCACCGACGGTTGAGCAGGGTTCCAGATGGAGAATTTCCATGATTTCATCGCCTTTAACGGGTGGTTGGAAATTGCGGATACGATCGCGTTCTTCCAATTCGACCATCTTTTGCCGAACGAGTTGATAGTTCCGATGGAATCGGGCTTTTTTGTCTTCATTGCGGCTTGTGATGTCGGCATCGCATAGAAGCATCAGATCGTCTATGTCATCTCCCGCCTCAAAGAGTAGTCGCCGCACGGCGGAGTCGGTAACGGTATCTTCAATGAGATTAATAGGTCGCATGTGAAGGTCTACCATTTTGTGCACATATTCCATTTTTTCGTTTAGCGGCAGTTTCATCTTGGCGAAGATCTTTGGAATCATCTTTGCGCCAATGTAATTATGATTGCGGAAGGTCCACCCTGTCTGCGGGTCCCATGCTTTGCTTTTTGGTTTGCCGATGTCATGTAAGAGGGCCGCCCAACGAAGCCATAGATTGTCTGTTGTTTGAGCGACATTGTCAAGGACTTGAAGGGTGTGATAGAAGACATCTTTATGTCCGCGTCCTTCTTTTACTTCCACTCCTTTGAGAGTGGATAATTCAGGGAAGATGAGGGGCAAAAGTCCGGTTCTATCGAGTAGTATCCATCCTTCTGATGGACGGCGGGAGAGCATGATTTTGTTCAGCTCGTCGGCGATGCGTTCGCGGGTGATGATGTGAATCCGTTCTTTACTGCGTGCGATAGCATCGAAGGTTTCCGGATGAAGATTGAAACCTAATTGGGTAGCAAAACGGATGGCGCGCATCATGCGCAGCGGATCATCGGAGAAGGTGATGTCCGGATCAAGTGGCGTGCGGATGATACAACAGTTTAAATCGCCGATTCCATCGAATAAATCGACTAATTCGCCGTAGCGATTTTTGTTGAGACAAATGGCCAAGGCATTGATGGTAAAATCGCGTCGGTTGAGATCTTCTTTGAGTGTTCCGTTTTCGACGATGGGATTACGGCTATCGTGTTGATAACTCTCTTTGCGTGCTCCCACGAATTCCAGTTCGAGGTCGCCTCGTTTGACTTGGGCTGTGCCGTAGGTCTTGAAGATGGACAGATGGGCTTTGCGGCCGAGTCGTTTGGCTATCGCTTCGGCGAGGGTTATTCCAGAACCGACTACTACGACGTCTATGTCTGTAGAAGGGCGATGCAGAATAAGATCGCGTACCCAACCGCCAACTACGTAGCATTCGAGGCTTAATTTATCGGCCTCTTGGCCTACCATGGCTAAAGTCGGCTGCTGGTCATTGGCCATGAACCACGGGCGTATAATAGTATTCCAATCCATAGTGTTCGCTTTTTAATCGGGTTCAGGAGGCGTGGTAGCCACCCAAGTTTCTTGTTCCTGAATTAGTCGATGGAATCGGGATATTTGTATCCAAAGCATGATAGCTGCGGTGATAGCTGCCATTATGTCACTTATGGGGATCGACCACCACACACCATCTAACGGGTCGGTGAAAAGTAGCGGCATCGTTAGTAGTAGGGGAATAAGGAACAAAACTTGGCGGGTTAGGCTCAAGAAGATTGATTTGCCGGCCATACCGATAGAGGTGAAAAGGTTACCTGTGACCATCTGAAAACCGATGATGAGCATGGTAGAACAAATGATGCGCATCGGTTTGATAGTTCCTTCTATGAGGAGTGTGTCGTGGGTGAACATACGGGTGACCAGTTCAGGAAAGGCTTCTCCTAAGATAAACACGAGGCCCATCACGCCGGTAGCATATAGACTTGTCAGGTAGAACGAGCGTAACATGCGATGGTATTGTTTCGCGCCATAATTGAAGCCTGCGATGGGTTGCATGCCTTGATTGAGGCCCATCACAATCATTGCAAAAACGAAAGTCAAACGGTTGATAACGCCATACGATGCGATGGCAAAATCGCCGCCGTGGCGCTTGAGTTGGTTATTGATGATGACCACCACGAAACAATGTGCGATATTATAGAGGAAAGGTGCCATACCGATGGCTAATGCGCGAAAGGTGATGCCTTTGTCTAAGACCCAAATTCCTCGATGAAATCGAACTAATTCGTCCTTGTCCATGAATTTGGTTACTTGCCAAACTACTGCTACAGCTTGGGAAATGACGGTGGCTAACGCAGCTCCGCGAACGCCCATGTCGAGACCGAAGATGAAGATGGGGTCAAGGATTATATTGATGGTAACAGCGACGATGGTAGCAGTCATGGAGAAGCGCGGATGACCGGCCGAGCGCAGCATGCTATTGAGGCCGAAGTAAATATGGGTGAGGATGTTTCCGTAGAGGATGATCTCCATGTATTCGTGCGCAAAGACGATGGTATCTTCGCTGGCTCCGAAAGCCATTAGGATGGGGTTTAGCCAAATGAGTCCTACCGCCATAACGATGGCCGAAAGGATGATGTTAAGGACGATGACGTTGCCTAATACTTTATTGGCTTTATCATAGTCTCGTTCGCCGAGATAGATGGCTAATAAGGATGAGGCACCGACCCCTACTAAGGAGCCGAAGGCTGCGCAGATGTCCATGAACGGTTTGGCGACGGTAAGTGCACCGAGCGCTAAAGCGCCACAGCCATGACCGATGTAGATAGAGTCAACGATATTATACAGCGAACTAGCCGTCATCGCGATGATGGCAGGGAGTGCATACTTGAAGAGAAGTTTATGCACGGGAGCTGTTCCTAGTTCTGTAGTATGTGACATATTTGTTCAAACGCAGCTGCGGCAGGATGACCGGCTTGTAAGGCGATGGGTGTGCCTTCGTCTCCACCTTCGCGAATCGATTGTACGAGTGGTATTTGTCCCAATAGAGGGATGTTCAGTTCTTCGGCTAATTGTTTGCCTCCGTCTCGACCAAAGATGTAATATTTATTGTTTGGTAGTTCGGCGGGAGTGAACCAAGCCATATTCTCGATGAGACCGATGATGGGTACGTTGATTTTTTCGTTTTGGAACATTTCCACACCTTTGCGGGCATCGACTAAAGCGACCGGTTGAGGGGTTGTGACAACAATCACACCCGTTAAATGGAGTGATGAAATCAGGGTTAAATGGATGTCGCTGGTACCAGGCGGCAGGTCAATGAGGAAATAATCCAATTCGTCCCAATGTGCATCTTCGATGAGTTGTTTGATGGCATTAGATGCCATACCACCACGCCAAATGATGGCTTGGGAAGGGTCTACGAAGAAGCCGATGGAGAGCATTTTGACGCCGTATTGTTCGATGGGCTCGATGAGCGTTCGTCCGTCTAAATCTATGGAATATGGTCTTGCATCCTCACAATGAAACATCTTCGGCATGGAAGGACCGTGAATGTCGGCATCGAGTAAACCTACGCGGAATCCTTGGTTGGCTAAAGTTACGGCTAGGTTCGCAGCTACGGTTGATTTGCCTACACCGCCTTTGCCGCTATGGATGGCTATTATATGCGTAGCATGAATTGGAGATTTGACATTTGAGTTTTGAGATTTGATATTCTCCTTGACGAACTTGGGGTGGATGTGCACGGAAATATTGGGGTCAATGTAGGTTTGTAAGGCTACTTCTGATGCTTTGAGGACCGATTTGAGGAAGGGATCGTTTTCTTTGGGGAAGATAAGCGAAAAGCTTACCTCAAAGCCAGAGATGCGGATGTCATCTTCGAGCATACCGCTTTCGATGAGATCTTTCCCCGTTCCCGGATAACGCACATGCCGTAGGGCGTCTATAACTTGTTGAGGATACATTCTGTTGCCGTTTATTCTATTAAGCGACTGCAAAATTACAAAAAAGAAATCAAATATGCAAATATTTGACGAAAAATATGCAGTATGCCACTATAAATTTTCTACTTTTTTGTTCTTTTATTTGCGTATTCCGAAAAAAGTTGTATCTTTGCAGCGTAAAAATGTTGCATCATGAGAAACACTATTATCATTTCATGCTTATTATTGGCATTTTTGACTTCATGTACTACACACCAACCTCAGTACCAGAATGGCGGCTATGCAGAACGTGGTCCGTGGCGTGTAGCCAATAAGTGGAATCTTGGTGGTACGGAAATCGACCATAGCACCCACGTTGTATATGCAAATATGGGTACCGACACCTGGCTGATGGCTAAAGGTCAACATACAGATAATAACTGCGTTTGGTTCAATTTTGCAGACTATGGAAAAACAAATGCACAACGTCTGCTCCAATACGAAGCAGATCATAATTGTCGTGTTCTTGGTGCATGGGGACATTATGATGGTAACAATGTAATTAGTCCTGAATTGGAATGCGTAGGTATGGCAGAGTTCTATCCAGCGGCAGCCGGTCGTGGTACCATTATTGTAATGGGTTTGGCTGCTTACCATTGGGCTAATCCTGCGGACAAACTTAAAATTCTCACTCGTGACATCCTCTATTATCTGAACATCGATGAAGTACCGGCATTTGCATGGATAACTGAACCGGCTGATGGTAAAGTAGGTGAGACGCAAATCGTACAAATTGAGGACAAAGCATCTGCACTTAGATGGACCAGCAGCGATCCTGACATCGTAGAGATCGTGGCTGACCCGGATCATGAGGACGACACTAACTACAGGAAATTGGTGCTTAAGGCAGAAGGTGAAGCTACTATCACCGCTACCCACAGTGCCGATGGTTATAAGATCCCGAAGAACGTAACGGCTACGACCCAAGTAACCAAAACGATTACGGTTTCGAAATCTACTCCTACCGGCGTTGATAGCACCAATGCCAATATCAAAGCTGTTAAGGAGATTCGTAACGGTCAAGTAGTTATCATTCGTGATAACAAGACCTATAATGTCCTTGGTATTCAACTCTAACCCCTTTTCTTTGGGGCTTAGGTTAACGTTATTTACAACGTTAACATGGTAAATAGATTTAGGTAAGTATGGAAAGCGTGTCGCTGTGAAGCGATGCGCTTTTTTCTTAGCTTTCGGAACGATTATTTTACAATTTTCTTGCATATATGCAAAAATTTTTGTACTTTTGTGGCGAATTATGGAACGAAGGACGATTCATACGGTGGTTATAGTTGCGTTGGTAGGGCTAATGATAGCCTGTACGCAGCGGGAGAATGCGGATGTGGTGCTATTGAGTGAGATGGATCACTATGTTACTAAGCGCACCGAATATGCTGTACCTACTGAGCAGCAGATTGATTCGCTTCGTTTCCGGCTGAATGACTCGATGTCTCACTATGATCGTTTTGAACTCTATGGCAGGTTATTGGAGTGCTATCGTTCGAACGATTTGGATTCGCAGCAGTATTACGCTGAGTTACGAATGGAGATGGCGCAAACTCCTTTTGAACGCCAAGTGTCGTTACTCAACTGTGCGGAGATCATGATGCGCAGAGACAGTACTGCACTGATGCGTCAGTATATTGATTCGGCACTACAGCAACCTCTTAACCCGGCCCTGGCTCCCTATTATTATCAAACGCTTTATCCGGTGATGGAGAGCGCTTATCACAAACAAGTGCGTAGACGTTACTATTGGATGATTGCTATGGTTGTGACAGCACTGCTTTCGTTGGGATTATTGGCAATTTTCCTGCTATATGTTAACCGCAAACGACACCAATTGGCTATCCTCAACGACCGTTTGGCACAAACGAATGAGGATCTGCGGAGGAGCAATCGTATCAAAACCGTCTATGTGAAGCGGTTTATGAAAATGACCAATATTAGCGATTTTGACGATGCTTTCTTGGAGTTATTTCCCGATTTTGTGATGCAGATACAAGCTTTATTGGTGCCTGACGCGGAATTGCGTATCAAATCCAATGAACGCCTGAATACCGATTTGCGAGTTTTGGCACTCATTTATCTGGGTATAACCGATAGTAAACAAATAGCAGATATCCTACGCTATTCACTGCCCACTATCTATAACAGTCGTACCCGTATGCGCAACCTTGCTAAAGAAGATAGAACGAATTTCGAAGATAAAGTAGCAGCATTATAGATAAAAAACCACTACTTTTTTAAACTAAATCTATAATTGTCAAATTGCTTACAATGAGTAATTTGACTTTTTTGCATGTCTTAATATAACTACTTTTTCGGGCGTAAGTATTGCGTAAGTGCAAAAAAATGTGTAATTTTGCACCGCAAAACGAACTTAACAAGCAATCAGTTCATGAAAAAACGATTCTTATTTCTCACGATTCTCCTCTTGTCGTTAGCGGTTGTACCGTTAGCGGCTCAGGTTAATGGGGTAATCGTCGATGATTCGGGTGAACCAATTATTGGAGCCAGTATTTTGGAGAAAGGCACCACCAATGGTACCATTACTGATTTTGATGGCAACTTCACACTGAATGTTGCGGAAGGCGCTCAGCTTGAAATCAGTTATGTGGGTTATGCATCGCAGACTCTGTCGGCTACGACGGATATGCGCGTGGTGCTCAAAGAGGATACGGAGGTGCTGGAAGAGGTAGTAGTTGTCGGTTACGGCGTGCAGAAGAAGAGTGACTTGACCGGTTCTATCGCCCAAGTGAATGACAAAGACCTGCAGAAAATGCCGGCCCCTTCTTTGGGAGCAGCCTTGGAAGGCCGCGCAGCAGGTCTGCAAGTAACAGGTTCCGGTGCTCCGGGTAGTAACGTTAGCCTTAATATCCGCGGTATTGGGTCAATCAATAACTCCCAACCGTTGATTGTGATCGACGGTGTGCCGACGGATGTGCCGCTGAACATGATTAATATGGATGACGTGGCGAGTATCGATGTGCTTAAGGATGCTTCTGCAACCGCCATCTATGGTAGTCGCGGAGCCTATGGTGTCGTCATCATTACAACCAAGAAAGGAGAGAACGAGAAAGGACATATTACTCTAAAAGGTTCGTTCGGTTTTGACCAGATTCAGCGTACTTTACCACTACTCAATGCGTATCAGTTCGCTTCATTGCATAATGAGATGATGGCGGCTGCCGGTCAACCGCAATACACGGCCTATGCAGATCCTACGGCACTCGGTGTCGGGACTGATTGGATGAGTCAATTGTGGCAATTCGCGCCAACGCAGAATTACAGCCTGAGTTATTCGGGAGGAACACAAAAATCGAATTTCTATGTGTCCGGTGCGTACTTCGACCAGAAGGGTATTATCAAAACCACGGACTATAAACGTATTACGCTGCAGTTCAACCATGACACCCAACTGTTTAACTGGTTACGGTTCGGTCATAAGCTCAGTTTGAACCACGATATCAAGTCCTCGGGCGCGTACGATATACAAAACACTATGCGCGCGTTGCCCACGCAGGCTATTTATAATGAAGATGGTACGTGGGCTGGACCGGAAGGTTTGGCAATGTATGTGGGTGATATTACTAACCCAATCGGAAAGATGCTGACGAACAACAGCGTTACCAAAGGGTATAACCTATTGGGTAATATTTATGCGGAGATTAAGCCGGTGGATTGGGTGATTTTTAAGACCACATTCGGTATGCAGGTTATGTATTGGGACACCGAAGGATGGTCTCCTGCCTATGATTGGAAGCCCATCGCACAACCGGAGAGTCAAGTAAGCCACTCCTTTGACAAGAGCATCACATGGCTCTGGGATAATACTCTCTCGTTCGTTAAGACATTCAACCAGAAGCACTCCTTTACCGCAATGATCGGTTCTTCTATGCAGGCGAATAACTACGAGTACATGGCCGGAGCTGTACAAGGTTTCATCTCCGAAGAAGCACGGCAGTTGAGTAACGGTTTGCTCGAACCGACCCTCTCCGGTAATAAATCCGACTGGTCATTGCTCTCTTTTATGGGACGGGTTACCTACGGCTATGATAATCGTTATCTATTCACCGCCACTTTCCGTGCCGATGGTTCAAGTCGTTTTGCCAAGAAAAACCGCTGGGGTTATTTCCCCTCCGTGGCAATCGCATGGCGTATGAGTGAGGAACATTGGTTCAACAAGACTTTCTGGCTCACCGACCTCAAGTTGCGTGCCGGTTACGGTTTGACTGGTAATCAGGCATCGGTGGGCAATTATGCGTACGCCTCTCAGCTCCAGACGGTACAGTATCTCTTCGGAGGTACGCAAGTGCCGGGTTTGGCGCCATGGGTATTGCCTAACCCGAACGTGCGTTGGGAGACGGTGGAGCAATATAACATCGGTATGGACTTAGCGCTCTTTGATCAACGCTTACATGCTACCATCGATGGTTATATCAAGAATACGAATGATATGTTAGTGCCGATGTCCGTACCTATCAGTAGCGGTTATTCGGATGAAGCGGTGCCGAGCATCAATGCCGGTCGGATGCGCAACTGGGGTATAGAGGTGAGCCTCAATTCGATGAACATCAAAAAAACAAATTTCACATGGACAACCACGGTCAATTTTGCGTATAACCATAATGCCATCCTTTCCCTCAATGGCGATGTGCCGATGTATTTTGATTGCAACGTGCATAAGGTGGGTTATCCGGTAGCGGCATTCTACGGGTATGTAACGGATGGTATATTCCAAACACAGGAAGAGATAGATATGCACGCCGTACAAACCATCGGTAGCGATAAGTATACCTCTACTCAACCGGGTGATATTCGTTTCAAGGACCTCAATAACGATGGTGTGATTAATGAGGATGACCGCACTGTTTTAGGTACGCCGACTCCCAGCTGGACCTTCTCAATGAATAACCGCTTTGAGTTCTACGGAGTGGATATAGAGATATATCTGCAAGGTGCGGCTGGAAATAAGATTTACAACGGTAACCGCGCTACATTGGAGTCAATGAATGTCGCCATCAACCAAATGACCTCTGTTCTTGACCGTTGGCGTCCGGATTATCACTCAACGACCATGCCACGTGCTGTCTTTGGGGATCCTAATAAGAATAATCGCACCAGTGATCGTTTCCTTGAACCCGGCGACTATCTGCGTCTGAAGAGTATCACGGTTGGGTATACCCTGCCTAAGCATCTGACCAAGAAAGCCCTTATGGAGGAAGTGCGCTTCTCTGTTTCCGGACAGAACCTCTACACGCTGACCCGTTACACCGGTCTTGATCCCGAGGTGGGAGGAAGCGGTATAGACGGTAATGTGTATCCTATTACCCGTAATTTCACGTTTGGTTTGAATATCATGTTCTAATGTAGGAGGAAATAATATGAAAATATCAACTATCAAATATCAACTATCAAATATCATCATTATAACGATGATGTTCGCCTCCTGTAATTTCCTCGAGCGTAAGCCTTGGGATTCTGTAGATACCACCAATGGTTTTCAAACTGAAGCGGATGCTATTGCAGCGGTTAATGCATGCTATCAACCCCTTCAATGGCCGAAACTCTATAATATGCGTATTTGGACGCTGGATATCATTGCCGGAGAGAGTGTTGTAGGAGCCGGTGGCGGTTCGGATGGATTGGAGACGGTAGAGATGTCCAATTTTATTGCTACGTCTGATAACTTCGCAGCCCTTGACCTCTGGCGTGGACCTGCTCCGGGTATTTTGCGTTGTAATTTTGTGCTGGCTAATGTACCACAGATGGATATCGATAATGATATCAAAGCACGTCTATTGGGGGAAGCACATTTCCTTCGCGCGCATTACTACTTTATATTAGTACGTTTGTTTGGCGGTGTGCCGATGCCTACGAAACCACTTACGGCAGATAGCGAACTGAAGATGCCGCGTGCTTCGGTCAGTGAGGTATATGCATTGATTACCGAAGACCTCAAACAAGCGATTGCATTGTTGCCGCAACGCAGTAAATACGGTAGTAAGGATATAGGTCGTGCTACGCAAGAAGCGGCCATGGCGGAACTGGCACGGGTGTATATGACCTACGAACCCAATACCGAGAAATATACCGAAGTGGTTCGCCTTTGCGAAGAAATAGGCAATATGGGATACCAGCTTGTTACTAATTATGCAGATAATTATAATCCTGCTAAGCAGAATGGGGTGGAGTCTATTTTTGAAGTGCAGTATTACGGCAAAACCAATAAAGATTTCTGGTCCAATGAGAATCAAGCATCTTGGATCAGTACGTATCAAGGTCCGCGAAATTCCGGTATGGCAGCAGGATGCTATGGTTGGAACCAACCGACAGCGGAGTTCGTTTCCCAATACGAACCCGGTGATTTGCGTAAAGATCTGACGGTTTTCTACACCGGTTGTCCTACTTTTGACGGTTATACGTACAGCGGCACGTATTCCACCACGGGTTATAATGTCCGTAAGTTCCTGCTCACCAAAGCGCAGTCCCCGGATTATAACACGTCCAATCAAAACTGGATCGTCACTCGCTATGCAGACATCCTGCTCCTAAAAGCGGAGGCACTCAATGAGTTGGGGCGTACTACCGAAGCGGAAGAACCGCTATACCAAGTGCGCAAAAGGGCTGGTCTCACTAGTCGTGCACAAGTGGAAGGCAAATCGCAACAACAGATGCGAGATATGATTATCCATGAACGTCGTATCGAATTGGCGTTCGAAGGACATCGTTGGTTCGACATGATCCGTTACAAAGATAATTATGCCCTTTCATTCTTGCATTCTATCGGCAAAACATCGGCTACCACCAAACATTTGTTGTTCCCGATTCCGATGCAAGAGCGGGAAGCGAATGAATTATTAACCCAAAATCCTGGATGGTAAGGTAAAGTTGAAAGGTGAAAGGAAATGACAATTATGAAAAAAAATATTTTAGGTCGGTACTCTGTACTCTGTATTCTGTCAGCGATAGCGGTCATCTTCGCCTCTTGCGAGAAGCAGCCGGAGCCTATTCCGGAAGAGCCGTTGACACTTAAGGTCTCCACCGATTCGGTGCATTGTTTGCCGGTTTATAAGAACCTGCCGGCATTAGAACTGGCCTGGACGTCGGGCACTAATCACGGTACCGGTTCTGCAATCAGTTATACCATTGAAATGGATACATTGGGTGCAGGTTTTGCAGGAGGACTCAAATGGCAAATCGGTCGTACGGCCAACCGTACGCTCGTTTTCGGACATAAGCAGTTGGCTGATACGTTAGCGATGACATATCCGAATATTCCCGAAGGCCAATTCACCCGTTTTGAGTGGCGCGTGGTAGCTACCGTATTACAGACCGGAGAGGTACAAACATCGCCTACCGACACCGTAGCAATAGCGTGGAACGCATCCATGCGGACGGATTTGTACCTAATTGGGGACGCTACTCCGAACGGATGGAATATAAACCGTGCTACCCCGATGATCATTGATATGAGTCATTTCACCACTTTCTCATGGACCGGACAATTGCATAAAGGAGAGTTCAAACTACTCGCTACCGACAGTACATGGTTGCCGTGTTTTGTGCGTGATACATTGGACGAAACACGAATGATTTATCGTGAGACGGAAGAGACCTATCCGGATATGAAATGGATTATCGCCAAGACCGGCAACTATCGCATAGAGGCCGATGTGGAGGCGCTAACGATGACGATTACCTATTTGGGCGGAGAAGCATACAGTCATGTCTATATGATTGGTGATGCCACACCGGGCGGATGGAGTTGGGATAACATCACCGAATTAAATCATCCGGAGGCGAATATTTTTACTTGGCAAGGTAACCTCAATAGCGGTCAGATAAAGTTCCCCACCGAACTCAAGTCCGATTGGTCGGGTGAGATGCTATATGCTCCGACTCCCGATTGTGCTCCGTCTGAGAATGGTGCGTTCGAAGCACGCACGGGCGGCGATGATAATAAATGGAAGATTACCAATCCCGGTACTTACCAGATACGAATTAACTTTAATGACACCACCATAAGTTTTGTCAAAGTTGAAAGTTGAAAGTTTAAAGTTTAGAGATATGAAGAAGATGTTCTTTTTTCTAACAGCACTTTGTGCGGTCTGCCTTCAGGCTTGCAACATCCTCAGTCCGGAACATGACCCTATTACCTATGGAGAGAGTTATATCCCTAATTTGCTGAGTACTGACAAAGCAGCATATGCGCCGGGCGAAGTGGTTCGTTTGAGTATTAATAGTCTTCCGGAACAGGCAGTAACGATTCGTTATACTCATCTGGGAACCGTGATCAAGGAAGAAAATGTTACTTCTAAGTCTTGGACCTGGCAACCGCCTACGGAAGATTTTCAAGGTTATATGGCAGAACTGCGAACCAAAGATTCGGTTATTGCTTCCATCGGTATTGATATCAGTTCCGACCCTATTCGCTTCCCCCGAAACGGATTTCTTTCTACGTATGGTAGTATGTCGGAGAGCCAAATAGCTGCCGTGCTCAATGATCTCAATCGCTATCATATCAATTATGTGCAGTTCCAGGATTGGCATTGGAAGCACCATCATCCACTGGCAGGTTCGGCTACCCAACCGATGGATGTATGGACCGACATCATCAGCCGTAACTGCTACCGCAAAACGGTGCAGGGGTACATCGACGGTGCACACCAACGCGGTATGTTGACCCTCTTCTATAACCTCGGTTATGGTTGTTTGGAAGATTATGCAACAGATGATGTGAGTCGTGAATGGTTGATGTATACGGATAAACAGCATACCAATATCGATAACCACCCTCTGGGTTCGCCGTTCAAGTCTGCCATCTATTTGACTAACTTACATCATCAAGGTTGGCGCGATTATCTGCGTGCTCGGAATGAAGAGGTCTATTCCGTCTTTAATTTCGACGGTTGGCAGATTGACCAATTGGGAGACCGCCTGCACGAAGTATATGATTATGATGGCAACACGATTGATGTGCCTTCGGCTTTCGGGTCCTTCATACAAAAAGAGAAAACAGCTCGACCGGAGAAGCGTCTTGTCATGAATGCGGTGGGACAATACGGTCAGCAAGGTCAGATTGCTGCGGCTCCTGTGGATTTCTGCTATACCGAAGTGTGGGAACAAAGCAATACTGACGGGTATAGTGTTTTCTCGCGTATCATCACGGATAATGCGGCGTGGTCCAAAGGCAAAGGAACGGTCCTTGCGGCTTATCTTAACTATAACCTCGGGCTCAAAGGTCGTGGTTACTTCAACACGCCGGGTATTATTATGGCTACCGCAGTTGCGAATGTATGGGGTGGTACCATCCTCCAGATGGGCGAACATATGCTCTGCCATGAGTATTTCCCGGATGATAACCTGAGTATGACCGGTGAGTTGAAGCGCGCGATGATTCGGTATTATGATTTTGCCGTAGCCTATGAGAACCTTCTTCGTCCTGAAGCCCCGACTGCCGGCATCAATACGGACTGGTACGGTGTAGATGTAACCAGCACCGTGGACAGCCTTGTCTTTAACCAATGGGGACCGAAACAGAACCAAATCGCTACGGTAGGCCGTCATGTGGGTGAACGTGATGTAATTCATCTGCTCTCTTATAGGAATGCTACGCATCTTGATTGGTGCGACACGGATGGTGACCAAGCCCCACAATCGCTGTTAACCGACATCCCTGTGGCGTTCGCCGTAAGCGCTGAACCGACTCGTGTATGGGTGGCTTCTCCCGATTATAACCATGGTGTGGCACAAGAAGTGAACTTTACCTATGATGCCGGACAAGTTTCCATTAGCCTACCGGCACTCCAATATTGGACAATGATAGTCATAGAAAAGTGAAAAGTGAAAGTTAAAAGTGAATAGTATGAAAAAATACATTTTAGGTCTGTACTCTGTACTCTGTATTCTGTATTCTCCGATGGCTTTTGCTATCGAGAAAGTAGAATCACCATCGCTTAACCTCACGGCGTATTTTGATATTCAGGAAGGCCGTCCGGTTTATTGGTTGTTGCATAAAGGCGACACGGTTATCCGTCCGTCGCATCTGGGTATCGCTTTGCGCGGCGAGCACTCACGTGGTGATTTCAATGATTACAAGGAAGAGAAAGTCATCGAGAGCGCGACAAACGGTCTAATGAATGGTTTCGTTATGACCGGTAGTGAGCGGTATATTCATGATAGTTGGTGGGAACCCGTTTGGGGCGAAGAGCGTCGTATCCATGATAACTATCATGAGATGCTCATCACCCTTAAGCAACCGGAGAAAGACCGTTCTATCCAGATCCAGTTCCGCCTCTACGACGATGGTCTGGGATTTAGGTATATCTTCCCGCAGCAACGTAATCTCAATTATTTCGTGATAGAAGAGGAATATACGGAGTTCGCTATGCCGGGTGATATCACCGCCTATTGGATCCCGGGCGACTACGACACTCAGGAGTACGAATACACCCGTTCTAAATTGAGCGAGATTCGTGGTATTCAAGAGAAGACCAGCAAGGCTAACCTCTCTACCACCAATTTCTCGACGACAGGTGTGCAAACGCCTGTACTATTCAAGACTAATAGCGGTAAATGGCTTAATATTCACGAAGCAGCCTTGCTGAACTATAGTTGCATGCACCTCAATTTAGTCGAAAGTCAAAAGTCGAAAGATGAAAGCGATTATGTCTTCACCTCTTGGCTCACGCCGGATATAGACGGTAGTAAAGGTCATATCCAAACGGATGCTACGAGCCCTTGGCGTGTGATTATGGTAGGCGAGACGGCGAAAGATATTTTGGCAAGCCGTATTGTGCTGAATCTCAATGAACCGTGTAAAATAGAAGACACGTCGTGGATTAAACCGATGAAGTACGTAGGTGTATGGTGGGAGATGATAGCCGGTTCTGCCGATTGGAGTTATACGTGGGATTTTCCGTCTATTCATATCGGTAAGACCGATTACAGCAAGGCCAAGCCGCACGGTCGCCACGGTGCTAATACCGCCAACGTGAAGCGGTATATTGATTTTGCGGCTAAGTACGGTTTTGACGGTGTGCTGGTAGAGGGATGGAACATCGGTTGGGAAGACTGGTTCGGTAACGAGAAGGATTTCGTGTATGATTTCGTTACTCCGTACCCTGATTTTGATGTAGAAGGTATTCATGACTACGCGAAGAGCAAAGGAGTGAAGATGATCATGCATCATGAGACATCGGGTGCTATCCGTAACTACGAGCGCTGGCTCGATACTGCGTACCAGTTTATGAACAAGTACGATTATCCGGCCGTCAAGTCGGGCTATGTAGGTAATCTCTTGCCGCGCGGGGAACACCATTACAGCCAGTGGATGAATAACCACTATCAGTACTGCATTGAGAAAGCCGCTAAGTATCATATTATGGTCAATGCGCATGAGGCCGTTCGTCCAACGGGAATCTGCCGTACGTGGCCGAACCTGATCGGTAATGAGTCAGCACAAGGAACTGAGTATCAGGCCTTTGGCGGATCCCAACCGAACCATACGACGATGTTGCCTTTTACGCGTCTCATTGGTGGACCGATGGATTATACACCGGGTATTTTTGAGAATGACATCAGTAAGTTCAACCCCAATTCTACGTCATGGTGTAACACTACGCTCTGTAACCAACTCTCGCTCTATGTGACGATGTACAGCCCTCTGCAGATGGCGGCAGACATACCGGATAACTACGAGCGTTTCCGCGATGCGTTCCAGTTCATCATCGATGTACCGGTAGAGTGGGATACGGTATGGTACCTGGAGGCAGAACCGTACGAGTACGTGACGATTGCCCGTAAGCAGAAGGATGTGGATGCTTGGTTTGTGGGTTCAACCAACGGATACGAGCCGCGTACGTCTGTGCTTGATCTGAGTTTTCTGCCGGAAGGTAAGTTTACGGCTACTATTTACCGCGATGACAAGAAGGCTCATTACCGTACTAACCCGCAGGCATATGTCATTGAAACAAAGAAGGTGACGAACAAGACGAAACTGAAAATCTTCACTGCAGCCGGTGGCGGATATGCCATAAAAATAACAAAATGAGAAAAAAACGTTTTTTTATTCAATAAATTTGCATAATTCGAGGAAAAAGTGTAATTTTGCAACAAATTGTGATATATGGTCAATCCTATTTATTAACTAAAAATTTAAACATTATGAAAAAATTATTTACATTATTCGTAGCAGCATTGTTCTGCGCAACCATGTTCGCTGACACAAAAACTGTTTACTGCCAAGTAACGTACAACTGGTGGACACATGGGGAAGATTTTGAAGGAGGATGCCCTTCTGCTGCTGTGGCTGTGCATTATTGGGGTGGCGCAAGTGCCGGTACAGAATGGCCGGGTGTTCGTATGACGGCTGTGGTTGGTGAAAATGGAGTATGGACATGCGATATTCCATCGGATGTAACAGGCTTTTGCTTTGTTCGTGTAAATAATTGTGATCCTATTGCAGATTGGGGTGCAAAGACTGTTGATTTATCACTTCAAGATGATAAGAATATGTTCGTTATTGCTGATGAAGAGCATTGGGGAGGCGATAAATGTGTCGGCTCATGGGAGGTATTTGTTCCAGCTAAATTCTTTATCACCGGTATTCTCGGCAGTTGGGTTCCGAATGCCATCAAATCGACGGAGAACTCCTTTACGGTGGAGAATGTGCCGGCTGGTCACCATGCTATGAAAGTTACGAATGGTACATGGGATGTGGCAAAAGGACTGGCGCAAATTTCTGAATCCAACAAGTATCTTTATCCGGATCAAGATGGTAACGTGTGCTTCTCGCTGTCTGAGGCTGCGGATGTAACGGTTACTTATATTGCCGGCGAACCGGAGACCTTCACGGTTAGTAGTGCTAAATTTACGGTACCTTCCGTTAAATTAGTAGGAGATGGAGAAGCTTTTGGTAACTGGGACGAAAATAATGCTATTGTCTTTACCGATAATAATGAGGAAAGTGCAAGCCATACCTTTACGTTGGCAAAAGACCAACATGTTATCTTCAAGATGATTCGTGGTGGTGATTGGTTGACTAAAGTAGGCGAGGGTAATACAAATTATGGTTTGAATAGAGGATGGACTTCTGCTTCTGATTTTGCAAGACCTGAGAATGAAAGTACCCCAAGTTTGGAATTGTCAGCAGATTTAGCAGGTGATTACATCTTCACGTGGACGTATGCTACCGGCACATTGACGGTTACATTCCCGGATCCGGTATTGGAGAATGGTTTCTATTTGGTCGGTGATTTTAACGGAACCCCTGCATGGAATGTAGAAGATTTGACCGCAGCTAAGAAGTTCGCTTGGAATAAGACAGTTGGAGAGGGCAATGAGGAATGGGTTGTTACTGCTGATTTGCATGAGGGGGATGAGTTAAAGGCCGTATATGTATATCTCGATGCGATTACCGAATATATTCCGGCAGATGCAGAGACAAAATATGTAGTAGATGCAGATCATGACGGTAATGATTGTACCATCTATTTCCAACAGAAATATAACGAAGAGTGGGGCGGCCATTTCTGGGTTGTTGCAGGTGAACCGACGGCTGTTGACGAGATCAATGCCAATGATAAAGCTATCAAGCGTGTGGTTAACGGTCAACTTCTCATCATTCGTGATGGCAAGACCTTCAATACCCTTGGCATTCAACTCTAACCCCATTTTTAGGGGGTAACGTTAGCGTTACTATAATAGATAGATTGAGAGGCGTGTCGCTGCGAAGCGATGCGCTTTTTTTTTGACATTTTGGGCTGTTTTGGACAAAATGGCAACAAAAAAGAAATATTTTTCACTTTTTTGCCCAAAAACTTGTGTATGTGAAAAATTATTTCTAATTTTGCGGCGCAAAATGTATGCAATCATGATGACCAAGGAAGAAAAAGTGGTATATTGGCTGGAGATTGCAGACTATGATCTGGAGACAGCTGAGGCGATGTACAAGACCAAAAGATGGTTGTACGTGGCTTTCATGTGCCATCAAGTCATCGAAAAAACGATTAAAGCCTACTGGTCATCGCAGCGTGATGATATTCCTCCTTATACGCACAATCATATGCGCTTAGCGGATGGGTGCGGCTTATATGAGCAGATGAGTGAAGAACAGAAGTCTTTCTTGGAAATAATTACGAATTATAATATTGAAGCTCGATATCCAGAGGATAAGGCAGCATTGGCACGCATGCTTAGTCCGAAGGTATGCAGAAACTTGATTGATAACACCAAACAAATACAGCAATGGATAAAAGACAAACTTTAAGCTATGACGAAGCATTAAATCTTGTTCGTCGTTACAAGCGCGTCATTGCTCATCGCTTTCCGCAAGAGCCGAAAGTGATGATGTTTGGTTCGTATAGTAAGGGCTATGCCAATCCGGATAGTGACATCGATGTGGCGGTTATTGTGCCGACTTATGGCGACCGCAAATTTGAAATGTCGCAAGGATTATGGACGGATACGAGAAATGTTAGTTTTTTAATCGAACCCGTTTTGATTGCGGAAGATCGTCCTTCTCCGCTATATGAAGATGTGATGAAAACCGGCGTAGCCGTTTGAAGATGCCGTCGCTCACAGACGTTAAATAGGAGAGCTGGGACCGACAGCTATAAAAAGCGGTGACATAATAAAGGCGTTTATTGTAATAATCGTTCGAGCTTTTCGAGCGAGATAAGAAACGTTGTTTGCGACTCCTTGAAACTTCGCAACTTTCAAAAGAATAAAGTCGTAGCAGCAACAATGAATGTCCTCGTGGGTATGTTAATAATCCCACGCCCTATCGAATGGATGGGCGGGTTTAGCATATCGGGCGTGGATTTCGGTTGTATTCTACTTTATTCGGGCAATGCGAAGGCCTCAAGGAGCGTGAAGACAAGTGACTTTCACGCTTTTTTGTGTATATGGGTTCAAAATGGCAAAAAAGGAAGCTGAGTGAAAGGGACCAAGTAAGGACCAAGCTGAGTGAAAAGGACCAAGTGAAAATGTTGTAATTTGCCTTAGATTGGGAGATGGTCCCGTGATGGTCCTGTTGAAATGTCGTATTTGACGGCTAAATAGAAGGCAAAAAGATAAAGAGAAGAGAAAAGAATGGCAAAGTTGACAAAGTGACAAAGTAGTGGCAATGTGTAAGAGGAAGAAAGAGAGGGAATTAGGAGAAAGTTTGCCACTTTGCCACCGAAAATGGAAAGTCTCAAATTCTCAAAATCTCAGTGAGAATATTAAAACGAATGAGGGTTGAGGGAGTGAAGGAATTAGAGAGTGAGAGAGTGAGGGAATTAGAGAGTTAGGGAGATGGAAGGGTAACTACTAAGGAACAACTAAGGTTTCACTAAGTAACCACTAAGGGTTGGAAGGTAAATGACCTATAGTTGAAGCGGAAATGAAAAAAGCAAATAATTGTCGCAAGTATGCGACAAAAGGGGAAAATGAAAAAAGGACCAAGTAGGGACCAAGCTGAGTGAAAAGGACCAAGTAAAACCGGAATTAAATTCCGAGACAATAGACAAAGTAAAGAAGAGAGGTGGATCAAATCCACCTGAAAAAGAAGAAAGAATATCCGGACAGTATCCGGAAAAATGAACGAAGTAAATATATAAAAACTGATAATGGCATTATTTGTAATTTACGGTAACATGAATTCAGGCAAGACACATACTTGCTGGTTGATTCATGCATTGCTAAAGAATGCGGGGCGTAGGCTTGATTTTAAAACTACGCTCACGCAACCGGATTGGACATTCGATGACGTTATACAGCATATGGAAGATACGTATAACCATGTTCTGGGCACTCCTCAGGCATCGGATTTTCGTGCATTGTTCGAATATAATGGGAAGAAAATAGCTATTTTTAGTGCAGGAGATTTTGTGCATGATGATAATTGGGAGGTCACAAGTTTTGATGATAACATGAAATGGGCAGAGTCTAATAAAGTAGATCATGTGATTTGTTGTACTCGCTCGTTGAATCGAACAGGTTCTGTGCAAAGATATATTCTTGATAACTATCGAATGAGCATTTATAGATGGTTTTATAAGAATCAAGTTTATGTTTTGAGAGACCAAATCGCAGATGCCCAAAGAGTGGCGCTTGAGATAATTGCGAATATCAAACGTGATTGTTAATAAATGGGTAAGACTTAGAGTTGCTCTATGCTCACGACGAAATAATATAAATAAAATAAATACAAAACAATGAAAAACTTTAATTTTAATTTCAAATCAATCGTGCAGAGTAAAGCACGGTGGTTATTAACCTTAATCGCCCTCCTCACCCTCGGTGTGGGACAGATGTGGGCGACAAAGACTGCTATCCCTGCGAACACGATTATCTATGTGGATATAACGAATTTCCACGATGATAGTCATACAGTAAACAACGCTACTGATAATAAGTATTACATTTCGCAGCCGAACGAATACAATGTTCTGTACGATCGTTCCACCAGCGCAACCTCTACTTCCGGAGCTGGAGATTATTGGCCAAAAGGTGATCCAACATGGTTGGAATTGTCAGTAGTTTCTGGTAATGTCTATTGCGCAAAAATAACTTCTGAATGGAGTGATGGTAATATCTCTTTTTGGACAAAAAATGAGAGTTCATATGATAATGTATGGCAGGCATGTGTCGCTTTGATGCAAGAATATGATGGAACTAATAACTTATATACTATTAGTTCTGGGAAAAATTATCATGATTCTCGTAATGCAACCTGTTTCGGTACTGATGTAAGTGTGATGCCGACTTTTAAAGCAGGAAGAACTCTCTATTTGAATGCCGATACATATTGGGATGTAGATAAGGCCATTTTCAGAGCTTATTTCTTTAATGGTGTGGATAACACGTGGGCGACTTGTACACAAGTCGGTTCTACACATTATTATTCTGTAACTGTACCTGACGGTTCATGGACGCATGTAATTTTTGTTCGTAAGGATCCATCTACCAATGTTGAGAATTCTTGGACTGGCGAATGGAACCAAACTAGCGATATGGCACCTGAGGGAGTAGAAAACTGCATCAATATTACTGCTGCAGGCAACAATAACCAGTCATGGGGGCGTTATGCACCGACTCCGGCGCTTTCCGGCGATTTTAATGATTGGAGAGCAGATGCAGATGTTTTCGATGCAAATGGCGAAGTGAGTGTTGCTTTAGATGCTAATTCAGTATATGAGATCAAAGTTGTAAGTGGGACAACTTGGTATGGAATAGACAATACGTATGTTTATGGACAAGAAGATACTTATACTTTAGAGGGTACTCTAGCAAGTATTAAACTGCACACGGCATCTATAGATGGAACGTATAAATTTACTTGGAATGCCGCTAATAGTAAGTTGTCTATCAAATATCCTGATGTGCCTCATCCTAACGCAGGTTATGTATATTTTTTGAATGATCAAGAATGGGATCCTGTTGCTATCCATGTTTGGGGAGGAACATATGGTACTACATGGGGCAGTAACCCAACAGCGAGTACCTTCAATTGGGATGGAGACGAATATGCTTATGTGGCTATGGGTGACCACGCCTCTGTCATCTTTGGTCAAGGAATAGATAATGACCATAAGACAGCCGACTTGGTTAAAGCAGAGCATTTGGGCAAATACTATAAGACAAGTGCAACAGCAGGCTGGTATGATTTCACCGCCACCCTTACTCTTGCCACAGACCAAGGAGAGACAACCAATCCATCACCAACCAGCGTCACGGTTACTTATGGTAAATCAACGAATATTAACACCGATGTTATTTCCACCAGTCCGGCAAAGACAGGTTACACCTTTGGAGGATACTACACCGAAGTTGGTGGCGGCGGTACACAAGTGATTACAGCTGCAGAAAAAATTCCATCGGATTTATCTGGTTATACCACCAGTGGTAATTGGACTAAGACCGGATCTTCTGTGTCTGCTACTCTCTATGCCAAATGGACAGAAACAGTTACACTGGACAACCAAAGCGCAGATTCTGGCAAGGAAGGCACGGCAAACTTTACAGCGACTTATAATTCCAGCACGGGGCTTACTACTATCACTAAACCGCAGAAGGCAGGTTATATCTTTTCCGGATATTACACTTTATCATATGGCTCCGGCTATCAGATTATTGACGCGGATGGTAATTTCAATTCTGCAGTAACCGGTTATATCACCGAAGGCAAATGGACAAGACCTGCAGGTAGTGCAGTTACCTTATATGCCTACTGGAAGAAAGAGTGTAGCGCAAGCGCATACACAATTCGTTACTATACAAGTGGCGTTGCATACGAGAGCGAATGTTTTGAGCAAGTAGGAGAGACCCATGAGTGGAATATAACTGATTTTGCTATTCCTTCGCACACGAAATACTCAGTTGGTTACAACGAAGATGTGTATGAAAGTGGTTTAGGAACCGGTGATACAAAATCATCGTCAGTTGAAAAATTATGGACAGATACTTATTCAAAGACCGACAATATTGGTAATGGCGCAATGCAGTTATTACCTGCAGGTGCATCGGCTCGTGCAGTAGGACAAGCTACAGGTGCTGTTGGTAAGTTGGTTATTTGGGATAACTCATCTGATAAGAACCTCTCCGTAGGTTTCTTGCCTAATGGTTATGGCTTGACCTATGCTGCAGGTACGATTGCTTTCAACAACTGGGGTAGTACATTCTGTGAGACAAATGTTGTAACACTTACCAGCGCGGATGCCTCGGGCAATTTCCAAGTTAAACTGGCTACATCGGATAGTTATGTAGCATGTGCACAAGGAACATCTGAGGCCGCTTCGGCTGTTAATGGTCGTAAGATTTCTGGAGGAGATGATATCGCGAACGACAAGAAAGGTGTGTTCCAGATGTGGACAGACGCAACGGCTAATAACTTCGGTCTGCGTTTCGTCACCGTTCATGACGTAACCTTCAACGCAAATGGTCATGGAGTGGCTCCTTCGGGGTATACAGACGTGCGTTATAACAATAAAATCAGCGCGCCAGATGCCCCAGAAGATGTATCTGGATGGGCATTTGTGGGCTGGTATAAAGAGGCGGCTTGTACTACCAAATGGGATTTTGACAATGATGTTGTAACTGCCAACACAATAATTTATGCTAGATGGCGCCCCACAGGCGTTTATACCTTCCATTATGGTTCTGCGCCAGCTTCAGACCCAAGCGACGATGATATTATGGGTTGGGATGTCGACTGGACCGGAACCGTAGAACCGTTTGTTCATGATGGTGCAACTGCGAGGACTTGGAGCATAGCTGATTTCGAGATTCCTAATCCAAACACTTCTCCGTATTTCTTTGTTTGCTGGGAAGAGAAATTCAAGACCAGTTACTTGAACCCGAGAAGTTCGGCTTCCAAATCAAAAGTGTACGATTGGGATGATACCTATACATCCTCTATTGCTGCCATTAGAATTCTGCCGGGTCAAGCTCGTCTTTCCGATGGTACCAATACCGCACAAGGCGCAATCGGTACACTGCAGATTGATAGTAGCACGCTCTCTTTGGATAACCTGACTCTTGGTTTCCTGCCGAGCGGTTATGGATTGACAATTAGTTATAATGATGGAAGTGCGAAGACGCGCGTGATAGCGTTCCATAAATCTACCAATGATAGTTTGTGGGAGACCAATGTTATCAGCGACTTGACTGCTGATCAGATTGCAGGAACATTCAAGGTAGGCTTGGCTACAGAGAGTGGCTATGTGGATTGTTCTCTAACCACATCAGAAGATGCTTCTGATGTAAACGCGCGTAAGATAGGCTCTTTCGTTTTGGCGGCCAGCACTTCCGGACGTTTCCAGATCTTTACCAAACGCGGTACGGCCAACTTTGGCTTGCGTTGGGTTCCGCTGGAGAACCATACATTGGAATCCGGAGCTTGGGGAGGAAGATATGCTCATGAGAATACAAAATGGACCCTCGGGCGCCAGCCGACGAAAGATGAAGTGGTATATATTGAAAACCCCACGACTATCTACGATCCTGACGCAAGAGCGTATAGCATACGTATTAACAAACCATCCGACAGTAGTATTCGACTGAGAATAGATGACTTCTACGGAGGATTGATTGTAGAGACCGATATTTTGGCAAAACATTCTGCTGATGGTGACTATGAAGCAACTACGAAAAATGACTTGCAAATAGCTACGGATTATTTTGGTAATGGTAGTCTCATCGTTGGTAATGCAAGTAACAACACTGCTGCTGAATATGTGTTCTACACAAAAGCTTATAAGTTCAGTTCATCGTACATCAATCAATATGTTGGAATTCCATTTGCAAGTATGCTTGCATATAAACTCTATGGATTTAACATCTTCGTATATGATGCAGATGCAGATGACTGGCGTACACCATCAGGTGAAGGTGCGAATACGATGCAACCCTGGACAGCATACAACTTGATTCGCCAATATGCGTACGATAACTGGAGTACTTTCTATCTGGATGGAACACTGAATCTGCCAGGCATAACCGGTGACGGCAGACTGAAAACACTGACTTGCGAGAGTGAAACGAATCGCGTTTCTAACGGAACAGGTACTGTTAATCCGAAATATCCATACTTTGATAACAAGGGTGATTATATGTTTGCTAATAGTTGGACGGCTCCGATTAGCATTGCTGCTTTGACAGCAAGTGATTGTAGTGATACGGACACATCGGACGAAGTAGAAGGTGGAGATTTGGATCATACCATCTTCATCTTCAATGCTGGTTACATAGGTGCGGATACAGTAAAAGTATTAGGTGATTATGCCGGAACGTGGTCAGCATTCCCATTCGGCGCTTCTAGATATATGGATAATGCGGTTATTCCGGCTACCCAGGCATTCTTGGTTTCTGCTAAAGTGGCTAATGCGACATTGACACTGGATTACAAAAAGCACGTATATGATCCTGCTGTTGCAGCTGGCGAGATTAATACATTCCCAACTCGTGCTCCGAGACGTAATACGAAGATGACAAATGAACCTATTAGGCTGAAAATCGTGGCATATCGCGATAGTACCGAGGCTGACAACTTGTACATCTTTGAACGCGGAGATTTCTCTGAAGGATATGATGATGGTTGGGATGGAGGTAAGTTGGTAGATTATGCAGAATCCACAGCTCCTCAACTCTATGCTATACATGGTGTGAACAAATTAGGAGTGGATGCCGTAAAAGAGATGGATGGTACTAATATCGGTTTCAAAGCAGGTTCGAAATCAAATGAATATACGTTTGTATTCGAGTATAACGATGACGAACCGCTGTATCTCTACGATAAGGAGACGAATGCGTTGACTCAGATTTCGAATGAGGCTACGTATGAGTTCACAACCTATGATACGGCAGAACACAATCGTTTCTTGCTGACACGTAGTAATTCGCCACAGATTGCAACCGGAGTGGAAGAAATCGACACGGAGAACGTGCAACGCGCTCAGAAGTTTATGCAAGATCAACAGATCTTCATCCGCCGAGGCGATAAGATCTATAGCGTAGATGGAAGACTGGTCAAATAAATTTGACATTTGAGATTTTAAATTTTAGATTTTAGATTGCAAATTTATGAAAGGAAACAGTATTATGAAAAAGAATATAAAAGTTATCGGTTATATGTTATGGGTTATGGTAGCGCTCTTAGTGAGCGCACCTATCATGGCGCAAGCAGAAGCACAACAGCCGAACGACAATCAGTTCCGTTCTACCAGCACGATGGTAGGATCCGGTAGTAACTATAGCGCGACTCCAACCATTAATGCCGGCGGAACAGCCAACGCTCCTACTTTTGGCGGTGGCGGTCCTCGTTATGCCCCGAAGCCGATTAATGATGATAGCGATTGGGAGGAGCGTAAAGAAGACATCGGTGGAGGTATCAGTACGCCTATCGGCGATGCAGTGCTGCCGCTGATGCTCATGGCTATGGCATATGCCGTGTATAGCGTAGCACGCGTTTATAGGCGCAAGCGCCGTTTATAGTGCTATGCAGGTTAAGATAGACACCTGCGAAAGTTCATTTTCGTAAGGTTTTTGTATTTTGTGTGGAACGCGCAGCTGTGAAGCTCCGCGTTCTTTTTTTATAGTCAAAAAAGTCCCCCAATGGGCACCAAAACTATTATGATGTTGTAGGCTGTAGACTATAGTGTTATTATATTAATCCTCCGTGTATCTTCCGTGTATCATTCGTGTATCATTCGTGTTTAATAGCAGGAAGGAAGGTGGAAGAAGGAATGATGAATTGATGGAATGATGAAATTTTTGCAAATAATTTACGTTCGCAGATGTGCGAGTAAGCAAGCCTTTGTTCGCAAAAACTCAAGAGAACTTGATTTTTTTCGTCAAAAACTTGCTTATTCCATTTTTTTGTAGTAAATTTGTGGCGGATTATGGGACGGAAGACGATAATTCATATTATTGAGTGGTTGATAGCCGGTGCTGCGTATGTGTATCTGGTGTACCGTTTGGCGACGTACGACCAGTACGACGTAGTGGCAGCGAGTCTGCGGTCAATGGACGGTTGGCAGTGGGGCGCGTTGGTGCTGTGTGTGGCGTTGATGCCGGTTAATATGCTGATAGAGGCGTGGAAGTGGCAGACATTGATGAATGATGGAATTAACGGTGAGCGGTTAGCGGTTAGCGGTGAGAGGTTGTCTTTTAAAGAGGCGCAGCGGCAGGTGTATTACAGTAAGTTAGCGGGGTTGATTACACCGTGGCGATTGGGGGAGTATCCGGCGAGAGGAGTGATATTAGTTGAGAGTTTAGAGTTGAGAGTTGAGAGAAGCCGTCTAGTTGATAGTAGACAGTTAATGGCGAAAATAATCGCGATGGGGGCGATAGGAAGTGCGACGATGACTACTGTTATCATCGTTTGTGGAGTAATTGCGATGATAACAGATTTAGGATTTAAGATTGATGATTTAAGATTTTCTTATTATGTAGGCCTCGCTGTTCTTCTGGTTCTTCTTGGGCTTGCGTTGTATTTTGCTCCGCAGTTATTGAAACGGTGGGCAACGGTGAGTCATCGATTAGTGGCGATTAGTTTAGGACAGAGTTTTGTTCGTCTGGCTTGTTGGTGCGTGCAATTGGGGTTAGTGCTGTATGCGTTAGGAGGACTAGGAGACCTAGGTGTCCTAGGAGTTATAGGAAATAGCGCGATTTACTATTTGCTGGTGACGGTAACACCGAATGTGCCGATTGCGGAAGTGGGCGTCCGGGGAGCGTGGGCGATGATGCTGTTCGGAACGGTCAATGCGGCGCTCGCAGGCGTGGTGCTGTGGGTGATAAATACTCTTCTTCCTTGCCTATTATGGATGTTTTTTCGAAAAAATACAAAATAATTTGCATAATTGCAGAATTTTTTGTAAATTTGCGGCAAATTTGCGAGGCGGCTAGATAACTAGACGACTAGATGATTAGAAAATAGATTAACTAATACACAATATCATGAACATTAATTTTCAGATTCATTATCGCGCCGAGTATGGTCAGTCTCTGTGCGTGATTGAGACACAAGAGTCTATTCTGGGTTGGACGGAGAAAGAGCCGTTGGTGCTGAACTGCCAAGGAACGGATTTTTGGCAGGTGAATGTACCGGTAAGTGATTTCGCAGGCAGTATTCAGTACAAGTACGCTATTCGCGTGCAGGACGGTCGTTACATCTACGAAGCCGGAGAGCCGCGGACGTTGGTGCTGAAAGCGTCGGACAAGCGTATTGTGGTACGCGATGCATGGCAGGCGAGCACTTATGAGGATTCGTTCTACACGACAGCTTTCGTTAAATCGTTGTTCCTGCGTCATAATCCTGCTAAAGCGAAAGCGCCGAAAGGTAATATTCGTTTCTCGATAGACCTGCCGCAGATTTTGCCGACACAAGGCGTGGCTATCATCGGTAACTGCCCGGAGTTGGGTGACTGGAATGCCGATGACAAGTTGATTATGAGCGATGCTGAGTTCCCGCTCTGGCGTGCGGACATCAAAGTAGCGGAAAGTCAAATCATCGAATATAAGTATGTTATCTATGACCTTAAGACGGGTGCTGCTG
>Ga0265301_10000352_pt1 | contig 68964 bp, 64 predicted proteins | sample AusTroGonzalo_MG_2_FD_193488 | JGI IMG/M metagenome (GOLD analysis project Ga0265301, IMG submission 193488) | Bovine rumen microbial communities from tropical cattle in Woodstock, Queensland, Australia - Gonzalo_04 | ecosystem: Host-associated > Mammals > Digestive system > Stomach > Rumen ... | reverse complement strand
AGACAGGACAAGATAGCTGTAACACAGCGAGAGCGGGATACTATATTGCAGATGCGACCCAAACAGACGTTCAGTGTCCATTGGGGTATCGTGATGGCATAGCCGGTAGTGGAACATCCGAAGCAGCGTGTTCCAAGACAATAAGTTGTCCTGTATCATGTTCAAGTAACTTTAAGCACACGACAGGCTGTTCGATAGACGATACATTGGATGGCACAAGTGTAGCATTTGGCAGTGCAAACAGATTTAACGGTTCATGCTTTGAAGAGTTCAGCTGTGCCGCAGGTTATACAACGACGAATTTGTATACGTGGTTATCGACTAATTTAGATAAATTTTCATCAACAACAACAAATCAAGGGGGCGCTGTGTTCATAGATACCACATATTGCTCATTGGATGGAACAAGTGCAGGATGTTCTGGTCAAAATGCTATGGAACGTGGAACATTTACTTGGACACTTACGGGTGCAAGTAAGCCTGTCGATACATTGCATTTTGTAGCTGCGTGTACCACTACTGCACCGGACTATCAAAATCCTTCTTCTATGGCGCCTAGTTCGGTTTCTTCAACCACTGGTGCATACTGTTGGTTCCGCAACGTTGATTTTCCAAATCAACCTTGGTTTTATGAGGGTCATTCTTTGGGCACTCCTGGTGTTGAAACCCCTGAGGAACAATGCCTAAGAATGTGCGGAGATAGATTCAGAATTGGTGATATTGTGAATAGTCAGTTTGAAGGATCAACTGGAACATCACAATACTTTGCTTTTTTGGGAAGCGTGACAGACGGTCAAGGCGGTAACCCAAGTGCGGATGTGTGTATCGCAAGCACGGTCACGATTAACTGGGGTGGAGCTGAGTCGAATACCTGTACATACGGTGAAACATTTACAGCACCATCTACAGCACCAACAGCTGCAGAAGGTTATAAGTTCATAGGTTGGAAAGTTAATGCAGCAAGCAATAACAATAATAACTAATGAACAGTTAACAAAAACTAAAAAAACTTCCCCCGTAAAAGCTCCTTCACGGGGGAGTTTTCTTGTAGGAATAAAAATATTAAAACGCCCCTTGAAATCACCTTTATAATAACTATATCAACAGCATACGAAAGTTTAACCAAGGAGTAAAAAATGGGAAAAGTATTAGGCATCGATTTAGGAACTACTAATTCCGCCATGGCTTTTATGGATGGAAACGATCCTAAAATTATTGAAAACAGTGAGGGGCAACGCACAACACCATCTGTGGTTGCTATCACAAATAATGGTGAACAGTTGGTTGGTATTACAGCAAAGAATCAGGCTGTTACAAATCCAGAAAATACCATTTATGAAATTAAACGTTTAATGGGTTTGCGTTTTGACAGCGAAGCGGTGAAAGAAATACAAAAACGCGTTCCATATAAAATTGTTGCTGGCGATAACGGTGACGCCTGGGTTGAAATCGAAGGTAAAAAATATGCGCCATCACAAATTTCTGCTATGATTTTATCTAAATTGAAAAAAGACGCAGAAAGTTATTTGGGTGAAACTGTGACTGATGCAGTTATCACTGTTCCTGCATACTTTAACGATTCACAACGTCAGGCTACAAAAGACGCAGGTCGTATTGCGGGTCTGAACGTATTGCGTATTGTTAATGAACCTACGGCTGCCGCCTTGGCTTATGGTTTGGATAAAGACAAAGACGGCATAATTGCTGTGTATGACTTAGGCGGTGGAACATTCGATGTGTCTATTTTGGAAATCATCGATGGTGTGTTTGAGGTTAAATCCACCAATGGTGATACAGAATTGGGTGGTGCAGACTTTGACGCACGTGTTCTGAAATACTTTATTGATGAGTTTAAGGCACAGACAGGTATTGATTTATCCAATGATAAATTGGCTTTGCAACGTCTGAAAGAAGCCGCCGAAAAAGCAAAAATCGAATTGTCTTCTAAGACTTCTACTGATGTCAATCTGCCTTATTTAACAGCAGACGCCACAGGTCCAAAGCACTTTAACATTACTTTGACACGCGCAAAGTTGGAATCTTTGGTTGCTGATTTGATTGAAAAGACAATTGAACCATGCAAAAAAGCATTAAAAGATGCTGGTTTGACAACTTCACAAATCAACGAAGTTATTTTGGTTGGTGGTCAGACACGTATGCCAAAAGTTGTTGAAACAGTGAAAGAATTCTTTGGCCGCGAACCACACAAAGGCGTTAACCCAGATGAAGTTGTTGCATTGGGTGCTGCTATTCAGGGTGGTGTATTAAAAGGCGAAGTCAAAGATGTTTTGTTATTAGATGTGACACCTTTGTCTTTGGGTATTGAAACTTTGGGTGGTGTATTCACAAGATTGATTGACCGCAATACAACAATTCCAACCAAGAAATCACAAATATTCAGTACTGCAGAAGATAATCAATCTGCTGTGACTATTCGTGTATTCCAAGGTGAACGCGATATGGCCGCGGATAACAAATTGTTGGGTCAATTTAATTTGGAAGGTATTGCGCCTGCCCCACGCGGTATGCCACAAATCGAAGTATCTTTTGATATTGATGCGAACGGTATTGTGCATGTATCTGCAAAAGATAAAGGCACAGGCAAAGAACAAGCGATTTCTATTAAATCTGACGGTGGATTGTCAGAAGACGAAATCAACCGCATGGTTAATGAAGCCGCTGCAAATGCTGAATCTGACAAAAAGAAAAAAGCATTAGCCGAAGCAAAAAATACCGCTGAAACTGCGATATTCAGTATTGAAAAATCGTTGAAAGAACATGGTGATAAAATAAGCAGTGAAGAACGCGAAGCAATTGAAAAGGCAAAACAAGAATTGTCTGATGAATTGGCAAAAGCCGAAGCGACTGCTGAATCACTGAAAGAAAAAACAGATGCTTTGTCTGAAAAGGCTATGAAATTGGGTGAAGCAGTTTATAAGGCTGCCCAAGAAGCGCAACAGCAAGCGTCTGAAAACAAATCTGAATCTGGCGATAACAATACAACAGATGCAGATTTTTCTGAGAAGAAATAATAATTGTTTTGTTTCTCTCCCTTTTCTTGGAAACATCGCCCTTGTGGGCGGTGTTTTTTTGTGATATAATTTACACAGCATAAAGAAAGGAGGAAAAATATGCTTAGAACATTTACAAGTATTTTATTTGGTCTATTGGTTATTGTCAGTGTATTCATGTTATTTGTGTGTGGCGCTGATGCAATGTACCCAGGTAATATTGGGATAACTGTTTATTGGGTTTGGATTGCAGAATCGGCCTTGGTATTTATTATGAGTTGTATTGGTTTGTTTATTTTGATTACAACCAAAGCACAGATTACAATCAGCAAACAATTTATTACTGACAAACAACCTGAAATCAAGAAAAATAAAAAGAAATAATTAAACAAAAACCGGTCGTTTGACCGGTTTCTTGTTTTGTTATTTTTTCTGTTCACCAATATAAATTCCCATATCTGTTGCGATTTGTAGCAAATTATTATTTGGTTCCACATAGGCATTTGATGTTATAACGCCCGGAATATTTGGGTCTTTTTGTGGTTTGCCCGCCTTGAAAAATTCGTCCAAAGATATTGTTTTATACTCTCCATCTTCCAATACTGTCATAACAAAAGTCTCATTGTTTTCAATTGCAGAAAATGCACAATCTACAAAACCTGCTGCCAAAATTCTATCACTTGCGACTGTATCACCTGCCCTTTGGATATGTTCTGGAAATGCAGTTCTGTTCGGAATATTTGCGGCGGTCAGTTTACGAGAAATCATATCTGCAGGTTTGCCAGAATGTCCACGCAACGATATCCCTTCGGATACCAAAATTATACCATAATCACGTTTAGAGTTTTTAATATGCTTAACCAAATTATCAACATCGAATTTTATTTCTGGAATTAAAATTGCATCTGCCGCAATCGCCACTCCTGCATGCAAAGCCAATTGCCCGCAGTCGCGTCCCATAGTTTGTACAACAAACCATCGATGATGACTGCGTGCTGTCAAAAGCAATTGGTCACAGTATGATACAAGTTGTTGCACAGCGGTATCAAAGCCGATGGTTTTATCGGTCTTTGGAATATCCATATCAATAGTTTTTGGGATACAGATTAAAGATAACCCGTTATATATCTCGCGATATTTATGTGCCAAAGATAAACTGCCGTTACCACCAACCAATATCAACGCATCCAATTCTAAATCATGCAGAGATTTTTTCAATCTGTTATTAAAAGCAGATATTTTGCCTGTATTCGCAGAACTTACAAAATTGGTCGTATAAGAATGTCCGTTTGATAACATACTACCTGCCAAATGACTGTTCGCAAATTGAAAAGCTTTATAATTCAAATCTATTGTTTTTGCGGGCGACAAATACAAGCCGTCTGTGCCGTCCAAAATTCCAATCAAATTCCATTTACGAAGTGCGCAACCGTCCATAACGCGTTGAATTACTGTATTCAGCCCAGAGCAATCGCCCCCGGTGGTCATAATGCCGATTTTCTTGGTCTTCAATTTTATCTCCTATTTTGTTATGTTCCATATTATACCACAAATGCCTTGACAAATAAATATATTTTGGAATACTTTTGTCAAAAGGAATAACAGAGGTATATTATGGCTACAACTAATATTGGAAAAACAAAACGTTCAACTGATGAAATGATAAATGACGCTGTGGACAGACAACAATCTTGGCTTGAAAGTCGTCGTTCTTTTACTCGGGGCTTTTTAAGCAGATTTCATATGTTTCGCAAACACGAACACGAAGAAGTCAAAGTTCAACCTGTGTGTCCAGAACGTGAATCAAAAAACAGAAGTGCGTTGCGTGCATATTGGTTGCCAATTACATGCGCATTATTGGTTATACTGATTGCTATTATTGTAATGTTGTTCAAGATAAATACACCTGTAAAGGTTGTTGCGCCTGCTGTGCCAGAACCAATTGTTCAGCCAGTTGCTAAAAAGCCTGTATCAGAGCCAACTTTTGATTTAGTTCGTATTGAACAGTCTGGTAATATAGTAGTTGCAGGTCGTAACAGATCTGAATCAAACATATCAATCGTTATCAATAAAAAAGTCGTTGCCACAGAACGCACAAATCAAGATGGCGAATTTGTTTATGCACCATCAGACGCTTTGGCGCCTGGCAACTATGTGATATATTTGGTTGACACAGATAAAAATATCAAATCTAAAAACTCTGTATTTGTGTATGTTTCTGAACAAGGTTATAAAAACTCTGTATCTTTGTTGATGACAGAACATGGCAGCAAAGTTATGCAAGCACCAGAATTATTAGATGGTGATTTGGTTGTTTCTAAGATTGATTATTTAGATACTGGCCGTATGGTTATTACTGGTAAAGCGTTGCCAAGATTGCGTGTATCATTAACACTAAATGATAAATATTTAGGTTTTGCACGTGTGTCTGATTATAAAAATTTTGGTCTGGGTGTTGATGTTGGCGAATTGAAAGCTGGTGAAAACTATAAATTAAACATACGTTTGCATGATACCGAAGGAACAACCATCGCAAATGTAGAACATAGTTTTGTTATGCCTGAAATGACCGGTGATGACAATACTTTCTATACTGTGCGTCGTGGTGATTGTTTATGGATAATTGCGCGTAATTTCTTGCGTCGTGGTGTATTGTTCACAATGATAGCAGAACGCAACAATATCAGCAATCCGGATTTGATTTTCCCAGAACAATTATTGCAAATACCAACCAAGCAATAATTTACAAAAAGGAGCTGTGCATGAACGAAAAACGGAAACAACACAGTGATTATATAAATAACAAGCTTATGACAGCAGAACAAGAAAAAGCTGATGATTTGGCGTGTGCTATAAAATTCTTATTACAAAAAAGAGCTTTACCATCTAAGATTGTGCAAATGTTGTATAATATGTTGCGCCAGTTAGAAGACACAAAAAATAAACTGCCAAAAAAGATTTTACGTAGTATAGAAGCAAAAATCGGACGAATTCAAGCCGAGCATCAAAACCTTAGATAATCATTTGATTATAAATATGTGGTTCAGGCAAAAGGAAATATAGTTTCCCTGTTATTTAGATATGTTTTGGTAAAAAATAAGTCCAACTTCGCATTATTTTAATCTTGAATTTTGTTTTCAAGAATTCGTTTCTACGGTGCAACATCCGTCTTCGCTATCGCTACAGCGAGACAGACTCAATTTTCAGCCCTTGCTTCGCTTCGGTGAAAATTGGTGGTGCGGGCAAAGGGAATCACTCGGCATTATAAATGCCTGCGTGGCATTCGTTAGTGCTCAAACTTCGCCAAGCTCGTTTTCGCTTACTCATAGTCAAACCCTCTTTACCGGGTTCGCTTCCGTTGTCGCAACCCAAAAATTAAATCGGCAAAATGCCGATTGAATTTTTGGTGCGGGCAAAGGGAATCGAACCCTCGTCTAAAGCTTGGGAAGCTTTCGTGCTACCATTATACCATGCCCGCAATCTCGTGTTTGTATTCTATATTTTAATACGACAAATGTCCAGACAAAAAATTTAACAAATATTTGACTTTCTGGGATTTTTAGTTCATAATAAGCTTGCAAATCCCAAAGATTGCTATGAACGTAAAACCTGAGTGTGGTAGCACTAGGAACATCAACCGGCGAGTTTTCGCTCTTGATGGCGTTTTTTGTGTGCAGTTTCGGGGAAAACAGATAACTTAAAATATAAAAAAACAAGGAGCAAAATTATGGCAACAGTTATCAGATTGGCACGTTATGGTGCAAAAAAACGCCCTTATTATCATGTCGTTGTGACAGATTCACGCAACGCGCGTAATTCTGGTTCTATATTGGAAACAGTTGGTAAATACAATCCAATGTTGGGCAAAGATGACGAAAAACGTGTAATCTTGGATATCGAAAAAATCAAATCTTGGATGGCCAAAGGCGCAAAACCATCTGACCGCGTTTATAAATTCTTGGTCAAGGCTGGTTTAGTATCCGCAAAACCAATTCCAAATCAAACAAAGAAAAATCAACCATCTGAAAAGACCCAGATGAAGGCTAAAGATAAAGCAGAAAAATTGGCAAAAATAGCCGAAGAAAAAGCAGCTGCAGAAGCCGCAGCCAAGGCTGCCGCCGAAGCACCGGCTGAACAACCAGCAAGCGAAGAAACTGCTGCGTCTGCGACAGAAGAAGCACCAGTTGCAGAAGCCGAACCAGCAACAGAAACAACTGCCGAATAATAATTTTGCAAAAAGATTACTTGGCGGTTTTCCGCCAAGTAGTTTGATAATAAGATGAACACAAACGATAAAATCTTGGTTGGAAAAATTGTCGCACCTCAAGGGTTACGCGGTGAATTTCGTATCCAAAGTTTTTCCAGTAATCCAAATGATTTTAAGACTTTTCGTGTTATTTCTGACAAATTTGCGCCAGAACAATTTCATTTTGTTCGTGTCCAAAATCAGAAATCCAATATGGTTATTGCGAAAATTGATACTGTATTGGACCGTAATGGTGCAGAAAATCTGCGTGGCACAGAATTATTTATTATGCGTTCTGACTTACCAGAATTAAGACAAAATGAATTCTATCAACATGATTTGATTGGTTTTACTGTAATCCAAGATGGTAAAAAAATTGGGGTTGTTGAAGGCTTTCAGAACTTTGGTGGTGGCGATATAATCGAATTAAATAATGGCGAAATGGTGTCTTTTGTTGGGGCTTTGGTTGACACCAAAAACAAAACCATAACAGTACAATAAAAACAAACATATGCACTTTAATATATTGACCATTTTTCCAGAGATGTTTCCAGGCACACTTGGTGAAGGTGTCGTTGGACGCGCTTTGGATAAAAAAATTTGGTCGTATGATGCCATCAATATTCGTGACTTTGCTATCAACGATTATGGCAGTGTTGATGATGAACAATTCGGTGGTGGCGCAGGTATGGTTATGCGTGCTGATGTTTTGGGTGATGCGATTGATTCAATCAAAAAGCCGGGTAAGATTATATTCTTTTCCCCACGTGGCAAGACTCTGAATCAAAAAATGGTGCATGATTATCTGAAATATGATACAATTACCCTGCTCTGCGGTCGATATGAGGGTATTGATCAACGGGTTATTGATGAATACGATATTGAAGAAGTATCTATTGGCGATTATGTATTATCTGGTGGCGAAATAGCCGCACAAGTTTTTATTGACAGTGCGGTTCGCCTGATGGATAATGTATTAGGTGGTGGAACAGAATCCACCCAAAACGAAAGTTTCGAAATCGGCGGGCTTGAATGGCCATTATATACCCGTCCGTCAGTATGGCGTGGACACCAAGTCCCAGAAGTCCTGCTGTCCGGTCACCATGGCAATATCGAACGGTGGCGGAAACAACAATCGGACGAAATAACAAAAGAACGTCGTCCGGACTTAATAAAGGAAAAATAAAATGAGCATTATTAAAAAAATTGAACAAGAACAAATTGCTAAATTGAAAAGCAACAAAAATATCCCAGATTTCAAGGCTGGCGATACTGTCAAAGTTCATGTAAAAATCAAAGACGGTGATAAATTCCGTATCCAAACATTCGAAGGCGTTGTTATTGCGCGCGATGGTGGAGCCGGAAATAATGCTTCTTTCACTGTGCGTCGTGAATCTTATGGCGTTGGTGTAGAACGCAAATTCCCATTATATACACCTGCAATCGAAAAAATAGAAAAAGTTCGTACTGGTAAAGTTCGCCGTTCGAAATTATTCTTTTTGCGTGGATTGTCTGGTAAGAAAGCTCGTATTGTCGAAGATTTGTCTGCTAATGCAACAAAATCTGAAGACAAATAATCTTTATTATTAAACAAGGGGGACAATATGAAAAATATTATAAAAATATTTTATTTAGCTATTGTCCCCCTGTTTTTATTTTCTGTATGCCCTGCTTTTGCATATATTGAACAAGAAAACGCAGTTATTAGAATTATGAACAAGCCTGCAGGAAAAACCCAGGTTGTGCCCGTTAAAGTTGGCGAAACAATCCAATATGATGGATTGAAAATAACTGTGCGCAATTGCAAAAAATCTGACCCGTTCGAAGCAGAAAACTTTTTTGTATTTCTTGAAATCTATACAAAAACAGACGGCCGTATTTTCAGTGGCTGGATGAATCGTAATGAGCCAGGTCAAAACCCATTACAAGATGACACTTATGATGTATGGATTGAAAAATGCGAGTAAAAAAGACAAAATTTCAGAAAATTAAAAAATTCATCAAGATATCTGTCGCATCAGGCTTGATAATATTGTTTATATTTTTGGGATTTTTTATTAAACACAAAAGGTCTTTCGAGAATTCTAATATGGGCAAATGGATTGCATTGACTGATTTACAGCGTATTGAAACATTACAGAAAATAATTCCAAATATCGAAGACCAAGATTTATTATTGGCATGCATGAACAAAATCGCAACTTTGCCTGAATCATCTAATATGATTATACAAAGCGCTGCGTCTTTGTGTCATGCTGGGATAAAATTGAATTCTGCGTCTACTACTAAAGAGTCAGAATCAGAAACAGAACAACAATCGGCAAAATAAAATGGAATCTGACAATATTATTCGTATGGATATGGGGGCTACCCAAAGCCACAATAATTCAGGCAAAACAACTTTGTGTCTGGGTATTGAATCGTCATGCGATGAAACAAGTGCTGCGATTGTTGATTCTGATAAAAACATTTTGGCACACATTATTTATTCCCAAATTCCTGAACATCAGAAATACGGCGGAGTTGTTCCTGAACTGGCTGCGCGCGCACATATATTGGCTGTTGATGAGGTTATAAAACTGACATTAGAACGCGCGAACAAAACTATTGATGATATCGATGTTATTGCTGCAACTGCAGGTCCTGGCTTGATTGGTGGTGTTTTAATTGGTTGGATGGCTGCCACAGGTATTGCAAACGCAACAAATAAACCATTGGTTGCAGTCAATCATTTGGAAGGACACGCATTGGTTCCACGTTTAAGTGCCGCTTCGGCCAGTGATTCTAAAACGAATATAGATGTAGAATTCCCGTATTTATTAATGCTGGCATCTGGGGGGCATTGTCAGATATTATTGGTTCACAACGTCGGAAAATATGAATTGATTGGACAGACTTTGGACGACAGCGCCGGTGAAGCATTTGATAAAATCGCAAAAATGTTAAATTTGGGGTATCCTGGCGGTCCAATTGTTGATAATCGTGCAAAACTGGGTGATACAAAACGTTTTCATTTTCCGCGCCCTTTGTGTGACAAACCAGGATGTGATTTTTCGTTTTCGGGTATAAAGACAGCAGCCAGAATGATGCTGGATAAAACACCTGAATCAGACATAGATGAACAATTTATAAATGACTTTTGTGCATCTTTTCAATCGGCAGTTGTTGATTGTATAACAAACAGATTGCATAACGCATTAAAGGACGAACGTGTAAAAATCGCACAACCAAAAACTATGGTGGTTGCTGGTGGCGTTGCAAAAAACAGCGCAATTCGCACAGCTATGGAAAAATTGGCAAAACAATCAAATATGCTGTTTGCTGCCCCACCGATGAGTTTATGTACAGATAATGGTGCAATGATTGCATGGGCTGGATTGGAAAATTATAAAATCGGCAAGGTTGTCACAGAACCAATTGCACCACGTCCCCGCTGGCCATTGACTGAATTGTGATTGATATAATATAAAGCAAAGGAAAGAAAACAGTGTTACCAAAACCAGAACCGTTTGTAAAACCTGATATGATTTTTTCAGTATCTGACGCGTCTGCATTATTGAAAAATGTGGTTGAAACTGCTTTCCCTGAAATCCGAATTCGTGGTGAATTATCCCAGATTACTTTGGCATCATCTGGGCATATGTACATGACAATCAAAGACACAAACGCTGCAATAAATGCGATTATTTGGCGCGGAACACCTGTGAATTTCAAGTTGGAAGATGGTATGGAAGTTATCGTGACTGGGCGTTTTACAACTTACCCTGCCCGCAGCAATTACCAAATTATAATCAGTTCTATTGAAATGGCGGGTGTTGGTGCAATCCTGAAAATGCTGGAAGAGCGCAAACAAAAATTAGCCAAGGAAGGTCTGTTTGATACCGCAAAGAAAAAGCCTCTGCCAAAATTTCCACAAACTATTGGTGTTGTGACCAGTCCAACTGGTGCCGCTTTTCAGGACATCCAAAACAGATTGCGTGAAAGATTTCCGGTGCATGTTTTATTATACCCTGCCACAGTTCAGGGAACAACCGCTGCTGCAGAAGTTGCGGCCGGTATCGAATATTTCAATCGTATGAATAATGTTGATGTTATCATTGTTGCGCGCGGTGGTGGTGCATTGGAAGATTTATTACCTTTTTCAGAAGAGATTGTTGTACGTGCGGCCGCAGCCAGCCACATACCACTGATTTCTGGTGTTGGACACGAACCTGATTGGATGCTGATTGATTTTGCAGCAGACGTGCGTGCCCCAACCCCGACTGGCGCAGCAGAAATGGTTGTCCCAACAAAAATATCTTTGATTCAAGAACTGGACAATCTGGCACATCGCTTGTTAGCCAGTTTTACAACGCGTTTAATCAATCTGAAACAACAAATTGCAAATGTGAACATAAAAAGCCCAAAACAAGTTTTAATGGAACAATCACAAAGATTGGATGATTTGGGTAAAACTATGGGGCTGATTATCAATAATAAACTGCAAAGTTCACGTCAGAAACTTGATTTAATGGCGCGTTTTCCGATTATTTTGGAAAACAGATTCCAAACACTGAACCAATCAATTGTTCACGCAGAACAAATGCTGAAATCTTTGAGTTATAAAAATGTATTACAACGTGGTTATGCGATTGTACGCGACAAATCTGGTACAATAATATCACGTGCAAGCGACAACAAAAAACCCGCCAGCATTGAATTCGCAGACGACACTATAAAATTATAAACTTGTTGATTTTACAGTAAAATGTGCTACCATTGCCAGGAAACAATGTGTTTTGAGGGGCAGAGATTGTAAGGCATAATACACAAGGAATATAAAATGAAATTTGAAATCACCAAATACCTTTGCCCATATGGTGAAAAAGATTGTCCAGCGTACAAAGAATTTTCTAATACAGACGGCGTTTCGATTACTACAACCGATTCTGGGGAACGTGTTTTTACAATAAATGCACCACATATCAGCAGATTACATTCATTATGGGAAACATGCGCAAAATGCAGACAAGAAACCAAAACAAGATAAAAAAACAGCCAAAAGAAAAGGATAAAAAATGAATTATGGACAAGCGCGTCAATTATTGTCTGAAAATGCGACATTTGAAAAAGCGGTTACAAATACGGGCGAAAAATTATTATGGAATAACATAAAAGCATACGAAACTGATGATGACGGACTATTAATAAAAAAGTGTGATGTGTATATCAAAGTTTTAAAGCACGATTGCCCAATACATATAAAAGATAACAAATCGCTTAACATGCAGAACAAGTGTCAAAAAAATTGCAACTGTAAAATGCTTTTTGATGTCTCACATGGTAAACTGAACGATAGACGTCAGTTTGGGGTATACGAATATTTTCCAAAAATTTCAACACTCGCAGAAAATACTTTTCAATATTTTATATTGAAATTTTCGTTCTATGACATCAAAAAAACAGAATTATACGACAGATGTAATGAAATGATTGAAAGACTATCAGAACCTTGTGCAGATTGCCTTGAAGACAAATGGAAAGATGTGAGTATAACAAAGTTTAAAATATTACGTAATGTCCTACAAAACAGTCAAGATCGTTAAGTTAATAAAACCCTGATTAATTTCAGGGTTTTTCTTTTACCATAATTATTACTTTATCAAAGTTTTTGCGGTGGCAATTGATTCTGGGGTTATTTGTGCGCCACTGATTATGCGTGCTATTTCATTTATTCGGTCATCACCAGTGATTTCAACAACGTTGGTAAAGGTTGTGTTATCACTACTCTGTTTTGATATCAGGAAATGCTTGTCCGCAAAACCCGCAACCTGAGCAGAATGAGTTATAACCAACAACTGTTCGTTTTTGGACAAATTATCCAATCTTTTACCAACCGCACTGGCAGTTGCGCCACTTATTCCTGTGTCTAATTCATCAAACACAAAAGTCTTGTGATTATTTGTATTGTTCAGCACAACACGCAAAGCCAACATTAAACGTGATAATTCGCCCCCAGACGCAATTTTATGTAATGGTGCAAATGGTGTTCCAGGGTTCGTTTTGATCATAAACACAACGTTATCTGTGCCTGTCGCAGACGGTTCACCCTTTGTGATATCAACCATAAAGTCCGCAGAACCCAATTTCAAATCTGGTAATTCAACCAATATCTGCTTTCTTAAATTTTCTGCTGATTGTTTGCGCAAATTGCTGACACGCATAGCAAAATCATTAAATACTTTGGATAATTCCGATAATTTATTTTTGCACTTTTTCAATTCCGCATCTGAATTATCAATCGCATTTAATTGTTCTGTCATTTCTTCCAATTTGTTCGGCAATTCATCAGCCAGCACCCGATGCTTACGCGCAGCAGCACGTATAGCAAACAATCTTTCTTCAACGGAATCCAAAGTATCTATATCTGTAGATTCTGGTTTTATATTTTCCGAAACTTCTGCCACCATAGACGCTGCATCATATAATTTATCAATACATTCAGAATACGGATTTGGTTCAGTTTTGATACGTTCCAGAACATGTGCCACAGAACAAATTTGTTCGTCCAATGGTTGACCGTTGTTTCTTAATGTCTCAACCGCGTCTGTCAATATACCAGCATTTTTTTCAGCATCCATCATCATTGTGCGTTTGGTCGACAAAGCGTCTTCTTCGCCCACCTGTGGATTTAATGCGCGCAATTCAGCAACATTATGTTCCAAAAATTCGCGTTCTGATTCCGATTTATCCAGTAAATCTTGTAATTCTTTTAATTGCTTCTCCGCATTATGCAAATCATTATATGCACAACGCATATCTTTCAATAAATTTGCAAATTCTGGATTATTCGCACACGCATATTCATCCAAAGCCGTTAAATGTGTTGTTGCATCCAACAAAGAGTGATTTTCGAACTGACCATGAATTTCAACCAATTCATCACCAATTTGTTTCAGAATTTTTACAGATACAGGAATATCATTGATCCACGCCCTGCTTTTGCCATCAGTCTGCAAAGTCCGACGCAAAATCAATTCATTATCATATTCAATGCCATTTTCATCCAGTATAGTTTTTACATTGTTATTTATATTGTCAAATTCAGCGGTCACAGACGCCATGTCACAACCATTACGAATCAAACCCACGTCAGAACGCGCACCCAAAGCCAATGCCAATGCGTCCAGCAAAATACTTTTACCAGCACCAGTTTCGCCCGTCATGATATTCAGACCATTACCGAACTGCAGATTCAGTTTTTCAATTAAAACTATATTAGAAATATACAGGTTATTTAACATGACCGAATTATAGCCAAAATGATTCCGAAAATTCAAGTTTTTTATACAGAAACTACCCTTTCCAATCGCCAATCATGCGTCCATAAAATAAATCCATTAATTTTGTATTTTTGGTATGCAGAACGCAATAATTCAGCGTATTCTGATAACTGTTTTATATACTTATCACGAAATTCTGTTTGATTCAGGTCGGTTTTATAGTCCATAAAAATTATGGTTTTTGTTTCATTATTTATTACAAGCCTGTCAATCCTGCGACTAACAAACACACCACGAACAACACCCGCAATCGGAACCTCTGTCTGGGCATTTGGGGTAAAAAACGGTTTTAATTCAGGCTTATTTGATATAACAGATACTAACTCATCATCACCACGATTACCCCCAATCGCATCAATAACAACATTTTGCAACAACATATGCATTTTTGTGCCACTTTCCGTCGCATATTGTTTAGACATAGCCGTCTGTAAAAAACTATTCAAATTTTGTGTCATTTGTAATCCTGATTATGTTTTCATCAACCTTTGCGTCTTTGATACCAGACAAAACTGTCCACAACTGTGCATGCCATGATATTTCAGACACCTGGGCCATATCACAACCGTAAATATATAATCGGTCACGCGTTCGTGTCATAGCAACATACAGCAGCCGATAATATTCCGCGATATCATCTTGTTTATTTTTATCTGAAACAGACTGGATAATCACAGAATTATCGGTCTTCCATAACCATAAATCATATTCTGGGTTATTATGCAAATAATTTATATTTAATATAGATTCTTGCTTTGGGACATATACAGTATCTATTAAAAATACGACTGGTGATGCCAAACCTTTGCTACCATGAACAGTCATTATACGAACACCCTGACTTGCATCCATATCGCGTTTAATTTCGCTGTCACCCGTAATAAACCATTTAATAAAATTATACAATGTTCCAGGCTGGGTTCTTTCGTATGATAAACATATCGTTAAAAACTCTTCTAATGGATCAATAACCTGTTTACCCAAAGCCGCAATTATACGTTCACGATTATTATTTTTATTTAATACATATGTAAAAAATGAATATGGCGCCAGTTTTTTAGACTGCTCAATAGTATCCAACAAATCATTATAAACAGCCGGATGATTTTCTTGTAAAATGCTGAAAATAGTGATCGGTTTTTCTCTACTTGTTGTGTCATTTTTGATTTTACACAAATTAAAAATATCAACTTCTGTCAAGCGATAAATTGGACTTTTTAACAAACAACATAAACTATAATCATTCGTATTATCTATGCAAAATCTTGTCATATGCAACATGTCCTTTATCGCTGGAAAATATGGTAAATTCACCCTATCACTACCTGCGACTTCTATACCCTTTTTCTTCAACGCTAACTCCAAAGGACCCGCAAACGAACCACGCTTTTGGACCAGCACCATTATATCTTTTGGTTGTACGTTTTCTTCTTTTATCAAAGTTTCTATTTTATCAGCTATGGTTTGGACATATTGTTTGTTTTTTTCCGTCCCTGTTGTGTCATATTTCGACAGATTGTGCATTTCTACAAAACCCAGTTCACCTTTGCGATGGCAAAAGTGTTTATTATTATGAAAACCTGTATTGCGAACAACATTTGGATTATCAAAGAAATAATCAACTGTTTTCAATATTGGCTCAACAGACCTATAACTTTGATCTAACGAAACCTCCTGAACAACCCTGTAATTTTGCTTTATTTGTTCCGCTATGGCGTTACGCGATTCTGCAAATGCCCCAGGATCCGCATTTTGGAAACCATAAATAGATTGCTTGGTATCACCAACAACAAATATGGAATGATTGTTTTCTTTGTCACCATCAACAAAGAAATCTCCAACCAATGTTCGCAAGATATTCCATTGTTGCGGACTGGTATCTTGGGCTTCATCGACCAAAATATGTCCCAAAGATATATCCAGCTGCGACAACACCCATCCCATTACACCAGGTTTATTAAACAATTTTTGTGTGTACAGAATCAAATCCTCAAAATCCAAAACATTGCGTTCACGTTTAATTGCACGATAATTGTCTGAAAAATCCATAGCCAAATCAAAAACCGCCATAGTATTTTTGAAAACGCTTTCATTTAATAAATACTGCTGAATTTCATATACACGTTGCGCTTCCACCGCAAAAACCTCGTCTTTCTGAACATTTTTTGCTATCTCATTTTCTTTTGTTAAATACAAATTTTTATAAACAGCAAAATCAATAGTCTTTTCAATGTACTGTTGTGTATATTTTACAATATTTTGTATATATTGTGCCGGCTTTTTCGTTTTATTTACACAATTTTGTGCATAATTTATAATATTTTTTAGATTTTCTGCATCAATAGACGTTTCCACGGGTTTAGTTAAATTCAGGATTTCTCTTGTCTTTTCAATAAAATATTTGCGATATTGTTCAACATTATCAACCTGAAAAAAAGATTTGTAACGCCCAATCAATAAACTTTGTAAATCGCTTAAAAAATGTTCAGATTTTATATCAACAATTCGATAAAAAGCTTCCAGCGTGCGTTGCATATTTGTCGGATTATCAAAAGAATTATTTATCATGCGCTCAAACGCATCTTGCAGTAAAACCTTTTGTGCTGCACCAGATACTAATGACCATGCAGGGCTTATACCTGCTTCCAAAGGGAATCGATGCAATATTTCTTCACAAAAACTGTGAATCGTTTTTATTTTCAATATATCTGGATTATCGATATAAATATAAAAAACCTTGCGTGCAAAAGCCAAATCTTCGCTGGTTGCCGGCGTTTTTTCTGATATACCGTCCAACAGTTCTGCTAATTCTTCATCAGTAGCCACAGACCATTTGCGCAAGCCATCTAAAATTCGATTACGCATTTCACCCGCAGCAGCATTTGTATATGTCAAACATAATATTCCTGGTGCTTTATCACCATTATAAAAACCATTACGAAATAAAATACGCAACAAACGCTGAATCAAAACAGTCGTTTTTCCTGTCCCTGCATTAGCCTGAACCCAAATATTTTTAGTTGGGTCTGATGCTAAATTTTGACTTGGTGAAAATTTTTCTTTTTGATTCATTTATACTCTTGCTTTATGCAAAATATTTTAGTATAAATTTCCAGTGACTGCAAGAACGATATTTTTATCTAATTGAGGGAAGGAAAACATGAATCAAACATTACTGATTATACTGTTATCATTAAGCGGCTTATTATTTATCGCGTTAATTTGTATATTTTTTATTTCGCGCAAATCTCAACGCGTTATGCATGATTTATTAGAAATTATGACGAATCCTGAACAGGTAAAACTTCAATCTGCAGTTCGTGTTTTAGACACGTTATTCAAAGATGAAATAAACAAAATCGATAACAATTTCAGATCAATGTCTGATACATTGAATATGCAAATTGAACACAGCGAACAAATAAAACAAGACCTATCTGTGCGGACAGATAAATTGATAGAAGTTGCTGATGATGCCGTTAAAAAAATTGCAAATATGTCACAGCGTTTAGAAAATACTGTTGATGGATTACAACATGTTGTTGAATCAAATGGCTGGACAACTGTCCAAAATGCTGCAGATACATTTTCGTCTGGTGTTGATGGATTATTGAACAAAATCCAGGATACTACACAAACAACAACTGAAAACGCAATAAAAATCCAGGAACAAATAACAAAATGCGCAGATTCCGAGCAGCAAATATCAAATCAATTACAAGATTCGTTTAGAAACAATGCAGAAAACATGGATACGATAACTAAATCTGCAAGTGAACTACAACAACAACTTACAAACCTGAGCACCAGCGTCACAGATGGCTTTAATAATATAAAAGTCGCATCCACAGATTATGATGAAACAATGCATAAAAACGATAAATTGTTAAACGATTATTTGACAAAGATGTCTGAATTCAGCAAACGCGCAGACAAGGAACTGGTTAAACAGTTAAATACTATGACAGAAACTGCAAACGTTGTTGGTGCACGCGTACGTTTGTCTGAAACATCTATTGAAAACCAAATCAACAAACTGGAATCAGCAATAGAGGCACTGAACAATTCTACAACCACAACAAAAACATCTGTGAACGATATTTCAAATGAATTGTCTGGCTTAACAAATAGATTTAATACCGAAATACACGACTTTTCGTCCAGCGTAGTCAAAGAATTACAAGAAGTTTCCGGTGTTGCCAATACTACATTGGAAAATACAAAAAGCGCTGCAACAGAATTTGCAGATTCCGTAAAAGGTATGGGTGTCGGTGTTCGCGAAACTTTAATAGAAATGAACAAAGCGCACACCCAATTGTCTGGTCAATCCGAAAACCTGATAAAAATGTCCCAAGATACTACCGAACAATTAAAACCATTATCTGAACTGATTGAACGGTATTACAAAGCGTTACCCGATTTGTCCCAGGGCTCCAAAGATATCGGTGAAAACTTGGATTCCATTGTAAATTCCTTGGTTGAAAAGATTGGTATCATGCGCACAACAATATCAGAATCATTAAATGATATAAGCAATTCTTCAACACAACTTGGCGATTTAGCAGGTCAATCACGTCAACAAATGATTGATTTAATGTCTGATTACACCAAAGCAGTTGATGCCATGCAAAGCCTGAATAAACAAATGATGGTAGCGCGCGCCAGTGCACCAATGGACGCAATCAAAGTGGCACCAGCACCAAACTATAAACCAATCAGCACAAAAGATTTTTTGGCAAATGCTGATAACATATTCAAGAAGTTATATGAACAATCTGTTGACTTAACACGTGCCACTGGTGCAGAAATACCAGATATAGTATGGCAAAAGTATAACGATGGTGATAATAAAATATTTGCCAAATGGTTGGCAAAAATGCTGGCTGCAACTGACAAAAAACAAATACGCGAATTATTGAAATCTGACGCGGTATTTCAATCCCAAACAACCCAATTTGTGCGTAATTTTGAGAAGATATTAAACGGCGCAGACCAAACAGATGATGCGACCAAAGTTAAAACGGCCCTATTAAAATCTGACTTGGGGACAATTTATAGCGCAGTACATAAAACCGCATAATAAAAAAAAATCACACAAACAAAAAGCCCGTTGAATTTTTCAACGGGCTTTTTGTTTTAGTCTTCCAAGAAACTGCGCAATTTACGCGCACGCGTTGGATGTTTCAGTTTATTTAACGCTTTCTGTTCAATCTGACGTATACGTTCACGTGTCACACCAATATATTCACCAACCTCTTCCAAAGTGCTGGTTTTATTAGTACTCATACCAAAGCGCTGACGCAAAACAGTTTCTTCTTTTGGATCTAATTCAGACAGAATCTGTGTCACAATCTTGCGTAAATTCTTCTGTGCAGCAGATGTGAACGGATTTCTGGCTGTTTCGTCCGCAATAATTTCAATTCTGGAACTGTCGTCTTCGGTGCCCACTGGCGCTTCCAAAGAAATTGGCTTCAGATTTGATTTCATAGCCTTGTGTATCTTGTCCACCGGCAGATAGATAATCTTTGACAATTCTTCTGCGGTTGGTTGACGGCCGTATTTATGCATAAACTGACGCGAGGCACGTTGAATCTTGTGAATATTGTCAATCATGTGCACAGGTATTCTGATTGTGCGTGCCTGGTCCGCGATACTGCGTGAAATACCCTGCTGAATCCAGTTCGTTGCATAAGTAGAAAATTTGTTACCCAAACGATAATCAAACTTATCAACAGCCTTCATCAAGCCGATATTACCATCTTGGACCAAGTCAGAAAAGTCCAGTCCCAAACCACGATTGCTGGATTTTTTAGCAAACTTGATAACCAGACGTAAATTTGCCTCTATCATTTCGCGTTTTGCACGTGCCGCTTCGGCCTGACCACGACGAACCAATTCGACAACCTTTTTATATTCCGCAGTTGGTTGGCCGGTTTCTTTGGCAATCGCAGTGATATCTTCCTGAATCTTTAATACATCAGCCTCATGTTTCTTGGCGAAATTCTGCCATGCAGCACTTTTGTTTTTAGCCAACTTTTTAACCCAATTACGATTCAATTCATTGCCTGTATATTCAGCCAAGAAATCTTCACGTTTAATCTTACAAGCCAATGCTAAACGCAACATTTTGCCTTCCAATCCCATCAGCAATTGGTCACGCTGGGTCAGTTTTTCCATAATTTCGGCAATTCTGTCATCGTTCAGACGGATTTTTCCAACATATTCGAATAATTCCAAACGCGCCTTGGTATATTTCTTTTCTAAAGCCTCATCTGGCTTAGATGAAGTCAACAGATTTTCCAAACGCTTTGATTGCAGTTTCTGCATACTGGTAAATATGCGTTTAATTTTTGCAAACAAATCTGTAATCATTGGCAACAAAGAATCTTCCATGACCGGAATTGGCACACCCGAAGAACCACGTTGCGAATCTTCTTTTTTGCCGTCTTCGTCTTCCATGTCATCTTCGGCGTCATCATCGTCTTCATCTTCAGACGCAACAGATTCTTCTAAATCGTCTAAATCTTCATCATCCAAGTCATCAACCTGCTCGACACCCTTGGACTTTAATGTATCCGCCAAAGCAGCCAAAGATTTTTGTTCAGATTCGCTGGAATACATAACTTCCAAATTGATAATATGGCGCAAACGAATATCGCCATTTAATAACTGCTGATACCAATCCAGCATTGCCTGAATTGTCATAGGGCTTTCACACAAACCATAAACCATCAAACGTGATGCGGCTTCGATACGTTGTGCGATGGCTATTTCGCCCGCAGCGGTCAATAATTGCACTGTGCCGATTTGTTTCAGATAAGATTGAACAGAATCTTGGACACCCAGAACTAAATTACCCGTAGAACTGCGTTCCAGCTGTTTTGCATAGTATTCATAATCGTCATCATTGACATCAACCTGTTCTGCATCAGCATTTAACAAGTCATGCGATTTGTCACGATTGTAATCATCTTCGTCTTCTTCGTAATATTTTTCCATATCACGCGCAAACTTGTCACCATCTGTTTCAATAACTTCCAATTCCAAATCTTGCTTGAAAAATTCTAAAACTTCGTCACGTTCATCTTCTGGGACTTCGTCAGCTTCAATTGCGGCATTAAAGTCCATTTGAGACAAATACCCAACTTCGGTCGAAGACAGAGCCAACTCTTTCAGATTTTCTGGCAAAGAATCTATCAATAATTTTGTTGCTTCATCTAGTTTTTTAGCCATAAAAAAACCTTTGATTTATTGTGAAACATAAAACTTATTTGTGTGATTTTTGTGCTTTGGCAATTGCCTCATGCAAGGCAGATTCAGAAATCAAACCCAATACCAATGGACTTTGAATCTGGATAACAGAATATGATTTATGTGTTTTTTCACGAATAGATTTGACCGTTGGGTTTGTGCTGCGCATTAAACGAGCAACTTGGCCATCTGATAATTCAGGATAATTCTTCAGAATCCACAAAATACCGCCCAAACGGTTTTGACGGTGTAATTTTGGCGTGTAACCAACACCCTTTTTGTTTTGTTTTTTCTGTGCTTCTACAATAACATCACGCAAAACCAGACGTGCATTTGGATCTGCTTCGCATCTTTCAATATCTTCACGTGAAACCTGACCATTGATAATCGGGTTTAGCCCCTGCATTTTATTAGATTCAGCATCAGCGATATTTTTGACTTCCAATTCATGCAAGCCACAAAATTCACCAATCTGTTCAAAAGTTAAAGCTGTATTTTCAATCAACCACAAAGCGGTAGATTTTGGCATATATGGGTAATTCATTGATATTCCTTTTTAAGACGTGCCATAAATATAGCACAAAAAGTGCTATATTCAAGCAGTTTTTTATAAATTTTTTTATTTTTCACAGACTATAAATCAACGTCCCAATCTGTGCCTGTTGCGCTGTCTTTCAATACTACGCCTTTGGACAATAAATCAGAACGAATTTTATCTGCAATTTCCCAATTTTTATCTTGTTTTGCCTTTGCACGTTCGTCTATGGCCTTGTTAATATCTTCCAAAGACAGACCGCTTTTAGCAATCATGCTTGATTTTATATTCTGAATGTATTCTGTTGGGACTTTCTGTAATATATTAAATACACCAAAAAGTTCCTTGATTTTACCTGTTATAGCAGCCAAATCGTAATCGGTTGTCTTTTTTGCTAATTCCGCATTTATAAAATTAAACCAACCAAAAGCGGAAGCCATAACCTCTAATGTATTAAAATTATCATTCATTGAACTTTCGAATTCAGACACAATTTCGTTGATTTTTGCGTCCGTTTTATCTTTGTCTGCAGTCGAAAAGTCTTTCCCTTGGACAGCAGCCAAAGTCGCGTACATTTTATAAATATGCTTACGAGATTCCGGTAACAAAGCGTCTGTGATATCGATATCAGCAGAATATGTGTTGCGCAATAATGCAAAACGTATAGTGTCCGACTCATATTGAGCCAGCACATCTTTCAATAATATGCCATTATTCAGAGATTTGCTCATTTTTTGACCGTTCACCTTGACCAAACCACAGTGAATCCAATATTGTGCAAAAGTTTTGCCTGTCAAAGATTCAGTCTGGGCAATTTCGTTTTCATGATGCGGAAACACCAAATCGCGACCACCACCATGAATATCTATTTGTTCACCTAAATATTTAAGATTCATCGCACTGCATTCAATGTGCCAACCTGGGCGTCCCATTCCCCAAGGGGATTTCCATGAAATTTCACCAGGTTTAGCAGACTTCCACAATGCAAAATCTAAATCGTTTTGCTTTCCTGGTTCTATACTTTTTCTTACCCCTGTATCATTTTTATCTGTTTGAACATGCGATAATTTACCATATTGTGGAAAACTTTCCAGACGAAAATAAACATCACCAAATTCAGATACATATGCATGCCCTTGGTCTATCAGTTTTTGCACAAAATTTATAATGTCATCCATACATTCTGTGGCACGCGCCATAACAGTCGGTCTATCATTTCCCAAAGCATCCATTTCTTTATCTGTCTGATTCATATATTTTTGTGCAAAATCGATCGGATTTTCGCCAACTTTTGCTGCATTTGCGATAATTTTGTCATCAACATCGGTGTAATTACGAACATATTTTACATTATAACCCAAATAGCGAAAATACCTTGTTATAACATCAAACACCACAGATTGATAAGCATGCCCAATATGCGCATCCCCAGAAACTGTTATACCACACGCATACATTTTTACAACCCCAGGGGTTAGTGGCACAAAATCCTGTTTAGTTCTGGTCATAACATTATAAACTTTCAATGACATAACATAATCCTTTGGTTTAAATCGGTGTAATTATATTGAACTTGGAATAATAAAGCAAACACTATGTTTGCCAGAAAACATATATTATCGACAACAGTAAAAATTTATAAACAAAATTGTCATGATTTTATTATTACACCCACTACACAGCAAGGCAAGTTTTTATTTTCATTATTTAATTTTTGCTATAATCTGATCTGCCATTACTGATCTGCGTTCTTTGACTTGTTCAATATACAAATATTTTATTATCGCCTGAATGGTTGCATCTTGTAATTTATCTAATTCAGATACAATAGTGCGACCATCTTTGGTTTTTAATAGCAAATTAGGCTGTTTATTAAGTATAAAAACAACGGCCTCTGGATTATTATTTTGTATTGCCATCAACAAAGGAAAATCGCCAGATGACTCTGTTTGCCTGTTCAGAATACGTGGGTCTTCATTAAAAATTTGTCTGATGATATTCATATCTCTTTGCTTAATAGCAGATTCTAGCTTTTTCATATTTTCAACGATGAAAGTCACATCTTCCTGTTCGTCTGTCTGATTGTTTTGTAAAATAATTTTATATGGCATATTATTTTCAAAATATGTGATTTTATCTAAATTTTGTCGACTTGTTGGGGCATAATTACAATATTTATTACCCTTGTTGTCAAAAACAGTCACCCCGTCATCAACATCAACAGTAGTTTCTGCGTTATCAAAATTATTTTGTAAAAATAACTCTGCCGTCATTCCACTTAAATTCATTCTTTTCAGGTAAGTGTCTATCGCGGCCAAAGGCTTTGTGCGATTTGTTGATTCGTATTCATATTTATGTATCACCACAGATTGGTGATAAGCCTGATTCGTATAATAATTATAATGACGGCTGATATTTTCTTGAAACATTTGTGCAAAAGTTCCGTTTCTCATATTAAACATTGCATTTTTCCAATACGACAAAACAAAGCGTTTGTTAGCCTGTTGAATATCATTTTTTGATTGTTTCAAGCAATATTGATAAAACATATAATGCCAAGATGGGATACAATCTATAAACTCTACGCGTTCAAGCAATTCGCATTCGACAATAACTTCTAATAACAACGCATCTATCTCTGTCATTTTTGCAACACGAAAAGTATCACCGAAAGATGATACAGTTAAATCGTCAAAAGTTAACCCTCGATTCTTTTGATTTGCATGACACAATTCGTGTGCAAGTGCAGCCAAAAACACAAATCGTTGCTGAGATGTCATATAATTTCCCTGAATGACACAAGCATTTATTATTATCGTATTTGCGTATGTATCATAACAAGCTATACCAGGTAAACCATCAACAAATTTATAACAAATTCCATCAGGCAAATTAGATAAAATCGTATTCATTTGCGGAACAAGCTTTAAGTACGATAAAGCTTCATCTATTATCCTGTTTTTATCAGTTGTTGTTATGTTGTTTTGGTAAAAATTTAACATCTTTGACCTTGTTTACTTGTTGATACCACTAGTAGTTTAGACAAAACCACAAAAAAGTCAAGAAAAATATACAACCCCAAACAAATACCCCCTTTATGGGGGTTTAAAACTGGCGGAGCGTATAGGACTCGAACCTATGGACCGCTAAGACACGGTCACGGATTAGCAATCCGCTGCATTACCACTCTGCCAACGCTCCGAATGGGTTGTATTATATACAAACGCTTGGTCAAATGCAAGCCAGAATTTTAGATTTTATCATCAACCTCTGGCTGGTAGATTTCGACATCGCGTGTCATCGCTATAAATTTCTTTGCACGCAACGGTACCAATTCAGAAACAGGTATTTCCTGTAATTCTTTAATTGCATCTGCCACAGATTTAGCCAGCAATTCCATAGTTGTCTGCCAATCTTGATGTGCACCACCCGCCGGTTCAGAAATTATTTTATCGATAACATTTAATGATGCCATATCGCGGGCAGTCAATTTTAATGCGGTTGCTGCCTGGGCCTTGTATTTATTATCTTTCCACAAAATACTAGCGCAAGATTCAGGTGCAATCACAGAATAAATTGCGTTTTCCAGCATCATCACCCTGTCCCCAGTACCAATCGCGATTGCACCACCAGAACCGCCCTCACCCACATTTACCGCAATATACGGAGTTTGTATTTTCAATCCTGTTGCGATACTGGACGCCACAGCCTGGGACTGACCGCGTTCTTCGGCAGCACCACCCGCAAATGCACCAGCAGTATCAAACAATGATATAAGTGGCAAACTAAACTTTTCAGCCAAACGCATTAAACGTTGGGCTTTACGATAACCTTCGGGATTTGGCATACCAAATCTGTGTTTTTGACGGGTTTCGATTGTACGACCTTTTTCCTGACCGATTATAACTGCCGGAATGCTGTACCAATAGCCCAAACCGCCACACATTGCCGCATCTTCACCAAAACATCTGTCCCCAGCCAAATAAGACCAATCATCAACAATTCCGTTTATATAATCCAAGAAATGCGGACGATTTTCATTACGCGCCAATAGCACTTTGTCATATTCTGGGGTTTTGCCCATATCACGCGACTTTTTAGAATTATCAACTTTTGGTGTTTTAACATCTATGACCTTTGGTTCACCCGGCTGTTTAGTCAAAACACGCAATACACGCGCCAAAGAATCTTTCAGTTCAGCACGTGGCACAACAATATCAACCATACCATGTTCATATAAATAGTCTGCTGTTTGGAAATTAGACGGTAATTTTTCGTGAATATTTTGTTCAATAACACGACGACCCGCAAACCCAACACGCGCACCAGATTCAGCAATATGTATATCGCCCAGCATAGCAAACGAAGCAGTCACGCCACCAAATGTTGGGTCTGTTAAAATAACAATGTATGGCAATTTATTTTCATGCAATTTGTTCACAGCAACCGTAGTACGCGCCATTTGCATCAACGATAAAATATTTTCCTGCATACGTGCACCACCACTGCAAGTGACCATAACAAACGGATTTTTCAGTTCAATCGCATGTTCAATACTTGCAACAATTGCGTCCCCAGCAGCACGTCCCATAGAGCCCATCATAAAATCACCATTCATAACACAAATTGTCGTGTCGATACCGGCAACTTTGCCGTCCGCCGTAGCGATTGCATCATTAAAGCCTGTTTCTTCGCGCGCTTCTTGCAATCTGTCTTTGTAAGCGACACGATCAACAAAGTTTAACGGGTCATCAGTGCTGACAGGCAAATCATATTTGTCCCAATAAATGCTGTCGAACAACAAATTAAACCGCTGTTTAGGTGTCATTATAAACGCACGACCACAGCGCGGACATACATAATGATTATTTCTGTAATCTTTATAATATACCAAACGACCGCAAGCCTCGCATTTAATCCACATCAATTTACGAATACGATCATATCTGTCACGATCACGATTTTTAATTCCCGAAGCCATTTTTTATCCGTTCATTTTTTTGGTTAATTCACGACTTGGCTTGAACAAAATAGTCTTGCCAGCATCCAAATGCATCATTTCGCCAGTACTTGGGTTATAGCCTGTTTTGGTTGCACGTTTCCTGGACTGGAAAGTTCCAAAACCACGAATTTCGATTCGGTCATCACGCGCAACAGCGTGCTTCATATCATCTATGACTGTTTCCAACATAGCACTTGCGTCCATTGCGCGCATACGTTTGAATTGTACTTGCAAAGTTCTTGTAATATCAGAACGTTTCATTTATAAATCCTTTTGTTCATCATTTATATATAATGATATCATATTTTATGAAAAATAAAGTTTTTTCTTGTGATTATTAAAATATTGATAAAAAACAGATGGCGGAGACTAAGGGGTTCGAACCCTTGATACAGTTGCCTGTATTCACGATTTCGAGTCGTGCGCATTCAACCAGCTCTGCCAAGTCTCCGTATTGGTGAATTATATATAAATCAAACCAAAATGCAACGCTTTAATTCCGCATCTTTGTCTAAACATCAAAATCATACAATTTAACAGATTTGACAATCGCATCAACCAATTTATTTTGGTGCGCGTCTGTTTTTAGAAGTTTTTCTTCGCTTTTATTAGACAAATGCCCCAATTCTATCAATGCCCCAGGCACAGTTGAACGCAATACTGCAAATGGTGCGTGACGCACAGCCGGTCCACGTTGTTGTTCGATTTTTGCATTATTGAAACATTTTGCACAACTGTTCGCGTATTCTTCACTTAATTCTGCAACAGCATGTTGTTGCAAAGACGACAATGCAACACGAATATCTTTGGAAAACTGTTCAAATCCATCAACATCGATTTTATCAGCCGCGTTTTCAGAGTCCGCCAGTTTTTGTGCCTCTTCATCCGAAGCTTTTTCAGACAATGTATAAACAGAAAAGCCCTTCATATCACGACTGGGGTTTGCATTTGCATGCAGAGATATAAATAAATCAGCCTTTTTCTTTTCTGCAATAGATGCGCGTTCCGCCAATTTCAGATATACATCTGATGAACGTGTCAAATATGTCTTGAACCCATTTGAATCCAATTTATTTTTCAACTTTTTCGCCACAGATAATACAATGTTTTTTTCCTGGGTTCCGCCCTTGCCTATGCAGCCAGGATCTTTGCCCCCATGGCCCGCGTCAACAACGATTATATGTTGGCTTGGTGCACTGACCTTATTAGAATTTGTGGTTGTTTGTTTATTTGTTGCGCTTTTACTTTGTGTTGCGGTGGTTGCTGATTTTGTCCCCTTACCCGTTCCGGCAACAAAGTCCAAGACCAAGCGATATCCGCTGTCGCCATTTGGTTCCAATATCATTATTTGTTTTTTATCCAAAGCATCAATCATTGACGACAAAGTCGCAGAAATTGTTAGAACACTGCCGTTCTGAATTTGGGTCACGCGTTTTACCAATGTCCCATTTGCCAATTTAGTATTGATTTTGGAATCGCCATTTGTGTTTGATAAATTCACATTTAATTGCTTATCACCATACGACAATGTATATGATGGACGCGTTGCAGTTTCAATAACCAATCGCGTTTTACCGCCAGGCTGACTGCCTGTGCGCACAGCACGCAAAGTATTTGGTGCAGAAAAAGCGACACGTGGTGCCAAACCAATGACCAAGGCACTGAAACTGACGGTCTGTAAAACTTTCCTTCTGGATATTTTCATCGTGGATATTATATCAAAAAAAACACCCGTGCGCAAGCGTTCCACGATTATTTTCACAAACAAAAAACCGTCCAATCGGACGGCGTTTTATTATTAGTACAAATTCGTATACGAACCCTGGCGGCAATTAGCATAAGATTGCGCGACAAGTGATGTTTCCGCCTGGGTCAAATTTGCCACAGGAACAATATAACATCTGGCGCTGTCACGAACAACAAACACTTTGGTTCCCAATTTATACGCAGTCTGCATACTATCCATTTGCGCACTGGTTAAAAAACTGTTTTGGGTTAATGCGCTGTTGGTTAAACCAGCCTGAACAACCTGATTCGCAGTGTTATAATCAAATATTTCGTTATATACTGTGATTTCTTTTACCAGCGATTGATTTTCATAAGGATTCGCGGTATTTGTCGTCACAGTAGTTGGCAAAGCAATACTCGCCACCACAGCCGCCGCATTTTGCAAATTAGAATAACCTGTTTCGGTTGGACGAGCAGTTGTATTCAGTTGCATATTATCGCCACATGCCAAATTCATACGATTCGTATAAGTCGCCAAAACTGCATCAACTTCGGTCTGCCAATTTTTACCCTTAGCATTCAGTTCCAAACCAACAATCTTATCAGCCCAGCCCCAAATGTCTGCGCCAATATTGCCAGCATTAACGAATCGGGTCACCATTTCAACGGACCCACCTGAAACACCTGCACCACAATAGTCAGTTAATGCGTTTCTCAATTTACTGGTCGTTTCGTTACCGTATGCCAAAGCCACAGAATGACACGCCATTGCAGCTTCTAATTCACGACGACGTTGCACACACAAATCAGAATGAGATTTGGTCAATTTATCAGCCATATTCATCATAGACAAATACGACATCAATTCCTGTTGAACATAAGTAGGACAAAGACGCGCAGCGGTATTCATGCCACCCATATTATTTTTTGTTCCGGTATTATATTGCGGTAATAATATCGAATTATCTTTCTGCAAACACAACAAAGCATAATTATAAAGTTCGCTTTCAGATGCATATGAGCAACGCCCAGAGGTTTTACCAGGGACAACAGTTGCATCACCACAATAATCAGCCAAACAATTGTAAATCTTTTGACGACAAGCCGTATCAACATCAGGCTGGGTCACCAAGAAATAAGTATTGCGCTGATTTTGCAAATAGGCGTTAACTGCACCCTGCTGACCACGTGTTCCACCAGTAGAATTGCCAGCAGAATTAGTGTAAATCACAGCACGACCATTGGTGTTCGCGGTTGTTCCTGCAGATACTGCGCTTGCCGCATTTCCCAGCAAACACGCACCCATAAAGCCAAATACCATTAAAAATTTATTCATGGAGTCCTCTCTCGTTTACGGTCATTTTATCATATTATAAACCTAAACGCAATAAAACTTTCACTCAAAAAATACAAAAAAGTTGATTTAGACGATAAAAATGTTATATTTCACATTATGACAGTTATTGCTAACGATTTTTTAAGTCAAATCCAGGACGACATTTCTGCCGTCAGGGGGTTCCTTTGACCCAGATAAAATTCAATCCGAGATAAATAAACTGAACGAAATCACTAATGCACCCGATTTATGGGATAATCCTGAACATGCACGCAGTATTTTGCAAAAGAAATCAAGTCTGGAAAAACAGTTGGCTGAATTAAATCGTTTGGAAACAGAATATAAAAATTTGGCTGAATTATACGAATTGTCACCCGATGATTCTGATATCAACACAGCGATTGAAAAACTGGCAGATGAAACGCATCGTGCTAAATTTATCACGCTATTCAGCGACCCTGCTGATAACAATGGTGCGTTCTTATTTATCCAGGCTGGCGCAGGCGGAACAGAGGCACAAGATTGGGCACAAATGCTAATTCGCATGTATTCCAGATGGTGTGAACGTCATAATTTTACATTTGAAACTGTCGAAGAACACCCTGGTGATGTCGCAGGCGTAAAAAGTGCGACTTTTCGTATATCTGGCGAACGTGCTTATGGTTGGCTGAAAAACGAAATCGGGGTTCACAGATTGGTTCGCATATCGCCCTTTAATGCAAACGGTAAACGCCAGACCAGTTTTGCTTCTGTGGATGTGTGGCCTGATATTGATGATTCTATTGAAATAGAAATCAATGAAAAAGATTTACGTATTGACACATATCGTGCATCTGGCGCAGGTGGTCAGCACGTGAATAAAACAGACAGCGCTGTGCGTATAACCCATTTGCCAACAAATACTGTTGTGACATGTCAAAATGAACGCAGTCAAATTCAGAACAAAGAAATGGCTATGAAAATGTTGCGTTCTAAACTGTACGAACTGGAAATGGAAAAACGTGCTGCCGAAGAAGATGCTGCCAAAGCAGCACAAAAGAAAATCGAATGGGGCAGTCAAATTCGCAACTATGTTTTGTACCCGTATCAGTTAGTCAAAGATGTGCGGACAAATGTTGAAAAAACAGATTCTGATGCCGTCCTTGATGGCGACTTGGACGATTTTATGCTGGCAATGTTGGCAAAATAAAAAATAAGTTGTATAATAACATTATACGCACCCATAGCACAACTGGATAATGCGTTGCCCTCCGAAGGCAAAGATTACAGGTTCGACTCCTGTTGGGTGCGCCACAAAACCGCACACCTTGGCGATTCACTACGAATAAACAAAAAAGGCTTTATTGGCAATGAATTTGACAAGTGTGCAAAAGTTAAACTAAATAAAAGGATTAATGTATGGTAAAAGTAAAAGAACATAAAAACGAAGATTTGATGATTGATGAACAAAGTATACCTGCACTGATTGAAGATATGCCAAAACATGAATCTGATAATAACGATGAAAAAATATATTTCATGGCCCTTGGTGGTTTGGAACACGTTGGGCAGAACATGTATGTCTATAAATACAAGGGCAAATATTTAATTGTCGATTGCGGTATGGGTTTCTTGGAAGAAGAAATTGGCGCAGGCGATGTGCAATACTGTGATACAACTTGGTTGGAAAAACATAAAAAAGATGTTGTTGCTTTTGTTATGACACATGGCCACGAAGACCACATTGGTGCATTAAAATATATTTGGCCAAAGTTCAGAAAGCCAATATATTGCACACGTTTTCCCGCTGAAATTTTGCGCAAAACATTTGCTGGTATTGAAATGGATTTTAACCCAGATAAAGATATCATTGAATTTGACTACAATGGTGCAGAATTAGATTTGAAACCGTTTACTGTGGAAACATTTCATGTCACCCACTCGGTCCCAGAAGCACAAATGTTGATTATAAAAACGCCTGCTGGGAAAATATTACATACTGGCGACTGGACATTCAATGACGGAAATCCAATTGAAGCAAATACAAACTATGAAAGACTAACAGAAATCGGTTCTGACCCAAAACTTTTGGCTTGTGTTTGTGATTCTACTTCATCTGAAAGACAAACACCGCAGGTGACCGAACTTCAGGTTCGTGAAACACTGACTGAAATTATGCGTAATGCACCTGGACGCGTGTTTGTGACTGGATATTCCAGAAGTTTGGCACGTATAAAAATGTTTTCAGAAGCAGCGCGTGCCGCGGGTCGTGTTGCCGCAATCAAAGAACGTAGCAATCCAAATCCTGTGCCATATGTTGGTTTGCCAGAGTTTCGTGAAATGGGTATAAAATTTGGCTATTTGGACAAAGACGATGTTTATTTACACGAAGAAATCAAAGATTTACCTGCTGAAAAACAGGCTATATTTTTAACAGGTTCCCAGGGCGAAAAATTTGCTATGTTGACGCGTCTTTGCAATGGGCATGTCAAAGAATTGAAACTGTTGCCAACAGACACTGTGGTTTTCAGCGCAATTATTATACCTGGTCGCGAACAAGATGTTTCATATTTATATAACAAATTGGCGCGTATGGGAATAAAAACATATACTATATTTGATACAGATAATTTGCATGCTTCTGGCCATGCGGGCCGTCCCGAGTTTGAACGTTTTTACGATATGGTTCACCCCCAGGTTTCAATACCAATGCATGGTGAATATATCAGCGAAATGTTAAACGGTAAAATGGCAATGGAACGTGGTGGCGCAAAACATATGATGATTGTACACAATGGCGATATGATTGCTTTGTCTGATGGAAACGAACCGTATGTTTGCGAAACAATCCCAACAGGGTTTGTTGTTATGGAAGGCGAAACGGAACGCAGTGCAGATGACCCTGTGTATAAAACACGCAAGAAAATTGCTGCTAATGGCGCAATATTTGTCACATTACCGATTGATAAACGCGGTTTCTTGAAAGGTGTTCCAGAGGTATCCAGTGTCGGTATTTTTGAAACAGACGAAACTGGTTTTATGAAACGTCAAATTCAGATAGAAATTACAAATGCTATTGATAAACTGACAAAAACAGAACGCAAAAATCACGACAATCTTTACAAAGCAACCCAAGTTGCAGCCAACAAGGTTGTTCGTTCATCTTTGGGCGCTGATAAAAAACCACAATATAGCATTCATTTTGTAATGAAATAATGTATAAAAAATATATTTTGCCCCAGTTTTGTTGACCGGGGCTTTTTTTTACATACAACCACTTGACTTTTTCAATTAAAATATTAAACTTGCCAATCGCGCAATTTAACAAAGGGATACAAAAAATGAGAAATATCTGTTTATCTTTTGATATGCAACCCAAAAAAACAACCAAAGATAAAATTATGAAAGATTATATAAGCACGACAAATGTATGCTGTATCAATAATGTTTATAATCTGTATGATGATACTTGTATTGCAGGAGAATATTTTATTACAAAAAAACCTTCGAACAACGAAAATACAGAAATTATTGCTGGTTTTGCAAAAAATAAAACAATTGATTGTTTGATACGCGTAAATATGAATATAAAAAATGCCAAAGCCTGCATAGACATAGAAAAACCAACAACACAAACAGATATTGCAACTTTGCAACAAGATGGCTTTCTGAACCAAATAAAAACCTCACCTTTGTGTCATTTAGATGTATCTCATAAAATCGCCAGCAGGGTCAAAAAAGATTTAGAAGCTGGTTATAAAGAATACGAAAGCTTATCAGATACGCATAAAGTTAGAGTAGGAAAAATAAAACTTTTGCACAAAGAACACTAATTATTGAAAAACCACCGCAAATGGTGGTTTTTTCTTGCTTTTTCGTAAAAAACATTATAAAATGCTTTCGCTGGATAACCAGAACTGAATAATCTGTGGTGTCTTTTGGTCCCACAAGTGATAAGGATTCTGTGAAATGTTCGGCACAATAAAAACCAAAAACAAAGGATTAATATTATGGCAAGAGCTGGTGCAAAACGTAGCACACGTAAGTTGAAAATCGCTCGTTCTTTGGGCGTCAACTTGTGGGGTCAGGCAAAATCCCCATTTAACAAACGCAAATATAAACCTGGTCAACATGGTCCAACTTCCCGCGGGGCCAGTTCGTCTGATTACGCAAAACAGATGCGCGCAAAACAGACATTAAAGGGCTATTATGGTAATATTGGCGAAAAGAAATTCCATGCATACTATGCGGAAGCAGACAATATGAAAGGTGACACACCTGAAAATTTGATTGGCTTGTTGGAAAGACGTTTGGACGCGGTTGTATATCGTTCTAAATTGGCACCAACAGTATTCTCTGCTCGTCAATTGGTCAGCCATGGTCACATTTATGTAAATGGCAAACGTGTTAAAATTGCTTCTTATCGCGTAAATCCTGGTGATGTTATCACTGTCAGCGAAAAAGCAAAACAAATGCCATTGGTAGTATTGGCTTTGGAATCTGGCGAACGCAATTTCCCAGATTATATCACAGTGGACAGTGCTGCTTTTTCTGCAACATTTACACGTGTTCCTGCATTTTCTGACGTTCCATATCCTGTTGAAATGAAACCTGAATTGGTTGTCGAATTCTATTCCAGATAATGGAACATGGTGCGAAATTGAAATCCCACCATGTGTGGGATTTTTTTATTACCCAATTCACAAACCTAAAAATATTGAATTTCTGATAAAAAAGTGTTATTATGTTTCATTATAAAAGGTAAAAAACATGACAGATGATAAAATTGTTTTAACGGGTATAAAACCAACAGGTATTCCGCATCTTGGCAACTATGTTGGTGCATTAAAACCCTTGATTGAACTGGCAAATAACAATAAAACATACATTTTTATTGCTGATTTGCACGCATTGAATACAATCAAAGACGCAAACTTGATTAAACAGTATTCTTATGAAATCGCCGCGTTAATGGTTGCTTTGGGGTTAAATCTGGACAATGCAGTTTTATTTCGTCAGTCTGATATCGTCGGCGTTTATCAGTTATCTAACCTTTTAATGAATGTGACGCCAAAGGGATTGATGAACCGCGCCCATTCATACAAAGCCATGGTTGAAAAGAATACAGAAGCCGGCATTGATATTGATTCTGGCGTGAATATGGGGTTATACACCTACCCTGTTTTGATGGCTGCTGATATTTTATTATATGGTGCAGATATTGTCCCAGTTGGTGCAGATCAAAAACAGCATGTTGAATTTGCGCGTGACATAGCCGGTTATTTCAATAATACCTATGGCGAAACATTTAAATTACCCGAACCTGTTATCGGCAAGGAAACTGGTCTGGTACCTGGTCTGGACGGTCGAAAGATGAGCAAATCTTATGACAACACAATTCCATTGTTTGCGCCAGAATCTGAATTAAAGAAAAAGATTATGCGTATTATCACAGATTCCAAGACCCCAGAAGAATCTAAAAATCCAGACGAATCTACGATATTCCAGTTATATTCTCACTTTGCAAATGACCAAGAAATTGCTGATTTGCGTAAAATGTTCCTGGACGGTGGCATGGGTTATGGAACTGCAAAAACAATATTGTTTGACAAGATAAATTCTGTATTGTCTGAACCACGCAAAGAATATGAACGTTTAATGGCAAACAAAGATGAATTGGATGCTATTCTGAAAAATGGTGCAGAACGTGCCAAGTTGGTTGCTGAAAAAACTATTGCATGTGTCAAAAAAGCAATGCTCGGTTAAAAATAAATGGAGGGAGATATGAAACGCAGTTTTATTTGGATTGCTAGTGTTATTGGCGCAGGCGCCGTTATGGCATTGGTGTTTGGTGCATTGGAAAAACCAGGTACACCGCGAACAATAAATGTTTCTGGTGATTGTTTAACATCTGCCCCCAAAGACAGAACTGCAATTACATTACGCGTGACAACACTCGATAAAAACGCCGCTAAATCTATGAAGATGGCAACTCAAAAAATGTCTGAAATCACAGATTATCTGAAAACTTTGGACGTGAAAATGCAGACAACTGAATTCAATTCTTATGAAAAAACAGAATGGAACCATGTCGTCCAGAAATCTGAAAACTTAGGCATTGAAACACGTATGGCGGTAGAGGTTTCTTCATCTAACCCAGACATCATTGAAAATGTATTAAATAAATTTGCTGGACAACCAGATGTTTATACTGAAAATCTGCGTATGTTCACCAGTACCGAAACATTAAAACCAATATTGGAAAAATGTTTAAGTGTTGCTGTAGAAAACGCACGTAATCGCGCTGATACTTTGGCACGCGCAGACAATCAGCGTGCAGGTAAATTGTTATCTGTGTCTTATGATAATGTTTCATATAATGAAAGACCTTTGGCCAATTATCGTGTAATGGCCGCTAAATCGGCTGCTATGGACATGGGCGAAGAAGCATATACCGGTGGTGGAATTGTCAGCAAAGATACGGAAATAACTGTCACTGTATCTGCAACATTTGAAATCAGATAAAGATATGAACGAAATAATTGCCGAATTTAGAGATTATTTGTTGAATACTAAAAACTATTCAATGCATACTGTGTCGGCATACGAAAGTGATATATCTAACTTTATCGGTTTTTACAAAAAATTCACAGAAATTGCGCCACAAATACATGATATTGAACAGGTTGATACTTTGGGCTTTCGTTCGTGGCTGGCTGATCGCGCAAGGCGTGAATTATCACATAAATCAACCGCACGTGCTTTGTCTTCATTGCGAACATTTTATAAATACCTGAACAAATATAAAAATATTAAAAATGATGCGATTGGTTTAATATCTTCGCCAAAGGTTCCACGCAAATTATCAAAAGCAATTGAAGCAACCGATATTGCAGATATGCACGAAGCAATCAAAGCGATTGATACTAACGAACCTTGGGTGATGGCGCGTGATTGGGCTTTGGTTGTGTTGATATTCGGTTGCGGTCTGCGTATTTCAGAAGCGTTGTCATTAAAAAATCGCGATATAGCAAACGATCCTGAATCATTAAGAATAATTGGCAAAGGCAACAAAGAACGCATTGTTCCTGTGTTGCCTGCAGTAAATGTTGCATTGGACAAATATATCAAAATACGTCCGTTCGGAAATGCCCCCGAAGATTTAGTATTTCGTAGTGTTCGCGGATTGCCTATGTCGCCACGCATGGCTGAAAAAGTCGTTGAAAAGCTAAGAAATTATTTACAATTACCTGATTATGTGACACCACATGCTCTGCGACATACTTTTGCAACCGCCCTGCTGGCTGGTGGTGCAGATTTAAGAAGCTTACAAGAATTATTGGGACATGCATCATTATCAACAACACAATTATATACCAAAGTCAATATGGCAGAAATAATGGACGCATATAATCATGCACACCCATTGGCAAAATTGGATGAATAGAAAACCGCCCATTACACTTCGTTACAACTTCGTGTAACAGGTATGGGCGGTCGGAAAGTTTCAATAAAAATTATTTTTTCCAGAAAGCAAACCCAGAACGACGCGTTGTTTTTTCTTCGCGTTGCTTCCTTTCTTCGCGTGCACGACGACGTTCTGCACGACGTTCTTGGAATCTTTTTGCAGATTCTTCATCACGTTGAATCAATTTCAAAGTTGTCACAGACAATTTACCGTTGCGGACTTCTTCTTCGAATTCAACAATATCGCCTTCGTTCAAGAAACGCAAATCTGCAGCCTTTAATGAACTGGAATGCACAAATACATCGTCTGTGTTGCCATCTTCGTTTGGAGTGTCTGGACTGATAAACCCAAAACATTTTTTACCATTGTACCATTTTACTTTACCCTGACGCATAATCCTATCCTTTGCTCTGTTGTTATGGTTATTGTAAAACCATCAATAACCTAACCCTATTCTACACAAAAAAGCAAAACCAATGCAAGCGAATAAGCAAGGTATAAAATGATAAATAATTATAAAATCAGATTGATTTAAACATATATTTATGAGATAATACTAACCATGGGAAAGAACGAGAAAAGATTTTTTTCATCGGTTTTAATGTTGTCTTTGATTTCTGGCACATGTTTTGCCCAGCATCCACGTGTTACGCAATTGATTGCTGAAAAGCAAGCCAAGATGAAAAAGCTTGAAGATTGCCAGGGCACGACCAAAAAACTAAAGATAGCGGGTATATCCACATTGGGTATAACAGCCGTTGGTGTTGCAGGTAATATTGCAGAAGCTGTGATATTAAAAGATGCAAAATCTGATTTGGCAGAGTCACAAAAGGCATATAAAGAGCAAGATACAATCAGAAAAGAACGTGAAGCTTGCATTCAAAAAGGCAATTATGAATGGGTCGGTGGTAAATGCGAAAAAGCGCAGAAAGCTCCTGCTGAGGAAACACCTGCTGAGGAAGCTCCTGCTGAAGAAGCTCCTGCTGAAGAAGCTCCTGCTGAGGAAGCTCCTGCTGAGGAAGCACCTGCTGAGGAAGCTCCTGCTGAGGAAGCTCCTGCCGAGGAAGCTGGTGCTATGGTGTCTGATTCTGCAATACCAGATTGGTTTAAAGAGGCTTGTTATGAATTATCTGCTGAAATAAAAGGTACAAAATGTGAAAAAGTGGACGAACCCAAAACGCCACAACAATACATCGATCAAGTTACAGCATTTGCAAGTGAAACTCTCTTTTGGAAAAACCCAAATAAGGGTTATAAATTCGGATTATGCCCCATTAAAGATAATAAGTATACCTGTACATTCAAAGACACATCAATCAACACAACATATATATTATCAAGAGAAGTGTCCGTCAAGAAAGTGAAATGTGAAAATACTGCACAGACATTTGACCCACAAACAAAGCAATGCATCCAAAAAGACTCGACACCACAAAATCAACAACAAGCAAAGTTAAACCTCAACCCGGTTAATATGAGAACAGGCGGTGCAAATAGGCAAACACAAAAGGAATATTGTAAAAAAATCGGAAAACCAAGTGATAACGATTGTATTTATACTGGTGCTACAATAGAAATCGAAAATGATTTTCAAGAATCTGTTACCCAAATATTAAATAATGCAAAATTGAAGTATATAGGTATTACACCATCCACATCTGAATATGTCGTGAAAGCCGTCGCCCCAGATGACAAAACATATTTAAGTATAAGAATAGATAAAAACAAAGTGACATGCAAAGATACAACAAAAACATTGACTCCTAATACGTATCAATGCGTTGGTGCCAACGAAGATACAAATGCTCTGCAACGGGCACAGCCCAAAAATTCCGTATCTAAAGAAGATCTTATTACATTATGTGTTGTTGCTATGAAGGGGATTGCAGGTAACGGTAATGCCGATACAAACACTTGTAGCCTTCTAGCAAAAGATGCTGGTCACATGAAAACACTGAAAAAACACATCGAAGAAAACAGTGATGCACGATGTGACTCATATTCCGATAACGAAGTTGTTATTTGTAATGACAAAAAAAGCAACTCAGTCACTATTACAATTAAGAAACAATCTAAATAAATATTATTTCTTATAATATCTTTGCAGTTCTTTCATTATAAACTTGAAGAACTTGCCGGGCATATTATCAGACGGCACAGACCAATTTGGATATGTATATGGCAACGCAGATACCAATACAAACTTTGCCATCCATCTGAAAATCAAAATCTGTTGTTCTTTGGTCAATTTAGCTGGCGCATTTGGAACAAAGAAGATTTCATTTTCTACTGCACGCGATACCTTTGCAAAAATTGCGTCTGATACTTTCTGGGGGTGATATATTGTGGACATACGCGGAAAACCTTCGAATAACAACGTATCATCACCTTTGCCGTATAAAATATTCCAACCAATTCTGTCGAACAGAGATTCCAAACATTCCAATATCATTTCATTGTATTTTTTGACACCTTCAATATGCATACTTTCGGTTCGTGCGTCTAACATATCAACGGTTTTAGAATTATTGTTGTCATCAATTCTGATGTTTTCGTATGCGATATGTGTGCGATGTTCATATTCGAAAAATGTTCGCACCTGGCAAATAATTTCCAATGGGATAACTTTATCCGCCGTTCCAATATTCAGAATAAATTTAGCATCACGATAACCACGCGGATTTTGTATATCGAAAAAGCTATCATGCTTGGACAATATTTTATCAGGCCACATTTCATAAACGCGTTCCAAAAATGTGCGCGCCTGGGGCACCAAATCAAACAAACATTTTACACGCCAAACATCACGCAATTTTGCATACGGTGGGCAAATCTTATCCAAAGCACGCACAACATCTGCCGCCAACTGATTATTTTTGGCACCAATCACTTTCAATACAGCAGACGCAGCGTCTGTGATGAACTGTTTAGAAAAAACTTCGTGGATTGTATCCATGAGTTTTTGCGCAGCCGGTTCTAACTCTGTCTGAATCAATAATTTATGAACAGTTTCCAGAACTTCGTTTACAAAGTTATTATAATATTTACCTGTGATTTTATCGATAGCACGCGTCACTTTCTTTTGTGCACCAACAATAACAGACACAATTGACGACACAGCCAAATCTATTTTGTGCCCCTGGCTACTTGCAAAAAACTGATTACGCATTGGGTCCATATCAAAACGATGATTCACCAAATACATAGACAACGGGTTTATGTCTGAAATAGTTATTGTTTTATCAATAATTGAATCGGTCAGATAATCATAAGGTTTAACCGCGGCCTTTGGCGCACCAAAACATTGACCAATATGCAAGAATACTTCACGAAACAAATCCATAGAATCTGTGTACAAATTCACCAGATAATCTTTTGTAGGTTTATCTATGCGTTTTGATTTGTAGGCATCTTCGATAATCGCCAGATTGTTTTTATCATTTTGCCGGGTCATCTCAAAAACATCTTGTATGCGCGTTGGGTTTGTCATTGAAAATCCTTTGTATTGCTATATTATTATACTGAATATTTCTCGAACACCTTGTTCAATTGATTGTGTACCTGAATAATAGTGGCACATTTTGATAAATGCTTAACTGATGTAGCGCCAATATAAGTACAACAAGAAGCAATTCCGCCCCTGATGTCTTGCAAAATCTTATCTATCGGACCAGTATATGGTATCAACAATTCGCGTCCCTCAGAAGTTTTATAGTTGTCCATACCGCCTGCAAACTTATTATTAGCATATTCCGAAGACATTCCATAATATATTTTATAATGTTTTGTCTGAATAACGTGTTTGCCGTCCTGTATCTCATTTGTTTTATAATGTTTTTCTATTATATCGCCTTCGGCTTCATCAGTACCAGCAAATATGCCCCCTGCCATAACAAAATCTAAATTCAAGCACAAGGCTTTACATATATCACCAACATCAACAATTCCACCATCTGCACAAATATGACCATTAACCGAATGTGCGATATCAGCACACTCTAAAATCAAAGACACCATCGGGACACCGCAACCGGTTTGTTTTCTGGTTAAACAAGCAGAACCACTGCCAATACCACATTTGATAATATCTGCATAATCTAACAATTTCAGACAGATATCACCACTTGCAATATTTCCAACCATAATAACAGAATCTGGAAATTCTTGGCGAACACGCGCCAATGCATCTAAAGCCTTTTGTATATAGAAATTAGGTGCGTCTATACAGATATTACGTGGTGCAACCCATTGATATTTAGATTCCAAATCTTTCAATTTTTGGATTTCATTATCTATGTTTTTCAAGCCTATGGTTATAAATAAATTATCCAGTTGTACATTTTCTTGGCGACAAGAATTTATAAATAGCCCCATGTCATCAACAGTATAGTGTTTGTGTAATGTTGCGAACATACCTTTGGATAATAATTGCTTTGCAATCTTAAAATTACCAACAGTCGCCATATTTGCATTGAATATACCAAGACCTGTTCTGGTTTGACCATGCTTGAACTTGAAAACACGTTGTAAATCTACATCTTTGCGGGAATTTAGATTTATGCCCATTTTTGGTCGTATTAAAATGTCAGAATAATCAAGATATGTTTCATGTAATACCTGTGTCATTATAAATATCCTTTACCTTGGTTCAATCGTACACTCACAAGTGCGATTATAACCAAAACATTCGCCGTTTTTCAACAAGATTATAAATCAAATTTTGGACTTTACTGCCTCGCCTCGCAACTCGCCCCTTTGCCGACAAAATTAAAAACCGCCCTTTCGGACGGTTTTAAAATTTTGGTGCGAGCAATGGGGAACGCATTTGACATTTTTTAATCGTTTTTTTAACCCTTTTGACCGCTTTTACCTGCTTTTTTATCAGTTTGCCTGACAATTTGCTTAGCACTTTTATAAAATAACGCGATTTTAGACAAATGTACAATATTTTTTTACCACCCCATACGATTTATGAATCTAGATACTGTTGTTTGTTTTACCTGCATGATTTTAGCAATTCTGTATCTGGTTAAACCCATATCTAATAATTCTTTAACTTTTTTCGTGTTTCTGGATAATTTCAACTTTTTTGATTGGGCTGAAAAGGGTCTGCCTAATCTTTTCCCTTTGGATTTTACATTTTCTAATGAAGCCTTGGTGCGTTGTGATATTAAATTGCGTTCGATTTCAGCAGATAATCCAAATGCGAAAGCCATAACCTTGCTTTGAATATCGTTACCCAATCTATAATTTTCTTTTATAGTCCAAACCTGACAATTCTTATTTAAACAATTTTCCAAAATCCGCATAACTTCTAATAACGAACGTCCCAATCTTGATATTTCAGCAGCAATTAAAGTATCACCGTCTTGCAATTCATCTAATAATTGCCCCAACTGTCGTTTATTTAACGCTTTACGTGAAGATATTGTTTCTTCAACCCATCTATCTACTACGATATTATTCAGATGTGCAAATTGTTCAATTTCATAATGTTGATGTTCACAAGTTTGCTTATTTGAAGACACACGAATATATCCAATAACTGACATTTTTAAATCCTTTGGTTAATAAAATTAGTCCCTTTTAATAGAACGATAAAAGCAAACTATTTTTTCCTATTTTGAGTTTTTTATTTTTTAAACATCAAAGCGATAAAAAGCAGAGAAAATCAGTATGTACAAGATATTGTCATCGTTTTCAAATTTGCATTTCGACACTTAATCCACAATCGTTGGTTTGTGTATTATTACAGATGTAGTTACAAACAAAAGGATATCATTATGAAAAAACTTACAATATTAACATCTGTCTTAGCCTTAGCGGCATGTGGTGGTGGTTCTGGTGGTGGCGGTGATTATGGTGAAATAATTCAACCCATAAGGACAAACGCTGAGACTTTCTATGTCAGCAGTGATGCCGCAGATGATGCAAAAATCAATTATGTTGCAAGTAAGATTCCCAACGTATACGGAACTGAAACAGATCGTACAGCAAAATTGAACATAGCCAACACATATTTAGCTAAAATGCATAATATTGTTCAACAATATATTAATTTGTATGGTTCTTCAGATTTATCAACATTTATTGAAAACAATCGAGATGATGTGGGTGAGGCATTAAAATTATTCTGGTCAGATTGTTCAGGGGATTGTACTGATATAATTACCTATATCAGTCAATCATCCCTAGATAATTTTGAAAAAACACACGGCATGATTCCTGGTGAAATGACGCCAAGTGATATGTTATTTAACTCAGGTGATGTCACGTTGTCTTTTGAAGATGGAAAATTGGTTTCTATCGGGTTTTTCGACGGAAATGTAATTGCGTCAAATAATTTTTCGGAAACGATTGATTACACACAACACCCTTATTATGACCCTGATGTATGGCCGAATACGGGAATTATATCACACAAGGTTGTATTGTATGGCAGTCGGATTGGATTGAAATATTCAGATTTTGGCCATATAATGCATGAAGAAACAGACAGATTTGCAGATGGTTCTGTTGAAAAATATACTGATGTCGATAGTTTATATGGTGGTTATATCACAAAAGAGCAGCCGAAACCGACAGAAAGTACTGTGTTTACAGGAACAGCGGTTGCCCCTGTATATGTGCACACTTTTGATTCTGACACAGGTATTGATGATTTTTATACTCGTGTTTCTGTTATTGACGGTGCAACATTGACATTAGATAATGAAGGCAAGGAAATATTGACTGCCAATTTTAATGGTGCTGAAAATCCATGGTATAATCTAATAATAACAAAGACATCGCCTGCTTATAATGGCACAAGCGTTGAAGTGTCTGGTGATGAAAATATTATCCCGGAATTGTACAGAATTAAAAATGGTTCAATGCAAAGCAACACAATGAATACAATTTATTACGGTGATAACAATATTGTATCTGAGGCTGTTGTGAATGCAGACATCTATGGCGAAGGCGTTTTATCTAATTCTAGTTCGTATACACACGAAGTTGATGCGGATATTGTATTTGGTGGAATCAAATAACAACTTAAACAAAAGGATAAAAAATGAAAAAACTTACGATTTTAACATCTGTCTTAGCGTTAGCAGCATGTGGTGGTGGTTCTGGTGGAAGTGGTTCTGCAGGGATAACTAATAATCCAAGTAATCCAAATACACCAAATGCTCCTGTGACATTTGGGAACACGGAAATACCAAATTCTCGTGTTTCAAGTGCAGCAACAACTTCTAACAGTGCGGTAACAGGTATGGACAGTAGCGTCACAAACATAGCAGAAATGACGGCAGTGGTTGAATCTATTATTGGAACGGATAATTTAAATGAACTTGCAAATAATTTAACCAGCATAGCTTCGTCTGGTTCAATAAATCGTAGTGCTTCTGCGAGACGTTCTGTGTTAAGAACATTACCTGGATTTAGTAACAAAGAGAAAGCTGCTAATTATGCAATGACATTTACAGACGACATTATGAATGAACTAGTACTTTTGCAAAATGACGAAATACTCCAAACTTTAAGCAAAGTATCCTCGTTTATGAGAGATATTTTGTTTAAGATGTTGTGTCGTTTTGGCGGGCATTGCGGAACGAATTATTCTTTGGAAGACTTGGCAGATATGATTAAAGAACAGGCAACTCAAAATGATTGGCACGATTTCAATGAACAAAATCAGTATCGTGAATTTACATTGAAAGATGCAGATTTTACTATGTCCAGTGCTTCAAATGGTGACGAAAATGGTGCGTTGGATATTGTAAGGTTTGATGTAGATGAAAACGCAAAAATTACAGGCGTAAAATTTATAACTCTTGATTCTGATGAAATTGGACATGAAGATACTCAAAACATAGAAGACGATGCCTATTTTACACGAAGCAATGATAATAGTAATGTATTTAATTTTGTTCAATACAATGAAGAAGGTGGTAAGCCCACAAGACTTGAAGGTAGCACAACCATAGAAACATACGGTGAAGAAACGGGCAACAGATATTCTGATTTTGGGCGGTTTATTGTTAGTGCAGACAAATATGTAAATGACGTATTGACAGAACAACAAGAAAATCGAGAACCTTTTGCAGGTGGATATAACGACAAAAAAATTGTAGATTTACCGTCTGAAACAATGAGTTTTACGGGCAAAGCTATAGGTGGTATTCAGGGTAAAGACGATGATGTTGATTTGCAGGTAGAAACAGTGGCTACACTCGCATTCAATGGGTCAACACAAAACCAAACATTATCAATGAATTTTGATAATTGGTACAATGTCACAATTGATAAAAACTTGAACAGTGACCAACTTAAATTTACGTTTGATGGAACTGTAGCGAACGATAATTATGCTTTGAATGGTATGGGAACAGGTCATAAAGAAGTAGTAATTGAGAATCCAGGTAATTATAACGGAACAGGTTATGATAATAGTTCTTTAACAAATGGTAAATTACAGATAAATTATTATGGGGACAAAGGTAATCCAGAAGAATTTGTCGGTGTCACTCAATATGTTGAAACAATTCAACCAGCAAATGAACTGTCAAATGGTTCTGATGTTCGCATGAATATAAGTTTTGGTGGTGTCCGAAATAATCAATAATCTATGAAACGATTGTTGTTTATTTTATTGTTAATGATTCAGCCTGTGTTTATTGCACGGGCTGAATCTGCAACAAAAAAACAAGGTGATACCAAAGAAATCACCATGACTACACAGCAGGCTATTAAGCTGGCTGGTGATTTAGTTGAACGTGGTGATTTAGAACACGCAAATCAGATTTTAACCAAAATGCCAAAAATGAATAACTTGGCTTTGGAAATAGAGCGTTGGTTTTTGCTTGCCCAAATTGCACAAAAGCAAGGTGATTATGAAACCGCAATAAAAATATATAAAAAGATTCTTGATGACCAACCTGATTTAGCCAGAATTCGTTTTGAACTGGCGTTATGTTATATGAAAACAGGACGTTGGTATCGTGCTGATTATCATTTAAGATTGGCTATGGCAGGTCAAGATTTACCTGAAAAAGTTAAACAATTAATGGCTTATTATCGTTATATAATCAGACAGAACAAGCGTTGGAATATCTGGTTTAATATTGGTGCAGCACCTGATTCTAATATCAATAATGGAAATGGAGGTCAAGAATGTATTGTAAATGGTTTTGGTCGTTTTTGTAGAGACCTGAAAGAACCAGAATCTGTCGTAGGTGCCAATTTAACACTTGGTGGAAATTATGAATTTGTGTTGTCAGATAATTGGCGATGGAAATCTGATGCAAATATATATTCTAATACTTATAACAATCATGATTATGATGATTTGTATTTATCTGCTTCAACTGGTCCACGATATATATGGTCCAAGGGTGATATGTGGCTGGCAACTATAGGTGCACGAAGATGGTATGGTGAAAAGAAGTATAATTATTCATATGGATTGAAATTAGATACAAATTATGACTTTACACGAAAATTATCTGGTGGATTAGGTTTGAGATATACGGAAAACAAGTATGATGAATATGGGACTTTTTTGAATGGTCAAACATATGGCTTAAATACCAGATTGGTATATTCGTTTAACGCAAGGTTATATACAGTATTTAGAGCAGGTATAACACGTGAAGACACCGTAAATTCAACATATTCATATTGGCAACCGAATATAGCGATTGGATTAGGGGTGGAAGTTCCATACGGATTTCATATATACGCAGAACCATCATTTTATATGTCTAAATATGATGACCCACAATGGGTAGTCAAAGATAATGATTTTGCACAAATAACAGAAAGGGATTTTGTTCAAAGATATGCTTTGTCTATATCTAATAACAAATTTGATATATGGGGTTTTGTTCCAACATTGACGGTGGCTTATACTAAACGAGATTCTAATATCTGGCAAAAAGAATTTCATAAAACAACATTGGAATTCACTATGCAACAAAGGTTTTAACCCGTATTAGAAGCGTATTTTCGTTGTTCTGTGGTCGTTTTATGTGTGTTTATGTGCGTTTTAAACAATAATTTCACCCATAGGTGTATTTTGATAACCATGTGTGGATAAAATACTATAAACTATACGGTTTAAACTGTTTATTTTTTACTATATTAAATCAACCGTAAATACGACTCTGTTTTGCTCTGAAAGGCTAAAAACCGGGCTTTTTTTGCTGTTTTTTTGAAAAAATCGCGTACATTTGCTTTCCCACAGTTTATAATTATATCAGATTTAATAAAAGTATTAAATCATAACTAAAAACAAAAGGATATATAATGTCAAAATATACAAATTTAGTAAAACAATTTCAAACTTGGATGGAATCGAAGGGGTATTCCAAAACCACTCAATCAAATTACCCAAGCACTATTGCAACATATACAGCGTCTTTTTTGAAAATATGTGATTGGGAATCTAAAACACCAGAACAAGTTGCGGAATCTATTTCTGACATAGTACTTGATTACACCCTTAAAAATCATTCTGCACGCGGAAAAATGCGCAGTAGGTCCATTAGAGCAAGTATTTGTGCCTTCCATAAATTCTTGATTGAAACACAGGTGGCATAATGAACACGAATAAGATTGCTGAATTGAACGATAAACTGCGACAGAACATCTTTAATTCTGGTAAAGATAAAGTTGTTCTGGCGCGTGGGTTTTCTTTATTACCTTTTGATGAACAATTACGAATTTTAATCAAAGTAAAAGAATTCAAAGATTTTAATGAAGGTAATAATCCTTACGGTGAAAGAGATTTTGCACGCATAGAACACCGGGGAATAAACTATTTTTTTAAGATAGATTATTACGATACATCAATGGAATATGCGTCAGAAAATCCCGCAGACGAAACGATAACTACAAGGGTTTTAACGATTATGCGTGCAGACGAATATTAAACAAAGGATAAAGATATGATTGCAGCAGTTAGACAAGTTGGAAATCAAGTCAGAGTGTATAATGAAAAAGGGTTAACTTTATTCATGAAATGTGGTGAATTAGTTGGCTATACCAGTGATACGGTTAGCATAAAATTAAATTCAACTGTATGGACTTATTCAGCAACTGGACGCGTATTGTTTGGGAAATAAATCCTGATATGATGGCGACGATAACCCACTGATTTTGTATCGGTGGGTTGTTTTTTGTAAAAATCAAAATTTTGACGCGTGGTTGCCCCTTTTGTAGTTGGCTTATAACTTATAACCCTTTGTGGTCCAACGCCAACCACGCATGGTTTTTGTGATAATTTGGAATGTTTTTTATTTCTGGTAAACATTTCCGTTGATAAAAATACCCGATTATCGTCAAAATGTGCGTTTTTATTGGCTTTAATGTCCTTGGTTGCATAAAAATACGCTTTGCATTGTGTCCGGTCTAGTGTTTTGATGTTAATTACGCGTTTTGAATAATCAAAATGTTCAAGTGTTTGATTTATTGCCTTGATTATTTTGTCGTTATGATAGCGGTTGTTTTGTAAAAATAGGTGAAAGTGCCATTTGTCAGCGGTATTCTGTTCTGCAAATCCAATAAAGTGTAATATGTGTTTAAACCAATGACGCAGATTTAATTGTTTTTGGAAATATTTCATAACTTTACGCAAATGATTACGCGATATTTCCATGTTTTTACTGCGTTGATTTGTTGGAAATTGGATTGAAATAAAGTGTGTCGGTGCAAAGTCGCATAACCAGTCGCAAATTTCCCGTCTTAAAATTAATGTTTGTTTGGCATTTTTGCGGATTATACAATCAATTTTGTATACATCCACCGTATCTGTATTTATCATTGTTACCACCATTGTTGCAACCACAAGCACAGATTAAATCAAATTGGGGTATGGTGGATTTTATGATTCTTTCTGTGCTGTGGTTATTAACATAAATTAGAACCTGAAATATCATTATCTTTGTGTTGTGATTGAATTGTTTTTTTAAAGATAAAAAAAATTAACGACGCGGTTTGTTTTTGCGCATGTTAATTTTTCCATACAACCAACAGACGGGGACGGAATGTGTCTATGTTTATCGTTAAATTTAATTACCGAAAGTCCACACCCCAATTCCGCGTCAAAGATATTTTATAGAACGCGATTTTCCGGGTTGATGTGTTATCGGAATTATTTTTGTGAAATAAAAAAACTGGGATGTTTGGTCCCAGTTTTGAAAGCATGACTGCCCCGATATTAATCTGTTGGTCTGTTTTCAATAAACATTTTTAACATCAACGGTAGTGCGATTTCACCAAGTGCGATACGCATTTGTGTTTCAGACATATCATCTGGAAAACGGAATGTTTCAGGTAATCCTGATAATAATATCTGTTCCAAAACAGTCCTTGGTCGCGCATTATCATATAACGGCAAACCTTTTTCATCATATCCAACCAAATTACCTGGATGGATTCCAAATGTCGCCATGATACTAGCAGAACCTGTTGTGATGGTATGTGCTGGCTCATCCCACACACCGCGTTCAAATACACCAGCAAATTTATATTTCAATGGTGTTTTGCCGTCCTTTTTATACGCAATATTAAACGGGGCAGGATTACTTTTAATATTGCAACCTGTCGGTGTGTGTCTTACCAATTCAACCAAATCAGCACGAACATTTGGGGCCTTGTGATATAAAATACCACTATCTTGTCCCGCTTCCAACGATGGCAAATGTCCAATCGCGTCGCGAATTGTTACAGGATTCGGCGTTGTTGGTGCAGGAACATTCCATTCTTTATCACCAAGATATGCCAGCATATAACGGCGTTTGCGTTTTTGTGCTGTGCCATAATCAGCCGCATCCAATGTTACAAATTTTACTTTATAACCTATGCGTTTTGCACGCTTTCGCATGATTTGTTCACTGGTTTTACCGCGTTTTTTGTTGTTGTAATATCCAACAACATTTTCACCAATAAAATATGGTGGTCGCGCTTCATCAGCGATATCAAACACATCTTCAAACAACCAATTTCTTGGGTCTTTATTCTTTTTTCTTGCACTTTTTCCTGACAGAGTTGTGCTGCCTTGACAAGGTAATGTATAAATTAACAACTGGACATTTGTTTTTTTACACCAGTCGATAATTTCTGCCTTTGCGTCTGGGTCTGCAACACTTTTGCATACCATATGCGTTCCAGGATGCATCTCTTCATAGAAATGTGCACGAATTGGGTTGATTTCACAACTTACCGCTGATTGAAACCCCAATTCAGGCAAGTAATATTCAAATAACCCGCTGCAGCATCCTATTGTGCAATAATTAATTTTATCGTTTGTATTATTCCCAACAACCGCAGGAACAATATTTTCGTTTGAAAATAATTCAAACAATAATTGATTTGCCATAATATTTACTCCTTATTTAATGGACAAATTACTTTTTTGTGTTGAATTTTTTTCAGGACGCAAAAAATCCCAAAAAATTCAAAATTTAGAATTTGTTGGGAGATGGATGTTTTGATGTTTTGTGAAAAATTTTTTGAATCCCTTGATTTTAGGGGGACACAGCCACACAAATAAAAAATTGCAAAGTCCATTATTGGACTTTATAATTGGGTTAAATAAAAAATGGGGTGAAAATGACACAGAATCCGCAATATGCGACATTGATTAAATTACATAAAATCATAAATTTGATATCTGCTAAATTTGCAGAAAATATAACTGTTGCGAAAAAAGGTGATAAAAAATCATACACCAAAAGTATGATTTTGTTTTTTCTGTTATTAGATGAGGATGGGAATTATACACAAACAAAATTGGTTAAATATTGTAATGCGTCAAAACAATTCGTCAGCGTGGTAATTAATCAATTAGAAAAGGACGGATACATAACAATAACAAAACATATAATAAAATTAACTCAGCGGGGTATTGGGTATGCAAATAAAACATTAGGACGGGTAATAAGTTGTGAAATTGGAGCATTGCCAACAAATAGCACAAATACGATGTTCAATCAAAATTATACAGAATTGTTGGATTTGAAGGATTTGGAAAAATTTTGTAAAAAATGCACTGGATTGGACATCAAATAAAAAAAGCCCCACGCGTAAAGGGGCTTTGTGTCTTATTTTGTTTTTTATGTTGGGTTGATTGGTTATGGTAGCGGAGTGGATACGGCTGCTGTGGTATGGCGGATGGATGCCCTGGTATACTAGATGGGATACGGCAATACCCGCGCGGATATACCCAGCGCAACACTATTTTTTAGACATCACATCTTTCCAATAATCAAATTCCGGTTGTAAAAAGTCATACCGCAATTTATCAACTTCGGTTTTTATATCAGCCAATACACGCTTAGAATAATGTGCCAACATAGTATTTTGGCCCTTCCAACCAATTATCTTATTTATAAATATTATATCAACCCCCGCTTTTTGTAAAATTTCTGCAGCATTATTTCTTAGTGAATGAAAATCATATTGTTCACCACCTGATTGTTTAATACCCAAATCTTTTACATATTGCAAAAATCCTTTTTGAACAATATTTGTATTAAATTTACCATCCTTTGGACGCTGACAATTCGGAAATATAAAATCAGTATCTTTGGCTTTAAATTTGATTTTACGACGGTTTATATAGTCCAAAAATCCTAAATCTAATAATTGTTGTGCGATTGGAACCAAGCGTTCGGATTCATCATTCTTTAATTGTTTAATAGGATGATTCCGTTTAAACTGGATACAATCAATACCATCTTTATTTATAATATCACCATATTGTAATGTTGTTGCTGCATTACGGCGTGCACCAGTGAATAAAGAAATAACCACAAACCAAAATTGGTCTTCGTTATCTTTGAAAAATGTTTGTTTGGAATCAAATATTCGAATCAAGTGTTCGCTGCTATATTGCATGTGCCCTTTAACATCGATGGATGCTGTTTTTTCCAAACCTTTTATAAATTGGTTAATTGTTGGGCTTAAATTTGTTTTAAAAACAGAATTAACACTTGGTGCATATTCAGTAAAATCGCGCAAATACCTAGCGTATTTACATCTGGTATTGCCTTTTACATCTTTCATGTTTTTGATGGCTGTGCATAATTTTTGAATCACATCAATATTGTAAAAATCAACATATTTCACAGATTCTGGTTTTATACCAACCCATCTAACCATTTTATCAACGATATTATGTTTGCGCTTTGCTTCTGTTTCACAATTAATTGTAAGTAAACTGTTTTCCCATTTTATCAAAATATCATTGACTGTTTCGTCAGCAGCCGGTGGGTTTATACTTGTTATGTCGGATAATTTTGACTGCAACATCGTCATTATTTTTTCATTTTCTGCACCAACACGCATATTTACGATGTCAGCAATCAATTTTAAATCGTCATCATCAAGTGTTCTGTCGGTAATAGTGTATATTTTTACCACAATATCATATAATTCGTCGATAACCCTAATATCCGTCTTGGCAGATATTCTTTTCTGTTGAACCGTAATATTCCGTCCATCACCATTATCAACATTTACATCAACAGTATCAAACACAACCCTGTTCATTAATTCTTTGGCGCGTTTTAATAATTTTCTAGTATCATTTGTATGCAATTCAACCGCTTTTTTCATGTTTTTTGACCTTTCCAATGCTTCGTAATAATCTTTTGTATGTAATGATTTTATAAAATATCGGCGTTTACCATCTTGACGCGGTAATTCAACCATGTAATAAAACACATTACCCCGTAAATAAAGGTTGTCATTTGCTTGACAGTTTGCTTTACACTTCTTGAACATAGTGATTCACCTCTTGTTTTTCAAGTGTGCCAAAGCAAAAAACGTTGATTTTTCAATATGTTTTGCGCATTGATGTTTTGTTTAACGCAAAATAAAAATCCGGTGCAAACGCCCGGATTACTAATAAAAAAACTTTGGTGCGAGCAAAGGGGCTCGAACCCTCGACCTCAACCTTGGCAAGGTTGCGCTCTAGCCAACTGAGCTACGCTCGCATTGCGTGGTCTATTCTGTCATACTTTTTAGAATAATGCAAGTATTTTTTTATTTTGCGAATATTGCCACCATATAAAACCCATTATTTCAATTTCTTGGTCCATTCGTTATCTGGAAAGTTTTTACGCAACATGTCTGCATAACCTGTAGCTTGCTCTGGCAAACCAATTGCGTTATAGCATTCTGTCAATCTGAACATAGCCTCTGGCGTCATGACTGTTTCTTGGGCAGTTGAAACAACAGATTGCAGTCTGCTGATTGCAGAAGTCCAATTTTGTTTTTGCATATCATCGCGCGCAGAATACATTACTTTGCCTGCAATATAATTTTTCAATATCAAGATTTTATTTTCAGCGTTTTTCGCATATTCTGAATTTGGAAAACGTTCAACCAACTGTTGAAACTGCTGTAAAGCATAGGCAGACATTCCGGGGTCACGACGAACATCACTGACCTGACGATAATAATTCATACCACGCAGATACATCATATATGGGACATCTTTGTGTCCAGGGTGGAAACGCATATATCTGTCGATTGCCAATATAGAACCTGCAAAATCGTTATCCATATATCTTGAATATGCCATCATAACCAGCGCATCGGCAGCCCATGGATTTGATGGATACTGGGCTTCTGCGGTCTGGAATAATTCAGCCGCTTCTTCGTAATTCTTTTTGTTAAATTCTTGGTATGCTTCCTGATAAATATCTTCCAATGGACGCTCTGACACAACCTCTTCCCCGCCACCACAAGCGGTTAGAATACCACAAACACACAATAACAAAATGATTTTTTTCATACTTGAATTTCCTTGTCTTTACGCAGTATAATGAAACCCATATAAAAATAAAAGTAAAAAATAGGCATAGTTATGAAATTGGGAAAAAATATCTTTGGCGTAGGAGTTATGACAGGCATCAGTCGTATATTCGGCTTTGTCCGCGATATGTTGATTGCACGATTCTTGGGCGCGGGTCGTTTATCTGATATATTCTTGGCTGCATTCAAATTGCCCAATCTATTTCGTGATTTATTGGGCGAAGGCGCTTTGTCAGCAATATTTATCCCTATGTACACCGATATGAAAAAGGAAGAAGGCTTTGCCAAAAATGTATTTTCGTGGCTGATGGCTATATTATTGGTTTTAACCATAGTATTCGAAATATTCATGCCTTTGGTAATTTGGGGGCTGGCGCCTGGATTTGCAGAAGATCCTGGTAAAATGCAGATGACTGTAATTATTGCCCGCATTATGTTCTTTTATGTTATATTTATATGTGGTGCAGCGTTTTTGGCTGCTGTGTTAAACGCGCATTCTCGTTTTTTATTGGCTGCTTTTATGCCTGTGATGTTAAACATAATGTTGATTGGTGCTTTGTTGGCGTCAGTATGGTACGGTAATCAATATATATTGTATGTAATGGCAGGTACGGTGGTTTTGTCTGGTATCATTCAGTTCTGGACTCTGTTATCGCGTATCAGACATAAACATTTCGGCCTGCGTTTAGTAATTCCACATTGGAACAGTCAGATAAAAAGTATGTTCAAAAGATTTTGTGTCAGTTTGGTTGGCTCTGGCTTTTATCAAATAACCATTATTGTTGGAACATTGGTTGCCAGTTTTGAGTCTGGGGCTGTGTCATGGCTGTATTATTCAGACAGAATTGTTCAATTACCATTTGCGATGATTGGATTGGCTGTGGGAACTGTTCTAATGTCTTCTATATCAAATGCGCTGGCGGACAAGAATATGCGCAGCGTTTATATTCAACAAAACTCTTCTATGCGTCGGTCTATGATGTTGATTGTGCCTTGTATGGTTGGACTGTTCGTGTTGGCGGAACCAATTATCAGATTTTTATTTCAATATGGTGCTTGGACACCTGAATCTACACACGCAGTTGCGCTGGCAATCAAAATCCAATGCTTGGTGTTGCCCGCAATGCTTATCAGCCAGATTTACAGCAAAACACTATATGCATCACAAGATGTTAAGACACCTGTCACGACCAGTATGATATCGCTGGGTATTGCCAGTGCTATTTATTTAATATTATTCCCATTTGTCGGATATCTATCTATTCCAATTGGCGTAGTAATTAGTGGTTATGTCAAAAACTATCTGTTGGGACGCGTATGTCGCAAACGTGGTCTGGTCAAGACTGATAAAAAAACATTATGGTCTATGATGTCATTTGTTATATTGGCTGGATTATTGGGCGCGATTTTATACGCAATACCTGTGCATAGCATTTGGACAATGGGCATATTGATTTGCGGATTTGCAATTATGTATTTGCCTGTTGCCTATGTTATCGACAGAAAGTTGATAAAATAAAATTTGCAACCACCCTTAATTTATGATAATATGTATATCAAGAGAGTAAACATGGGTTTCCCATTAAAGGAGTGAGCATATGAAAAAAATAATCTCTTTGGCAGTATTGTCTGCATTGGTCGCGGGCTGTATGGACGGCACAACTTCTGACTATGCTGGTTATGGCTATGACGGCATGGAAGAAGAACAATTAAACGTTGGCGAAGGCTTGAATGCTAACGCATACTTGATGGCTGCTGCACCAAAATATTATGTTGGCAGCGCATATAAAATCGAAGATGTTCAATATATTCCAACCGAAGATTTAACATACAATCAAACTGGTATTGCTGGTATTATTCCGACTGAATTAAACGGTTCCAAAACCAGTGACGGCGAAGTATTCGATTCAAATCAACTGGTCGCGACCAGCAAAACTTTGCCATTACCATCTATTGTTCGCGTGACGAATTTGGACAACGGTAATGCGGTTGTCGTTCGTGTAAATAATCGTGGCCCATTTGTAAACACTCGTATTATGGATTTGTCCAAAGCTGCAGCCCAAGAAATCGGCTTGGTAAACCAGGCACGTGTCCAGGTTCAAGTTTTGGGTCCTGAATCGTTGGCTGTAAAAAAGGCGACATTGGGCGAAACAGCTGAAAAACCTGCGGAAGCTGAACCAGAAAAAGTTTGCACAGATTCTGCAAATGCACAACCTGCAACAGGCACAGGTGATTACACTGTCCAGATTGCCGCTGTATATTCCGAAGATAATGCAAACGCATTGGCCAAGGAAATGGCACAATATGGCGATGCAGTCGTTGTACGTGAAGCAGATATGTACAAAGTTCGCTTTAACAACCTTGATGCCCAGGGTGCACGTCGTATAATTGACGCTTTGCGTTCTGATAAAGGTATGGCGCCAGGTTTATTGAAATCTGGTCGTTGGGTTAATGCAGACAGTATTTAATCTGCAAAAAACAACACATTTATAAAAACCGCCATTTTGGCGGTTTTTTGCTTGATTTATTGCCATTTATTTGCTTAAAATCACAACAAAAGGAAAAGGTTTATGCGTATTTGGTGGATTGGATTTTTATGTTTGGGTCTTGCGTCTTGCAACAGCGTTTACTTGAAACCTGGTTCATTGGATACAAATGCACCTATTTATACACCGCGCGGTGGATATACAATAAAACGTTCTATTAAACAGGTTATGGACGAACGCGGGTATAAAATACACAACGGAATATTAAGAAAAGTCCATGAAAGTAATGAATCTGATCGTGAGACATACGAAATATCAAAAGGTGTCAGATATTCTGTTCGAATAAATGAACGAAAAGAAATTTTACGGCCGATTTGGTGTATGTTTAACGGATTCTGGTGGTGGAATTTTGAGGTATCCATATCAGACAGAAAACTTGGTAAAGAAATCATGTCTTGGCGTGGTCGTGGCTGTCAAAACAGTTCGCTTCGCAAATTAAATAATATTTTGGACGAATTGGAAATGAAGCCAGAAGATAAAACAACCCAAAAAAAACGCAAATCAAAACCTCAAATCTGCCAGGTTCCAAAAATATGTGTATCTGAAACACAATAATTAAATCATGTATTGGTTATTTTTCACTTGTATAAAATTCCATAATTTTGCTAAACTGACCTTGTTGATTTCGGGAGATGAAAAGAGTGATGTTACAGCGTTTGATTAAGATTTTATTTGTATTGCCGATTATGGCAATTTCGTCTGGGTACGCTGTCACGTGCCAAAGCAATGAATTTGAATACAATGGCGAATGCATTGAGTCAAAGTTCGAGATAACAACCACAAATGACACAAGCAAATTTGTATTTAATATGACTGCAAAGGGAACATTTTATATTGATTGGGGTGACGGTAATGTGCAAATGATAAACCGCACAAATACAACGATGACCGAATATTCCCACAATTATGCCAGCGCCAACGAATACATAATAAAATTTGGTGGACGCGCAACTGGATATATCAGCGGCGAACCTTCTAATAGTTATTATAATCGTGGTGCATGTATATATTTTGGCGCTGCCGATTCAAGGGATTCTGCACATGTGGGTGCAAATAATACATACGATAAACTGGCGGGTATATCTGGTTCGCTTGGCGCAATATTTCCAACTATCGGTACTGGCGGAACAAACACAAACCAGCCAAGGTTTATGTCCACGTTTCGTGATTGCATTAATTTAACAGGTTCGATACCACCTGATTTATTCCTTGGGATAACAGGTAAAGGTGTCCACAATATGTTTTCAATTACTTTTAGTGGTTGTTCTGCATTAACTGACACAAATATTGACGACCCAAATAACCCAGGTAAAAAATATGCCATTCCCCCCACATTATTTTCTGGATTAACAAATGTATCTGGGGCTGGATTATTTCTATACACTTTTCGCAATTGTTCTGGTTTAACAGGAACCATACCTGGTTCTTTGTTTAATATCCAAAACATTTCAGCAAGCGCGCAATCTATGTTTCATTCTACATTTATTGGATGCAGTGGGCTATCTGGTCCAATACCTGCAAATCTGTTTGCAAATGTGTCTGGCAAAGCAGGTAGTTATTTGTTTTATTATACATTTTCTGGATGTAGTGGTTTATCGGGGACAAATATTGACGACCCAAATAACCCAGGAATGAAGTATGCAATTCCACCAAATTTATTCGCAGGAATCACAGGCGCGGCAGCTTCTACCCGCACAGGTATTTTTCAGGGTACCTTTTCTAACTGTTCTGGTTTAACTGGGACTATACCTAGTTCTTTATTTGCCAATTTTTATAGCGTGCCGACTGATTCTATGTTTACTGGTTTGTTTCAAGGCTGTTCTGGTTTAACCGGAGCAATACCCGCAGATTTGTTCAGTAGTATTTCTGGTGCGCCAATGGGAAGCGTGTTTTCATACACATTTCGTAATTGTTCCAGTTTGTCAAATACCAATATTGATGATCCAAATAATCCAGGTAAAAAATACGCGATACCACCAACATTGTTTTCTGGCATATCTGGTGCACCAGCTGGATATATGTTTAGAAATACGTTCAGTGGGTGTTCCGGCTTAACCGGAACAATACCTGGTTCTTTGTTTTCTGGTATTTCTGGTGCACCAGCAGAAGATATGTTTGATAGCACTTTCTATAATTGTTCTGGCTTAACTGGTTCTATTCCAAGCGGCTTGTTTTCCGGCGTTTCTGGCGCACCAGCAGACTCTATGTTTTATTGTACATTTTATGGTTGCAGCAGCTTAACTGGTTCAATCCCAGGAAATTTATTTTCTGGTATTTCCGGTGTCCCAGCAGTGAGTATGTTTAATAGCACGTTCTATGGATGTTCCGGCTTAAATGGAACAGATATAGATGATCTGAGTCAACCGGGCTATAAATACGCGATACCACCAACATTGTTTTCTGGCATATCTGGTGCGCCAGCAAAGCAGATGTTTCAAAGCACATTTCAATCGTGTCCTGGCTTAACCGGAACAATACCCGAAAATTTATTTGCGGGCGTGTATGGGAAACCTGCACCAGGTATGTTTTTAAACACGTTTTATGGCTGTTCTGGATTGATTGGCTCAATTCCCGGGAATTTGTTTTCTAGTGTTTCTGGCGCACCTGAATCTTCTATGTTTCAGGCAACTTTTCGAGATTGTTCCAGTTTAACAGGCCCGCTTCCTGGTGATTTGTTTGCTGGTATTTACGGCAAAGCTTCAACCCAATCTTTTTATTATACTTTTTATAATTGTACTAATCTTGGCAAAAATGCAATTAGTGGAACAAACACTTATTACATACCCCCAGAATTATTTGCCGGACTTGATACAACAAGCTCTGCAAACTCTTTTATGTCAAACATATTTGCTGGTACCGGTCTGCGGACATCATGTCCAGCAGGAACTTCACAATACATAACAGGATTTGAATCAAAATGGGGAACCAGAAAATCATGCACAGAATGCCCAGTGGTTTACCCAAATTATGATTCTGATACCCAGCAATGCTATGCCCAGGTGGCGTATGTTGACAGCGATAACGGTGATTTATTGAAAACAGAATATGTGTATTATGATGGCAATAATGGGTCTGGGTATACATTACCATCTTACAGCCCGGTTAAACCCGATACGATTTTAGATAATTGGGAAAATGGTTCTGGGACGGTAATTGCCGCAAACGATGTTTTAACTGGTAATCAGGTTGTATATTCTGACTGGGCATTTAATTGCGATTCCGGGAAATATTTTCATTTAGGAAATAATTCGCAAATGTGTGTCGCTGAAACTAAACAAACAGACCATGCTTTGGTTATAAATGTTGATCCTGAACATACTTACTATATACACGCCACACCAAACAGCGAACATGACTATACTATTAACAGCTCATCAGCACATAAATTGAAAGCAAATTATAACGGGACAATATATAATCTGCATGATGCATCCGTATATTTCAGCGATTGACGATTCTCTGTTGATGAGGGGTTCTTTATTATGTCTTGACATTATAAAAACACACCGCAAATGCGGTGCGTTTTTTAACAGATCAAATATTCTTTTTCAATCCTTGATTGAATATTCGCAAAATCCTTCGTTAGTATCACAGCGCGAGATTACACCTTCGCTGATGAAATAACCCTGGGTATGCAAGCATGCTGGGCAGATTTTTGGTGCTTCGGTCCCAATGTGCCAGTTGCCACAGTTTGTGCAACGCCACATTACAATTTTATCAGACTTGAACAATGTGCCGTTTTCAATCGCCTCTATCAAAGCACGATAACGTGATTCATGATAACGTTCTGCATAGCCGATATTTTTCAATACTTCTGCGATTGCTGTGAAACCCTCTTGGGCTGCAATTTGTGCAAACTTTGGATACATATCCGTGTTTTCTTCGTGTTCACCGTATGCGGCAGCTTTCAGATTTTCCAAAGTGTCGCCAATTTTACCAGCTGGAAAGCCAGCAGTGATTTCTACTGTGCCACCTTCCAAATATTTGAACAAACGTTCTGCATGTTCTTTTTCTTGGTCTGCTGTTTCTTGGAATATTTTTCCGATTGCTTCGTATCCGTCTTTTTTTGCCTGAGATGCAAAGAAAGTATAACGGTTGCGAGCCTGAGATTCACCAGCAAATGCAATCAATAAATTTTTTTCTGTTTGAGTTCCTTTTATAGATACCATTTTATTTCTCCTTTTATCATCTAAGAAATTCATAAGTATATTAGCAAAAATACAGCAAAAATCAAACCAAATTATTTTTGAGTCTGCATATTTTTGCGTTCTGTTGCATGAATTAAATCGATGTGTTTATCAAACAAAGCAATACCCAAAAATGCACGTGCCTGTTCCAATGTGGCACCATAAGACCATAATGGCCCATTACCTGTATCATATTTTGCAACAACACAATCTGGTGTTCCAAAAACCCATTTGCCATAGCAATTATTGCCAACAACTTCGGCATTATAATATTCAAACAGGTTCTTTTCTTGTTTGTTTATTTTGTCATACAACACAAATTCTTTACCGCGAACGAATTGTGTTTGTTTATCAAAAATACGCTGAACCCGCCATAATCCACCAATAAAATCAACCTTGTCCAATGGTAGAGACATCAAGGGGTGTTTTACATTTTTTTCATCTATGGCGTATGCATCACCAATCAACGCACATTCATAAAGTTTCTTTTTTTCTTGTTCTGTTTTATATGCAGTAACCAATTCATTAAACATTTTTTGTTTCCTTTATTTTCTTTTCAATAGCATTTATTAATTTGTCAATCCCAATGCGTCCTGCGGCACTTATCATAACAATAGCAGGCTTTTTACGACGACCAAACGATTTTTCAAATGCAGATAAACGTTCATACATTTCTTCTTCATCCAATGTATCAATTTTGTTTACAACAACTATTTCTGGCTTTTTGGTTAAATTGCCACCATACGAATCCATTTCATGACGAATGGCTTTATAACGATTCGCCCAATCTGGTTCAGAACCATCAATCACATGCAAAATTAATCGCGTGCGTTCTGCATGACCTAAAAACCTGTCGCCCAAACCAACACCTGCATGTGCGCCCTCTATCAATCCAGGCAAATCCACCATTACATATTCATGTTCATGTGCATACATAACACCCAACTGCGGGTTTGTTGTTGTAAACGGATAATTTGCAATTTTTGGATGCGCAGATGTCACAACAGATAACAAGGTAGATTTACCAGCATTGGGAAATCCAACCAAACCGATATCTGCAATCAGTTTCAAACGCAATACAACGGTTCTTTCTTCACCCGGCAAACCGTCATTAGCCTGACGTGGTGCACGATTCGTTGGGCTTTTGAAATGCAGATTACCCCAGCCACCATTACCACCACGCACAGCCAAATATTCCATGCCATCGCGATTCATATCTGCGTATTCTATCTCTTCATTTTCAGATAAAATAACTGTTCCAGTTGGCACAGGCAGATATAATGTTTCACCCGAATACCCAGTGCGCATTTTACCCATACCGTTTTGCCCGCGTTGCGCGACATATTTTGTCTTGAATCTGTAATCTATCAAAGTATTAACATTTGGCACCGCAACAAATACGACATCGCCACCACGACCACCATCGCCGCCATTTGGACCACCAAATTCGATATATTTTTCACGTCTGAATGATGCAGCGCCATTGCCACCGTCACCCGCTTTGATATAGATTTTTGCTTTGTCTAAGAATTTCATTTTATTATTCCTGGGCTATATTTATCTTCATTATAACTTAAAAACTTGCAATTTCCAGTATGAATATTATAATAAATAATGCCACGCAAGTGGTGATGATTCTGAATTCATTGCGGAATAATCGTTTTGGACTGGGGGGCGGTACCCCACAGCTCCACCATTTTAATTCTTATGGGGCTGACATAGTTTCGACAGGCGAAGTAAAGGCAAATGATTGAATCCGACATGGTTGTCGTAAAACACTAACTAAAAACTGAATGGCGATAGAATCGCTGCGAACGACAACGTTCGCCTTGCAATGGCTGCCTAAGATGGCTCTGAAATATATTGACAATTGTTGATATATTTCGTTTTAGCTTTTGCGGGGTCTGTCGGGTACCTGGCACCAGAAACCCGACGTAACTTGATTAAATAATATTGAATAAAAGGAAAAAACATGTTCGGAAAAATTAAAAAAGTATTCTTCACAGGCGTATTTGGTGTTTTATACATCTCTTATATCGCACAATTTGTTTATGTTTTAACACAATTACACAATACAGATTATATGGTTTATGGATTGGCATTGTTATCTGTTGAATGGTTGGTTTTGATTGCTGCCAGATATTTATCTAAACGTTCCAGCAGCAACGCTCAACAATATAACAACGGTTTTCGCCGTCACTAAAATTTGTATTAAACACAAATTGAAATCTTCTGGTAAATTATCAGAAGATTTTTTATATCTTGAAAAGCAAATAAAATATTCTATATTTATAAATGCTATGAAAGAATATATTCTACCTGTTCGTGATTTAGTCGTTCATCCGGGCCTGACGGTACCGGTGTATGTCGATAATCCACTGTCTGTTGCCTGTATAGAAGCAGCAACAAAAAACAATCAGAAAGTTGTTTTATGCCCGCAACATGCATGGGCGTATCCTGCAACAGTAAATGATATTTTTACAACTGGAACAATCGGTGATATTGCCCAGGTTTTACACATGCCTGATGGTGCAATACATGCAATTGTTCGCACAACAGATGTTGTGGATTTATCTGATATAACGATTACGAACGGTATATTTACCGGAAATATTACACCAATCGAAACGCTTGACGATTCTGAACTGGAACAAACAATCGCTTTGCGCGATAAACTGGCTGATGCTATGCAGGCACTGTATGCGCATCACAAATTCAAGATGGAAAAATTACGCGCAGTTATTCAGAATTACCCGATGCCCGCGTTCATAGATTCTGTGGTTCAAATGGCGAATATTGATACAGACATCGCTGTAAGCGTGCTGAGAATGAAAACTTGGCGCGAAAAACTGATGGCGCTTTTGGAGCAGATTATTTTGCTGATTGAAACCGAAAAAATCGAAGACAATATCAATCGTCGTGTGCAAAGCCAAATGGAAAACGGTCAGCGCCAGGCTATTTTGCAAGAAAAAATGCGCGCTATACAAAAAGAAATGGGTGATGATGATGATGAAACCAGCGTTATCAGCATGCGCAAAAAAATCGAACAATCTGCTATGCCGGTTGAGGCAAAAGAAAAAGCAATGTCGGAATTAAAGCGTATGCGCGCTATGTCACCAATGTCCCAGGAAGGCGGATTATTGAAAACCTACCTGGATGAATTACTGTCTATGCCGTGGGGCAAATCTGATAACGCACCGATTGATTTAGGCAAATCGCGTGAAATACTGGACAGCGAACATTCTGGAATGATACCCGTCAAAGAAAGAATATTGGAACACATCGCTGTTATGAAGAAAACAGGTAAAAATCGTGGCAGTATTTTGTGTTTTGTAGGGGCGCCCGGTGTTGGTAAAACATCACTTTGCAAATCAATCGCAAATGCCCTGGGGCGCAAATATTGCAGAATATCTTTGGGCGGAATATCCGATGAAGCGCACTTTCGCGGTCACAGAAAAACTTATATCGGCGCGCAATGCGGCCGCATTATGGACGCGTTAAAACGTTGTAAATCAAATAATCCGGTTATCGTCTTGGACGAAATCGATAAAATGGGGCGCGATTGGCGTGGCGATCCAGAATCTGCATTACTGGAAATACTGGACCCAGAGCAGAACAAATCTTTCCGCGACCATTACTTGGAAGTTGACTTTGATTTATCAAATGTTTTGTTTATCGCAACATCTAATTCACTGAATATGTCGTCTGCGTTAAAAGATCGTATGGAAATTATCGAAATACCAGGCTATACAGAACAAGAAAAACTGCAAATTGCGCGTGAGCATTTGTTAAAACGCGCTGCAAATGATACAGGCTGGAATGTGGATAATATTGTTATATCTGATGACGCAATTATGCATATAATTCGCAATTATACTTCTGAACAAGGGGTTCGTGAATTACAACGCGAAATCGCATCCATTTTGCGTCGCAGTTTATTGGAAAACGATGGCGAAGATGTAAAGACAGAATTTACAAAAGAAAAAATTGATGAATTATTGTCTGTTCATCAAAACGCAAATCGCAATACAAAAATCGGTTTCAGCGCACGAATATAAACCAAGGGTTTTATAAAATGATTTTGATTATAAATACATCTGGCAATGGCATAGAATTAGCAATCAATGATAAAATTTTCAAGATTGAAAACGCAAAACAATCGATCGCTTTGCCAAATACAGTAATTGAATTTTTACAGCAAAATCATATAAATATGTCAGATTTGTCAGAAATCGGTGTAATTGTTGGTCCCGGCAGTTTTACTGGTATTCGTATGGGTATCGCCTATGCCAAAGGTTTGGGAATCGGGTTGAAAATTCCAGTTGTCCCAGTAAATATTTTTGAGATATATTTGCACAAAAACCCAGATGCTTTTGTCGCACTGGATTCTGGACGCGGTGATTTTTTTGTTGCAGCACATGACATAGAGCCATGCGTTATGGATATAGATACTGTCGAAACAGAACAAATGAAATACCCACGTACCGTTGGTCATATCCCGTTTGACTTGCGTGATGCGCGTGAAATTATCGAAAACAAAGTTAAATCAGGCGACTTACAACCTGCTATACCAATGTATATTCGCCCAAGTTATGCAGAAAAATAATGTTTGATGAAATTGCAAATCTTCATAAATTATGTTTTCCGAACAAGCCTTGGTCGGCATCTGATTTTGCAGACCTGAAAAAATCAGGATGTGAAATTATCGTATCACAAAATGGTTTTGCAGTATGGCGAAATGTTGCAGATGAATCAGAGATTATAACAATCGGTGTTGCACCCGACGCACGCCGAAATGGCATCGCATCAGCGATGTTAGCAATAATTGAAAAAAATATTAAAAATCAAGGTGTTAAGAAAATATTCTTAGAAGTAGCTTCAACAAATATTGCTGGTCAAAAACTGTATGAAAACAATGGTTATAAAACTGTTGGAATTCGTCCAAAATACTATGATGGCGTGGACGCAATTTTGATGGCCAAAGAATTATAATTTATCACTAACAAAATCTAATATTCTTTTATCAAAAATAATGTCACGCTGTTGCAACGGTTTTACAATATGCATATCTTTTGCATGTCTGGTTCGAGATAATGCTACATAAGTTTGTCCATGCGCAAATGCACCATGTGAAATATCAATAACAACTTTGTTTAATGTCTTGCCCTGGGATTTATGTATCGTCATAGCATATCCCAGTGCAAGCGGGAACTGTTTATAACTGCCAATTTCATTTTCAACTATTCTGTCGTTTTCGTCACGCGAATATTCTATCTTTTCCCATTTTTCAGGTTTAACAACAACGACATCATTTTTATCATCATCTAATAATTGAACAACTATTTCACGTGCGCCCAACTTTTCAACAATTCCCATAGATCCGTTATGCCATTTATCGCCATTTTTAACAAACATAACCAAGGCGCCCTGCTTCAGACATAAATCCATGGGCGCAGGAACATCGTTTGCATTAAAATTGCCAGCCAAGACGCCAGTATATTGAACCAATGGTGCATCTATCTGATTTAACCGTTCAGTATTTATACGTTCAGCCATCGCACGAAAAGGCGTAATAATAACCGCATTTTTGCGACATTCTTCGTCATCTATTTTACAAGCATTAAAGAATCCCAAAGCAGTGGCGTCATTATCACGCAACCGCATCAGATTTTTCAACAAATCATTATCGCTTTGACGATACACAGTATTGAAATCGTATTTTATAAAGTCTGCACGTTTATAAACATTAGCATCAAAGAAATATGCGTTTTTATGTTCATACGCCTGCTGATAATATTCTTCGGCATCACGCGTTATCACAGGCGGTAATTGGAACAAATCACCAATCGCAACAACCTGGATTCCACCAAACGGTTCATTATTATGACGGGCCGAACGCGCCAATATATCAATTGCATCTAATAAATCCGGTGCAACCATAGATATTTCATCAATGACCAAAACATCTGTGGCGTTTAGTATGTTTCGTGGCTTGGCCTTTAACTTTAATAATTCGGGCATAATAAAGTCGCGCGGTTGAATCTGAAACAGCGAATGTATGGTCTGCCCACCAATATTCAGTGCAGAAACTGCCGTCGGACACGCACACACTATACGCTTGCTTGACGCAGATTTAAGATATTGAACGAAAGTTGATTTACCGGTTCCAGCCTGACCCAGGATTAAAATATTAGAGTACGTGCGTTCAATTGTATTAAACGCTTGCATTTGATTTTCATTCAAAATTGGGACCAGTTCTGCCATGTGTGCATAATCGCATAAATTCAGAAAAAAAGCAAGATAAGTTCATTTTTAACTTGCATAGCCCCAGAAAAAATATATAATAAGTTTCGCCGTGGGTTAGTAGCTCAGTTGGTTAGAGCGGAGCGCTCATAACGCTTTGGTCGTGGGTTCAAGTCCTACCTAACCCACCATCCGTCTTTGCCGATGGCAAAGCCGCGATTAGCGGGTTTGACAGAGAAGCAAAACGGAATGTTGCGGTCACGGCTCTGCGAAAGCAGAGACGGAACGGACAGCGAAAACACTTGGTGCAAAAACAATGTTTTATATGTATATTTTACAATCAGTCAATAATTCTGATTCTTTTTATATTGGCTTTACAACAGATTTAAAACAAAGATTAGAAGAACACAATTCTGGAAAATCAATTCATACAAATAAATATAAACCTTGGCGAATAAAGAATTATTTCGCTTTTGATAACGAAAAAAAGCCAAAATTTTTGAGATTTATCTGAAAACACACGTTGGTCGCAAATTCTGCAAAAATCATTTTTAAGATTCGCGTGATTACCTTGGCAGCACAACAATCTTAGGAAAACTATAATAGACCCAAGACGGTCTTTTTTATTTGGACAAGGAACGATAAACCCAAAGGGTTATGTCATTCCAAGCGAACATTGAAATCCAGGCTAATAAAAAGTGGTCTGGCAAAGCTAGCCACATAATTCACCTGGATGCTCACGCTTAGTTCTGCATGACAAAACGCTTTGCGTTTTTATTTCAACCCCCTTCGTCGCTTCGCGACATCCGTCTTCGCTATCGCTACGTCGAGACTTCGCTTCCTCATTGGGGCAGAATTTAATTCTCGGGATAAAATAACAATTCTCCCCCTTGGGGGAGTGCGGCGCAGCCGGAGAGGGAGGATTCTGGCATATTCGTTCAATCGAACGTCTGGCACAGTATTTGATTCCAGATAATACGTAATATATTTTGTGCTTGTGTTTTTATTCCAACCCTCCCCGTCTTGATGTTCGCGATGCTCACATCAATCCACCCCGCCCCAGGTGGGGAACCAGCAATGTCCAAGAAAGACCTAGAATTTGAAGATACCATATTACCCCCTTCGTCGCTTCGCGACACTTCCCCACTGGGGCAGAATTTAATTCTCGGGACAAAACAAAACTCCCCCGCGAAGGAGCTTTTACGGGGGAAGTTTTTTAGTTTTTGGTTAACTGTTCATTAGTTGTTATTGCTTGCTGCGCTAACTTTCCAACCTATGAACTTATAACCTTCTGCAGCTGTTGG
>Ga0265301_10000350_pt1 | contig 69023 bp, 60 predicted proteins | sample AusTroGonzalo_MG_2_FD_193488 | JGI IMG/M metagenome (GOLD analysis project Ga0265301, IMG submission 193488) | Bovine rumen microbial communities from tropical cattle in Woodstock, Queensland, Australia - Gonzalo_04 | ecosystem: Host-associated > Mammals > Digestive system > Stomach > Rumen ... | reverse complement strand
TCAAGAACCAGAAAGCCTACCTGCAAGTGGAGAATGAGCATAAACTGATACAGAACGAAATGCAGATTGCGCGGAATATCCAGACCGGTATTCTGGTGCATGACTTCATCGACGATGACCGGCTCACGCTCCACGCCACGCTCGTACCGATGCAAAGCGTAGGAGGCGATCTGTACGATTTCTACCGCGAGGGCGATTACCTCACCTTCATCATAGGCGATGTCAGCGGCAAAGGCATGCCTGCAGCGATGTTCATGTCCGCTACCGTAACGCTCTTCCGCGCCGCCGTTAAGCATCACTCGGCTACCTCCGCCATCATGCAGGAGATCAACGCAACCCTCTCTACCAATAACAGCTCGATGATGTTCGTCACCGCATTTATCGGTCGTCTCCATCTGTCCACGGGACAACTGACCTACTGCAATGCCGGTCATCTTCAGCCGCTCATCATCAAGGACGGCAAGTGCCGCTGGCTGGACATGAAGACGGTGAATATCATTCTGGGATTGGACGATACATACCGTTTCAGCGAGCAATCCATGACGCTGAATCATGGAGAGCAGATGATCGTCTTCACCGATGGAGTGACCGAGGCAGAGAATGCCCGCCACGAACAACTGGGCTTTGACCGTCTGCTCGAGTACTTGCAAGCCTCCCAAAGCCCCATCGACGACCGCACGGTCTATGATGTCGTCTGCCGCTTCTACGCTGACGCCGAACCCTCCGACGACATCGCCATCCTATCCATCACACGCAAATAACAACAAACAGCAAAAAAACATAAATCATCAACCATAAATCATAAATCATCAATCATAAATGGTCCTCGTGATTCTGTTGTTCGTACTGATGCTGTTCGCGCTGTGGCTGGGCTCACGGCACGGCGGCTTGGCACTCGGTGCCATCTGCGGTTTGGCGCTCGCTCTGATGGTGTTCTGCTTCGGTCTCAAACCCGGCACACCGCCTATTGACGTCATGCTCATCATCATCGCCGCGATTACCTGCGCGGGTATCATGCAGGCCTCCGGCGGTATGGACTGGCTTATACAGTTGGCGGAGAAAGTGCTGCGCAAGCATCCGAACAACATCACTTTCCTTGCGCCGTTCGCTACCTTCCTGCTGACCGTGCTCTGCGGAACGGGACATGTGGTCTATATGCTCATGCCTATTATCTGCGATATCGCCCTCAAGAAAGGTATCCGTCCGGAGCGTCCCTGCGCCGTGGCGTCGGTGGCGGCACAAGTGGGTATCACCTGTTCGCCGATCGCAGCGGCAGTCGTGGCGTTCGTGGCGATAAGCAATGCCAATGGCTTTGATGTGACGATTGCCCAAGTGCTGATGGTCAATATCCCTGCTTGTCTGTGTGGACTCACAGCAGCAGCTGCCTGCTCCTACAAACGCGGAAAGGACCTCGATAAAGACCCGGAGTTCCAAGCGAAGATTGCCGATCCCGTACAACGCGCGTATATATATGGAGAAAGCAGCAGTTCGTTGGACAAAGAGATCTCGCCCAAAGCCAAAGCGTCCGTCTTCATCTTCCTTGGCGCGCTACTGCTCGTGGTGACCTTCGCCATCTTTCCCAGCTTGCTGCCCGACTACGAGACCGTCAAAGCCATCACCGGAGTAGCAGACATTGAAGTGATGGAAGGTATCTCTATCTCCGCCAAGCACCTCGCCGAAGAAGGTATTCTGGTGGAGTCCATTACCGAACTGGTACAGGAGGATATCAAGATGCACCTCGTCATTGAGATGCTCATGATCGCAGCTGCGGCGCTGATGGTGCTCTTCTGCGGCGCGACCTCCAAGAAGGCCGTCGATGGTGCAGTATGGAAAGCCGGAATGACCGCCGTGGTGGCCATCTTCGGTATCGCATGGATGGCAGATACGTATTTCGTCAACTTCATGCCCCAGATCCAGCCGATGTTAGAGAGCATCGTCGAGAAATTCCCCTGGGCGATTGCCTTCGTGTTTTTCCTCGTCTCGATCCTCATCAACTCGCAAGGCGCTACTATCGTGGCGATGTTGCCGCTGGCCTACAGCCTCGGCATACCCGGACCGGTCCTGCTCGGTGTCATGCCCGCGGTGTACGGCTATTTCTTCATTCCGACTTATCCATCCGATGTGGCAACCGTCAACTTCGACCGTTCCGGCACTACGAAGATAGGCAAGTACCTCCTGAACCACTCGTTCATGATGCCCGGCCTCGTCTCCGTCTCCATCTCCACACTCGTGGCGTACCTGTTGGCATGGCTGATATTCTAATCTCAGTCCCAATCGAAAAAAAGAATGTTTGATGTAACTTCGAGGACACCGACACGGCAAGGCCGTCCCACCTCGAAGCTACGTTCGCACATTTGTGCAAATAACAAGCCTTTCGCAAAAAAAATATAAATAAACTTAATTTTCTTTGGAAAATCTTCTTATTTTTTAAAAAAAACGATTATTTTCCAAGAAAATCTTGTATATTTCAAACATTTGTTGTACCTTTGCAGCGAATTTTAGAGATATTATATTGTTTGTTATTTTAAATAAATACATATAGGACATATAATAATATTTGATTTATGGTTTATGATTTATGATTTATGATTTTGGGCAAATATCATCAAGAGAGTTGATGCAGCAACTGTCTGAACGACTGAAAGCACGGAGACTGGAGAAAGGCTTGTCACGACCGGCATTGGCAGAGATATCCGGTGTGCCGGCTCCCACGATTGCGCGTTTCGAACAGCAACATGCAATCTCCATGCGGCAGTATATCGACTTGGCAATTGCATTAGGATATGTCGGTCAACTGCAAGTTCTGATGGAAGAACCAATCTATAAGACCATGGAGGAACTCGAAACCATCCGTAATAATCAAAATCGAAAACGCGGTGTAACGGCGAAGGGTTAACGGTTATGGGTTACAGGTTACGGGATATAAATAAGTTATTGGTGACCTATCATGGTCAACACGTGGGCACGCTGATGCTCTCGCCTAATGGCGAGTCGGTGGTATTCCAATATGCGGAGGAGTGGCTTCGGACGGGCTTTTCTATTTCACCATTGGAACTGCCACTGGAGAACAAACTCTTTATCGCTCCTCGGACTCCATTCTATGGTAACTTCGGAATCTTCGAAGACAGTATGCCGGATGGGTACGGACGGTACTTGCTCAATCGTATTCTACGCGAACAAGGTATCGATGATTTCTCGCTGACGCCGCTTCAGCGTTTGGCGATAGTGGGCTCAGCAGGAATGGGGGCATTGTGCTATGAACCGGCGATAGAAACTACTGCCGGAATGGCCTTGCCGGAACTGGACGAGTTGCAGCAATTGGCGCTGGATGTGCTGTCGGAGAAGCAGACAGAGGGAGCGGATGTGCTGTATTTCAACAGCGGTAACTCAGGTGGTTGCCGACCGAAATGCTTATTGCACCAAGATGGAAAAGACTGGTTGGTGAAGTTCCGGCATACCTATGATCCCAAAGACATAGGCGAGCAGGAGTACCGGTACATGCAACTGGCAGCTAAATGCGGGATAGAGATTCCGGAGTGTCGGTTGATTCAAGGGAAGTATTTTGCATCGCAGCGGTTTGACCGAACAGAAGAGGGAGAGCGTATACATGTGGCAACGGCTGCTGCGTTGCTCACGGAAAGTATTAATCCACCAAAAACGGATTATAAGACGCTACTGAGTCTGACCGGATGGCTGACGCAATCGCCGCAACAGGTGGAGCAGCTATTCCGACGCATGGTGTATAACGTGCTGATAGAAAACAAGGATGATCATGCCAAGAACTTCACCTTCCTATGGCGTGACGGCAAATGGCGCTTGGCACCGGCCTATGACTTACTGCCGTGTATTGAGGGGTATCACGGCCAACATGCCACGTCTGTGATGGGTAAAGGCAATCCTACGGATGAGGATATGCTTGCGGCCGGAGAGTCCATCCGTATCAATGCCCACCGCGGCAAACAGATCATCGATGAGATAAGAGCGATTGTAAAATGTAACAAAATCATTGGAATATGAAAAAGATCATTCTTTTTGCACTGGCGGCTATCAGTTTGGCTGCGTGCAATCAACAACCGAAAGTTATGGAAAATCAAGCAATTACGAACATCATGACGCGTGTGTCGGTGCGTGAATTCACGGGCGAGAAAATCAGCGAAGCGCAGATTGATACGCTGTTACGGGCAGCGATGAGTGCTCCTTCGGCGATTAATAAACAGCCGTGGGCGTTTATTGTAGTGACGGACGAAGCGGTATTGGCGCAATTAGCGGAAGCTCTCCCCTACTCCCGCTGCGGTAATCACCCGGCAATCGCTATTATTCCGTGCGGAGACTTGAGTAAGGCGATTCCCGGAGAGATGGCGAACTTCTGGATCAACGATGTATCCGCAGCCACAGAAAATATATTATTAGCAGCACACGCGATGGGTTTAGGCGCTGTATGGACAGGTTTGCATCCGGATATGAACCGCGCGAAGATGGTTCAGGAAATGCTCGGTTTGCCTGAACACATCATCCCACTCTGCGTCGTACCGATAGGTGTGCCGGCTGAGCAACCGGAGGTAAAAAACAAGTACAAAACAGAGAATATCCATTACAACCGCTGGTAAGATAGCGTCATGAATACGATTTTTATCGTTCTTCCATTAGAAACCGGAAGGGATGCAGAAATGCATCTCTTCTTTGGTAATGGGATGGAGGAAGGATATTTCTGCCGCGTGGAGATACAATCGATTGGTGATTGGAGATTGGAGATTGGACATTGGACCGTAGAGCCGGTCGCCAAGGATAGGCGCATTGAGACCATCCGGATGTGCAGCATGGACACGGAGTTGGTGCGTGCGACCGGTGAGCGGGTAGAAATCCACGAAGAGCGAACCGTCCGGACGACGCTCGCGGATGACATAACGCGTTATGGCCACTTTGCCGTGTTCGAGATTGACCATCTGCCGCGGACGGTCATAAGGATTGGGGAGAAGGGGAAGGCTGATTGAGCCTTCTGATGTATGATTTATGATGTTTGATGTATTATTTTGGACGAGGATGGCTTCGTAACGTTTGAGGATGTCGCGGCGTTGGAAATAAGATTGCAGTTCTTTGTACACTTCGGGCGTTTTGGCAAGAACCAACAAACCGCTTGTGTCTTGATCTAAACGATGTACCGCTTTAGCACTACAATAATCCTCCACGGATGGTTCGTCTGTTTTGCCGGGGACGGAGAGGAGGCCTGCAGGTTTATTAATAACCATCAACCATTCATCCTCAAAGAGGATGTCAATCTTGAATCTCTCATTCGTTAACTCACTCATTCTTTCATTCGTTAACTCCTCACCCAGTATCCACCGCAAGATGGGTTTGCATCGTCCGGAGCAGGGAGCATAGAAGGAGCCTTCTTGTCGTATTTCGGTTCGCGAAGGAGCACCTACCCAAAACTCTGCCAAGGCAAACGGTTCCAGACCATGCGTCAAAGCGTATTGGAGCAACTTGGGTGCACAACATTCGCCTGCACCGGCAGGAGGGAGAGTTCCTACGGAACTATTTGAGATTTGTGATTTGTGATTTTTGAATGGGGATTTATTAAAATAGTCTTCCTGGGACAAAATCGGTTTCTCTTGCGCGAAGATATCGAGGAGGTTTTTGGACTCGCCTTGCAGGTTGGTGAAGCGGTAATTGGCAAAGAGCAAGCGTTGCAGGCGTTGAGACTCTTCGCGGTTTTTGCCGATCGGCGGTTCATACATCACATAGACCGGCGGCACAAAACCTTCATGAAAATACGAACCATCTAATTGAGCCGAAAAGGCGGCGAGGTAACGGTTATCGGTTATGGGTGATCGGTTATCGGTATAAACGAGGACGCCAAACATCTTCCCTTGACGATGCAATTCGCTTTCGGGGTGCGCGGACATATACGCGTGCACTCGTTCAATCACTTCTCGCGCAGCTTCTTGCGCTAAAGGATGAGGGGGCAGAACAAAAGGAGATTCCATCGTTTTTTCTAAAAATCGCTACAAAAGTACTACTTTTTTTGCATATGTGCAAATTTTTTTGTACCTTTGCCACCAAATTTCCGGAATTATGAAAGTACTGTTAATTAATGGAAGTCCCCGTAAGACGGGCAACACGTTTTTGGCGTTGAGCGAAGTGGCAAAGACCTTGAAAGAAGAAGGTATTGAGTCAGAGATTGTTTGGATTGGCAATCAGCCGCTCCGCGGATGTATCGCTTGTACTATGTGCAAGCACAATGGAGACGGTAAGTGTGTTTTTGACGACGATGTTTGCAACCAGATTAGCGCCAAGTTCAACGAGTCAGATGGTTTTGTGTTCGGTTCGCCGGTCTATTACGGTCAGCCTAATGGCGCGCTGTTAGCTATTATGCAACGCGCTTTCTTCAGTAACGGAGAAAAGGTGAAGAATAAACCCGGAGCTGCGGTCACTATCTGTCGTCGTGGCGGTGCAACAGCGGCTTTTGAGGCATTGCAGATGCCGATGCAGATGATGCATATGCCGATTGTGACGAGTCAGTACTGGAACATCGTCTACGGCCGCGAAGCCGGTCAAGCGAGTCTAGATACGGAAGGTATGCAGACGATGCGAAGCTTAGCGCATAATATGGCGTTTCTATTGCGCGCCATCGAAGCAGAGAAAGCGAAGAACGGTTTGCCTGAACGCGAAGAATGGCAACCGATGCATTTTATTCGGTAAAGAATAAAGGTTATAGGTTATAGGTTAAAGGTTATAAGTTATGAAGAAGAGTGTTATTTTATTGTTGGCCGGTGTATTATTGACCGGTTGTTACTGTAAGACCGATAGTCCTCGCGGTTCATGGGCGCGAGGCTGCGACATCAGTTGGTTGAGTGAGATGGAGCGGGACTCCGTCCAGTTTAGAGATGAGCGTTTAGAATTAAGAGATTGCATCTCTTTACTCCGAGCAGAGGGCATGAATGCGGTGCGGTTGCGGGTGTGGGTGAACCATAGTACGGGTTGGAGTAATAAGGAAGATATGATCGGTTTAGCGAAACGTGCTGCCAAGGCAGGTCAGCGGTTGATGATTGATATCCATTACTCGGATTTCTTTGCCGACCCCAATCATCAGACTATCCCTGCAGCGTGGGAAGAGATGGACTATGAACAGATGAAAGAGGCGGTGCGCGAACACACGCTGGATGTGTTGAAGGCGCTTAAGCAAGAAGGTATCGAACCGGAATGGGTGCAGATAGGCAACGAAACGCCGAACGGGATTTTATGGCCGGTGGGCAAAGTGAACAAAGCCGAAGGCAACTGGAGAGAATACGCAGCTTTTACGGCTATAGGGTATGAAGCAGCCAAGGAAGTATTTCCGGACATCGTGGTCATCGTACATGTGGACAACGCCTACGAGAGACGGGATTGGTTCTGGGAGTCGTTGAAGGAGAACGGAGGCAAATGGGATATGATTGGTTTGAGTCACTACCCCATGATGAGTGCATGGAATGGTGGTAAGCGTTGGCAAGAGATGAATGAGTTGGCGGAAGAGAACATCCGTCGTCTGATCGCCGATTGGCATTGTCCGGTGATGATTGCGGAAGTGGGTACGTTCGCCAATGACCCGACATCCGCAGTGGTGATGGCGGATTTTATGAAGCGTATACAGGCGATTGATTCGTGTGCAGGCATTTTCTATTGGGAACCGCAGGTATACGGAGGTTGGCGACCGCAAGAATATATTCCTCTCGGATGGGGAAGTTACGGAATGGGGGCTTTTACGGAAGAAGGTCAACCTAACGAAGCACTACAAATCATGTTAAGACCAGAGACCAAACCAGTAGGATCGGTTCAGAAGGATACGATTAATGGGGTGCCGTGCGTGGTTTATATTCCATTTAAAGTAGAAAATCAAAAGTCGAAAGTCGAAAGGTATCCCGTCCTTTATTTGCAACATGGTATGTGGGGAAATGAGTTCGATTGGACCGAGAAGGGAAATCTGGTAGGAATCATGGACTATTTATTGCGCGCAGGCAAGGTGAAAGAGATGGTGGTTATTATGCCCGATAATTGTCCCGGTAAGCCGACGTACGAAGAAGAGTTGGCCAATGCCACGACCGGCGAATGGGAGCAGCAATTTGCCGCTTTTATGGCTGAGGCGGAGCGTAAGTATCCGATTAGCAATCAACCTTCGCAGCGCGCGATTGCAGGATTGTCTATGGGCGGTTACCACACAATGCGTGTGTCGAGTGTGTTAGACGGCCAGTTCAGGTACGTAGGGATGTTCTCCGCAGCAACGTTTGTGCATAACATGCCTTCCGAACCGGCATTGCTGTGGGTAGCGATTGGAAAAGATGATTTTTTGTATCACTCGTTCTCCGACTACCGTCGCTGGTTGGAAGATAATCATCGCGAGTACACGTATTATGAGAGTGCCGGCGGACATGATTGGCCTAACTGGCAGGATTATATCAGTCGGTTCTTACCTCTTTGTTTTCAATAAAAACGCCTGCGTACCAAAAGCAACTCTACAAGAAATACGGCAAGGACCAGCAAGCCGCTGGTCCTCTTTTTACCGCTCGAAAAGTCGGAGAAGTTTCATCTTGAGTTCTCCGGCTTTTCCTGTATAGGGATGTTCGCGAAGCGGAAGGTTCCAGTACGTACGTCCTTTGAGGACGGTCTGCGGATGCGTGAACTCGCGGAATCCCCATTCGCCGTGGTACGCACCCATACCCGAGTGACCGGTGCCGTTGAACGGCACGCCCTTCACCATCATATGAATGCAGACCTCGTTGATACATCCGCCACCGAACTGCTGGGTTTGCATGATACGGTTCGCCCAACGCATGTTTTTCGTAAACACATACATCGCTAATGGGTGCTCGCGTTCAGCAATAATATCCATCAGCGCGTCCACTTCCGCATCTTTGTAGGGTACGATTGGCAGTAACGGACAGAAGAGTTCGTGTTGAACGATGTGTTCGTTGTTAGCCACGGGATAGATTATCGTAGGCGCATATTTGCGCGAACCCTTATCGCCTACTCCGCCGAAGATAATGCGGTCGCGGTACTCATCCGCGAGTTTCGCACACTTATCGTACGCGGCGTCGGTGATGAGTTTGGGGTATTCTGGATTCGTTTCGGCGTGTTCACCTATCTGGGCGATGAAGGCAGCTTTGAGTTCGGAGAGGAATTGGTCCGCTACTTCTTCGGCTACCGCTATCTGGTTGATGTTGATACAAATCTGTCCGGCGTTGGTTAACTTGAAGAACGCTATCTTCCGTGCGGCGTCTTTGAGGTCCGCATCGGCGCGTACGACACACCAGTTACCGGTCTCTCCACCGAGTTCGAGTGCTACGGGAGTGAGGTTCTTCGCCGCTTCCGCCAGCACATGTTTGCCTACCGAAGGCGAACCGGTGTAGAAGATTTTGTCGAATCGCTGAGCGAGGCACATATCGGCTATGTCGTGTCCGCCGTCTATGAGCGTGATATACTCCGGCGGGAACACTTCCGCGAAGAACCGCTTCAATGCCTTTGTACAGGCGGCAGATTTAGAACTGGACTTGATGACCACTGTGTTTCCGCCGCATATAGCCGCAGCCACCACGCCGATGGTCAACAGAATCGGAAAATTGAACGGACTAATAACCAACGACACGCCGTACGGCATTTTATACACTTTGGTTATTATACTCGGCCAGCACATCAATCCGCTGAAATGTCGTTCGGGTCGTGCCCAGCGTTTGAGACCACTTAGCATCTCGTTGATTTCCACAATGATGGGTCCTACATCGCAGAGGTACGCTTCTAGTTCTGTGCGCCCTAAGTCTTCCGCCAACGCCGCGGTGAACTCCGCCTGATGGGCAATAACGGCGGCTTTCAGTTTCTTGAGTTGCTCAATACGCCATTTGACCGGTAAAGTCACACCTGTTTTGAAGAACCGACGTTGTGCTTCAACAATCTCGCGGATGGTTGATTCGTCGGTCGTAATTCGTAATTCGTAATTCGTAATTCGCTCAAGCACTTTCTTTATCTCTTCTTCGCTCAGCGTCACCGGTGCGGAGTAGTTAATCGAATCGGCTGCTACCATCGGGATTAGTTTCTCGTGGTCACATACTCTAACCGGCGATTGGAAAGTATCCAGCCCTGCCTGGTGCAGCAAGTCCCGCACAGCCTGCAGAAAATCAGGTACGCCGCAGTATTTCGCCAAGGCTTCGTATTGCGCCTTGCAGGCTTCTTTTTGGAATTCGAGTACCGGCATCAACATCAGCGAGATGGCTTGTCCGTGCGAGAGATGGTACATTGCTCCGATACTATGCGCAAAAGCGTGCACATAGCCTGCTAATTGGGTATTGATGGCGTTGCCTCCGTACATCGCTGCCCTGCACATCGCCAATCGTGCATCGTTATTCTGCGGTTCGCGAATGACGACCGGTAAGTTCTGTAAAATGAGTTTGACACCTTCCATCGACATCTTCATGTCCTCTTCGTCCAAATCGACATCGGCGACGGCTCCTTCGATACAATGACTAAGCGCGTCTATTCCGCATGCGGCCGTCACGGCTTTGGGAGCGTTCATCGTCAATTCGCTATCGTGGACCACGTTCGTCACATTGAGTCCGATTAGCACGGTCGAACTCTTGGTTCCTTGCTCATTCGTCACTACTGCACCTACTGTTAGTTCGGCGCCTGTGCCGGCGGTGGAAGGAACCATAATAAGCGGCAGTGTACCTTTAGGTACAGGCAGGAACTTCAGCAACAAGGCTTTGACCGGCAAGTGGGGCATTCGGACGCCAGCCGCGATCATCTTACAACTATCCATCACTGAGCCGCCTCCGAGTGCGATAATCGCTTCCGCTTGGCTCTCTAAGGCTTGCTGACGCCCCGCTTCGATAATAGTCATATTCGGCTCTGAATGGATGTCACTAAAGAGCGACCATTCTACGTGGGCAGCGTCCAGCGAGTCTAAAATAGCTTTATGAAAGCCCAACGAAAGGAGCGTTTGGTCTGTTACGACCAATACGTGTTTATAGCCGCTTTTTTGGCAAATATTGCCTATTTGTGCACGAGCGCCTAAGCCTTCGGTCACCTCGGGTTCAGGAAGAGGAATCGCACGAATCACTTTGCCCGGCAGGCGATGAATCTGTTTTCTAAATTGATAAGTCATAGGATGTACGATTTACGATGTACGATGTACGATTTATTGTCGAATTTTGCTGCAAAGTTACTGCTTTTTTTTGAATTGTGCAAGAATTTCGGTACAAAGTACAAATTTTATTTGTGTATATAAAAAAAAAGTTGTACCTTTGCGGGCTATTTATTGAAAATACACAAAACACATATCATGAAAAAAGTTTTTCTTTTTTTGGTGCTTATCGTTGCGGTTTCGGCGCAGGCAGTTAATCAATCGTACTATAGCAGCTTGAACGGCAAAAAAGACGATGAACTTCGTGAAGCACTTACCGAATTGCTATACACCAAGCATACCAAGTTTGTTTCCTACAACTGGGATTTCCCTTATGACTACGACAGCGATGGTAATATGTTGGATATCTATAGTAGTTGCGGCTACAACAACCACAACACTTACCCTTCTTCGTATAAATGCTGTTGCGATGCCGTCAACCGCGAACACGTGGTTTGTCAATCGAATTTTGGAGGCTCAGATAATAACGGCAAAGTGCCTCAGTATTCCGACCGTCATCATCTCTATCCTGTAGATGGTCGTGCCAACGGTCACCGATCGGATTTACCGTTTGGTGAATGTAGCGGAGGACAACATGGCTCCTGTAATTCCGGAAGTACTATTATTCCTACCGAAGGCACATCTACCTGCTCCAATCATGAGTACGGTAAGTCTGGCGCTTCTACTTTCAATGTGGCTCTGCCTAGCGGAGGAGGAAGCGTCTATGAAGTAGGCGACGAATACAAAGGAGACATCGCTCGTGCTGTATTGTATATGGTTGTTCGTTACGCCGATAAAGCACACTGCCGTTTGCCGGATGGCGCCAAGAATGCTACCACTAATTTGACAACTGCCAATGATTATCCTGTTACCGCTTGGGCAAATACAGAGAAGAATAAAGTAGGTCAGATGTTCAGCAGTAGCCTCAGCACAAACCATGGTCTGTCTAACTACGGAATGGCGATTTTGCTCAAATGGCATCGTCAAGATCCGGTTAGCCAAAAAGAGATAGACCGCAATGACGGCGTAGAAACGGCACAAGGCAACCGTAATCCGTTTGTGGATTATCCTTATTTAGTAGAATATTTGTGGGGAGGAAAAAAAGATAATAATTTCAACACCAGCGATGTGTTAGGCTCTTTCGAAGATGGATTTACCCCTGGCGTAAGCGATGGTTCCAAGGTTACCGTTTCCACACCCACCATCGTTCGTCCTACAGAGGATATCGATCTTGGTTCAACTAACACAGGCAACACCATCACCAAATCTGTCATTATTCAAGGAGCGAACCTTGCCAGTGGATTAACACTTGCCGTCACCGGCACAAACGCTTCCTATTTCACCCTCTCACAAGCTACGATGACTCAAAGCGTTGCCACCAACGGCAAAGCCATTACTATTGAATATCATCCCACCGCAGCTGGTGAGCACAGCGCAACGTTGCAAATCAGCGGAGGAGGACTTGAAAATGCGCACGAGGTGGCACTAAGCGGTTCGTGCTGTGACCAATATTCCATTACCCTATACCGAAATGGGCAAGCTGAACAACTTCTTTGTTGTGGTACGTACACACTGCCCACCGCTTCGACGGAATCGGATGCCTGCGAAGGATGGACCTTCAAGGGCTGGACAACCACCTCTGCTGTAGATGGCACGACTGCGCCGACTTACACGACGCAAGTCACCGGAGCGACAACCCTATACGCCGTGTATGGACAAACAGAAGGGACAGGCGGAAGTAACACCGAATTTACGTTATTCAGCGGAGAATTAGTGGAAGGTGACTATATTATCTACTATTCAAGTAGAGCGATGAAAGCATTTGTTTCTAATAATCGCTTGCAATACGAAACTGTAACACCAACAGATAATATAATAACATCCACTAATGACTCCATCATTTGGCATATTGCTGCAAGCGGAGATTATTGGACACTATACAATGCTAAAACTGCAAACTATGCGGCAAGTACCGGTGCTGAAAAGAAAGCTCAATTGTTAACAGATGGTACAGATGATAAATCTTTGTGGACTTGTTCGTCAACTAGTGCTTCGACGACTTATGAATTTGTCAACAAGCAGAATGCGGCTAATAACGTTAAAGACACCCTACGGAATAATTCTACATACGGCTTTGCCTGCTATAGTAACAAAACCGGTGGTGCCCTATCCCTCTACAAACGTGGCACTGCGGTAACCACTTACAAAACCATTCCGTGTCCATACTACTCTATCTCATTAGCCGATGAAGATGGTTTCGTATCCGGCGGACAGTATTTTGTTTCAGAGACCAGCGCTCAAGCCGGAACAACGATTACGCTTGAGGCTGAAGCGGAGGAAGGCTACCTTTTCGACAGTTGGAGCGTCACTAAAGCGGACGATGCACAAACCTCGGTTACTGTGACGAACAACCAATTCACTATGCCGGAATACAATGTGCTTGTGAAGGGTTCCTTCGAAGAGATTCCTACATACACGGCGACTTGGATGGCGAATGGAAGCAAACATGCTTCGCAAAACGGCTTATATGCGGGCGACACCCCGGACATACCTTCTACTCCTGTCGCCAATTGTTCTGATGACCGCATCTTTGTGGGTTGGACAACAGACGCGACATATTTCAACGCGACCACCGCTCCTGCAGACACCTTCACCACGACCGCACCGGCTATTGATAGCGATGACATCACTTTCTACGCTGTCTATGCAGACAAAGAGACAGACGAAAGTGCCAATAACGAATTTAATTTATTCTCAGGCGCGTTAGTGGAAGGTGACTATGTGTTGTACTACAGCGGCAAAGTGATGAAGAACGCTATAAATAGTGGTACACGTTTTGATTATGAAGAAATAACACCCAGCAAAAATACAATCACCGAACCAGACTCTTCCGTAATTTGGCATATTGCTGCTGATGGCAATTATTGGACATTATACAATGCCAAAATCAAAAAATACGCCGCCGGAAAGACAGGAAAGAGTGGAAAGAACCAAGGCGCATTGCTTGATGCCGTAGATGATTTTGCCCGATGGACTTGTAACACTAACGGAGTTGAATACGATTTTGAGAACAAAGGCCGTGCGGCTTTAGCATCAGACCAAGCCCCAGAAAACCGCTTTTTGCGCAATAACGGCACATATGGCTTTGCCTGTTATGCAACCGCCACAGGCGATTCTCTTACTCTCTACAAACGTTCTTCCTCTACTGTTACCACCTATTCCAACTACTCGGTTCATTGCAGCGAGGCTACCTACACTGTGACCTTCAAGAACAAAGGCACGACTATTGCCACTCGTTCCGGTCACGCCGGAGAGGAAATCGAAGCAGTAGCAACGCCTACTTCTGATTGTAGCAGTTACGCTTTCCTTGGTTGGAGCACAACACAATACAACACAAACAACACTACTGCGCCCACCATTGACTACACCGGTCGCTTCCCTGCGAGCGACATCACCTATTACGCGGTGTTCTCCAACGAAGCAAGTGCTTTAACCAACAACTTCCAACGAATCACAGAGGTCTCTAATCTAAAAACCGGTAATTATGTGATTGCGGGTTACAACACCGCTTATTACGCACTGAGTACTGTTCCCAAAGCCTCCTACTACCTCGATGGTATCGCTATAACGCCAAATGAAGACATCATCACCACCACCGGTGATTCCATCATCTGGAAAATAACGGTTAATGGTGACCAAGTAACCATCTACAACGAAACGAAAGGCTTTATATACATTGAGCAAAGTGGTAAATATTATAACATCAAATTGGGCGATAACACCACCAGCAATAAATTCACATATGGCGTTTCTGATGATAGTTGGACCTTCACTTCAGTAACCTATCCTCAAGTGATCGAATACTACGCCACAGGTGGCCGATGGACATTCTACTCGACACCTGACGCGCCTATTTATCTCTTCAAACAAAAAACGGATCCTGATGTAACTGTCATTTACACCACTTCGCCTAATTGTCTGCCCACTGACTTTGAAGAGCAGAGTAGCGAAAAGGCTTCTGTACGTAAAATTTTCCGAGATGGACAACTCTTCATCATCCGTGGGGAGAAGGTTTATACTATCCAAGGTTTGCAAATTCAATAAGTTATGAAAAAGATTTTTAGTATATTCATTACCCTTTTGATTGGTTGTTGCGCATTTGCGCAAGAGGCCGAAGTAGAGGAGCCGATCATCATTGTTGCTCCGGACACGGTTGTTAGCAAGAAGCCTTACACGTTCACAGATCAAGGAATAACGATTGCTGTAGATCAAGGAACTATACTTCCGGCTAATCACGAGTGGAACACTATTGACCGGACCTATTTCGCTGTCTTAGCCAATTACCACATGACCATCAGCGCGGAACAGCCCATCAAAGGCATCGCTATCAACGGTTGGGTAAGGAAGAATTTTTCGGCAGAAGCAGATCACGGGACACTCAATTATTTGTCGGACGATGAAGACGACTCCACGGGAGAACCGGTTTTGACGATTTCGGATATCGATAATCCGTCCGTCACGCTCTCGTGTGGCAATCAACTCCGTTGTTTCAGCATTGAGGTGTACTTTACTCAAAATCCGGGAGAACTATCCGGTGAAGTGCTTGACACGGTGCGCTTTGTGGCCGTGACAGCTGAGGCTTCTGATTTCTCGAATGACACCACGTTCTCCAGCGAAGGACACTACAGTTACTGGCTCAAGCTGGCACCGCAAGAGGAATATCCGCATGTATGGTTGGATATGTATTCGGCGGTGAAAGGTGACCTCAGCGGCGAGTATTCGCTTTATAATTACAATGTGGGCGATTACACATATGTGCAGTTATCGGCCAGCGAATTGGATTACGAATACGCGTACGACCAAGACTTCACCATCACCAAGACCGATGCCGGCTATCATGTAGAGGGCTATATTATAGCCGAGAACGATGTACAATATGAGTTCGTTTACGATGGTCCGATTGAATTAGTACCGGAGGACGAAGAAGGTATTGACGAAGTCGTCAATCGTCAATCGTCCGGTCGTAAATTGATACAAGGCGGTCAACTGCTTATCCTTCGCGGAGAGCGGATCTATACCCCACAAGGACAACTGATTCCGTAACAATAACAAACACATCTATTTATGTATTGGCTTTTAATTTTAGCGGCTATAGCGCCGGTCATCCTGCTTCTTATTTACATGTGGGTGAAGGATATGCGTCAACCCGAACCCGTCAAATGGATCCTCAAAGCTGTACTATACGGCGTTCTATCTGCCTTCTTAGTTGTCTTGGTGATGTATCCTATTCCGGGCGTAGCTATCCGTGGTTGGTTAACTGCTGCGTATAACGCTTTTTGTATGGCGGCTATTCCTGAAGAGAGTGCTAAACTACTGATGTTATGGCTCTTACTTCGCAAGAATCCGTATTTCGACGAGCGATTGGACGGCATCGTGTATGCTACCGCTGTCAGTTTAGGTTTTGCAGGACTGGAGAACATCATGTACCTTGTGCAGAGTTTGGCCACCAGCGGTTCGTTTGTAGGCACAGGTATCTCTCGTGCGCTCTTCGCCGTACCGGGCCATTTCTTCTTCGGTGTACTGATGGGTTTCTTCTACGGCTTGGCATCGTTTGGCGATCCGTTGAAACGTCGTCGTTACTTATGGCTGGCGTGGTTCGCTCCCGTATTAGCACACGGCTTATACGACACTATCGTTATGGGCATGGAGACCACCAGCGCCGCGTTGAGTGGTTGGATCATGGTACTCTTCATCGCCGCCTTCAACGGTCTGCGCAAATACAGCGTCGGATTGATTGATGAACACAAGTTCATGGACGCGCAAAACAGTCCTTCTGAAGAAGATTAACCGTGATTAAGACGCCGGAACAGATAGAATTAGCCAAACTGCAAGCGCGGCTCACTAAACGCTTTCACAAAGCCTGCGCCGACTATGGTTTGATAGCCGATGGGGATCATATCCTGATTGGCCTCAGCGGAGGTAAGGATTCGCTGGCCCTTGTGGAGTTATTAGGTCGTCGTGCGCAGATTTATAAACCGCAATTCCGCGTCACGGCGCTTCATGTGCGCGTCAAAGAACGCAATTACCAATCCGACTTGAGTTACCTCGAGTCCTTCTGTGCGGAAGCCAAAGTGCCGATGATCGTGAGAGATGTGACGATTGAAGGAGTGAAAGGATTAACGAATGAACGAGTGAAAGAAACCAACCCTTGTTTCCTCTGTTCATGGTATCGCCGCAAAACGCTTTTTAACGTCGCACAGGAGTTAGGTTGCAACAAGATTGCTTTCGGGCATCATAGAGACGATGTATTGGAGACGATGCTGATGAACCTCCTTTTCCAAGGTACGTTCGCCACTATGCCGCCTATTCTGCCGTTGGACAAAATGCCGCTCGCTATCATTCGGCCGCTATGCCTGATTGATGAAGCGGACCTAATTCGTTTTGCCCAACTGCGAGACTATCAGAAGCAAACGCAACTCTGTCCATTTGAGCACGTCAGTTCTCGGGCACAAGTGAAAGGGTTGCTGGCACAGATGAAACAACTCAACCCCGAAGCAAGCGATTCCATGTTCGCCGCCCTAACCAATATAAAGACGGCCTATTTGCCGTCCCAATAATTTTCAATTTTCATTTTTCAATTTTCATTTTTTCATGTCCGCTCTCTACACCATCTTATTGCTTTTAGCATCAAATATCTTCATGACCTTAGCGTGGTATGGTCATCTCAAGCTGCAGAACGTCGGTTTCTTCACCCATGCCACACCGCTCATCTTTGTCATCCTCCTTTCATGGGGCATTGCGTTCTTCGAATACTGCCTGCAAGTACCCGCTAACCGCATCGGTTTTGTCGGCAACGGCGGACCATTCACGCTGATGCAACTCAAGGTCATCCAAGAGGTCATCACCCTCATCGTCTTCGTGGTCTTCTCCGCCCTCGCTTTTCATATGCAATTACGGTGGAACCACCTGGTAGCGTGTCTGCTGCTCATCGCGGCCGTCTATTTTGTGTTTGGATTCGAATAAACCTGTTGACTCTATGCAACGAGAACAAGAAATAGTTCGTGTAACGCTTTGGGGCACCGCGGCGAATGTGGCGCTGGTGGTCTTTAAGTTCATCGCCGGTTTTTTAGGCAATAGTGCCGCGATGGTGGCTGATGCCGTACATTCGTTGTCAGATTTTCTGACAGACATCGTCGTGGTGGTGTTTGTCCGTATCAGCGCAAAACCGCAAGACGAAGGGCATGACTACGGGCATGGTAAGTACGAGACCATCGCGTCGTTCATCATCGCCTTAGCACTTGGCGCAGCAGCCATAGGCATCATCGTCTCCGGTTCCAAACAGTTGGTGGCATGGCTCCAAGGAGCGGACTTAGAAGCACCTCATGCCATTGCATTATGGGCAGCATTATTGTCCATTCTCATCAAAGAACTGCTCTACCAATACACCATCCGCAAAGGTAAGCAATTGAATTCACAGGCACTCAAAGCCAATGCGTGGCATCATCGAAGTGACGCCCTCTCTTCCATTGGAGCAGCTATCGGTATAGGTGGTGCGCTACTGCTTGGCAACCGCTGGACAGTGCTCGACCCAATAGCGTCTATCGTCGTGGGCGCAATGCTCATCAAGACGGCTGTAGACCTGCTTCGAGGTAGCATGGACGACCTGACGGAGTGCTCGTTGCCCGTAGAAACGGAACAAGAAATAACCGCGATTGTGAAGTCTGTGCCCGATGTCTCCGACCCGCATAATCTGCGTACGCGGAGGTTGGGGAATCGCATCGCTATCGAGATGCATGTACGCATGGCAGGTACAACCACATTATCTGATGCACACCAGCGCGCTTCGCTCATCGAGCAACGCCTGCGTGACCGTTTTGGAGTCACCACACATATCACGATTCACATGGAACCGGAGAAATGCTCCGCTGATAATTCGCGAAGATGAAATGAATACTATTTTTATTGTACTACCCATACTAACGCTATTGATGTTCGACCTGGGGTTGGCGCTCAAACCTGCGGATTTCAAACTGATAGCAGAACGTCCCAAGCCGGTTATTATCGGTTTGGTAGGGCAGATCATCCTGCTGCCGTTGATAGCTTGGGTTATCATCCGTCTTTCATCTTTCAACTTTCAACTTTCAACTTTATCAATCATCGGCATTATGCTCGTAGCATGTAGTCCGGGAGGCAGTTCCAGCAATGTGTTCTCCATGTTGGCAAAAGGCGACGTGGCATTGTCGGTGACGCTAACGGCGTGCAGTAGTATCATCACGCTCTTTACTTTGCCGCTTATCATGGCGTGGGTGGTACAAAGCGTTCAGATGTCAGCTATCAGCATTCAGTTACCTGTAGGCAAATTGCTGATGCAGAATATCGTGCTGATGGTCGTACCAATCTCTATCGGATTTATCGTGAACCTATTTAAACCTGCGGACGCAGAGAAAATACATACTGTGCTCAAACGCATTGCGATGCCGGCTTTGGTGCTGTTAGTGACTATTTTCTTCATCCAGCATAAACAAACAATCGTGGAAGAGTTCGGTAGCCTCGGACTGACGATGTCCGTACTTATTTTAGCTACCACTTCTTGCGGAGCATTGATGGCATGGTTGTTTCGCTTGACCACTAAAGAACGTCGCACTCTGGTCATCGAAATCGGAATGCAAAACGCTGCGCAAGCTATTACGATTGCTTGTAGTCCGTTTATTTTTAACAATGAGATTATCGCTATTCCGGCTATTATCTATGCCCTGATGATGAACCTGATTCTATTAGCGTACGTGGGGATTACTAAGATCAGAAAATAAGCAAGAACTATAGTAACGGTTGAGGTGCCGGAATGTCAGTTTGTAAGAGGACATTGAGAATACGTTCAAGAGACAGATGAAACGATTGTTATTCATAGTATTCAGCATGCAGATATCCGTTATCTGCTTGTTTGCAGCCTCTCCTACCTGCACACTGCCTATCGTGTATGTGAACACGGATAACCAGCAAGCGGTGGAAGATCGGGAGACACAAGTGCCGGCATCTATCTATATCGACTCCGTGCGGACGGATTACGCTTCGTTGGGCTCGGCCGATGCGCCTATCCGTGGTACGATCAAAGGTCGCGGCAACTGGACATGGAACGGATTTGACAAGAAGCCGTATAAGATTAAATTTGACGAGAAGCAGAAAGTGCTGGGCATGCCGAATAACCGGCATTGGTGTCTGATGGCTTGTGCGGATGACTATCTGGGTTTTCTGAAGTTGCCGGCAGGTCTGCGTCTGAGCAAAACGATAGGCTTACGCTGGACACCTCGTATCCGGCCAGTAGAATTGGTGTTGAACGGTAGGTATATGGGTCTCTATTTCCTGACCGAGCACGTACGCATCGCATCCCATCGCGTGCATATCCACGAGCAGACGGAGAACGAGACTCACCCCGACTCCATAACAGGCGGATGGCTGCTAGAGATCGACAACTACCCGTCGGAAGGGAATATCACGTTTCAGGAAGGCAACGGTCAGAATGTGATGGTGTCTCTCAAAGAGCCGGAGACGCTTACCGGACCGCAACGGCAATACATCAAAGAGCAGCTCTATGCACTCAACGATGCGTTGTATGATTTTCAATCGGACCTCCCTCAGCGGCTGGATATCGAAGAGGCTGCGAAGTACTATCTGGTGCAAGAGATTATGGAAGACTGCGAAAGTTTTCATGGCAGTTGTTTTCTTTACAAAGACCGCGACAGTCTGGGAATAGCAGACCAATGGAAATTTGGTCCGGTCTGGGATTTCGGGAATGCCTACAACCGCAAGACCTGGGATTCCGATCAAGCCAATGCATTCATCTATGTCAACCCTTCTTTTGAGCAGTTCTGGATAGGTCAGTTGGCTGAATGGCCGGAGTTTCAACAAGCGGTGAAGAAACAATGGTATCTCTTCTATCATGAGCAGAAAGATGCCGTGCGCGCGTATATCCGGGATTTTGCCGACGCGATTGAGAGAGCCGCGAAGAATGATGCGGAGGTATGGCAAGGCACGCAGAACTATTGCGATAACAGCAACTACAGCGATGTGCGCGACCGGTTCTTCCGTCGTTACGACTGGCGTGTGGAGTGGCTATATAGCCAATGGGGTGAAGGAGTCCGTCCGGAAACGGAAGCAGTTGATGCCGTCGATGCTCCCTCGTCGGGTGCCCGAAAGATTGTCGTGGGCGGTCGAATGGTGATCCTTCACCGCGGGCATCTATATGACATAACAGGAAGACGTCTGCTCCAAAGATAATACGAGAAGATAAACAACGAAAATGAACGTTGAATGTAAAAGCTAAATATAGTAAGAAATGATCATCATTTTTGACTTAGATGGCACGCTGCTCAACACCATTGATGATTTGGGCTATGCATGCAATTATGCGCTGGAGAAGGAGGGTTATCCTACTTTCCCCATCGAAGCCTACCCTGCTAAAGTAGGCAACGGCATCAATAATCTCATTCGCCGGGCGCTACCTGAACCGGAACGCACAGAGGAGAATATCCTTCGCGTGCGTGCACATTTTGTTCCTTATTACAACGCACATAACTGCAACTACACCCGCCCTTACGAAGGGATTCCGGAGTTAGTAACCGCACTCAAAGCACAAGGACATTTACTGGCCGTTGCAAGCAATAAATACCAAGCCGCAACTGAGAAGATCGTCAACCATTTCTTTCCCGGCATCTTTGATGTTATCTTAGGCGAACGGGAAGGAGTGGAACGCAAGCCGAATCCCCAAATTGTGTATGATATATTGGAGCGGTTGGGAGTACAGAATACAGAATACGGAGTACAGACCTTATATGTAGGAGATAGTTTGGTGGATCGTGACACCGCGCGCAACGCCAACGTGCCTTTTATCGCCTGCTCCTGGGGATTCGTGCCTCGCGAGAAACTCGTAGAAGCAGGCATTGATCACATCATAGACAAACCACAACAAATGATAGACATCACACTATAGTCTTAGGGAACAATGAAAAAAATACTATCTTTTATTATCGCTTTAGTATTACTGACACCATCGGTTAAAAGCCAAGAGACACCGGTCGAGAGTAAAGATAAAGCATGGACATTCGACGGAATCCTCGGTCTAAATGCAACCGGCACAGGTCTTGTCAACTGGAGCGGCGGCGGTAAAAACACTGCTAGCGGCTTGGCGTTTGTTAAATTGCATTTATCGTATTACAAGGACGCCCTCGCGTGGGAGACGAACCTCGACACCGATTTCGGTGTAACATGGGAACAAAAGAAAGAAGATCCATGGAAAAAATCATCGGATAAGATCAAATTAAAGACTAAGTTCGGTTGGGAATTTCAACCTACGTGGTTCCTTACTGTGTTAGGTGAGTTTGAAAGCCAGTACGCCGTGGGCCGAAAGATGAAAGATGGCTATGATCCTCCTATCTCTAAGTTCCTCGCACCTTCGTATACGGATATATCCATTGGTTTTGACTGGAAAACGAATGTCAAAGGATGCCATTTCTCGCTGTATATGTCTCCGCTAACCATGATGATAGTGACCGCTTACGTGAGCAATTGGATGAACGATGCCTATAACAAGGAGCATCAAGAGTTAGTGCCCGGAGATACTAACTGGGATTTCCGTCGAGAAATGCAGATGAAGTACGGCACATTCAAAGTCATTCAGAATGCAGAAGGCAAACCCGACGTTGAATGGCGTAATGCCCGTGTGGAAGTAGGATTGGGTATACAAGGTTCCATTTCGTACAAGTACGATAACATGACGCTGCTCTCCACACTGACACTGTTTACGCCCTATCAGGGACGCGGATTTGATGTTAAAGAGGCGTACGAGAAAGCGTACCCTGGCGAGAAATGGATTGTTCCTCTACGTTACTCGAACCTCAACCGACAGTTTGGATATTTCGATGCTAACTGGGACATGAGCCTCTCGTATCAGTTCGCCAAAGTGCTCAATGTAACCCTATCCACGAACCTCAAATACTACAACGGTACGCTCATCGCCGATGATGAAGGTGTGTGGGCGGAGCGTGTGCAGTTTAAAGCCAATGTAGGTATCGGACTGGGATATAGTTTTTGAAAATGAAAAGTGAAAGATGAAAAGTGAAAGATTTATAGTATTCTTTGTTCTATGTTCCTTGTTCTGTAATCCTTTAATGGCTCAGGAGGACCTGCAGAAAGGAGGATTACCATTTGAGGAAAAGAAGACCTTTACGACCGTCAAGGAAATTCCCATCACCTCTGTCAAGAACCAATATCGAAGCGGTACGTGTTGGGATTACGGCACACTCGGATTCTTCGAGGCTGAAATTCTGAGAAAAACAGGCAAGGTCTATGACCTATGCGAGATGTTCGTTGCCAACCGAGATTATATGGATTGCGCTACGCACTATGTACGGATGCACGGTTACAGCCAGTTCAGCCAAGGCGGTTCGTGCGATGATGTGCTGGAAGTAATCAGGCGTTACGGTATATGCCCGGAAGAGGCGATGCCTGCCCCCGGTTCGTTAGTGGGCGACGTGTTAGCTAACTTCAAAGAGTTCATGCCCGAACTGGAGAATATGGTGTCGAAGATTGCCATCAAAGGCGCCAAAGCCCCGATGGAACACTGGCAAGATAGTGTGCTGACCATCATAGAGAAATATATCGGTTGTTGCCCCGAGTCGTTCGAATATGAGGGCAAAAATTATACGCCACAATCCTTTGCTGCTTCTTTGGGTTTGAACCTGGACGATTATGTGAGTCTGACGAGTTATACCCATCATCCGTTCAATCAGTGGTTCGTAATCGAGGCGCTCTATAAATGGCGATTAAAGCCCAGTTATAACATCCCACTCGAGCAACTGATGGACGTTCTGGACAAAGCGTTGGATAAAGGTTATACGGTAGCTTGGGGCGGCGATGTATCAGGCGATTTCAGTCGTACAGGTCTGGCGATGCTACCGGATAGCGTCACGCCTACGCAAGAACTGCGTCAGGAGCAATGGAACGATTGGCGGTTTACGTACGACCATGTGATGCTCATCTTTGGAAAGGCTATCGATGAACAAGGCAAACCCTACTATATAGTCAAGAACTCGTGGGGACCGCAGGGAGACTATCAAGGTATCTGGTATATGTCGCGGGACTATATGATGCTCAACACCACTTACTTGTTCCTCAATCGTAATGCGCTACCAAAGGACTTCCGTAAAAACTCATGCCGGAAATGATTGACGACATCGCGATGCTGAAGGAAAGTTTGTAGTAAAATGCTATTAAAATGTGAGAACCATTCGTGTACTACAAAGCAGGCAACATAGAATTAGACACAGACACGCATAGCGTCTTTCGAAATGGCGAAGCCATCAACCTGACTCCGCTGGAGTTTGGGTTGTTGGCGTATCTGATGCAGCGCCCGAATCGGCTATGCACGCGTACGGAGATAATAGATAAGGTATGGGGACAACGTTTTCAGTACGACACTGGCACGATTGATGTGCATCTGAATGCCCTGCGGCGTAAGTTAGGTAGCACGCGCAACCGACCTATCGAGACCATTCGCGGGGCTGGCATGATTCTTCATACTGAAGAACCCGCCAAACCATATAATCTGACTATCCAACCATTCATTACCGAATGGCTTCATAGCCATAGAGGTGAGTTTGAACACAAAGGTTTGGTGGCACAGCTGCACCTTGATCCATTCGTCAGCGAAATTACAATGTCTCCGAATGACTTACGCACAATGTTAGACGGCATTTTAGCTGCTTTACTGCCTTCTGCCAAGCCGGGCACAATTCGGGTTTCCTCGCACTTAAGTCTCCATTATTTCTCCCTCACATTGGCGATTAACGGCACGATTAACGAGCTCCGCATCCCTATTTATGGTGATTTTGAGGTTTCTTAAGAAAATCTTAATCTTTATTTAAGAAAATTGTAGTACCTTTGTCGTCGGAATCGGCAATCCATGATTAAGTTACTAAGTAACAAATGTAATGGTTGCGATTCCTCCTCTCCCCAAGGATTAAAAATCCTCGGGGACCCTATTAAAAGAACAAACTAAGCAAGCAAAGGTATTATGAACCCTATCAACAAACGTATCTTATATCTCATAGCCGGGGTTATATGGGGTGTTCCCGGAGTGATAATTACCGCCAAAGGCATTTCTGCCTATACTGTTATTCCTGCGAATGAATTATGGTGGCTCCTGCTCATAACGCTGTGCGTGCTGAGCGGTTTTTTATGGATGTTTCACCGTATTGTAAACAGGTATTGTAACCTGATAGCTGCATTGCCGGAGAAAACCTCTATCGGACATACTTTTCCACTCCGAGGATGGATCCTAATTATATGTATGTCTTGTCTCGGTATTGCGCTGAAATTTGTTTCTTTTATTCCCGCGGAGTTTACTGCGTCTTTCTATTCGGGTCTTGGTCCCGCCTTAATTGTTGCCGGCTTACGGTTTGTTAAAAAGTGCAAAACATTATGAGAACAAAGGTATTATTCTTATGTCTATTGATGACCATGACGCTATCTGCACAAGTGCGTGATAGTATTGCGAAGAACAAGGTCTATCAGGGATTCTCGGGCGGGATGATGTTGCACACCGGCTATCAGTTCGGGCAGGATAAGAACGCACCGACGATAGGTGGTCGCTCCTGCAGTCCGCAAGGCGCCACGTTCGGTATCGGAGGTGCGCTACGCGTGCATTTATGGAAACATTTGCGTACTGGCTTTGAGGGCTTCGTCTCTACCATGCCGAGCACGATGACCGACTGTCGCGACATTCTCAAACCAGGCAGTTATGTACGCGTGGGCTGTGGCGGTATTTTGGCTGATTGCTGCTGGCGGTTAGAGAAGGCCTGGCCGTACATAGGCGGCGCGATAGGAGGCGGTTCGATGAAAGGGCTGTATATTCTCGAAGGCGACCAGAACAGCTGGGCGCAAGACGCCAACAGTACCTTTCACAAACAGAGTTTCTTTTATGTCACGCCGTACGTGGGCTGCGACTACTGCCTGACGCGCAAGGTACACATCACCTTCCGCTTCGACTGGATGTTAGCCATCCACAAGCACGAGTTCGTTCTGCCCACCGGCCCACGGCTTTATTTCGGTTTTATGTTTTGTCACTAGCTTAAGCTAATGCTCGTGCGACTGCGTGCGCTGCACTTGTATAGCACTACGCCTTGCTCTACGGGAGTTCTATGTGTTGCGTGCAACACTCGAAGTGCCATCCGAGGCACTTCTTCACCCTCAAAAATTAAATTGTTTGGGGACCCCAAATTTTTAATAATAAAAATTTAATATAATGAATTACGAAGGACTTGTTCTTGGCCTTGCAGCCTTTTTTTGTATCGGTCTTTGGCACCCGATAGTAATTAAAACGGAGTATTATTTCGGCACGAAAGTGTGGTGGGTGTACCTGCTTATCGGCCTTGCCGGTATAGCCGGTTCGCTCTTTGTCAGCAACACCTATATATCTGTTTTTCTCGGTATCTTTGCCTTCTCTGCCTTGTGGGGAATAGGTGAACTGTTCAAGCAGAAAGAACGTGTCGAAAAAGGCTGGTTCCCCAAAAATCCCAAGCGGAAAGAGTAACGTTTTTAGTTATTTTTGCTAACTCTACTTTGCAAAATGAAGATTTTTTGCACTTTTTTCGATAAATCGTTTGCGATATAAAATATTTGTTGTAATTTTGCATCGTGAACGATATAAATAACGTTCGAAAACAAAAGTTACTAAAGTAAAAATAACATAATACTAACTATTAAATCTTTACAATTATGACAAGAGAAGAAGCATTGAAAGCCCTGGCAATGGCAGGCGCAGTATGGTTTGGAAACAGCAAGCAACATTTCGCTTTCTCGGCGTACGACCGTCTGAACGGCTGGAACAAACTGGCTGACAAATGGAAAGAGGAAGCAGAGGAAGAGTGGGATGAGGCAGAAGAAGTACTCAACCGCCTTGTTGAACTCGGTTGCAAACCCGCAGAGTTGCAGGAACTGATGAAAACCATCGAGTTCCCGTTCTATGACGACCCGAAACAGCAGATCGAGTCAGACTTCTACCCCAAAGCAGCGGAAGAGATGAACGAGCTGTTGAAGGCATTTGACGGTGACTACACCACCCAGAAACTCATCCAGAAATGGATCGATGGCGAAGAGGCTCACATGGCTTGGGAGGCACAGTACCTCGGCTACATCAACAAACTCGGCTACGAGAACTTCCTCATCGCAATGATGTAATGCGCTTGCCCTAATACTCGCACGACTAGGAACCATCCTAGGCGGAGGCCGCTCCTTCCGAAAACGGAAGGACGCTCCGCGTATTGAGCTGCGCTTCTCCCCACAAATTAAAATTTGTCGGGGACCCCAATAAGATAGTTGAACGTTTAAAATTGAAATATACTATGGAAGCAAAAGAACAAGTATTGAACGCGATGCGCGAGGTAGGCGCACCCGTTAATGCCGGAAAGATCGCCGAAATGACCGGCTTGGATCGTAAGGTAGTGGACAAAGCGTTTGCTGACCTCAAAAAGGAAGGCGCAATCGTTTCGCCTGTACGTTGCAAATGGCAACCGGCATAAGTTTATGTATGAACATTTGAAACTGGATAATCAACTGTGCTTCCGTCTCTATACGGCGGCACGGTTGGTTATGCAGGCCTATTATCCGTATTTCGAACCGCTGGGCATCACCTATCCGCAGTACCTCGTGTTGCTTGTGCTATGGGAGAAAGACCATCTGCCAGTGAACGACATCGCCCGTCGCCTCCATCTGGAGACGAACACCGTCACGCCTCTACTCCAGCGCATGGAGAAGCAAGGTCTTGTATCGCGCAAGCGCGGCAAAGAGGACACACGGCAACGTATCGTTTCCTTGACGGCACAAGGTAAGGCATTGGAAGAAAAAGCCAAGAACATCCCCGCTTGTCTGGCGCAGCAACTGTCCGATAAGATGGAGGATATCAACTGCCTTATGGGCTCTATCCCCGCCCTCGACCAACTCATCGAAGGGCTGGCACAACGCACCAAACAATAATCAATAACCGAAATTTTATCTACCATGACAAAGATGAAATGTCCGTGCAAGTACACGTACGACCCGGCAAAAGGAGATCCGAAGCAAGGCATTGCACCCGGTACTCCATTCGAAGAACTGCCTGACACATGGCGTTGCCCGCGATGCAAACGCAAAAAAAAGAAGTTTGTTCCTATAGAAGAATAATCGTATGAAAATCAAAGCAATACAATTCCGCAAAGACGGTTTTTACACGCAACCGTTTGTTTTTGGCGGCGAGGACGGCATGGACAAATATGATATCAATGTCCGTTATCGCGGCAGTCTGCAGAACTACCTGATTGACACAGGTGAGGACATCATTCTTGTGGATACAGGCCTTCCTGCCGGTTTCCCCGAAGAGACACCGGACGAGAAGTCGTTGGCGTTTACCGGCCACAACTGCGGTAGTTATATAGACAACCTCAAGGCACTCGGTTACCAGCCTGAACAGGTGACGAAAATCCTGCTTACCCACAAGCACGGTGACCACTCGGGCGAGGTGCGTTCATTCCCCAATGCACAGATATATGTGAATGCTGACGAACTGGGAGCCAATGAACTGCAAGGCGTCAATAACATCGTGCCGGTTACTTTCACAGACGGCGCGTATTACAATTTCCCCGAGAGCCAGAAGATTTGCGACGGCGTATATTTCATTGAAGCCAAAGGGCACACCAACGGCAACAGTCTGGTTATTGCAGAAGATGAGGGCTTGTTCTATATGTTCCAGGCGGACATCACCTATGCGGACGAGGCACTGTATGAGAACAAACTGTCCATCGTTTTTGAAGACCTTGCCGCTGCCCGCGACGTCATGGACCGCGTGCGTGAGTTTGTGCGCAATCATCCGACGGTGTACATGGGCACGCACACGCCGCAAGGACCGGAGAACCTCGAAGCCAAGCGTGTCATGGACCTTGACCATCCTGTTCCGACCGTATGGCCCGAAGTGGATTTTGCCAAGAAAGAGGCTTCCGGAAAATACGTATGCTCTGTCTGCGGTTTCGTCTATGACCCGGCGGAAAACGACGGCGTAGCCTTTGAAGACCTGCCGGAAGACTGGCGCTGCCCTCGCTGCAAGCAAAGCAAGGACAAGTTCAACAAGGCGTAAGAGACGGCTATGAACCTGCAAAAATACATGAGTGACGCCATCCGGCGTATCATGGCGAAAGCCTACCGCAACGTGCTGAGTAATCCGCGCGAGGCGAAGACGGTTTTTCGTCTGCAAAACACGTTCCTCAAGTCCGAGAAACGCCGTCAGCAGGTAGCAAAGGAAGCCGGTGTCGAGGTGCCGCCGTTCCTGATTTGTAGTATCTCGACGGAGTGCAATCTGTCCTGCAAAGGTTGTTACGCACGGGCGAACGGCATTGCTGACAACCCCGGCAAGAGCACGCGTTCGATCCTTACGCCGGAGCAGTGGCGTGCCATCTTCACCGAAGCGGCATCGCTCGGCATCAACTTCGCCCTGCTGGCTGGAGGCGAACCGATGATGCGCAAGGATATTCTCGAAGAGGTGGCGAAGGTGGAGGATATGATTTTTCCCATTTTCACCAACGGCACGCTCATCGGTCCGAGTTATATCGCCTTCCTTAAGGAGCACCTCAACCTTATTCCTGTCATCAGCATTGAGGGTGCGGAGCACGGTACGGACACGCGCCGCGGCAAAGGTATCTACAAGCGCGCGATGATGGCCTTGGAGGAGATGCACAAAGAGGACCTTTTCTTTGGCGTCAGTATTACCGTCACGACCGAGAATTTCGCGCTCGTCACCTCTGATGAGTACGTGGACCATCTGCGCGAACTGGGCTGCAAACTGATTATCTATGTGGAGTACGTGCCTACCGAACCGGGCACGGAACACCTCGCTTTTGGCGAGAACGACCTGGAGATGATGGAAGCCGTGCAGGCGCATCAGCGTGAGCGATATACGGATATTATCATTATCTCTTTCCCCGGCGATGAGAAGCATATGGGTGGTTGTCTAGCTGGCGGTCGCGGTTTCTTCCACATCGCGCCGGACGGCAACGCCGAACCCTGTCCTTTCTCGCCGTACAGCGACAGCAATGTGCTCACGCTCGGCGTCAAAGGAGCGCTTCAATCACCGCTATTCAAGAAACTGCGCGCCGTACACCTCGTTGGTGAAGAACACTCCGGCGGCTGTGCCCTCTGGGAGCATAGGGAGGAAGTGGAACAAATGGTGAAATAAATGGTAAATGATAAAATGGTAAATGGATTTATGACAACAGCAATTCGTTATTATAGCAAGTTCGGTCACTCCGCGCAGATGGCGGAAGTGGTCGGCAAAGTGGCAGGCGTGAAGCCTAAGAGTGTAGCCACACCGCTCACCGAAGAAGTGGATATCCTTTTCATCGGCGCAGGCGTGTTCCTCGGCAAAGTGAACGGCAGCATCAGTCAGTTCGCACGTTCGCTCGACCCAAAGAAAGTGAAGAAAATCGTCCTGTTTGGCTCGTCCGCCATCATCGACTCACCCGTTCCGCAGATGCGCAAGACCTTTGAGGAACTCGGTTTCAACGTGGCCGCCGAGTCCTTCACCTGCCGCGGTGCTATGGGACCTGTTCATAGCGGTCATCCCGACGCGAACGACCTCCAAGCCCTCCGCAACTTCGCAAAGCAAATCCTAAATAGATAATTGTGCATTGTAAATTGTGAATTCGTCTATCCTCATCATCCTTCTTCTGCCGCTGTTAGGTACCGTACTTGGTTCTGCGTTTGTGTTCTTTATGCGGCGCGAGATGCCCGAACGTCTGCAGAAGGCCTTGCTCGGCTTTGCCTCCGGTGTGATGGTGGCAGCCTCGGTGTGGTCGCTGCTCATCCCAAGCATAGAGATGTCAGGATTTACAGGTCCGATGTCGGTCATGCCCGCCTCGGTAGGATTCCTAGCCGGCATAGGCTTCCTGCTGCTCATCGACCAGCTCACGCCGCACTTGCATATTGGCGCTGACACGCCCGAAGGACCGCGCAGTAAGCTCTCGCGCACGGCGATGTTAGCGTTGGCTGTCACCATTCATAATTTTCCTGAAGGCATGGCGGTAGGAGTTGTTATCGCCTCTATCATGCAAGGTGCCGAAGGTATCTCTACTGCAGCGGCGTTGGCAGTGGCTATCGGTATCGCTATCCAGAACGTGCCCGAAGGAGCTATCATCTCTATGCCCCTACGGGCGGAAGGAAACAGCCGCATAAAGTCTTTCCTCATCGGCAGTCTGAGCGGTGTGGTCGAACCAATAGGCAGCGTGCTTATCATCGTTCTCGCATCACTCATGACGCCCGTCCTGCCCTACTTGCTTGCCTTCGCCGCAGGTGCGATGTTGTATGTGGTCGTTGAAGAACTCATTCCAGAAGCTTCGCAAGGCACACACTCCAACCTCTCCACCATCGGTTTTGCCATCGGCTTCGTGCTGATGATGGTTCTCGATGTGGTCATGGGATAAAACACTGCACAAAAATTTGTAAAAAGTCCCGCGTATATTTGCATATGTAGGATTTTTTTTGTACCTTTGCGCCAGAATTTGAAAAATAATCGCGCCCTTGTGGTGGAGAAAATTGACGGAAACGATGAGAAAACTAATCATCCTTGTAATGGCGGCGTTGTGTTTTGCTGCGTGCCATCATCAACCGCAAGTGCCGGAAGATTCTGTACGCGAACTTTGTGAGTATATGGTGAGTACCTATCCGCTGGCCATACTGCAAGATGTGTATAAGACATGCTACCAGGATTTCTTCGGCGCCGAACACCTCATGCAAGACACCGCTGCCGCACGCAAATACTTGCAGTATGAGTTGGAGCAGATGAAGAATGATGAAGTAGTGATGCCACTCCGTGAGCCGACAGGTTTTCGGCATCGTTTTGAGCGTATCAGCCTGTCGCTGGTGCTCAACGGAGAGATGAGTGAAGAAGAGTTATTGCAGTTGTTCATTGAGGCGGCCGGTAAAAATAATGCCTTACACGACAACTGGGCTTACGAATGGAGTGAGATAGAACGTATTGCGCTACAAGTGCAACCGGCATGGCAGAACGAAGAACTGCAGGCTATGCTACACGAAGCAGCGGCTAACAACCAAGCCGTGCGGCATAGTGAAATGTTTAGAGATACTTACAAACCACATTACAGAATCATACGATTATGAAAAATTACTTATTTTTCGCAGTTTTGCTTGTGCTGATGCTGACAGGCTGCAATCGCCAAGCAGAGAAGATGCTGAATGCCTTGGAAGAACAAGGCGTAGGCATGATCATTGACAACCGGGGTGAAATATCCACTTATAATCAACCAGGTGTGCAAGACCTTTTGCGTTTGACAGCGGAAGAACCGGAGCGTCTGAGGGGCGCTGTCGTAGCCGATAAGCGGGTTGGTAAAGCCGCTGCGTGTTTGCTTATCGAAGGTGGCGTCAAGCGCGTGAACACTCCGCTGGTCAGCACACCTGCACGGTTGATGCTGGAAACGGCCGGTATTCCGCTTTATGCCCGCGAGGAGATTCCGCTGATGATCAATAAAGATGGTTCCGACCTCTGTCCGATGGAGAAGAAACTGCTTGATGCCAAGACGCCGGAGCAATGTACGGCTGTCTTACGCGGTGCGGCCATCGAGGGCTTTCAGATGTTAGATATGCTCAACGAGCAGTGCTTGAGTCTGCTCGTCTTTAACCGCGATTCCCTGACCACCCACGCGAACCGTGGTATCCAAGATTTGCTCCAACTGATTAGTGAGCAACCCGAACGGCTCAAAGGCGCTGTGGTAGCCGACAAGATCATCGGGAAATCGGCTGCGGCGATAATGATCGTAGGCGGTGTGAAGCAGGTGCACACGAATATTATCTGTACTCCTGCCCGCGAACTGTTTGAAGCAAACGGGGTGCAGGTGTTTGCCAACGAAGAAGTACCCATGATTATGAATCGCAACCGCTCGGGAATGTGTCCGATGGATACGCAGATTAATGAGGTAGAGAGCGTGGAAGAGTGTGTCGCTATTTTACAAGCCGGACTTGCTCTCTAAATCGTAAATCGTCAAATCGTAAATAGCTTTATGTTACGCAAGATACGAATTATACTCGCCGCTCTGTTTTATATCGCCGTGACGCTCCTATTCCTCGGCGTGAGCTGGCAAGTGAACCTTTGGTTAGGGTGGGTAGCCAAGATCCAATTCCTTCCTGCACTGATGGCACTCAACTTCGGTGTGCTGGCAGGACTGATTCTTCTCACGCTCCTTTTCGGACGTCTCTACTGCAGCATCATCTGTCCGCTCGGCGTGATGCAGGATATCATCAGTTGGTTCGGTCGCAAAGCGAAAAAGAACCGCTATAGGTATTCTCCGGAGAAGAAATGGCTCCGCTACTCCGTCTTGGCGGTGTTCGTCATCTGTCTTATCATCGGTTTTGCGCCGGTGACCACTTTGTTAGCACCATACTCTGCCTACGGTCGCATCGTCAACTCGCTCTTCCGCCCGCTGTATGACCTGCTCATCAATGGCTTGGCTGTCATCGAAAGTAATTTCGATAGTTATCTGTTCTCCGAAGCAGAGATCTGGATGCGCAGTGTGACCACGTTTGTGGTAGCGTTGTTGACATTGGGCATCATCGGTGTGCTTGCATGGCGGCATGGTCGAACCTATTGCAATACCATATGTCCGGTGGGCACGATACTCTCTTTATTTGCCCGTTTCTCACTTTTCCGTATTCAAATCAACGAAGACAAGTGCCGCAAATGTGGGCGGTGCGAGAAGAACTGCAAAGCCGCTGCCATCGATTTCAAGAATGGCACGGTCGATCTGACCCGATGCGTCGCTTGCGGCGATTGTATCGACAAATGCCACGATGAGGCAATTAGCTTTGCAATAGCTAAATCACCAATTACCAATCACAAATCACAAATAGAGCCGAACGGCTCTCGTCGAGCTTTCCTCACCGGAGCAGCAGTAGCCGTAGGAACAGCGGCGATGGCGCAAGCGAAGATAAAGGTTGATGGCGGTTTGGCGGAGATAGAGGACAAAGTAGCGCCGCATAGAGCAACGCCTGTTACCCCTCCGGGATCGGTGTCGGCACGCAATATGCAACGTCATTGTACAGCGTGCCAGTTATGCGTGAGTGCGTGTCCGAATAACGTGTTGCGTCCTTCGTCGGATCCGCTCCGCTTCATGCAACCCGAGATGTCCTTCGAGCGCGGTTATTGCCGTCCCGAGTGTACGCATTGTTCGCAGGTATGTCCTACGGGCGCTATTCAGGCGGTTCGCAAAGAAGATAAACCCTTCATTCATATCGGTCATGCCGTGTGGATTGAGCAGAACTGTATCCCCGTGACCAACGGTGACCATTGTGGCGCATGTGCCAAACATTGTCCGATGGACGCCATTCAAATGGTGGAACACACAACGGTTGACGGACGAACGGTCCTTGTGCCGGCTATTGACAAAGAACGCTGTATCGGTTGCGGTAAATGCGAATACGTATGTCCTGCCAGACCGTTCAGCGCTATCTACGTAGATGGAAACAGTACACACCAAATTCATTGACGATCATGAACAGAAGAGATTTTATCAAACATAGTGCAGCAGCCGTAGCAGGAACATCCGTTCTACTATCAGCCTGCCGCAAAGCCGGCTCTATTGAGCAAAATGACCAAATGGTAAATGACCAAATGGTAAATGATATGACCTATCGTATCAATCCCAATTCGGGTGACAAAGTGTCGCTCTTGGGTTTCGGAATGATGCGTCTGCCGACCACTGCTACGGGTACAGCCCGTGAGAATAGTGACGCTCCGATTGACCAGGAAGCTGTCAACGAGATGGTCGATTATGCGCTTGCGCATGGAGTCAATTATTTCGACACGTCACCGGTTTATTGCCAAGGACATTCGGAGGAAGCAACCGGTATTGCCCTCAGCCGCCATCCGCGTAGCAGTTATTTTGTAGCCACCAAACTGAGCAATTTCTCCAATGCAGCATGGCCGCGTAAGGAATCGCAGGCGATGTTCGAGCGTTCATTGGAGTACCTGCGCACGGACTATGTGGATTACCTGCTGCTGCATAGTATTGGCGGCAATTCGCGAGGAAAAGATGCGTTTGAGACCTTTAACGTCCGTTATATGGACAACGGCATTCTCGACTGGCTCGTGGAGCAGAAGCAGAAAGGACGTATCCGCAACCTCGGTTTCTCATACCACGGCGATATCCGAATTTTCGATATGTTGCTCAAATGGCATGACGAAGGCAAGTACCATTGGGACTTCGTCCAGATTCAACTCAACTACCTCGACTGGCATTACGCCAAACGCAATAACCCGCGCAATACCAACGCTTCGTACCTGTATGGTGAATTGGAGAAACGTGGTATTCCGGGTGTCATCATGGAGCCGTTATTAGGAGGTCGTTTGGCGAAACAGCCGACGCATATCCTCAAAGAGATGAAGCGCGCGGACATCAACGCCACACCCGCCGAATGGGCTTTCCGCTATGCCGGTACACCGGAGAAAATCCTCACCGTCCTGTCGGGTATGACCTATATGGAGCACTTGAAAGAGAACTGTTGTACCTTCTCGCCGCTGCGGCCTATCAGCGCCGAAGAAGATACGATGCTCATGCACCTCGCGGACGAGATATGCAACCTCAATGCCATCCCGTGTACTGCCTGCAACTACTGTATGCCCTGTCCGTACGGACTCAATATACCGGCGATCTTCAGTCATTATAACAACATGCTGGCCGAAGACCACGTGCCGGCCAAACGATGGTTGAACGGCTATGACCGCGCGGTACCCAGAGAACGGCAGGCGGATCACTGTATAGGCTGTGACCACTGTATCCCGCATTGCCCGCAACGTATCCACATTCCGGAAGAGATGCAGAAAATAGATAATCTTGTAGAACAACTAAAACAATCATAAATTATAAATCATAAATTTGAAATCTTATGATCGGAACTTGGGAAATTATTCTTATCGTACTCGTTATTTTGCTCATTTTTGGAGGCAAAAAGATTCCTGAACTCATGAAGGGTCTTGGTAAAGGCGTTAAGTCCTTCAAAGACGGCGTGAACGGTAAAACTGACGACGAACCGAAAGAGGAGGACAAAAAAGAGGAAGTTAAGAAAGAAGAAAAATGACCTTCTGGGAGCATTTGGACGAACTGCGGTCCGTGCTGATCAAATCTCTCGTGGCGTGGTTGGTTGCGTCTATTGCGGTGTTCTGTTTCAAGGAACCGCTCTTTGACCTGATCTTCCGCCCGCTGGAGCAAGGGCAGCGACTGATCAATATTGATGTTACGGCGCAGTTTTTCACGCATGTGCAAGTATCCTTGTGCGTCGGTTTCATTGTCGCCTTGCCATTGATCGTGGCATGGCTGTACGGTTTCGTCGCTCCTGCCTTATACCGCAACGAGAAACGCTATTCGGTCATCTTTGTGCTGAGTGCATTGGTGCTGTTTGCCGGTGGCGTGGCACTTAACTACTTCCTTATCTTCCCGCTCTCGTTTCATATGCTCAGTACCTATCAGGTCAGCGACATCGTTGTCAACCAAATCAGCCTTACCTCTTACATCTCCCTGCTGCTGGTTTTGTCCATCTTTTTGGGGCTGATGTTTGAGATACCGGTGTTGACGTGGTTGCTGGCCAAGCTCGGCATCCTTCGCCGTGAGCACTTGAAGCGCTACCGCCGACATGTGTTCGTTGCAATTCTTATTATCGCGGCTGTCATCACGCCTACCGGTGACCCGCTTACGCTACTCCTCGTTACACTACCTATTTACATGCTTTATGAATTGAGTATACTCATTATACCCGCTACTTATCAAATAAGCAAGAATAATTAATATGGCAATCAAACACATCTATTTAGCCGGAGGATGTTTCTGGGGTACAGAGCATTTCTTCAAACAGATAGCCGGAGTCATTGAGACGGAAGTGGGTTTTGCGAACGGGCAGACTAACGACCCGACTTACGAACAGGTCTATACCGATACGACCGGCTATGCCGAGACCGTGCATGTGGTATATGATGCAGACGTGTTAAGTCTGGACTTCCTGTTGAGCATGTTCTTTGTGGCGATAGACCCAACGAGCCTGAACAAACAAGGGCACGATGAAGGTACACGCTACCGCACAGGTATCTATTACACGGACGCGAAAGACATGCCGACGATAGAGAAAGTCTATGCGGAGGAGCAAAGCAAGTATCAGCAGCCGTTAGTAGTAGAGAAACTGCCTTTGCGCAATTTCTACTCCGCAGACGAATACCACCAAGACTATCTGGACAAACATCCGGATGGTTACTGTCACCTGCCGAAAGCCTTATTTGACTTCGCTAGAAAAGCAAATGATATAAACAACGACATTAAAACAATAGAACTCATCCGCACGTCGCAGAGTTGGGATGGCGTGCAACTGCCGGACTTCCCGAAAGGCAAACCGGAGTTGACGGTATTACGCATGGTATTCCCCGTAGGAGCCGTTACCGGCTGGCATCATCATACGGCCGTGAACTACGGTATCGTGGAGCAAGGTGATCTCACCATCGTCTGCCAAGACGGCAACGAACGCACGTTCCATGAAGGCGAACCGTTGGTGGAGGTGGTAGGTACGATTCATCGTGGCGAGAACCGCGGTACGAAACCCGTCATCCTCAATATGTTCTACTACGCCGAACCCGGTCAAGTTCTAACCATCCAACATCCCGAGATAGAGTGATGGAAATAGTGGATTTATTGGAATATAGCGAACGGGTACAACTGAGGGCGTGGTTCGACCGAAATGCGGCAACACAGAAGTGCTGTTGGATCGCTATGTACCGAGGCAAGAAGAAACCCGAAGGCGTGTGTCTGCCGTATTTGGACGTCGTGGAAGAATCACTCTGTTTCGGTTGGATTGACTCGACCCTCAAACGCCTACCAGATGGACGCCTGGCACAACGCCTGTCGCCGCGGCAGAAACGCAGCCATTGGACAGAACTGAATAAACAACGCTGTGCCGACCTGGAAGTACGCGGTCTAATGACCGACCTCGGTCGCGCAGCCTTACAAAAAGCAAAATAATATGAGAAAACTAATCATCTTTGCATTAGCAGCAATCGGATTTGCGGCATGCAGTAATCAACCCGTTCAACAGAACAAGTCATTCATGGATTTAGCGCGTCAGCGTTTTGCGGTGCGCGAGTATGCACAGACGCCGGTAGAGCAGGCTAAACTGGATTCGATTCTCGAAGCCGGACGTCTTGCTCCGACTGCCAAGAACGTACAACCGCAGCATATCTACGTACTGCAAAGCCCAGAGGCAATTGCCAAGATCAACGCCCTGACCCGTTGTGCATACGGCGCACCGGTAGTGTTCCTCGTGTGCTATGACACCGACCTCGTATGGACCAAAGAAGACGGTACGAACTCCGGCGATATGGATTGTTCCATCATCGGTACGCACATGATGATGGAGGCTACCGAACTCGGTCTCGGCACATGCTGGGTGAAATGGTTCGATCCGGCAGAAGTGGCAGCAGCTTTCGAGTTACCGGCTAACCACAAGCCGTCTTTCCTAATGCCTTGCGGCTACGCGTCCGAGAATGCCAAACCAAGTGACCATCACTTCTCCCGCAAACCCCTCAGCGAAACCGTAACGTATAAATAACGATGACCGAACGGGAAAAAATGTTAGCAGGCGAGTTATACGATGCCTGTGATAGTGAATTATTGGTAGAACTGAATGCCGTCAAGGTCAAGTGCCAGCAGTACAATAACCTGCTGCCGACGGACTTTACAGCACGCAATCAGATGCTACTCGAGATACTCGGACAAGCCGATCAGGACACCTTCATCAATCAACCTTTCTACTGTGATTACGGCAAGCATATAAGGGTAGGCAAACGATTCTTTGCCAACTTCGGACTAACCATCCTCGATGAGACCTATGTCACCATCGGCGATGACTGTTTTATTGGTCCCGGCGTGCATATCTATACCGCTTGTCATAGCACGAACCCTATCGAACGCCACACGCGCCGCGAATGGGCAAAGCCGGTGACTATCGGCAATAACGTTTGGATTGGTGGCAATGTAACCATCCTACCGGGTATCCACATTGGCGACAACTCCACCATCGGTGCCGGAAGCGTCGTGACCAAAAACGTACCTGCTAATGCCATCGTTGGAGGCAATCCTGCCAAACTGATAAAAACAATTAACCCGAACGAATAAGGCCGATAGAGTAAAAAAATGAACAACATATACGACACAGATAGACTATATGCCTTTCTTCGCCCCTACGTAGACTGGCTGTTCCGGCGTTCTTATCGGAATTTTCAATACATCGGCAAAGAGAATATACCTACGGACGGCAGTATCATCTATGCGCCTAACCACACGAATGCGCTGTGCGACGCGATGGCCGTTTTGGGAATAGACCCTTCGCCTAAGGTCTTCGTAGCACGAGCAGACATCTTTAAGGATTCTCGGCGTGCACGCATACTTAATTGGCTGAAGATAATGCCTATCCGTCGTATACGCGATGGCATTGATGAGGTGCGACATAATGACGAAACGATGCACAAAGCCGTTGAGACCTTGCATGCCGGTGTACCTTTCTGCATTCTGCCGGAAGGAGCACATCGTCCGAAGCATTCGTTATTGCCACTCAGAAAAGGCATTTTCCGCATTGCGCTGGAAGCCAATGATGCCTTCGGCAACGAAAAACCGGTCTATATCGTGCCTGTAGGGTTGGAATACGGAGATTTTTTTCATCTCTGGGATAATCTGACGGTGAATATCGGTCAACCGATTAATGTGACGACGTTTGCCAACGAGCACGCCGACTTAGACCGACCGCAACTGATATTAGCCCTGCGGGACGAGTTAACGTTGCGTATGCGGGAGCTGATTATATGGGTACCGGACGATGAACATTATGAGGAGAATATCGCCAAACTTCTGCCTCCTAAGAAACGCTTGCCGCGATGGGTGGCTATCTGTTTGGCGGTGATGCTGTTTCCCCTCTTTGCACTCAGTCTGTGCCTTACATTCCCTTTATGGGGTATGTTGCTGTTAATACAAAAAAAGGTCAAAGATCCGGCCTTCTACAACTCCGTTCAGTTTGTATGGCAATTGTTGTTTTTAACCCTCACGCTACTCATCCCCCTACCCTTCTGGATGTTTGTGCAAGAATACGTATATCAATTGAAAATTGAAAATTTATGATCCGAGTTTACGTTATTATCGCATTGTATATTCTGGTGCCGGTGATGATTATTGAGCTTTTTAAGCGCTTCCGGTGGATGCATAAAATCGGAACGGTCGTTGCCGCCTATGCCGTAGGCATCCTTCTTGCGTTGACGGGGTTGGTTTACTTTGTCCCAGGAACAGTTGAGGCGTTATCGTTCACCAAGATTCAATCGACCTTAATGTCGGTGACGGTTCCCTTAGCTATTCCGCTCATGCTCTTCAACTGCGATTTTAAGTTATGGACGAAAGCGCTGCCGAAGACTTTGTGGTCGTTAGTTGGCGGTTTAGGCGCTGTGTTGGCGGCGGTGATAAGCGGTTACTATATCTTCCGCACGCCGGATGTACCTCATTTCAATAAAGTAGCGGCGATGATGACGGGTATCTATACCGGTGGAACGATGAACTTCAATGCCCTCGGCGCTTCGCTGGGAGTAGATAAAACGGTCATGGCCATCGTACTGGCGTTTGAGATGGTACTAACCACCCCATATATATTCTTTATCATCGGCGGAGGGTACAAAGTATTCCGTAAGATCTTACCGTACGACGATATCACCCGTAAGGGTCGTAAGGACGAAGATATTGAGACGAAAGATATCGAGAATTACCAAGGCATGCTCACACGCCAAAACGCCGGCGGTATGTTCATTGGTCTGGGGCTGAGTGTGCTTTTTCTGGCTATCGGTGCCGGCCTGGCCTTGCTCCTAACGGGTACTCTCAATGAACTGGTCGTCATACTAACTATCACCACGCTATCTATCATCGCTTCGTTCTTCAAGAAAGTGCGCGAACTGCCCAAGACCTTCGAACTCGGTATGTTCTTCATCCTCATTTTTTCGGTCATCGTAGCCTCGCTGTTCGATATCCATAGCGTGAACGGTGGTAGTCTGATGATAGGCCTTTTCGTTGGCTGGGTGATGATCATTGCAGCGGGTTTGCATCTCTTGCTCTGCCGTGTCATGCATGTCAGCGGAGATCTGTTCTGCGTCAGTCAAATAGCGCTGCTATGTTCGCCACCTTTCGTTCCACCTGTCGTAGGCGCGATGAAGAATAAAAAAGTGCTGATATCCGGTATAGCCATCGGCTTGGTTGGATATGCAATAGGAACGTACCTCGGAGTACTCATTGCTTACGTACTCAATTGAAAATTGAAAATTGTGAAAAAATACATCATCATTATCTTAGCAGCGCTGGTGGCTATGCCCTTGGCGGCTCAGGAACAAGTTCAGGATTCGATAGTTACAGACACCACTGTCGTCAAGATAAAGAAACTCAAGCGTAGGAAAAAACCACAAGAGGTGGACTCTTTAGGTCGCAAGATCAAGACCGGTTGGAACTTCGGCATCCTACCGTCTGTGGCGTACGATGCGGACTACGGCTTCCAAGGCGGTGTGCTCACTAATATCTATTACTACGGCGATGGTTCGCAGTATCCGGAGTACATCCATTCGCTTTACTTTGAGGCAGCTTATACCACCAAACACCATGGCATCTTCCGTTTCAACTATGACTCGAAATATGTGATTCCGGGTTATCGTTTGACGCTCGATGCCACGTATCTGCCGGATGCCATGTGCGATTTCTATGGCTTCAACGGCTACGAAGCGAACTACGACTATCGCGTTCACAGTTGGAATAAGAACACCGCCCAAATGGATACCAACCTCTACACGAGCCGTGTCTTCTATAAGTATAAACGGGACCTCATCCGTATAGCGGGAGATATCGAAGGAACGATCTATAAGGACCTCAAATGGAATGCCGGACTCGGCGTACTGGGCTATCTGATTGATGATTGCGATATTAATATGCTCAATGGCAAGAACACCTATGACCCTGCCAATCCCTATGCCAAACCTCTTAATCCCGATGCACAGTTGCTCTATTCCAAATACAAGACATGGGGTCTGATTGGCAAGGATGAGACGAAGGGTGGTTGGCATCCATATGTTCGTGGCGGTATCACCTACGACACACGTGATAAACGACAAGGACCCAACAAAGGTATTTACACCGATGCGTTCTTCACCTATTCGGCTGCGTTTAATGCCGCCTATGGCGACCAAGCCTCAGCCGGCTATAACCACTTGCAGTTCAACTTCACTTTCCGTCATTACGTGCCATGCTACGTGGATAAGAAAGGCATCCACCGTATTACTTTTGCTTATCGTATCGGTACACAAAACCTCATTGCCGGGCGCTCGCCATTCTATATGAATAACTATCTGAACGCGCTCTTTATCCAGCGTGTCTATTACGAAGGATTAGGTGGCGGTAACTCCGTCCGCGGTATGATGGCCCATCGCATTCTTGCCAACGGTTTTGCTTACGCTAACGTCGAGTTCCGCTTCCGCGTGGTCAATTTCGATATCGGGCGCCAACATTTCTTTATCGGTCTCAACCCCTTCTTCGACTTGGGTATGATCACACAGCCGTATAATCTCAACGACCTCGTAAAAATGCATACAAAAGATTGGACCACGCCATACACTACCCTGCAAGAGAGTATGACAGCAGCGGGAGATTCCTATGAAGCGTATTTCAAAACAACCGACAAGAACATCTATACGCCGCATATGACGGCTGGTGTAGGACTCAAAATCGGCATGAACGAAAACTTCGTCCTCTCAGCGGACTGGGGCATGCCCATCAATAAACAAGACAATAATAAATATGCAAATTTCTACGTCAAGATGGGTTATCTGTTCTGAGGATTTGCTCTCGACTGTGACTTGGAACTGAAAAAGAACGAATTTTTACAATTTTCTTGCATATATGCAAAAATTTTTGTAATTTTGCACGCAAATTCAAATGGGGGGATAGTGTCCGCAAGCGTGCAAAACAACTAACAAACAATCTAAGGATATGAAAAGAATGTATTGGCTTATGGTTTTGGTAGTGCTCAGCACTGCCGTGTTGAGGGCTGAAGAACCTGATCCGCTGTCAATCGGATTAGGCAGTGTGATTGCTATTTCCGGAGAGGCGCGTGCGCCTGAGATTGCCGAGGACAGCATTGCTCCCGCAGCACAGGATAGCGTGAAGGCAGACAGTGTGGCGATTAAACCGATTCCTCTTTGGAAGCAAAAACTCACCTACGGTTACAATTTCGACATCTATTTCCACAACGACACGCGTAATGCCACCAAGGAGAACGGTTGGTCGATTGCCTTGGAGCCGGAGATCGGTTGGAAGCTGAAAGAGCGCGTCCATTTGGGTCTGCGTGTAGGAGGTAGTTATCAGGAGACTTACGCTTCGTATACAGCGGAACTAAATGACGGCAGTACAAAAGTGGAGAACCTGCGTATTAGGCAAGGTAGTTGGAGTGTGACGCCTTACGCGCGTTATCGCCTCAAATCGATGTTTAATGACAAATTAGGCATCTGGCTGGAGGCGCACTTATACACCGGTATGGAGTTTCCTAGTGTAGTAGCCAATAGCGGTGACCCTACAGGAACCGACTACGAAGGACTGAAGTATTCGGTCATCTACGGTGCACAGGTTTCGCCAGTCATCACCTATAAGTTCAACCGCAAGAGTACGTTCCAAATCTTCTTCTCAATCTTGAGTTTGGGTTACAGCGGTACGTCGTTCTTCTATCAGGATGAGGATGGCAAGCGTCACACAGAATACACCAATGATGTGATTATCTTCTCCGGTAAACTGAGGAACCTGCTGGCTAACCAATTCACACCGGGTCTATACGGCCTCAAAGTCGGAGTGCAGAAGAACTTCTGATGAATTAAAAATTAATAATTGAAGGCGAAGGCGTTGCTTTGGAAGATTCCGCTGAGCGTAGTAGGCGCTTCGTTGGGTCTGGTTCTGCTGCTTTTAATAGCAGTAGGCTGTGTGCTATACGTGAAACCTCTCCGTCAAGCGGTGATCGCCAAAGCCCTGCCTTTCGTGGAAGAACAGACAGGACTGGATATCGACGTTGGCGATATCTACCTTTCACCCTTTCACCACTCACCTTTATCCTTTTATCGCGCATATAAAGGGCAATGTGATTTGCCGCTGGATATAAGTCTGGACAGCGTCTTTGTCGGTCATCGTGGACAAGACACGCTTTTGTACGCGCGCGCTTTACGCCTGAGCGCGGTCGCAAAGACGTCAGGTTACAGTTTTCAGGATTCAGATCTTCTCGCGCTGCCGATTGAACTGAACCAACTGCGATTAGAGCAGGCGACCTTCCACTCCGACAGCCTGATAGCCGCCGTAGGTATTGATGCCCATATCGGTTTATTGGACGTCAGTAGTCCCGCTATCATCATCGCCGAAGGGCAATATCCCTTGCACGGACTCAAACTCTATGACTCGTACGTAGGCATTGACCTGCGCGACACTCCGCCTGACACCACGGCACAGGACACCACACCGATGAAAATGGCGTTTGATGTGCCCGATGGCGATATACGTAACCTGCATTTTGCCTTAACGCCCATGGATATGCACGTACGTACTCAATCGCTCTCCACCAACGTGCTGGCAGACGTAGGCGCTAATCGCTACGACGCCCGACGACTGGATATAGGGCAGTTGCGCTTTGACTTAGGTAACTTATCCATCCCCGCTGACACCATCTACGGCAACGCGTGTGTGGACCTGGCCACTAATCAAATACAGAGTGACGGCCTGCACGTTCGTTCGCGCGAATTAGGAGCGAGCGCTGACCTGCAAGCCACGGAGATGAACCTGGAAACCATGCAGGTAAGGGCCATAGCGGATGCCGAGTACCGAGGTAGCCAAGCCCATTTACAAGCCACCTACGATATAGACGACGAAAACTATGATGCCCATGTGGAGGTAGAACGAGTGAACCTCGCGCCTTTCCTCCAAGACAGCACACCTATCGTCTTAGCCGGTACAATAGTCGCGAAAGGCCAAGGCATCGATATCCAATCTCGCGCGATGAAGAGTCATTTGCAGTTACACTTGACCGATGCTATCTACGGCGATATTAACGTATCGGGTCTGCAACTCGATGCTACATTGGCAAACAAAACAGTACAAGGCGATTTATATTTGCCCGTCGGGATAAAGGGTGACGGGTTACGGGTGACGGGACAGACGGAGCATCAATTCCGTGTAGCGAACTTCTTGGCCCCCGAGCAGATGGCGGTTGATTATAAAGCGCAGTTACGGCAAGTACGTGCACATGCGGCAGGCGAAGACATCTATGCCGAGCAACTCGATCTGCATTTTACTACCGACAGCACTACCACGCTTAATCTGGAGACGGAAGGTCTGACAGCTGACCTGAGCAGTCCGATGCATGTGATGAGGCTGGTGGATGAGATACAACCGTTACTAAACGCAGTCGGTGACTCGACGATTATGACGCCGCTTACCTCTCTTGTCGACCTAACGATGCTCGATACACTGCGTCAATTGATTCCAACCCTCCAAGCCAACATCGCCTTACGGCATGGCAGTCCGGTACAAAGAATGCTGGACAAGAAAGGTCTTGACATTGATAAGATAGACCTGAGTCTGAACTCCGACTCTGCACAGACAAACATTGCCTTGGAAGCCTCTATTCCGGAGATCAACCATCCCGAAGACAGCACCGCGCTGCGTTTGCCTGCCGCTGCAACGGCATTGCGTGTAGCCATGTTGGACGACAGCACGAATGTTTCGCTCTCTGCTCACACTTTGTTAACCGACGGTGCGATGACGCTGCGCAACCTGAAAACGGATGCGTACTTATGGTTCGATATGAATCGAAAAGGTAATGACCTCAATGGTGTCGGACGTCTGACAACAGACAGCATTGTTTTCGGAGAGAAAGAGTTTGGCAACAGTGCCGTGAACATGCTTCTATCCCGTTCTAACACCTATCCGAATGCCCTTCGGGCGGACGTGCAGTTGGATGACGTCCCTTTGAGCATCGTGGATAACTTCATCAACATGGCAGACTTGGGTCTCAACGGCGTCATTCGCGCAAGAGCTGCGGTGGACGGTCTGCCTGCTAGTACGGATATCTCTGCAGAGGTGTTACCCTTGGGTGTGTCGGCGCTATACAAACCTTACAACGTGCAAATTGGTCTGGGCGAAACGCCTATCATCATGGAACATAACCATGTGGATTTCAACGGCCTGCCTATCTATGGTGCAGACAGCACTTTCTTGGCCTTAACCGGTGGTTTGGACATCAATGAAATGCGACTGGATATCTCTTTAGCGGCAGATAGTTTTGTTCCTGTCAAACTACCCCAAGGGGGTCCTATACCGGTCTACGGCGATTTGGCTACGGATATCCGCGGTACGGTCACCGGTCCGCTGGATAGCATCGTAGCGGATGTCAATGTCACGCTCTTGCCGACCACCGATATCACATATCTAATTAGTAAGAAGAACCTGGCGCAAGTGAAGCCCCACGGTACAGTCAATGTGCGCTATAACACCGCCGATACCACCGACAACGCACTCGCTCTTGGCGGACGGATTAACGTTGATAACGGTTTTGTGCGGTATTCACCGAAAGCCTATCCTATCATGCCTTTCCATGTGGACTCAGGCAGTCATATTACCTTCCACGGACCGGTGGGAAAGACCGAACTGGCAGTATCTGCGTCGCAGAAAGTGAAAGCCGATGTAGAATCGGAAGGCGAAGAGACACGACGGGTCGATTTCCGGACCGGTGTACGGGTGAAAGGCGAAGTGGATTCGATAGGCCTCAACTCCATTGATTTCTTCTTGGAAGCGCCGGAAGATGAGACCATCACCCGCGAATTGGCTTCGTTGGACGAAGATACGCGCGAAGGATTAGCCGCTACACTGCTCGCCACCGGTATGTACGTAGGCGAAAGCAATGTGGCGCAACATAGAGAAGGATATGCACTCTCTTCCATTATCAATAGTCGTATCAATGCCGCCTTGGCAAACTCCAAAGTAGGCAAATGGGTGGATATAGACTTTAGCAGTGCGCAAACAGAACACGCCGCAGGTAAAACCAACGATATGAATATCTCCATCAGTAAGTCGTTCTTCAAGGATAAACTGCGCGTCACCATCGGTTCGACGCTAACTGATAATCCCGAAGTCAACAAGACCAGCGGACTGCTGAGTAACTTATCTGCCGAATACAAACTGACGAAGGAAGGTAACGTGCTATTACGTGTGTTTGCCGAACGTGACTACAACAATGTGCTGGAAGGCGAACTCTATAAATACGGACTCGGAGTGCGCGCGTTCAATGATTGGCGTAGACGATATGCGTTCCGCGGAGATAGTATCAACCGAACGCATCGACTGACCGCCGATGCCGGTGTAGCCTATCGGTCCAATAACAGTATCGGTCCGGACCTTACTCTCAAGTACTCCCTTACTAACCTCTTGGGTCACGGCGAGAGTTTCAACCTCAAAGGTAACGGCGCATATTACTGGGCGTTACGTAATCGTCACCCAGGCGACCCCAAGAAGACAGATACCTATAAACTCGGTCTCAACGCGTCACTCATCTTCCCATACTTACATTGGATAGGCGATAACAACCCTGACGGGGACACCCGTTATATGCTCGGTTATCAATATGAGAATATAGCAGGCGGTTACAGCATACACAAAATGACCGGTTCGTTTACCTATTTCATTCATTCATCGAAGTATATCACACACGCTTTCACGCCGCTCTCGCTTTCAGTGGTGCTAATGAATGCAGATTCAACTATATTCTCAAAAGCGGACACCTTCCCCCAACTGATACAAGTCATTGCCGGTAATGAGTTTGTGCCCTCAATTGGTTATACATTCACCTACAATGACTATCAATCCAAACGGGCCGTGAACACGCTCTTTGAAGTGGGTATAAAAGAGTCCGGCAACCTCATTAACGCCATCTATTGCTTGGCGGGACATAAATGGGACGAGAAGGATAAGAAGCTGGGGTCCATCACCTTCAACCAGTTCGTTAAAACGACCATCGAACTGCGTAATAAATTCAATCTAACGGACAAAGTGTGCATTGCTACGCGCCTCTTTGCCGGTGCTAACATACCGCTGGGTAACTCCAACGCAGCCCCTTTGTCCGAAGCCTTCTATGCAGGCGGACCGAATGGTATGCGTGCGGCTTCGCCTTACGCGTACGGACCGGGTAATTTCTATTCCGAGAAATACAATCAAAACTTCTTCCACTCCGGCGATGTCAAATTGGAAGCGAACTTCGAACTGCGCTTCCCGATTGTGTGGAAACTCTTTGGCGCTACTTTCCTCGACGCCGGAAACGTATGGAACTGGTATAATGGTTCAGAGATATTCAAAGCAGCCGGTATCTATGACTATAAGGAGCAACTTCAATTGCGTGAAGACTTATACGACGGACTGTTGGATAATCCTCATTTGCTCAAACAAATAGCACTCGGTACCGGTGCCGGTCTGCGATTAGATTTAGACGGACTTGTTCTTCGTCTGGATATAGGTGTAGCTATCCATTCGCCCTTCCTCAATTATAAATATAAACCATTTGATAAAGAAAAGGGTTGGGTTCCGGACACGAGTAAACCCATCACTACCTATTATAATATCCCGTCCGCGTTGGATGCCATCCGCGTTAACTTCGGTATAGGATATCCATTTTAAAGTTTAGAGATTAAAGTTTAGAGTTTAAAGATATGAGAAACCATTTAATTTTCAATTTGCAATTTTCCATTTGCTTGCTTTCTATAGCAAGTTTGATGCTATCGTGCGGAGGACAAGTTCCGACGCAAGTTCAAACATCGTATGCTACCTTAACGGTGACTAAGTCGGACATCACTGTTCCTCTGAAATACAGCGCTACGCTGAAAGGAACGAACGACGTGACCATCCGCCCCCAAGTGAGTGGTCAGTTGATGGAGATCTGTATTACGGAAGGTCAGCAAGTAAAGAAAGGCGACGTGCTCTTCCGTATCGATGACCGTAACGCCTGTTTGGAATTGGAATCGGCCGAAGCGAATCTGTTAGCTGCGCAAGCGGAGGAAAGTAGTGCCAAGTTAGAGTACGAGAGTAACAAGAACTTGTACGAAAAGGGGATTGTGAGCAAGTATATGTTAGATAATGCGCAGAATAGTTACAAGCGTGCCATCGCTTCTACAGCGCAATCCAAAGCGCATGCTCATAGTGCACGAGTTAATTTAGGATACTATACTATCACCGCTCCGGTATCAGGTTTGATTGGTTCGATTCCTGTGTTTGCAGGCGACCAAGTAGATGCCTCCACCTTCCTGACGATGGTCAGCGGCAACGAGAAGATGTTCGCGGAGTTCTCGGTAAACGAGTCTGTTTTGGCAGAGCGCGAGACGCACGAACATGTAGGCAATCATCTGGATAAGTTCCCCGATGTATCGTTTGTGTTCAAGAACGGAGCTGAATACCCCATCAAAGGTCGTATCACCAGTATCACCGGTACGGTAGATCGTACAACCGGCACGTTGACCTGCAAGGCCACTTTCCCTAACCCTGACGGTGGGCTCTACTCAGGTATTCAAGGGACGGTCGTTATTCCTTTCACAGCCAAAGATGTGATGGTTGTCCCGCAGAATGCGGTAGTTCGTCTGCAAAGCAAATCGTTGGTGTACAAAGTGGGAGCAGACAGTTGCGCATACAGCACTATTGTAGAGACGATTGGTTTTAGCAGCAGTCGTGATCTGGTAGTGAACAAAGGTCTTGAAGTAGGTGACGTGATTGTCATCGAAGGAGCCAATAACCTTGTTGAAGGACAGAAAGTGATTTTCTAATATGAAGGAGAATATTTTCATATCGAAACATGTGATGGCGTGTGCGATAGCTATCGTCATCCTACTCGTCGGATTTATCTGTCTCAAGAGCCTGTCGGTGGAGCAGTATCCGAATATTGCGCCTCCAAGCGTGCAGGTAGCCACTTCGTATAGCGGTGCCGACGCCAATACGGTGATGAAATCTGTCATTCAGCCACTGGAGGAACAGATCAACGGTGTGCAGGACATGACTTACATGACGGCTACGGCGTCGTCGACAGGTGACGTGAGCATCATGGTCTATTTCAAGCAAGGCGCCGATCCCGACATGGCCACGGTGAACGTGCAGAATCGCGTGTCGCAGGCGCAGGCATTATTGCCGGCTGACGTGACGCAAGTGGGTGTGACGGTTAGTAAGATGCAGAATAGTATCCTGCAGATCGCGGGTCTCAAATCGACCGACGGCAAGTACGACGATAACTTCATCTCGAACTATATCGACATCAACGTCAAGCCGCGCATCATGCGTATTACGGGCGTGGGTGAGGTGCAGAACTTAGGTAACACCTACGCGCTGCGTGTGTGGATGAAGCCGGACGTGATGGCACAGTATGGTCTGACGCCGGATGATATATCCTCCGCCATCAGCGCACAGAGTTTCGTGTCGTCCACCGGTACGCTCGGTCAGCAGTCGGAGAACGCGTATCAATACCCCATGGAGTACAAAGGTACGCTTAAGTCGATTGAGGAGTTTGAGAACATTGTGCTGCGTACGGGCGAATCGGGTAACTTGCTTTACCTGAAAGATGTGGCGGATGTGGAGATTGGCGCCAAAAGTTATACGATGACTTCGTCCATCGACGGTCAACCGGGTGTGTTCTATATCATCAACCAGGCGCCGGGAGCCAATGCAACGGAGGTGAACAACAAGATTGATCAACTGTACGAGCAACTCACACCGACTCTTCCTGCCGGTCTGGAGTTTGTTGTGCTGGAGACATCCAACGACTTCCTCAATGCAGCTATTCACAATGTGGTAGAGACCCTGATTATCGCTATTCTGCTGGTCATTATCGTGGTCTATTTCTTCCTGCAGAACTGGAAGGCGACGATTATCCCATCTATCTCGATTATCGTGTCGTTGCTCGGTACGTTCGCTATTGTGATGGTGGCGGGATTCTCGCTGAACATCTTGACGCTCTTTGCATTAGTGCTCGCCATCGGAACGGTGGTGGATGACGCGATTGTCGTGGTCGAAGCGGTGATGGCGAAGTTGGAGACGGGCAAGATGCAAGGCTCACTGAAAGAGAAAGCCGTTCAGGCTACCCGCGAAGCGATGAGCGAGGTGTCTACAGCAGTCATCAGTTGTACGCTGGTGTTTATGGCGGTGTTTATCCCTGTTACTTTCATGAGCGGCACGAGCGGTACGTTCTTTACCCAGTTCGGTATCACGATTGCGGGTTCGGTAGGACTCTCATGCGTATGTGCGTTGGTGCTTTGCCCTGCTTTGTGTGCTATCCTGATGCGACCGAACGAAGCAACTCAGACGGAAGGCAAGAAATGGAAAGGTTTTGATTATTATACCAAGGTCGCCTATGACGCAGCTTATAACGCCATTCTCAGCAAATACAAAGGTGCTGTAGCCCGCTACATCAAACGTCCGTGGTTATCGTTCCTGATACTGGCTATCGCAGCTGGGTTGATGGTTTTCTTCATGCGCGTATTGCCGTCGGGTCTCGTACCGCAAGAGGACCAAGGCGTCATCATGTGTGAGGTGCGTGCACCCGAAGGTGCTACGCTTCATGAAACGGCGGAGATCATGAAACAGGTGGAAGAGAAAGTGAAGGCGATTCCGGAGATGGAGAGTTACGCTATCTGTAACGGCTACGGTCTGCTCTCGAACAATGGTTCGAGTTTCGCGACGCTGATTATCCGTCTGAAGAACTGGGACGACCGTCCGGGATTCAAGCACTATATCGAGTTGATTATCTCTAAGTTCTATCTGGATTGTCTGTCTATCCGCAATGCGCAGGTGCTTCCGTTCCAGATGCCGCAGATACCGGGTTACGGAACCTCGAACAGCATCGATCTGCAGGTACAGGATAAGAGTGATGGAGATATATCCGATTTCGGCAGTAAGACCAATGCGTTCTTGGCTAAATTGCAGGAGCGTCCGGAAGTGGCGAGCGCGATGAGTACTTTCTCAGAGCGCTATCCGAAATACAAAGTAGAGGTGGATCCGGTGCAATGCGAACGTGCCGGCACTACGGCGAGAGCGGTACTCAGTACGCTGGGCGCTTACTGCGAAGGTTCGTATGTGGGTAACTTCAACCAATTCAGTAAGATCTACCGCATCATGGTGGGCGCGGCGCCGGAGTATCGATTGGATCCTTCGTCGCTCAATAATATGTATATTAAGGTCCGTGGCGATAAGATGGCGCCACTGTCGCAGTTTGTGACGCTCAAGGAGGTGGTTGGTTCGTCTTCACTGAAGCACTTCAACCTCTTCCAGACTATCGCCTGCTCGGTTACTCCGGCTACCGGCTATTCGGACAGCCAAGCACAACAGGCGATAGCTGAGGTCTTCAAAGAGACGATGCCTACCTATTGCACTTATGAGTACGGCGGTATGTCGCGAGAGGTAGCTGAGAGTTCAAAGAGTAATACAACATTACTCATCTATGCCATTTGCGTCGTACTGATCTACCTCATCCTCGGTTCATTGTACAACAGTTGGTTCACGCCGTTTGCGGTGCTCTTGAGTGTGCCATTCGGTCTGATGGGTTCGTTCCTGTTTGCATGGGTGGCCTATAAGATAGGTATTCCGGGTCAGGAGAATAATATCTACTTGCAGACAGGTGTCGTGATGCTCATCGGTTTGCTGGCCAAAACGGCGATCCTGATAACCGAATTTGCCGCTGAGCGTCGCAAACAAGGCTTGTCGATCGTGGAGGCGGCGCTGGAGGCAGCGCGCGAACGTCTGCGTCCTATCTTGATGACCGTTGTAACGATGATTGCCGGTATGATTCCGCTGGTAATAGCCGGAGGTGCCGGTGCTAACGGAAACCGTGCGTTGGCAGTAGGCGTGGTAGGCGGTATGTCTATCGGTACGCTCGCACTTGTATTCGTCGTTCCTGCCTTCTTCATCGTCTTCCAGACGCTCGAAGAGAAAATAAACGGCGCACCGACAAAGGAAGAGAGTCCTACAGCAAAACCGAAGAAATCGAATAAGAAGACCGCGCTAAGTATTTCTGTACTCTGTATTCTGTGCTCTATACTCTTCTCTTCCTGCGGTATCTACGGCAAGTATAAGCCTCAGCACGAGATGCCCGATAACTTGTTCGGAGATAGTCTGTCAACCGAAATCAGTACAGATTCTACCAGCGTAGCTGGGCTCTCCTGGCGTGAGTTCTTCCAAGACCCACTCTTGCAGCAACTCATCGATTCTGCCCTTACCCGTAACACAGACCTCCACTCCGCTCGTATCGTCATTGAGCAAGCGCAAGCTAGTCTCAAAGCCGCCAAATTAGGCTATTTGCCATCCTTCTCCTTGGCGCCTTCCGCCGGGTATAATAACAGCAATATAACAGGTGGTAGCAACTGGATACTTTCCTATTCCGCTAACTTGCAAATGGATTGGGATTTGGATATATTCGGTAAGAATCTGAACGCTGTCCGCAAATCGAAAGCCGTTCTGCGACAAGCCGAGTACAGTCGTTTGGCGACACAAACGAACCTCATCTCGACCATCGCGCAAGAATACCTGATGCTACAACTCCTTGACCGCGAGCTGGAGATCCTAATGCACACCGACACGCTATGGACCGCATCGCTCGAGACCCAACGTGCGCTCTTTGAGAACGGACAAGCCTACTCGACCGCGGTCAATCAGATGGAGAACTCCTCCCTTGATGTCAAAATAAGAATCATCGGCGTTATGCGGGATATTCAAGAAGTGGAGAATGAGATTTGCCAGTTACTGGCTATCACGCCGCGACATATCGAACGCAACCCGTGGTGGACGTACGAACTGCCCGAACGCTTAGCAATCGGTGTGCCTGCAGAACTATTGGAGAACCGACCCGATATTCAACTGGCAGATAAAGTGATGGAAGAAGCATTTTATAACATCAATGCTGCTCGCTCGGAGTTCTTCCCCAAAATTTCCCTGCAGGGTATCTTAGGCTGGGGAAACAACAACGGCTATATTGCTGACCCCGGAGCGCTACTCTTCAATGCTCTTGCATCCCTCACGCAGCCTATTTTCGCGCTAGGCAGACTCGTCGCCCAACTCAAAATCAATAAACTGACATTTGAGGATAAGCAACGCCAATACGTGCAGACCGTCATTGATGCCGGTAACGAAGTGAATGAAGCGCTTGCCGATTGTCAGGAAGCGAAAGACAAAGATGTGTTCTTTAAACGCCAAGTACAAGTACTGGAAGACGCGTATGTCGGCACCCACGAACTGATGAACGCCGGTAAGGCGAACTATCTGGAGGTACTGACCGCACAAGAGTCGCTTCTCGCGGCGCAACTTAATGAGGTCACCAACCTCTATAATGGTTCGCAAGCCCTCATTGCCCTTTACATCGCACTCGGAGGAGGCACAAAATAAATCGTAAAATCGTAAATTATCATGGTACATGATTTATATATTTTGATGATCACGGCGGGTATAGTCAGCCTGATCTTTAAGTTATTAAAGCAGCCGGTAGTGTTAGGTTATATCGTAGCCGGCGTGTTAGTAGGCCCATATTTGTTCGGAGAGTCATGGGTGAGTGCAGATAATGTCAAAGCATGGGGTGATATAGGCGTGCTGTTCGTGCTGTTCTGCATCGGCCTCGAGTTCCGCATCAAGAACCTGATCTCTTCCGGCAAGATAGCTGCTATCGGAGCGTTGACCATCATCGGCGGAATGATGATTGCGGGCTTTGGCGTGGGTAAATGGGCAGGACTGGATATGATGAACGCCCTTTTCCTCGCCGGTATGCTTTGTATGTCCTCCACCACCATCGTTATGAAAGCGGTGGATGAAGCCGGACTAAGCAAAGCACGCTTTGTCAAAGGTGCCACGAGTATTCTTATTATCGAAGACGTAGTGGCGGTCGTGCTAATGGTACTGCTCTCCAGTATCGCTATCAAACACCAGTTCGACGGCCCGGAATTACTCAATAAAGTGCTCATACTCGCCATCACCCTCGTCGTATGGTTCGTCTGCGGTATATTGATTATCCCTACACTACTGCGAAAAGTCAAACCGTACCTCAATGACGAGACGCTCATCATCTTGGCGCTCGGTCTATGCCTCGGAATGGTACTTACAGCCGAAGAAGCAGGTTTTAGCAGCGCACTTGGCGCTTTTGTGATGGGTTCGATCCTCGCAGAGACAGTGGAGTCTCATCGTATCGAAAAACTAATGACGCCACTCAAAAACGTCTTCGCAGCTATCTTCTTTGTCTCCGTCGGTATGATGATTAACCCCTCTTCTCTGGTTGAATACTGGCCAAGTATCCTCATTGTGTGTCTGGTGGTTATCATCGGTATGATCATCTTCGGTACGCTCGGTTGCTGGTGGGGCGGAGAGACGATGAAAGATGCGATGCAGACGGGTTTCTCGTTCGTGCAGATAGGTGAGTTCTCGTTCATTATCGCAGCGCTGGGTAATAGCCTTAATGTCACCGATCCTGCGCTTTATCCTATCATCGTAGCGTCATCGGTTGTTACTACCTTCCTCACGCCTTATATCATGAAGGCCGCTGTGCCGAGTTACAACTTCCTGTATAAGCACGCTCCTGCCGGCCTCAAAGCAAAGATGGACCTTCGCGAACAGCAAGTAACTCAGGCCGAGCAACAAGCTAAAGAGCCCAAGGCTTATAGCCAAAAGCCCAAAGGCAACTCAAAACTATCCAAAGCTATCTCACATACCTTTATCACCAAGCGCCTCGTTAATCTCTTTATCGAGAATATGAGTGCGAATGATGAGAAGACCACTGACCAAGAATAAAAATCTTAGGAAAAATTTGCTTATATCAGAATTTTTTCGTAATTTTGCATCGGTTTATGGTTTCTTTACAACACATCTATAAGAGTTATAGAACGCAACAAGTGTTGCGGGATGTGTGCTTGGAGATTCCTAAGGGCCAAATCGTAGGCTTGTTAGGTCCGAACGGCGCCGGCAAATCGACATTGATGAAGATTTTAGTCGGACTGGTAGCGCCCAATGTAGAGGGGCATGAGGATTATAAAATCCGTAAGCCCGGACGAATTGGATATCTGCCGGAGAACAATCCGCTGTATGAGGAGATGTATGTGACCGAATACTTGCTTTTTATGGCGGAGATAACAAAAGTCGAAAGTCGAAAGTCGAAAGTCGAAAGACTTATTGACCTTGTGGGTTTGACAGCGGAGAAGCATAAGCACATCAAGGAATTGAGTAAGGGCTATCGGCAACGAGTTGGCTTGGCGCAAGCGTTATTGGGCGATCCGGAACTACTGATACTCGATGAACCGACCACAGGTCTGGACCCTAATCAATTGGTGGAGATACGAAATCTCATTCGGGAGTTAGGCAAAGACCGAACGGTCATTCTTTCTACCCATATACTGCAAGAGGTACGAGAGATGTGCGACCGCGTGGTGATATTAGACCACGGAGTTATTCGGGCCGATAAGTTCGTTAAAGAGGTTGAAGACCTGGAAACATTGTTTAGGTCTTCCACGTTAAACTGTTAAACTGTTAAATTGTTAAACCGTTAAGATGGCAGAATTTGATATACGACAACAAATGAGCGAGAAGGAGCAAGACAACGCCTTGCGGCCTTTGTGCTTTGCAGACTTTGCGGGACAAAGTAAGGTGACGAGTAACCTGAAGATCTTCGTAGAGGCGGCAAAAATGCGTGGAGAGAGTTTGGACCATGTGCTCCTCTTCGGTCCTCCGGGATTAGGTAAGACGACGCTCAGTAACATCATCGCCAATGAGTTAGGCGTAGGGTTCAAAGTGACAAGTGGTCCGGTATTGGATAAACCCGGCGATTTAGCGGGTTTACTGACAAGCCTGGAGAAGAATGATGTACTTTTTATCGATGAGATTCATCGCTTGAGTCCGATCGTGGAGGAGTACTTATACTCGGCGATGGAAGATTATCGGATTGATATCATGATTGATAAGGGTCCTTCGGCGCGTACGATACAGATAGATCTAAATCATTTCACCCTCATCGGTGCCACGACCCGCAGCGGATTATTAACCTCTCCGCTCCGTGCCCGATTTGGTATCAATTGTCATTTGGAGTATTACGATGCGGATATTCTGGCCGGTATTGTCAAACGCAGCGCGCGATTGTTGGGCGTGGAAATCAACGAGCAAGCGGCCGGTGAAATTGCTCGTCGTAGTCGTGGTACGCCCCGTATAGCTAACGCGTTATTGCGTCGCGTACGTGATTTTGCTCAGGTGAAGGGAGATGGCAAGATAGATTTGGAGATTGCTCAATATGCCCTCGAGGCGCTCAATATAGACACCTTCGGTTTGGACCAAATCGACAACAAGTTGCTGACCACTATTATTGATAAGTTCCGCGGCGGACCGGTGGGTTTGAACACTATCGCTACCGCCATGGGCGAAGATGCCGGTACGATAGAGGATGTCTATGAACCGTACCTTATCAAAGAAGGATTCATTAAACGCACTCCGCGAGGTCGCGAAGCCACTGAATTGGCGTATCAACATTTGGGCAAAGCCATCATCTCCAAAGACGGACAACAATCGATGTTTTAGTCTGCCATTTTGGCAGTAATTTTCCTCGTGGCATAGATATTGAGAATTGAAAATTGAAAATTGAGAATTTTTAAAACACAATACTATGTCAAAAGGAAATATTGGGGTAACAAGTGATAACATATTCCCCGTCATTAAAAAATTCTTGTATTCAGACCATGAGATTTTTCTTCGTGAGCTGATTTCTAACGCTGTCGATGCTACGCAAAAGCTCAAGACGCTTTCTTCTGTAGGCGAAGTAAAAGGTGACTTGGGTGATTTGCGTGTGCGCGTTACTATTGATAAAAAGAAAAAGACCTTAACCGTTTCGGACCACGGTATCGGAATGACTGCCGAAGAGGTGGACCGTTTCATTAACCAGATTGCATTCTCCGGCGCGGAGGAGTTTGTCAACAAGTACAAAGACCGTACGGAGGCTATCATCGGTCATTTCGGTCTTGGATTCTATTCTGCCTTTATGGTATCGAAGAAAGTGGAGATTTTTTCCCTTTCATACAAAGAGGATGCCAAGGCGGTCCACTGGTCCTGCGAAGGTTCGCCTGAATACACGATGGAAGATACCATCAAAGCCGAACGTGGCACCGATGTCGTGCTGCATATCGACGATGAGTTCAGTCAGTACTTAGAGGATGCGACTATCGAAGGGCTGCTGAAGAAATACTGCAAGTTCCTGCCGGTCGAGATTGCTTTCGGCAAGAAGAAAGAGTGGAAAGACGGTAAAGAAGTAGAGTTGGATGAGGAAAATATCATCAATAATACCACGCCGGCTTGGACCCGCAAACCTGCCGACTTGAAGGAAGAAGATTATGCCTCTTTCTACCGCGAGTTGTATCCAATGCAGTTAGACGAACCGCTCTTCCATATTCACCTGAACGTGGATTACCCGTTCCACCTGACCGGTATTCTGTACTTCCCGAAGATCAAGACCAATCTGGATGTGCACCGCAATAAGATTCAACTCTATTGCAATCAGGTATATGTCACCGACGAGGTAGAGAACATCGTTCCTGAGTACCTGACGCTTCTGCACGGTGTGATCGATAGTCCGGACATCCCGTTGAACGTCAGCCGTAGTTATCTGCAAAGCGATAATAACGTCAAGAAAATCAGCGGTTACATCACTAAGAAAGTGGCAGATAAGTTAGCGGAAATGTTCAAGAACGACCGCGAGAACTTCGAATCTAAATGGGATGACGTGAAGATGTTTATCCAGTTCGGAATGTTGACCGATGAGAAGTTCTACGAGAAAGCGGTGACGTTCGCGCTGCTGAAGAACCTGGACGACAAGTACTTCACCCTGGAGGAATACAAGGACCATGTGCGCGAGAACCAAGTGGATAAGGATGGCAATATGGTAATCCTTTACACGAATGATCCGGATGCGCATTACACCTTCATCGAACGCGCCAAAGCGAAAGGTTACGATGTCTTACTCCAAGACGGCGAGTTAGACGTGCACACGATGAGCCAAGCCGAGCAAAAGAGCGAGAAACTGCGCTTCGTCCGCGTAGATAGCGACACTATCGAAAACCTCATTCGTAAGGAAGACGCGGCGAAAGACACTTACTCTGACGAACAGAAAGAGGGTTTGCGCAAAGCGTTTGAAGCCTTCATCCCGCAAGCGGAAAAACTCAATTACTATGTAAGCTGCGAAGCAGCGGCTGCCGATGCGCTACCGGTTTTCCTGACGCAAAATGAGTTCATGCGCCGAATGAAAGAAATGTCCGCGCATCAACAAGGTATGAATTTCTACGGCAATATGCCCGATAGTTATAACCTGGTACTCAACACTGCCCACCCGCTCATCCAAGACTTGGTTGGTAAGATGACCAGCGAGGAAGTAGAAGAAGTGCCGGAGACCAAAGAAGGCGAAGAACCGAAGGAGGCTGTGAAGAAGACCGTCTTTACGCTTAGCGGTGAAGACGAGCGACTCAAACAGCTGATTGATATCGCTCTCTTGGCCAGCGGTAAGTTGAAAGGCGAGGCATTGGCTAAGTTCGTTAACCGGTCTGTCGAGTTACTCTAAAAAAGAAAAGCGCCGTTTGGCGCTTTTCTTTTACTCTTTCCGTTCTACAACGGCATCGAGGAATCCCATTTGGATTGCCTCGTCCGCTTTCATCCAGTTATCGCGGTCGCAGAGGGTCTCAATCTGCTCTACCGTCTGACCACTGTTTTCTGCCAGCACTTTGTAGAGGTCTAACTTGAGGTTCTCCATCTCGCGAAGGTGGATAGCTTGGTCCTTGAAGGTTGAATATCCGATACCGGAACTGGGTTGATGGATCATGAATCGCGAGTACGGCAGGGCGGTACGGTGACCTTTCTCACCACTGGAAGCGATGACAGCCGCCATCGAAGCAGCCAAACCCAATACGGTGGTATACACCGGCGATTTGATGAACTTCATCACTGAGATCAGTTCCAAGCCCGAATAGCACTCTCCGCCTCCGGAATTGATATAGAGGTGGATAGGATCATTGTTGAGCGAATCGAGGAAGAGGAGTTGAGCTACTAACGTATCCATCACATCACCTACTACTTCACCGCTCAAGAACAGGATTCGGTCCATCATCAAGCGGCTGAACACATCCAATTGGGTGATATTCAACTGACGCTCTTCAATAATATACGGATTGAATAACCGATCTGCAGGAAGATTTGAATTGTCTTTCATTTTCAATTTTCAATTATCAATTATCAATTTTAAAGGGATTGTACGACCGCTCTGCGAGCGATGCCGTTCATCTTATTGCGAATCTCAGAATACTCTTCGAGCACCTCTTTCTGGAGAGAAGGAGGTGTATTCTTGATAGAGGTTTGCATTAAGGCATCGCTGATCGGGTTCCGTGTGAAGGCCGCGGTCATCGCCGCATCATTGACGATGAAAGCGATATCGGATGCAATATACCCTTCGGTACTGCGGGCGTAAGCCTCAATATCGACATCCTCACAAGTAGGACGACGATCCAAATACATCTTAAACATCTCCTTGCGAGCCTCGAAATCGGGAATCGGTACAAACACCTGTTTGTCGATACGACCGGTACGTAAGATAGCGGGGTCGATTTTATCCGGGCGGTTACTGGTAGCGATGATGAAAATGCCTTTCTTGGAGCAGTTATTCATCTGCGCCAGGAACTCATTCACCTCCGATGCCACGTACTCCGAACCATGTGCGCCGCGGTTAGGTACCAAAGCATCGAACTCATCGAAGCAGAGCACGATAGGACTGTTCTTGGCGGCTTTCTCAAAGAGTTTTTTGATCTTCGCTTCGGTGCCGTGAACCAGACTACTACCGATATCAGAAGACTTGACGAGCATGAAATTAAAGCCTGTCTCTTCGGCAAATTTCTCCGCAAAGAAAGTCTTACCGCAACCCGGAGGGCCGTACAGCAACATACCATTCGGTGGGGTGATGCGATACTGCTCCGCCAGTTCCTTGTTTTGGATGACGAAGATCACTTTCTGCGACAGGTAGTCCTTCAACTCCTGCATTCCGGCGATGTCGGCAAAGCCGTTTCCGCCTCCGCGACGGATATCTATATCCAGGTCATCATCGCCTCCGTTGGAGCCGTTGCTATCGGAAGGGCCTCCTTCGTCTTTCTTAGGCGGTTCAGGTCTCTTGCCACTCGGTTCGTCTTCAGCCTGCTTAGTGTCGTCCACTTCCTCATCGGTGGCATCCAGCACCTCGAAGATTTGTGCCAAGGTAATGCGATCGGCAGCTTTCAGTTGCAGGCCCTGCTCCAGCAGAATACGGGCATTACGACTCTTGGTAACGGACTTGATATCCAGCGGGTTCTTCTGGCGGAATTGCCACAAAGCTTTGAAGCGCTCCTTGTAATCCGCAGCGTTATCCACCTCAATCTCCCACGGCGCTTTGCCGGTCAACATGAAGTAGAACACGGCGCAAGCGGAGAAAATATCGCCAGCCTCGTCGAAGATTCCTACCATCGTCTCCTTTGCATGATAGAGTACATCGAGGTCGCTGGTATCAAAGGGGACGATGCCGGCACAGGGATTAGCCGTGTGGCCTAAGTCAATCAGCACCGCTTCGCCATTGAGCGTCTCGCTCAGCACAATATTCGATGGCGTGATATCATTATGACACAACGCCGGCGCTTGTTGGTGCAAGTAACGAACGCCTTCCATCAACGAGCGGAAGAGTACTAAGGCTTTGTCGGCCGACATCGGACCATGTGTGCACAAATAATCGCTCAGTAACGGGCCCTGGAAATAATCGGTGACGTAATATTGGTACGAACCTGATTCATCTTCAAACGCCCCTTCCGCTACAAAGCTAGTCAAGTTACGATGGTTCAACTGCTTGCAGAAATCAATCTCGCGTACGCGATGCGTCTCTCTATCGAGCAGTTGCATCGGCATCTTATTGACGATGAACAATTTGAGGAAGAACACGTGTGACGAACTATCCATTACACGGTAGGTTTCCGTATAGCGGTTCGCCTTGATTAGGTTCTGTACCAGATAATCGCCAACCCTATTGTTGGTTTCAAATTTAGCCATTACGTATTATCCTTGAATTATTTTTGCCAAATCATTGTAGCCTGCTTCGAGGATACGGCAGCAACGCTCGAAGAAGTCGCCTACCTCCGGTGTAGAGTCCACGAACAACTCTATGGAGAAGAATAAGCGGTCATCTACCAAATAGGTTTTTAGCACCTTGAAGTTACGATTAAGCGTATTGCAAGCCTCCAGTATTTGAGCACGGTTGTTCTCCAACTGATAGACATTCGGCATGATGATGCGGAAATAACTCTCGTCCTTCTCATCTACTGTGAAATACAAATGGAATCCATTGTAACGGAAATGGATATCACCATCGGCATCAATTTCGTGTTTGTAACCTTCGTCAAACAACCAAGCTTTAATAAGATCTGCTTTCATAATTGTAGGGATTTAAATTATAATTTTTTAGTTTTCAGTATATAGAAATCAGTTTTCTTTTTCTATCGCTGCGCATTTGCGGGCGAGGTAAGCGCGTTCGTCGGCGTTGAGCAGCGGTGCTATCTCCTTATAAACGCGCACATGGTAGGCATTGAGCCAATCTATCTCATCCTCCGTCATCATACTCATCTCAATGAGCGAAGTGTCGTAGAAACAGAGTGTGAGGGTCTCAAAAGCGAGCCATTCATCTTCAGTGGTAGCCTCAGCGGTACGTTTCGCAGGAATAACGGTAATCAGGTTCTCCGTACGGATGCCCCATTTGCCGGTGCGATAGATACCGGGTTCATCAGAGATGATGTGACCCACCTCCAGCGGTGTGGGATTATTATCGGTTCGTACGTTTTGCGGTCCTTCGTGGCAACCCAAGAAATGGCCTACTCCGTGTCCTGTACCATGTCCGTAGGTGACGCCGGCTTCCCACATAAACTGCTTTGCCAGTGCGTCGAGTTGGTTACCACGCGTACCTCTTGGAAAACGCGCCCGCGCGAGCGCAATATGTCCCTTGAGTACGTAGGTGTAGTCACGTTTCGCTTGCTCAGGTTTGCGACCACCGAGCCAAACCGTACGAGTGATATCGGTTGTACCATCGAGGTACTGACCTCCGCTATCGAGCAGTAACATTCCTTCGGGTTTAACCACGGCACAGTTTTCTTTCGTGGCGGCATAATGAACGATTGCTCCGTTGCCTTGATAACCGGCGATGGTACCGAAGGACTCTTCGATGAAGTTCTCTCCCATCAGGCGGAACTCATGCAGTTTCTCCATCAGCGTCCATTCTGTCTGCGGGGTTTGGAAGGCTTCTTCTTCGAGCCATTTGAAGAACCGCGTCAGGGCCACACCGTCTTGCCGCATGGCAATCCGTTCGCCTTCTAATTCGACCGCGTTCTTTTTCGCTTTATCAATGAGGATAGGTGATTTGATGTTCACGGCTTTTGCCTTGGTGATGGCTTCAAAGAGCGCTTCGTTGACGCGCGCGCCATCGTAGAAGACCGTTCCTTCGAGCGAGCGGATATAATCGAACACCGCTTCGTAAGGCAGAACGGTGATACCATTGAAATCAAGGTAGTTCTGCGCAGGAGCATCGAGTTTATTGGCATCTACAAAGAGTGTGCACTTATCTGCCTCCAGTACTACGTAACTGATCACTACAGGGTTGTACTCAACATCGTTGCCGCGTATATTGAGCAACCACGCAATCTCATCGAGGGCGCTTACGATCAGCGTCCATTGACGATTGGACGATTGACGATTGACGATTTCGCGAATGCGAGCCAATTTGCTTTCTACCGTCTCTCCGGCAAAATCTGCCGCATACGGATAGAGTTTGTCTTGCGGAATGGGCGGACGGTTCTCTGTCCAAAGGTCACGGATGAGGTCCACCGATTTCAAAGCGATCTTCTCTTTCCATTCGCTAAACTGATTAACAGAGAACATCTCCGGGTTAACACCTACCGGTCCTTGCACATTCTCAACCAGCCAATCCGGAATAGAAGGGCAGTCGATGTCGGACTCGCGCATCAATTCGATGCCCGAACCGTTCAGTTCGATGCCGGCCTGCAGGTAATAGCGGCTATCGGTCCAAAGCAAGGCGCGGTCCATGGTAACGACCACGGTACCGCTCTCGCCTTGGAATCCCGACAACCATTGCATCTCAAACCAGTGCGAGGCCATATACTCGCTCGCGTGCGGGTCATTACCGGGCACCACATACGCACTCACGCCGCAGGCTGACATCGCCGCGCGCAGAGCCGCTATTTTCTCTCGTACGGTCATAGATAGGAATTAATCCTTTTGGGTCATCAATATATCATCACCCTGAATAACACGAGATTGCAAGTACAGCGTACGCTTTGCTGCATCGTACGGGCCTTCCAGCACAACCGCTCCTGCACCGAGCGTTTTAGTGGTACCATCACTGAATTTATACGTCGTTGTTCCAATAGTCTTGAGTTGTACATTGTTACCACTCATGCTCCATCTGTACGGTTGTTGGATAGGTTCCGCTCTTCCTTCGAGTTTCGTCTCTAAAAGTGCGAACCAAGTTTCCTGGAATTCCAGAGTAGTTGTCATCGTGTCATTTTCGAAAACAAAAGTGTGACCGCTTACCGGGTAAACGTCCGGATCAGCAAATGAGCTACAAGAAGTCAAACCAAAAGTCAGGGCACATACGGCCATCAAAGCAAAAAATAACTTTTTCATAATTTTATAAATTAATGAGTTAAACAAATAATTATCTTACACGTAGTTTCTGTCCTATTTGAAGCAGAGAGGTCTCTTTGATCTTATTCAGTTGGCATAGTTTCTTCACTGATGTGTGGTATTTCTTAGCGATGCCGGAGAGGGTATCACCGGATTTGACTTTATACCATTGCATCTGTGCTTCGGCAGCGCGTTGCTGCTTGATAGCCTTGATGCCAATCACATACTCATCCTTATGTTTGAGTTGACCCGTCGCAAAATCGATGAAGGTAGCAGGGTCGAGGGCGTTGCCCAGATAACGGATCTCCAGGTGTAAATGGCTACCTGTTGAACGACCTGTATTGCCTCCCAAACCAATCACTTCGCCGGCAAAGATTCGTTCGTACTCATCTACCAACGGACGGCTGAGGTGACCGTAGATGGTCTCCAAACCGTTATCATGACGAACCACTACATAGTAACCGTACCCGCGGGGGTCCCAACCTACTATACGAACCTGACCATCCCAAGCCAAGCGAATGGAATCGCCCACTTGCACTTTGATGTCTGTACCTCGGTGCATGCGGTAGCGACGCCAACCGTAACTGCTGGTTACATAACCCGGAGCCGGCAAACAGAAACCTTTCATCGGTATATGCACATCATCTACCAGCGAGTCAAACAAGTTACCATACGGGTTCACCCGTTCATCGGTCCAAATATGTCGGTAGATACTATCGGCAGGGTGATTATTGAGCAATGAAGTGTCGCCTAATACGAACTGCGGAGCAATCTTATACACCGCATCACCGTTATTGGTGTGCACTACAATCTTACGCGGCAGCAATTCAAAATCGCAAGCCACAAAAAGCGTATCGTTGGAGAAATGGGAAGTTAACCAATCGGGTATTCCCGAAGCATTGACCTCCAAATCATCCATCTCTTCCAACTCATCGCCTTCGCTATCCACCAGCGTTGAATCCAACGGCATCGCAGCCGCCGGTACGGCAGGAACGTCTTGAGCATCAACGGAGCACAAGAAACTAAAGGCTATCAGCCAAGCACCAAGTGTCAATCCCCTTCTCATTGAGCTGCCTCCTCTGCAGGTGTTTCTAAGATAGCCTCAGCGGCTTCAGCGGCTGCTTGCGGGTCAACCACCTGCTCTATTTCCTCTATCGTAGCCGGACGAGTGAAGTATTTATAGATACCCCAACCACCGAGACAGAGGATAGCGATACAACTGATGGTAATGAACGTTGCCACCCACGGTTTCATTTTATTCTTCTTCGCCGCCAGCGGGTCTTTGATAATCGGGAAGGCTGCTTGCTCAGTTAATGTACGGCCGAAGAGAACGGAGATGAGAGCATCGGAGTTGATAGCCCAACCGTTGGCGTTGAGCACCGGCGCTAAGTTACGACGCCGCAGTTTCAACCAAGCCATTACCATACTCGGACCGCTGATAACCAGCAAGATACAAACGAACACAATCAGTAATTGCCACCATGTGAAACCGCTCATACCTTTGGCCACGGCAGCCAAAGCCGTACCGATCATGCCTAAAGCCATGCCGATGGCAGCAAAGATACCGGCGAATTTGGCTATATCGAATGCGGGTTTCTTCTCTGCATTCGGATCAGTAGCCGCATCCGCTTTGGCGGTCAAATCGCCGAACGCCTTCGCATCTTTCTCAGCTGCGGACTTATTGATTTTCTCTTCCACCCAATTGGAGAACTTACGATACGGTGTCCAGAAGGCTTGAAGGATAGAGATCGGGTTATCAATGATCTTCGAAACGGTAGCATCGTAGTCGTTGCCCTCGTTATCATAGAAGATGGCGTTCTTACCTACGCTCAGGTTCTTCACCTCTCCTTGCGTCATTGCAGCAACAATCTGCATTTTCTTGCCCAGTTTCTTGCTCTCGCAGTCGCAATAAAGCAGGTAAATACCGCTCAGCGGCGCCTGCGTATCATGTTTTTGCAGGTCGTGTACGCGCATACAGAGGTGGCACGCACGTTGATCTATAATGAGTGTACCGGCTTGGAAAGAAGCAATCGTCTCGTTGTCGTAGTCGTACAGATCTTCGAAGGTAACGAAGTTACGCAACAAGCGGAAGAAATCGCGATGGAGGAGCAATAACTTATGCAAGGGTTCGAAAACACCCTTAGCGGCAGCAAGCGCATCCGCGTTAGCGGTCTCGGCAGCGGTCTTAGCTGCCTCCCATGCAGCAATCTGTGCACCCATTTCAAGGAATTTCTTCTCCGTCATGCCGGGTTTGGGTGTCTCCTCAGGAATCAATGCCAAGCCCAGTTTCTGCAGTTTCTCTTGCTCAAAATACGCAGCGTATTCAGCCTGTTTAGCTTTGTAAGCGGCAATCACATCCGCCTCCAGCGGTGCAGCAGGGATAGGCTGTTCTTCGATGGTTACGGCAGCCAAAGCGGCTTCTACATCGGCCAAAGTGACCACTTTCTTATCCGCTGCCACTTGTTTGGCCACAGCCAAGATCGCTTCGTCAGCGATGTTATCGAACGCTATACTGTCTTTTTGCTCCAAGAGCGTGTCAGGGTTCTTGAGGGTAGCGCAGAGCCAATCGGCAGTAGCAATCACCTCTTTGACGCGCACTTTGCCATCTCCATCCAAATCGATCAAGCGGAGAGAGGTCTCGCTGATCTCCAATCCTGCTACAGGACACGACAACACGGTCCACATTTTTTTGTCCAATTCACCTAAATGACGAATGTCTTCACCCGAATGAATGCGAATGCGGGTCACTCCGCCTACGTTCGCAAAAGTCCATTTATACTTAGCCATACTATCTGTGTTTTTAGTAATTTCGGAGTTTTTCTTCTCAATTTGACTGCAAAGATACTACTTTTTTTGCACTTATGCAATTTTTTTTGCAAAAAAATGCAAAAATATTTGGTCATTTCAAAAAAAAGCAGTACCTTTGCACCCGCTTTTCAAAAAAACAAGCACTCCGCATGGTTTCCCTCGGGACGTAAACCAGCGAAGCGTTTGCCGAACGCGAGTCTCCCTAGCTCAGTTGGTAGAGCAACTGACTCTTAATCAGTGGGTCGAGAGTTCGAGCCTCTCGGGGGACACAAAGAGACGCAGAAATGCGCCTCTTTTTTTTTCATTTTTCATTTTTCATTCTTCACTCTATAAGCTTTTTGCAAAAGTCTCGGCTTCGGCGAGTTGGTCTATTTTGCCGACATCCATCATTCGGTAGTCCATCGGTACAAACGCTTGCAAGGGTGTCGAATCCATGATGCGCAGATAGAAAGGAATTAAGGAAAATTTCTCTTCCTCCATTTCGTCCAATAGACTCAACACCTCAGGCGTTAGGATCTGCAAACCGCTGAAAGCCAGATGGCGTCCATCCTTTCCTTTCACTTCGCCGGTGGCTATATTAGTCCATCCGCACAGACGATTCGTCTCATCAAAACAAAGATAGCGTTGTGTCTTTCGGTCGCTGACTACCAACTGACTAACGCCCGTTTGCTCAAACTTCGCCACCAACGCACGGATATCTATATTGGATAGTATATCTACATTGCACGCGAGGATGGGCTCATTTTTCATTTTTAATTTTTCATTTTTCATTTTCCTCAGTCCTCCGCCGGTGTCCAGTAAGCAATCTCGTTCGTCGCTTATTTGGACGGTACAGCCCCAACCGTCATTTGCACGGACGGCTTCAATGATCTGATCGGGAAAATGATGAACATTAACGATAATATCCGTTATACCGGCAGAGCGCAGTTTTTCCACCTGCCATTGAAGCAGCGGTTTGCCGGCCAGGGGCACTAAGGCTTTCGGCATCGTATCGGTGAGGGGTTTGAGCCGCGTACCCAATCCCGCTGCAAAAATCATAGCTCGCATTCGATGCCCCTTTCGCGATGAATAAGATGAATATGCACGTCGTATTTGGCTTTCAGGTGTTGAGCCAGATGTTCCGCACAATAGACAGAACGGTGCTGCCCACCTGTGCAACCGAAGGCTACTTGTAGATGCTCAAAACC
>Ga0265301_10000348_pt1 | contig 69091 bp, 39 predicted proteins | sample AusTroGonzalo_MG_2_FD_193488 | JGI IMG/M metagenome (GOLD analysis project Ga0265301, IMG submission 193488) | Bovine rumen microbial communities from tropical cattle in Woodstock, Queensland, Australia - Gonzalo_04 | ecosystem: Host-associated > Mammals > Digestive system > Stomach > Rumen ... | reverse complement strand
TAAAAGATCGAATACGCGATACTCTTCTTCCCCTGCAGCATAAGATTGTTCACGAAACGGGTAACCTCCACGTCGTGAAACTTAGGATCAGGAAGTAGAATCCTCTTTTTAGGCTTCGCTTTTCTCATTTTGAAAAAGAATTAAAGGTGATAGGTGATTAGGTGACTACTTCTTAGATTTCTTCGGGCGCTTGGCACCGTAGAGGGAACGGGACTGGGTCCGTCCGTCTACGCCAGCCGTATCCAAAGCTCCTCTAAGGATGTGGTAGCGGACACCCGGCAGGTCCTTGACACGGCCGCCACGAACCAGCACGATGCTGTGCTCCTGGAGGTTGTGTCCTTCGCCCGGGATGTAGGCATTGACCTCTTTCGCGTTCGAAAGACGGACACGCGCGACCTTACGCATCGCGGAGTTCGGCTTTTTAGGGGTCGTCGTGTAAACACGAAGACACACGCCGCGCTTCTGAGGGCAAGCATCCAACGCACGAGACTTGCTCTTCACTTCGAGCTGCTCGCGTCCTTTGCGGACCAACTGTTGAATAGTAGGCATAAATGTTTGTAAATAAATAAATTAGGTTTTGTTCCCATTTTGCAGGAGTCTCCGTCCCGCAATTTGGGACGGCAAAGATACGCAAAAAAATTTAATTAACAAAGTTTTCAACAGGCCAGTTGTCCGGGATAAATGCGTATCTTTGCGCAGATAAAGGTCTATCATTATGAGAATTGCAAAGTTTTTCCTGGTGGCTTCCCTGCTGGTGGCGGCTGCCGCCTGCGCGCCGAAGCAGGATGCATCGGCCCCTTCCGCCCTCGATGTGATTTTCTCCCGCAAGAGCGTCCGCGCCTATACCGACCAGCCGGTTTCCGACGAACAGGTCGAGACGATGCTCCGCGCCGCGATGGCCGCCCCCACGGGCATGAACGTCCAGCCCTGGCGCTTCGTCGTCGTCCGTGACCAGGCCGTGAAGGACGCCCTCGCCGGCCCCCGCGGCGGCATGATCGCCCAGGCGCCGGTCGTCTTCGTCGTCTGCGGTGAAACCACGATGATGCGCAAGCCCTGGGGCCAGCCCGACGCCGAACCGGAAGAGGTGGCGAACGGCAACTGGACGCAGGACTGCTCCGCCGCTGCGGAGAACCTCCTGCTCGCGGCCGAAGCCCTCGGCCTCGGCGCCGTCTGGACGGCCGGCTATCCGTATGAGGACCGCGTGGCTCCCATCCGCGAAGCCCTGGGCCTTCCTGCCAATGTCACCCCGCTCTGCGTCATCCCCTGCGGCTATCCCGCCGGCGACGACCAGCCCAAGGACAAGTGGAAGCCCGAGAACATCCACTACGACAAGTGGTAGTTCCCTGTCTTTACGGGCGAAACCCGAAGGTACCTACCCGTCCCTTGTCATTTTGAGCGGAGCCCGAAGGGCGTAGTCGAAAAATCTAAAGCCCCCGCGAAAGCACCACATGCAGCACGACCTGCTGGTGCGGCTTTAAAGTAAAGGTATAACCCACGAGCGTCACGCCGGGATTCGGCACGTCGGTGGGATGCAGGAACTGCATGCCATCGGCCTCCGGCGAGGCCGGGTCGTAGGTCGTGGGCCAGGTCCCGGCCTTGAGGGGCGGGAGCGCCTCCGGCAGGAATTCCGCGAAATCGCCCTCGTGGTATTCGCATTCCAGCGGTCCCAGGCCGGGACCGGGGAACTTCCCGGTCCAAGTTTCCAGGATTTCCGCCTGCAGCCACCGCTCGTGCCATCCGCTGCGCAGGATGAAATCCTGGTCGGCCAACGGACAACCCGGTTCGGAAATCCGCAGGTTGGGGCGGAGGGTCACGGTCGCGGCTTCCGTACACATCGCCCAGCGCACGGTGGCGGCGGAATCACCGGCCTGGATCAGGTCCACGACGTGGAGATCCCCGCCCAGCAGGTACACGGCCCGTTTGCAGGAGTCCAGGTCCTCGGTATAAAGGTCGGTCAGGTCCAGTTCCGCACCGATCCTGTCCCATCGATCCGGCTGTTCCGGCGCCCAGGTGCGGGAGAAGGCGGCCGGGTGATTGACCTTTGGCACGTGTCCATTGACCGTCAATATATTATGCGAGAACGGGCCGATGCGGAAGACGCTCCAGCGCTCGCTGTCCTGCGTCATATCCCAGAGGTCCACGCCCGCTGATTCCAGCGAGTTGTAGTCCTGCATCCCCAGGTCGGTGGCCCAGGCGACGCCGTCGGACTCGAAGTAGAACGAGCCCTGGTCGCAGTGCGAGTGGCTGGACATCGTCAACCCGCCTTTGACTCCCAGATAATCGTCCTCTCGCGACTTCCAGCCGCTGCGGTACACGAAGACGGGCGTCGTCCCGCCGCACTGGAAGTAGTGATCCTCAGGAGCGTCCGTTCCGATGTATCCCCGGCCCATGCCGATGAGGAACATTGGCAGCAACCGCTCCTCGCAGAGGCGTTTGAACCCCGTCTCTTCCATAATCCGGATTTCAGGATAGAGTCCATTATCGCCGCCGACCCAGGCTTGCATGTACTGCCCCGAGGCCTTCCGGTAGGCGTCTGAAAAACTGAAGCAGTTCCCCGCCGGCGTAGAGGTGAAACGGATGAAATCGGAGGACAGGGGCTGCAACGCATATTCCGGTTCCCGATTGTAAGGGAACGCGTAGCGGACCGCCGCATCCAGCATAATCTGGAAGGAGGTGCCGTAACCCCAGTAGTTGTACCCCTCCGGATAGCCGCCGCCTTCATAGGCCTTATAGGCCAATTGTTTAGATGTCAATGACTTCTCCAGCATCGACCGGCAGAAATCCGGGTCCTCTTCCCACACGGCCAGGGCACCGTACACCATGCCCGCATTGCACACGGCGTTCCAGTTGATTTCGCTGCGGTAGAACCAGGCGTCGCCGTCGTTCAAGGCCGGTTTGAGGCCCTTGTCAATGATCGCCTGCGCCACGGTCGCCCGCTCGCCGGGCGTCATAAGGTCATACAACCAGTCATAGCCAATGGCCACCGCCATCGTCATCTCCCCCACATCCAGGAAGTGCGCCGGATTCCAATCGGAAAAAGCGCTCACGGCCAGCATCTCGTCGATCGCACGCCGGGCATACGCCTCCCCGCCATGGACACGATAAGTGAACGAGAGCCAAAAGATGCGTTTCAAGGCCTCCCGGGAGGTATGCAGCAACCGCCGGCCGATCATCTTCCGCTCCACTACGGGCCGATGCATCACGCTGTCGCTGAACGCGACGATGACACTGTCCACCTGCCTGGTCACCGGCAACCACCCGATGGCTGCACGGACCGACTCCAGATCGTATTCGGCCTGCGGACTCATCCCGGAATCCTGCTTCCGGGGACTATCTCCGACCAGCAGCCGCGGGTGCGGCCCCGGGCCCCATTCCTGCGCAATCGTCATGCCCGGCCACGGTTTCCCCGTCATGCCCTGCTCCGGTTTCCCCGTCATGCCCGGCCACGACCGGGCATCTGCTGCCCAAAACGCGAGCAACAGGATCGCAACGCCCAAGCACCGTCGAATGTATCTCATTGGCTATCAGTGTTTTGCGCAAAGTGTTCTGGGTAAAACCGCCCAGAACACTTTGCTTAACTCATTGGCCCTCAGCCGCTTCCATTCCACGCCCCTCTGCAGGCAACAGCGTCAGCGCCTCCAGGAAGTAGTAATCGGCATAGGTCAAGGGCACATCGACCTCGGTCCCACCCGGAATATTGCCCACGGAGTGCTTCAGCAGGAAGCCGCCGTTGGTACGGGGCTCGGCGAGGTACTCCGGCGAGGCGAGGGTGCGGAGAATGCGCTCCGCCATGGCGAGAGCGGGGTCATCCGTCGGGCAGTCCCGTAGCCGCCACATCTTCAGCAGCCCGCACGCGATGATGGCCCCGGCCGATGCATCCTTGTAATCGCTCTGCGAGAAGTCCCAGTACGGGACGCCGTCTTCGGGGAGGTTCTCCAGCAGCCAGGCCTCCAGTTTGGCGGCTGCGGCATAGAATGGCTGGAAATGGACCTCCGGTTCTGCCCAATTGGCCCGCACTTCGGCCATCCTGGCATATCCGTACAGGGCCCATGCCTGGCCTCGTGCCCAGGCCGTGTCATCGGCATAACCCTGGACGGTCTGTCTGCCGAGGACGGTTCCGTCATCGGCGTAATCCACAAGGTGCCAGACCGTTCCATCTTCCCGGAAATGGTTTTTCAGGGTCGTGCGGGCATGTGTTTCCGCGATTTCCCAGTATTCGTTCTGGATGGCCGGAAAGGCCCGGGCTGCATCCAGCAACTCCAGGTTCATCATATTGTCAATGATGACCGGGATGTTCCACGGTCCCCAGTTCCAGCTGCGGATGACGCCGGCTTCCGGAACGAACCGCGCCGCCAGTTTCGCTGCGCCGCGACGAAGGACGGAGTCCGGAGAGATTCCTTCGCCCCTCCGGGGCTCGGAATGACAAGTATAAGATCGGGACTCGGAATGACAGGAAGAAAGAGAATCGGAGGGAGACGGAAGGGAACCGGAATGACCATCGGCCATCATCTTGCCGAATGAAGACATCAGTTGGAAACCGATGTCGTGGTCGGTATTCTGGTCTAGCAGCCCGGCCAGCGGAAGCGTATGTTTCACAGCCAGTTCCCGGAAACGTGTATCGGCGGTTTCCTCATAGATCTGCCACAGTACCCCCGGATAGAACCCGCTGGTCCACCAGCCGATGTCGCTGGTGACCAGCGTATCCCCTTGGAACGTCCTGGGGCACAGCCACTCGACAGATGGCCGGTCGGTGCCGGCCATAACGACTCCAGTCCCGTCATGCCCGGCTTGACCGGGCATCCCTGCCGTCAGCAGGCTGTCCATATACACGGCCTGCACTTGAGCCACGCTGAAGACCCGGTCGCAAAGCTCGGACAGGGTCTCCTGTCCGCTCGTCGGGACGCACGAAAGGGTGGCGAGCAGCGCCAAACCAAAGAATAATCGTCTCATGGTTACAAATATAGCCTTTCTCTACTGAAAATGTGGTGATTATTCACTATATTCGCGTATTATGACCAACAGACTGATAACCACCCTCGTTTTTGCGGGGATTGCCCTTGCCGCGGCGGCGCAGCCCGCCGGGCGGACATCGTTCAACGAAGGATGGACCTTCGAGAAGGACGGGGCCAGCCGGAAAGTGGACCTGCCCCACGACTGGGGCGTGGAAGGCGACTTCCGGCAAGAGTATCCCGGCGAGAGCGGAAAGCTCGCCTGGTGGGGACAGGCAACCTACCGGAAAGAGTTGGAAATCAGCGCAGAAGATCTCACAAAAGACATTGACCTGGAAATCGACGGCGCGATGTCACACGCGACCGTGGAGGTCAATGGCGTGGACCTTGGCGGCTGGCCCTACGGCTACGCCTCCTTCGCCATCCGACTGAACCCGGCCCTGAAACCCGGCCGGAACAAGATCCGGGTCCATATCGACAATCCCGAGGAGTCCTCCCGCTGGTATCCCGGCGGCGGTATCTACCGGAACGTCTGGCTTACCAAGACCAACAAGACCTCCGTCGCCCACTGGGGCACATACCTCACGACAGAAATCGGCATCGTCAACAGAACCCTGAACCAGGCCGATGCGAAGGTCGCCCTGCGCGTCACGCTCAAGCACGCGGGCGAGAAGACCGTCGGCATGGTCCGGACGCAGATCATCCGCCAGGACCGCTACAAGCGTGACGGCAAGGAGGTCACCGTGGACCGGGTCCTCGCCGAAACCCGCAGCATCGAATACATCGAGGACGGGAAAACGGTCCTGCAAACCTTCGACCTGGAAGGCGCCCGCCTCTGGACCCCGGAGGACCCGACGATGTATCTGGCCCGCACGACCGTAGAAACGCCCGATGAGGTGCTGGACCGCTACGAGACGCCCTTCGGCGTCCGGAGCGCCGAATGGAAGGCCGACGGCTTCTACCTGAACGGCGACAAGACCTTCCTGAAAGGCGTGTGCCTGCATCACGACGCGGGCGCACTCGGGGCCGTCTGGAACGACGACGCCTGGGTCCGCCGCTTCCGGATGCTCAAGGAGATGGGCTGTAACGCCATCCGCACCTCGCACAATCCCCCGGCCCCGGAATTCCTGGACCTGTGCGACCGCATGGGCTTCCTGGTGCTGGACGAACTCACCGATACCTGGACCGTGCCCAAGAAGGAGCACGGCTACGCGGAACTCTTCGACGAATGGGTCGAAAAGGACCTCGTCGCGATGATCCGCCGCGACCGCAACCACCCGTCCGTCATCGCCTGGTCCATCGGCAACGAATGCGGCGAGCAGGGGATGGCCGAAAAGTGGGACATTCCCCGGCGGCTCACCGCTATCTGCCACCGCGAGGACCCGACGCGGCCCACCACCGCCGGCAACGATAACCCCTGGGCCTCTTCGCAGCCCTATGCGGAAACCATTGACCTGTACGGATTCAATTATAAGCCGCACCTGTACGCCGAGTTCCGCGACGCCCACCCCGGCCAGCCGGTTTACGGCTCCGAAACGGCCTCCTGCATCTCCACGCGGGGTTATTACCGCTTCCCCGTGGAGGAGGAAAAGGGCCTGGGCTGGTCGATGGAAGCGCCTTTCCAGGTCAGTTCCTATGACCTCTACGCCCCCGGCTGGGCCTCCAAGCCCGACTACGAATGGGCCTTCGAGGACCAGGTGCCCGAGTGCGCCGGCGAGTTCGTCTGGACCGGTTACGACTACCTGGGCGAGCCCACGCCCTTCAACATGGACCCGTCCGTGCTGACGAACTTCCACACGGAAGAGGAGCGGGAGGCCTTCAAGAAGATGGTCGCCGGCTGGGGCCAGGTCATTGCCGATGTCCCCCTGCCGTCCCGGAGCTCCTATTTCGGCATCATCGACCTAGCCGGATTCCCCAAGGACCGCTACTGGCTGTACCAGGCCCGCTGGCGCCCGGAATTGCCGATGGTTCACGTGCTTCCGCACTGGACCTGGCCCGGCCGCGAGGGGCAGGTGACCCCGGTCCATGTCTATACCTCCGGGGATGAGGCCGAACTCTTCCTGAACGGCAAGTCGTTGGGGCGCAAGGCCCGGGAGGGCTACCGCCTCCGCTGGGACGACGTCATTTACCAGCCCGGCACCCTGAAAGTGGTCGCCTACAAGGACGGCCGGTTCTGGGCGGAAACCGAAGTCCGGACCGCCGGACCCGCAGCCCGCGCGGCGCTGGAGGTCGATTACGCCGGAGAGGACCTGGTCTTCGTGACCACCCGCCTCCTGGACAAGGCCGGGAACTTCGACCCGACCGCTTGCAACAAACTGACTTACAAGATCTCCGGCCCCGGCGACATCGTCGCCACCGATGCCGGTGACCCCACTTGCCATACGCCTTTTACCAGCCGCACCATTGACGCGTTCAACGGACTCTGTTCCGTCATCGTCCGCCGCACCGGTGCCGGCCCCATCACCGTCAGCGTCTCGCCCGACGGCCTAAAAACCGAAAAAATCGTCCTTCCATGAAACGAACCCTTACCCTCCTTGCCCTGGCGCTGGGCCTCCTGGCCACGGCCCAGCCCAAACAACAGCCGCGCGGATCCCGCAAGGTGACCAAGGCCAACTACGAACAGGCCGCCCGCTTCTCCCAGAAGCGCATCGGCCAGATGGTCTATTCCACCAAGATCACCCCGAACTGGTTCGCCGGCAGCGACCGCTTCTGGTACAGTTGGAAGACCGCCCAGGGCACGAAGTACTACCTCGTGGACCCGGCGGCGGGCCGGAAGACAGAACTCTTCGACATGGACAAGCTGGCGATGCAGGTCACCGAAATCACCCGCGACCCCTATGACGCCCAGCACCTGCCGCTCCGGCTGGAACTGAAGGAGGACAAGTACTTCCAGTTCGATGTCAAGACCAAGACCGAGAAGAAGGATTCCACGGGCAAGGGGACCGGAGAATTCGTCTCCTACCGGTTCTACTATGACATTGCAACCCAGAAGCTTACCTGGGATACCGACGAGCATCACAAGAAGTATCCCACCTGGGCCAATGTATCCCCCGACGGGACCAAGGGCGTGTATGTGAAGAACCACAACCTGTACCTGATGGATTCCACGTCGCTCCGCAAGGCGGCGAAGGACGAGAAGGACTCCACCCTCGTGGAAATCGCCCTCACGAAGGACGGCACGGCCGAGTTCTCCTGGGACGGGGACAACTACAACGGCGATACCGAGACGGATTCCACCAAGCGTGCCTTCGCCCCGGTGTCCTGGGCCCCGGACAGCAAGAAATTCGCGACCTTCAAGTGGGATATGTCCCAGATCAAGCCTTTCTGGGTGATCAACTCCGTCACCGAGCCGCGTCCCACGCTGGAGACCTACAAGTACCAGATGCCGGGCGAGCCCGGCCCCACCCCGTACCTGTATATCATGGACACGGAAGGAAAGGCCCAGGCCGTGAAGGTCATCGCTTTCAAGGACCAGGATTGCAGCATCCTGGACGCGCCCAGGACCGCCAAAGACACCTATAAGGAGTTCCGCGGCAGCAAGTGGCTGGGGGACAACGGCCACTTCTGGCTCATTCGCCAGAGCCGCGACCTCAAGCGGCTGGACCTGTGCCGGGTCGATGTGGGCGCCGACAGCACGAAGACCATCGTTTCCGAGCGGATGAACACCTACGTGGAGGACCGCCGCCCGCGCTTCCTCCCGGACGGCAGCTTCGTGTGGTGGTCCGAGCGCAACGGCTGGGCGAACCTGTACCTCTACGGCCCTGACGGCACGCTCAAGCGTAACCTCACCGAGGGCGCGTTCCACGTGGACGATGTCCTGGCGGTGGGCGATGGTTACCTCCTCATCTCCGCCTGCGGCGTGGACAAGCAGGAGAACCCGTACCAGATGCACACCTTCCGGGTGCCCATTGCAGGTGGCCCGATGCAGCAGCTGGATATGCCGGACATGTATGTGGCCGCCGTCGCCTCCGATGACGCCAAATACTTCATTGCCAATTATTCCCGCGTGGATTACAAGCCGGCGGTAGCGCTCTATACGGCCACCGGCAAGCGCACCGACCTGGAGGAGGCGGACTTCAGCCAGCTCTTCGCGGCGGGTTACAAGTTCCCGGAGCGTTTCGTCGTGAAGGCGGCGGACGGCATCACGGATCTCCACGGCGCCATCTACAAACCCTTTGACTTCGATTCCACCAAGGTCTATGCCCTCGCGGACTACGTCTATCCCGGCCCGCAGGTGGAGGCCAACAACGTGTACTGGTCCAGCGGCATGACCCGAACCGACCGCCTCGCGCAGCTCGGGATGATCGTCATCACCGTGGGCAACCGCGGCGGCCATCCGGACCGGTCCAAGTGGTACCACAACTACGGCTACGGCAACCTCCGCGACTATGGCCTGGAGGACCAGAAATACGCCATCCAGCAGCTGGCGGCACGGCACAAGTACATCGACATCGACCGCGTGGGCATCCACGGCCATTCCGGCGGCGGCTTCATGTCCACGGCGGCCATCCTCCAGTACAACGACTTCTTCAAGGCGGCCGTCTCCTGCGCCGGCAACCACGACAACCGCATCTACAACCGCTGGTGGAGCGAGCAGCACCACGGCATCGCCGAGAAGATCGAGAAGGGCGACACCACCTTCGTGTACAAGATCGAGACGAACCCGGAGATCGCCGCCCGCCTGAAGGGCCACCTGATGCTGGTCCACGGCGACATTGACAACAACGTAAACCCCGCGAACTCCATCCGCGTGGCGAATGCCCTCATCCGCGCCAACAAGCGCTTTGAATACGTGATCATGCCCGGACAACGCCACGGCTTCGGCGACATGAACGAGTGGTTCTTCTGGAAGATGGCGGACCACTATTCCCGCTGGCTGATGGGGGACAAGGGCGAACGACCCATCGACATCGGACAAATGAACAACGACTGAACCTATGAAACGCTTTCTGACCCTGGCCGCCCTCGCCGTCCTGGCGACCGGCTGCACCCTGAAAACCACCACCTACGCCAATGAGCAGGCGATTCCCCTGGCCGAAGGGCAGACGGACTCGCTGATCCTGGCCGTCGCCATCGAGTACCCCGTGAAGGGGGCTCCGGAGGACGTCCTCGCCCGGATCGAGAAGGGCATCCTGTCCGCGGCCTTCGACCTGGAGGAGATTCCGGGGACCGTGGAGGAGACCGCCCTCCGTTATGAGGACAACATCAAGGACGAGTATTTCAACGAGTACGAAGGCATGGAGGACAGCGGCGTCCGCTCCTGGGAAGACCGGATCAACGGCTATTTCTCCGGGAGATACGGACAGTTCGAGTCCTACATGGTCGAGTACTTCGGCTTCCGCGGCGGCGTCCACGGCATCAATACGATGACCCCGGTGGTCTTTGACCGGAAAACCGGCGACATCGTCCCGGAGGACGCCTTCTTTGCCGACGGTTACTTCACCCCGGTCGCCAGCCTGATCCGGGCGCACCTGCCCGAGGCCCTCGACAATGACGAGGAGGCCCTCGGCGCCATTTTCGAGCCCGACCTCGTGGGCCCGAACGGCAACTATGAGGTCACGGCCGACGGCGCCACCTGGTACTACCAGCCCTATGATATCGCCCCGTATTACCTGGGCGTCATCTCCATCTTCGTTCCCTGGAAGGAATTGAAACCTTATGTAAGATAATTAGTCATGATTTCCGAGTGGATTGTCTCGGAGATTGACGGGAAGATCGCGTCCGTCTCCGCCGATTACCGCCAGTTCGCGCAGATCGCGGCGAAGGTGGCCCATCTGCCCCCGAAGAGCATCGGGGCCATATCGACGCACAAGATCTCGACGGACGAGCTGGTCGCCCTGGCGGGCACCGTCCGGTGGGAGGACTTCCGCCTGTTCGGGACCAAATTCCAGCTGGGGGTCTGGGAGACGCTGTTCGGCCTGGAGCCCCGCCTGTACAGCTACAGCGAGCTCGCGGCCCTGTGCGGCAATCCCACAGGCGTACGGTCCGTCGCCCACGCCGTGGCCGTGAACCCGGTCACCTACCTGATTCCCTGCCACCTGATCATCCCGAAGGAGTCCATGGACAGGGCCCGCGAGATCCGCGCCACGGCCCAGTCCACCCTCTTCAAGGGCACCGACCTGTACCTGCTGGACAGCATCGACGTCGGGGAATACGCGTACGGCCCGGAGAACAAACGCGAACTCATCAAGCGGCACCTGAACCGCTGATTCCCCGTCGATGACACCGTACGCCGTCCTGACCACGATTGTCGCCTATTTCGGCGCCATCGGCCTGGTTTCCTGGCTTTCCGGCCGCCGGAAAGAGGACCGGCAGGTCTTTTACAATGGCGGGCGCAAGACCCACTGGGCCGTCGTCGCCTTCGCGATGATCGGTTCCTGCATGTCGGGCGTGACCTTCGTGTCCGTGCCGGGCATGGTGGGGACGAGCGGTTTCGGCTACCTGCAGATGTGCATCGGCTTCTTCCTGGGGTACCTCGTCATCGCCTTCGTGCTCACGCCGCTGTATTTCAAGCTGGAGGTCGTCTCCATCTACCAGTACCTGGAAAAGCGCTTCGGCCTGGGCGCCTACCGCACCGGGGCCTGGTTCTTCTTCCTCTCGAAGATGCTGGGGGCCTCGGTCCGGCTGTTCCTCGTCTGCCTGACCCTGCAGCTGCTCCTGTTCGGCCCGCTGGGGCTTCCCTTCTGGCTGAACGTGGTCTGCAACGTGGGCATCTGCCTCGCCTATACCTTCCGGAACGGCGTGAAATCGGTTATCTGGACCGATGTCCTCAAGACCCTGTGCATGATCGTGGCGGTGACCCTCTGCGTCGTCCTCATCGGCCGGGACCTGGGCGGTATCCATATCCACGAAAAGGTCTTCTTCTTTGACGACGTGAACCACCCGCAGTACTTCTGGAAACAGCTCCTGGGCGGTCTCTTCACGGTCATCGCGATGACAGGCCTGGACCAGGACATGATGCAGCGTACCCTCGCCTGCAAGGACCACCGCGACTCGCAGAAGAACCTGATTGTGAGCAGCCTCCTGCAGACGGTCGTCATCGCCCTCTTCCTGTGCCTGGGCGCCCTCCTGTACCAGTTTGCGGCGGCCAACGGCATCGCGGAAACAGGCGACAAGCTCTTCCCCGCCGTCGCCACCAGCGGCCTCCTCCCGGGAATCGTGGGCATCCTGTTCATCCTGGGCCTCGTCTCCAGTGCCTACGGCGCCGGCGGTTCCGCCCTCACCTCCCTCACGACCTCCTTCACGGTGGACATCCTCCACCAGGCCGGCCACGACAAGGTCCGCAAGGCCGTCCACCTCTCGATGGCCGCCCTCATGGCCGTCACGGTCATCGTCTTCAACGCCCTCAACAGCACCAGCGCCATTGACGCCGTCTACAAGCTCGGCAGCTACACCTACGGCCCCATCCTGGGCCTCTTCGCCTTCGGCATCCTCACACGCAAGCAGGTGAAAGACAAGTATGTCCCCTTTGTCGCCCTCCTTGCCCCCACCCTCTGCCTCATCCTCCAGCTCAACTCCGAGCGCTGGTTCGGCGGCTACCAGTTCAGTTACGAACTCCTCCTCCTCAACGCCTCCCTCACCTTCCTCGGCCTCTGCTGCCTGATCAAGCGGGAACGATAGGTTCTCTTCTTTTTATATAGGAGGGAGGCCTATGTGGTATCCGGGAGACTCCGTTCCGCTTCGCTCCACTCCGGCCCCTCCCACCATCTCCTGCGTCATTTGCTGCGCAAATAACTTGTATCTGGCGGGCCCCTCCCCCTGCCCGTGTCCGGGGGTGGACACGCTCCCGGATACCACATAGCCCTCCCCCCTCAAACACCAAACACCAAACACCAAACAATAAACAACAAATAAAAGAGGCTGGCTCGCGAAGGAGTCAGCCTCTCTCTTAGGGGTTTCAAGCCCGGAGGGACTTATTTCTTCTTGGGTTCCTCAGCAGCTTCCTTGTCGGCGGCCTTCTTGGTGGCGTCGAACATGACCGGGGTACCGATCAGGATGGAAGCGTAGGTGCCGATGATCACACCCAGGCAGAGGGCCACGGCCAGACCGCGGATGCTCTCACCGCCCCAGATCGCGATGGCCAGCATCGGGAGGAGGGTGGAGACGGAGGTGTTGACCGTACGGGTGAGGGTGGCGTTGAGGGCCGTATTCACGGTCTCGCGGAAGTCGTCCTTCGGGTGGAGGAGCTTCTGCTCACGGATACGGTCGAAGATCACCACGTTATCATTGATGGCGTAACCGATGATGGTCAGGATAGCGGCGATGAACGTCTGGTCCACATCCAGGTTGAACGGCAGGATACCGTTGAACAGGGAGAAGAAGCCGATGACGATGAGGGCCGTATGGGCGAGGGAGACCACGCCGCCGAGACCCCAGGTCCAGCCCTTGAACCGCCAGGCGATGTAGGCGAAGATCATCAGGAGGGCCAGGAACACGGCGATGAACGCGCTGCGGGTGATGTCACGGGCGATGGTCGGACCCACCTTGTCGGAGGAGACGATACCGTTCGGGTTCTCCAGCGTGGAGGTGAACTGGGCGAGGGTCGTCGGCTCGGCGTAGAAGCCCTTGAGGGCATCGAACAGCAGGCCTTCGATCTCGGCGTCCACGGCGGTGTCTTCGCTCTTGTTCTTGTACTGGGTCGTGATCTTCATCTGGGCGTCACCACCGAACTGCTTCACCTCGACGGAGTACTGGTCCTCGCCGGCGGCCTGGGCGGCAGCCTGGAAGGTGCTCTCGACAGCAGCGCGGATATCCTCGGCCTTGACGCTCTGGTCGAAGCGGACGATATAGGTACGGCCACCGGTGAAATCGACACCGTAGCTGAAGCCCTTGAACGCGATGGAGGCGATGCTGATGACGATCAGGGCGCCGGAGATGATGTAGGAGTACTTCTTGAGGCCGATGAAGTCGATGTGGGTGTTCTTCAGGAAGTTCTTGCTCCACTCGGTGTACAGGCTGACGGTCTTGCCCTTCACGATCCGGTCGTCGAAGATGATGCGGGTGATGAAGATGGAGGTCAGCACGGAGGTGATGATACCGATGATGAGGGTCGTGGCGAAGCCCTGGACCGGACCGGAACCGAACACATAGAGGATGATACCGGTGAGGAGGGTGGTCACCTGACCGTCGATGATGGCGGAGTAAGCGTTCTTGTAACCGTCGGAAACGGCCTTGGAGAAGCCCTTGCCCGCGGCCAGTTCTTCCTTGATGCGCTCGTAGATGATCACGTTGGCATCCACGGCCATACCCAGGGTCAGGATGAGACCGGCGATACCCGGCAGGGTGAGGACGGCGCCGAAGCTGACGAGGGTACCGAACAGGAGGACGACGTTGCACAGCAGGGCGACGTCAGCGATGAGACCGGCTCCCTTGTAGAAGAGCACCATGTACAGGAGCACCACGAGGAAGGCGATCAGGAAGGAGATGAGACCGGCACGGATGGAAGCGGCACCGAGGGACGGGCCCACGACCTGCTCCTGGATGATGGTGGCCGGAGCCGGGAGCTTACCGGACTTGAGGACGTTCGCAAGGTCCTCAGCCTCCTGGACATCGAAGTTACCGGTGATCTGGGAGTTGCCGCCGGTGATTTCGTTCTGGACGTTCGGATAGGAATACACGAGGCCGTCGAGGACGATGGCGATCTGCTTGCCGATGTTGTCCTTGGTGAGACGGGCCCACACGGAAGCGCCCTCGGCGTTCATGGTCATGGACACGGAAGGGGCGCCGCTGCCGCCCTGGCGGCCGCCGCCGTTGAATTCGACGCGGGCGTCGGTCACGGAACCGCCGTCGAGCGGAGCCTTGCCGTCGCGGGAGGTAGCCTTGATGGCGACGAGTTCATAGATGTTCGCACCCTGGACGAACTCGCTCGGCTTCACGGTCCACAGACCGCGGAAGCCCTGCGGGAGGACGTCCTCCGCCATGGCGAGGTACTTGTTCACCGTCGTGGTGTCCACGCCGTTGGCGAAGCCGATGCAGGCGTTGTTCCAGCCGCTGGGCTGCAGGACGGAGAGGAGCGGGTTGGCGACGGCGGTGCTGTCACCGAGGTTCGCGAGGATCTCCGAGACGCGGGCGTCGGCAGCGTACAGGTCCACCTCATTGGCCGTGAAAGTGGGCCAGAACTCGAGGGAAGCGGTACCCTGGAGGAGCTTGCGGACACGCTCCGGGTCCTTGACGCCCGGGAGTTCGATGAGGATCTTGCCGCTGTTCTCGATGCGCTGGATGTTCGGCTGGGTGACGCCGAAGCGGTCGATACGGTTGCGGAGCACGTTGAAGGAGTTGTCGATGGCGCTCTTGGCTTCGCCGCGGACGACCTCGATGACTTCCTTGTCGGTGGACTCGGGCTTCACCTTGTCGCGGAGCTCATAGGTACCGAAGATCTCGGCGAGCCGGCGGCCGTTGGCGGTTTCCGCCCAAGCGGACTCGAACAGGCCGATGAAGTCCTGGCTGGAATTGACGTTGTTCTTCTTCGCCACCTCGAGCGCCTTCACGAAATCGGGATCCGCGCTGTTGCCGGCGAGGGCCTTCACGAGGTCTTCGAGCTGGACCTGCAGCATGACGTTCATACCGCCCTTGAGGTCGAGGCCGAGGTTGATTTCCTTCTCCTTGGCGCCCTGGTAGGTGTATCCGAGATAGACCTTCTCAGCACCGATGGAATCGATATACGCTCTGTTCCGGATGTTGGCCACCGAGTCGAGCACGAACTCCCGGACCTCGGCGGCGACATTGTTCGCATCCACAAACTGCTGGGCTTTCAGCGCAGCAATCTTGGCGGCCTTCTTCTCCTGGATGCGGGTCACCGCGGTGAAGGAGAGCTGCCAGAGGCTGGCCAGAACCAGCAGGATGGCGAAAAGTCTGATTAAACCTTTGCTTTGCATTTTTTATACTTTTATTATAATTATTTGTTTCTCATCAAAACAAGGGTACAAAAGTACAAATTTTTTCTGACAAATGAAGTTTCTCGTAACTATTTCTTATTTTTGCACACTCCAAATGAACGGTTGACGTGCAAAGAAGGCCCTTTTTCCTCCTTTTTGCCCTCCTGGTGGCGGTCCCCTGCCTCCGGGCGCAGACGGATTCCCTCCTGCGGGAAGGAGACCGGCTGCACCGCTCCTATCACTTCGAACAGGCCCTGGAAACCTACGCCCGCGCGCTGGCGGCGACGGCGGACGCGGATACGGTCCGGCTGCTCCAGGTCCGCATGGACCAGGCCCAGAATGCCCTGAACATGACGGATTTCTGCGAGGATCCGGTCGTCGTGGCCCGGGAACGGTTCTCCCGGAAGGACTTTTTCCTGTTCTACCCCCTGAAGAACCAGACCTGGCGGGAAACGCCCAACGTGCTGGACGGCAAGGATGGTTTCCCGACCTACGCGCCCAAGGGCGCCCGCGAACTCCTCTTCTCGGCTCCCGACCCCACCGGCGCCCGGAACCTGTATGTCACCCGGAACCGGGACACGCTCTGGTCGGCCCCGGAACTGCTGGGGGAGTATCTCCTTTCCCTGGGAAATGAAGTGTTTCCGATGCTGTCTGAGGACGGGAAAACATTGACCTTCTCCTCGGACGGCCTGTACGGCATGGGCGGTTACGACTTGTACACCGCCACCTGGAACGAGGAAACCCGGAGCTGGAACGAACCCGTGAACCGGGGTTTCCCCTATTCCTCCCCCGGGGACGATTTCCTGCTGGTCGATACGGCCGATGGACGGTACACGATCTTTGCCTCCAACCGGGATTGCTCCAGGGACAGCGTCTATATCTATGTCCTTGAGAAGCAGTTGGTTCCTGCGCGCGTACCGATGCGTGACCCGGTGGCGATTGCCCGCACGGCCTCCCTCCTGCCGCTCAACGACCCCACCCGGCAGGACCACGGTTCCGCCGTCTCGGACGAGGCGACCGAAAATGACGACACCCGGCTCTATCGGCAGAAAATGGCCGAGGCGCGCGCCCTGCGGGACTCCATCTATGCCTTCGAACGGAAGCTGGACTCCCTCCGGATGAAGCTCTCCCAGGGCGGTGACGACCGCACGGCCCTGACCTCCGCCATCGCCGACGGGGAAGCGGCCCTGGCCCCCCTCCGCCAGCAGCTGGAGCATACCAACCGGGCCGTGCGCACCATTGAACAGTCCTTCCTGCTCCGCGGCGTGGTGTCGGAATCGAACCGGACCGGCCACGAGGTCGTGGGCGCCGCTTCCAGCTATACGTTCTCCAAGAAATCCTACGGGGCGAAGCTCCGCCTCAAGGTCGCGTCGCCGCCCGCTTCACAGGCGCCGACCTACCGCATTGGCCCTTCCGGCCGCTTTGCGCAGGATACTTCCCTGCCCGACGGGGTCGTCTACCAGATCCAGCTCTTCACCTCGCCCCGGCACGCGCGCCTGGACGAAATCAAGGGCCTGGACCCCGTCTATGAGCGTCTGACCTCCTCCCTCCGCTACACCTATTCCGTCGGTGTTTTCGGGACCTTCGACGAGGCCCTCCGCCAGCTCAACCCCATCCGCAGCCTCGGCTTCCCCGACGCGGAAATCACGGCCTTCCTGAACGGAAAGCCTATCGCGGTTTCCATGGCCCGGAGCGTGGAATAGCGGTTTTTACTCCCCGAACGGGAACTTGAACAGGCGGTCGAACTTGTCAGGGCTGTCCAGGTCGGCGTAGCTGGCCACGAATTCGGACGGGGTCATGCTGAAGCGCTTCCGGAAGGAGGTGGAGAAGTAGGTCTGGGAGGAGAAGCCCACCTTGTAGGCGACTTCGGAGACCGAGGCGCCCCGGCTGCTCAGCAGATAGGCGGCCTGGCGGAGACGGATTTCCCGGATGAGGACGCTGGGGGCGATTCCCATCAGCTCCTGCAGACGCCGGTTCAGGTGCACCCGGCTCACGCCCACGTCGCGGCTCAGCTGGTCCACGGAATATTCCGAGTTCTCATAATTCGCCCGCACGGCTTCCAGGACAGCGGTGACCAGGTGGTCCGAGGCCGTGTTCATCCGCACGGAACTGAAGTCGAAGACCAGGCCGGAGGACTTCCGGTAGGCCTCCTTTTCGGCCAGGAGCTGGTCGATGCTGCTTTCGAGGAGGTCCATCGACAGGGGTTTCGTCAGGTAACGGGCCGCACCGGCCTTGTTGGCGGCCGCCTGGACATCCTCATCGGCACAGGCGGAAAGGACGATGACCGAGGTAAAGCGCGTCTCAGGGGTTTCCTTGATGCGCCGGCACAGTTCCTCGCCGTCCATTCCGGGCATCAGGAGGTCCGTGACCACCACGTCCGGGGCCGTCTTGAGGATGTGCTTCCAGGCGGCTTCCCCGTTCCGGAACACATAGACGGCGTATTTATCCGACAGTTCGGACTGGATGTAACGGCCGATCTGCTCGTCGTCGTCCACGACCACGATGCGCTTCCGGTCTTCGCCGGCAACCGGGACCTCGGCCACCGGCCGGAACGTCGGGACGGAATCCCGGAGCCGGTCGGCGGGGATGTGCGCACTGCCGCAGGGGAGGACGACCTTGAACATCATGACGCCTCCGGCATTCTCGGCCGAAATCTTCCCGTCATGGGCCTCCACGAGGGTTTTTGCGAGGTTCAGGCCCACGCCGGAACCCTCCTTGGCGTTGCTCGCCTGGTAGTAGCGGTCGAACAGGTGCGGCAGCTCCTTCCGGCTGACGCTGCTGCCGCTGTTGTACACGGACAGGGTGCGGATTTCCTGGATATTCGCCGAAAGAATGCCCTCATTGGGCTCCGGTTCCCCGAGGGTGACGACGACGCTTCCCCCCTCCGGCGTATACTTGAAGGCGTTGGAGAGGAGGTTGTAGATGATCTTGTCGAAATGGGCCGGGTCGATCCAGGCATAGGCGCCCTTCCGGCCGTGGATGAACTGCACCGTCACGTGCTTCTCCCGCGCCTGGATGCCGAAGGACTGGACGGCGGACTGGATCAGGGGGATGAGGTCCATCCGCGAGAAGCGGAAATTGACCTTTCCTTCATCCAGCTTCCGGACGTCCAGGAGCTGGTTGATGATGGAGTCGATCCGCCGGCAGCTCTGGAGCATCAGGTCATAGGTCTCCCGGCGGTCCCCCTCCGGTTCCTGGTCCCGGAGTTTCTTCAGCGGGCTGGACACCAGGCCGATCGGCGTCCGGATCTCGTGCGCGAGGTCCGACACCGTCTTGAGCTTGAGCGCCTGTAGGGTGTTCTGCTTCCGCTCCCGGATCAGGCCGATGATGAAGTTGATCAGCAGCAGCGCCGCCAGCGCATAGATCAGGTAGGCCCATCCCTGGAGGTACCAGGGCCGCCGGATGACCACGGGAAGGCTGGTCACGGACGCATTCTCCGGTTCCCCGTCGAAAGAAGCCCGCACCTGGAAGGTGTAACGGCCGGGCGGCAGGTTCGTATAGGTGGCCAGGCGGTCGGAGCCCTCCCCTTCCTGCCAGCCCTTGTCGAAGCCTTCCATCCGGTACTGGTACTTGACCTTCTGGGGGTTGGTATATTCCAGCACGGAAAAGCCGATGGAGAAATAGTGCCCGTCCGCGGGAATCTCCAGGTACTTGCCCCGCCGGGCGTCGGAGGAGAGTTCCACGGGCTGGTTCAGGACACTGAAGCGGGACAGGGAGATCGGGGGCATCGGATGGTTCTGCTCGCAGAAGCTGTCCGGCCGGAACGAAGTCAGGCCGCCCACGCCGCCGAAATACACCGTCCCATCCGCGTCGCCGTATTCCGCCCCGCGGTAGAACTGGTTACCCTGGAGGCCGTCAAAATCGAAAAAGCGCAGGATGGGGCCTTCGCCTCCCTGGATGAGATTCAAGCCATAAGAAGTGGATACCCAAACGTCTCCGTTATCGCAAAGATGCAGGGCCTGGGTCAGGTTCGAGCTGAGCCCGTCCCGGGTGGTGAAAATCTTCGACTCGCGCGTGTCCAGCCGGAATCGCACGAGTCCCCTTCCCGTTCCGATCCAGAGTTCCTGCCCCCGTTTGGCGAGGCAGTTCACGCGCTCTCGCATAACGTTGTTTTCCGGCAGGAGCGGATTCAGCTCTTCCGTGACCACATCGTAATAGAACAGGACATAAGTGCCGCCCACCCAGAGGCGGCGGGCCTCCGGATCGAAGGCGAGCGCACTGACATAGCGGATGTTCTCGTTGCAATAGACCTGCACGATCCGTTCGTTCTTTGCGTCTACCACGACGAGCCCGGCGCCGCTGGTCCCGACAAACAGTCGGTCGGACACCTCGTCATACCGGATGAAACTCACCCGCTTGGACGGGAAGCGGTCCGCGTCCTGGAAGGGGGCGAAGCCGCCGGAGGACGTATAGGTCATCAGTCCGTGCCCATAGGTGCTGAGCCACAGTTTCCCCCGCTTGTCCAGGCAGAGGGAAAGGAGGATGTCGCTGCCCAGCCGGGAGTTCGTGGAGTCAAACCGGTCGGTCGTCCCGTCCCGGTTCACCCGGAACAGGCCGGAGCCGTCGGAGGAGGCCCACAGGGTACCGTCCGCGGTCCGGACCACGCCCGTGATGCAGCCGGAGTTGTCACCGATCGCGCCCGTCAGGCTGAAGTTGCGGTAGTCAAACCCGTACGCCGGCCGGGGAATCACCAGGACGCCGGTCAGGTAGGCGCCCACCCAGAGGTTCCCCTGGCGGTCTTCCGTCAGGCTGCGGATTTTCCAGCTGGAAATATGGAAGGGCTGGTTCGGGAAAGAGGCATCCGTGAGGATCTCCGTCTCGGGATCCAGGGATTTGAGCCCATGGTCCTCCGTTCCCACCAGGAAGCGGTCGCCGAGGAAAATGGCCACGTTCGGATACACCGCCTTGGACAAAGCGCTGCCGGCGGTCTTCCGGATGAGGTTCTTTTCGGGTTCATACAGCAGAAGTCCGTGTTCCACCGTACAGAGCAGGAGCTTGCCGGTCTTGGGGTCTTCCGCCATACCCTGTACGACGATGGTTCCGCGCTGGGACGACAGGTCCGGAGCCCAGGCGGGTTCCTGCAGCCGTAGCGGATCTTTCGCATCCAGGAAATACAGCCCGCCGGAGCCCAGGGCGATCCACAGGCGGGACTTGCTGTCCTTGAAAAGGTAGCGGGTGCGGTTCGTCACGTGCGGGCGCAGGGCGCTGCGGCGCTCCTCGTCCAGGGCCATCGTGCGCGTGTTAATGACAAAAAGTCCGCCGTCGCCGGAAACGGCCACATACAAGAATGATTCATTCTCCGAAACACGGACTTCCTCCATGTAACTGATGTGGTGACGCGTGCCCGGTAACGCATCGGGTTCCAGATTGAATGTTTCAAAATCACTGGTTTCGGGCCTGAAAACCTGTAACGCGGACGATGTCGCCACCCAGAGGCGCCCGTTCACGTCCTGCAGCGTCTGGTATACCCGGTCGCTGCGCAGGGAGAAGGGATTGTCGCTCTCGGTCTGGAAGGAGATGAACTCATTTCCGTCGAAACGGGCCAGTCCGCTCTCTGAACTGATCCATATATAACCATCGGCATCCTGCATAATGGCGTTCACCGAAACGCTGGGAAGGCGGGAGGATGCCGAATACAGGCGAGCCATCTGCGCCCCGGCCTGCCAGGAAAGCAGGAGGGCCAGCAAAAGGAGAATGTAACGTTTTCTCGGCATGATTTGTTGTTTTCCAGTTCAAATATACGAAAGATAGTTGCAAAATCGAAACCTTGTTTCAAATCTTAATTGACTTGTCTCTCTCATTAATAAAAATGAACGTCAAGTACCGTAACTTTGTAACAAACCAAAAACCAACTTAAACACAATGATGCCTAAACAAATCCTAACCCTCCTGTGCCTGTTGTGCGCGACCGCTGCCGCGTCCGCCCAGACGGAGGTGAAAGACAGTCTTGGTGTGGACTCTCCGCAGGCAAACACCCCCGCCGCCCTGTTGAAAGGGCGCGTTTCGGGCGTGTTGGTGACCGCTACGGACGGCAGCCCGGCCGGCGCGGTGAACACTTACATCCGGGGTATCAACACCCTGGCGGACGACAGCCAGCCGCTGTGGATCGTCGACGGTGTGATGCTCAATCATTCCCAGAACCTGAACCTGGACCCGTTCTGGACCGATCCCGGTCGCGTGTACGTGCCCGCGTTCAATGAATTATCTTTCCTGAACCCGTACGACATCGAGAGCATCGAGGTGCTCAAGGATGCGGCCGCGACGGCCCTCTACGGCCCCCGCGGCGCCAACGGCGTCATCATCGTGACCACCGGCAAGGCGAAGGAAAAGGCCCTGGACATCCGCTGGAATTCCAACGTGTCGATTTCCACCGCCGGCCAGGTGGATGGAACGCGCTCCGCCCTGGGCCACAACCACTCCCTGCGCGTATCCACGAACAAGCGCCAGGCATCCTACTACCTCTCCGGCTTCTTCCGCCAGGAAAAAGGCGTCGTGGCCGGCTGTGACAACCTCCTGGGCGGCCTCCGCATCGGCTTTGACGCCAGCGCGAACCGCGTGTTCCAGACCGGGCTGAACTGCTCCCTCTCCGTGGGCCGGCAGGGCAGCGCGGCCGGCGTGAACGAGCCGGGCGAGCCGTCGCGGACCCTGACCATGCGTTATCCTTCCCTGGAAGGATGCACCCTGGAGGGCTGGGACGGGGATTATGTCGATTATTCCAACGAGTACCGCCTCGTCAATGCCGCGTATCTGAACATAAACTTCCTGGAAAACCTCTCTCTCCGGGCCGATGTCGGCGTGGACTACCAGAACACCAGCCGGTATTTCTGGTACGGGAACGGCACGCCGTTCGGCCTTGAGAAGAACGGGGCCAATGCCATCCTGACCGGCAGCTCCTTCGGCTACAACGCCAAGGTCGCCCTGAACTACGCCACCACCTACGAAGCCATCGACATCAAACTCAACGCCGGCGTGGAGCTGCTGGGCAGCAAGGACAAGCTCGGCAACATGAGCGGTTCCGACATGTTCTCCCACTTCCTCCGCGAGAAGAGCATCAACATCATGGCCTCCAAGCCGGAGAGCCACCGGATCGACGAGGACTACGCCCACCAGGGCTTCTTCGTGAATCCGTCCTTCCTCTTCGGGAGCGCCGTGGGCCTGAACCTCGTCCTCCGGGCGGATTCCACCCCGCGCTTCGACCAGGGCAAGTACGTCTGGTATCCGGGCGCGACCCTCTTCTTTGATATGAAGGAAGCCTTCTTCGGGGCTTCGGACAGCGTGAGCCTCCTCAAGCTCTCGGCCGGCTGGGGCGCCAGCGGCACCGAGCGCGTGATCCCTTACATCTCCTTCCCGTACTATTCCCTCGTCGATCCCATTCCGGTCACGGCCGGCCTCGAGGATTTCTACACCTCCTTCCTGCGGACCCGCAGCGCGGAATACAACGTCCGGCTGGAAGCGGGCTTCCTGGACCGGTTCACCTTCTCCGCCGCCTGGTATGACCGGACATCGACCGAGAAACTGGGCCTGTACATCTGCGGCAAGCCGATGCTCCACTCGCCCGAGTACTTTGAGAAGACCGAGCCCCTGCGCTTCGCCCGTTGCAACGAGTTCGGACTGAAAAACCGCGGCGTCGAGTTCGACCTGTCCGCCGACATCCTCAAGGCCGACGGCCTCCTTTGGAATGTCAGCGCCAATGTCGCCGCCAACAACCATTCCAACGACCGGAAAGCGGATGCGGATTACGCCCGGGTCCTGCCGAAATACTTCGGCGGTGCCGGTACCACCTTCTCCATCGGCGGCTTCTTCTTCGACGCCCTCGCCAACTTCGTGGGCGGCAACGAGATCCTGAACCTGAACAAGGCGGCCAAGGACGGCCTCCCCGAGAACCTGGACGGCCTCTACGAGAAGGGCGATTATGTGCGCCTCTCCCGCGTCTCCGTCGGCTATGAACTCCCCGTCTCCGTGAAATGGATCCAGAGCGTCAAGGTCCATGTGAGCGGCAACAACCTCCTCACGGTGTCCAAGTACTCCGGCTGGAATCCGGACGTCAACTGCTACGGCCGCCAGGCCGCCCGATACGGCGTCGATTACGGCTCGTTCCCCCTCGCCAAAACCTTCCTCGTGGGTGTCAACGTCAACTTCTAACCGGACAAGCTTATGAAAAAGATCCAATACTTCCTGGTTTCGCTGCTGAGCCTCGTGCTTGTCTCCGCCAACCTGTTCGCACAGAATACCGTCACTGTCAAGGGTACCGTCAAGGACACCCAGGGCGACCCGGTCGTGGGCGCCGTCGTGATGCTGTCCGGCCACAATTCCGTGGGCGCCTCCACCGACGTGAACGGTAACTATACGCTCCCCATCCCCTCCAACTACGCGTCGAAGGGCGAACTCTCCGTGTCCTGCCTGGGCTATACCTCCGTGAGCAAGCCCATCGGCAAGGCTTCCATCATCGATTTCGAACTGGAAGAGGATAACGAACGCCTCGACGAAGTCGTGGTCGTGGGCTACGGCGGCGTCCGCCGAAGCGACCTCACCGGTTCCGTCACCTCGGTCCGCATCAACGAAGAGGACGCGGCCGGCAGCCGCTCCCTGGACCAGCTCCTGCAGGGCCATGCGGCCGGCGTGCAGGTCCGCAATTCCAGCGGTGCGCCGGACGGCAGCGTCGCCATCCGGATCCGTGGCGTGACCTCCCTGAACGGCTCCAACGAACCGCTGTACGTGGTCGACGGCATCCTGATGACCACCGCCGACAACCCCAAGATGCTGAGCCACGGTAACGACAACTCCAGCTCCGACGAAGCGGTGAACTCCCTCCTGGGCCTCAACCCGAACGATATCGCCAGCATCGAAATCCTCAAGGACGCCTCCGCGACGGCCATCTACGGCGCCGCCGGTGCGAACGGTGTGATCCTCATCACCACCAAGACCGCCACCCGCGACACGCCCACCGTCAGCTTCAACGCCGGCGTGGACATCGCCCGGATGTACCGCAAGCGGGAGATGCTCTCCTTCGACGAGTATGTCGAGTATCTGGAAGCCCTCCAGAACGCGGACCGCGGCTCTACCGGCGTCCGCGACAAGGCCGGGGACGTGCTGGGCTACATCTATGACGATCCCGCCAACCACGCCGGCCTGAACTACGACCCCGTCGACTGGCAGGACTACCTCACCCAGACCGCCATCGGCCAGCGCTACTACTTCTCCATCACGGGCCGCCCGAGCGACCTCTCCTACGCGCTGTCCTTCGGTTACAACAACACGCAGGGCGTTGTCAAGAACTCCAACGCGACCCAGTACACCGTGCGCCTGAACGCCGACAAGAAGTTCGGCAAGAAGCTCACCGTGGGCACGAACGTCAGCTTCGCCTTCGTCACCTCCCTCTCCGGGCAGGGCCTGTCGGCCACCGGCCACGACTCCCGCTCCTCCCTCATCAAGAGTATGGTGATGACCCGTCCGTACATCCATCCGGAAGAAGAGGACACCGACGCGAACGACAACGGCATCGTCGCCAGCCCGGACAAGTGGCTGACTGACTTCGAGAACAAGCGTGACGAATACCGCATCACACCCAGCATCTTCGCCGAGTACAAGCTCCTCCCCTGGCTCACGCTCAAGTCCACCTTCGGCGGCGACTTCCGCATGACCGAACGCACCAAGTTCAAGGCCCATACGATCAACACCACCTCCGACGGTACCTCCTGCGCCGTCGCCGACTCCCGCCTCCTCAAGTGGAACAACGATAACCTCCTGATTTTCAACAAGAGTTTCGGCAGCCATAACCTGAGCGGCACCCTGGGCATGACCATCACCTCCTACAGCACCAAGGCCGGTGTCACGGAGACCTGGAACATGCCGCAGTACAAGCTCCACTACGAGAACATGAACACCGCGAAGAACGCGAGCTTCACCTACAACGAGACCCTCTCCACCGGCGTTTCCTACTTCGTGCGCGGCATCTACAACTACCGTGACCGTTACGTCCTCACCGGCACGTTCCGCGTGGACGGCAGTTCCAAGTTCCAGGGCGCGAACAAGTACGCCTACTTCCCGTCCTTCGCGGGCGCCTGGCGCATCAACCAGGAACCCTGGTTCAACGTCCCGGTCGTTTCCCAGTCCAAGCTCCGCGTCGGCTGGGGCCGCGTGGGTAACTCCGCCATCTCCGAGTACCAGACCCTCGCCTCCTACTCCAGCGACCAGTATGGCGACCACACCCCGACCAACGCGTCCGAGTTCGTCGTCGGCCTGCGTCCCGGTTCGTCCTCCATCCCGAACCCGAGCCTGAAGTGGGAGACCACCGAGCAGACCAACGTCGGTATCGACCTCGGCTTCTGGAAGGGCCGCGTGTCCTTCACGGCCGACGCCTACTACAAGTACACCTTCGACCTCCTGCAGAAGGTCAATGTGCCGATTTCCTCCGGTTTCGAGACCTCCTGGGCCAACCGGGGCGCCATCTCCAACCGCGGTCTCGAGCTCTCCCTCACGACCGTCCCCATCAAGACCAACGACTTCGAGTGGAGCCTGAACGGCAACATTTCCTTCAACCGGAACCGGATCGAGAGCCTCGGCATCGACTCCGAAGGCAGCGAGGTGTATCTCGCCCCCGGCGACGCCCGGAACGTGATCTACTACCTGGGTGACACCATCGGCAACTCCAGCTTCTTCAAGACGGAAGCCAACATCTTCATCGAGGGCTATCCCATCGGCCTGTTCTACGGCATCAAGACCGACGGCATCGTCCAGGAAGGCGAAACCGGCCTCCCGATCGAGAAGGACGGCGCCCCGCTCGAACCCGGCAGCATCAAGTATGTCGATATCAACGGCAACGGCTACCTGGACAACGGCGACCGCACCATCCTCGGCGACCCGAACCCGAAGTTCACCTACGGCTTCAGCACCGAGTTCGATTACAAGCGCTTCTCCCTGTCGCTGGACTTCAACGGTTCCTACGGCAACTGCATCGCCAACGCGAACCTCTCCCAGGAGTACGACACCTCCCGCGCGGACTTCAACATCCGCAAGGTCGCCTACGTGAACGCCTGGACCCCGGAGAACAAGAACAACAAGTTCCCGGCCATCAACGCCGTGTCCTCCGGTGAGACGCAGAGCTACTTCACCGACCGGCTGCTGGAAGACGGCTCCTACCTCCGTCTGGCCAACATCCGCTTCTCCTACGACCTCCCGCTCAAGAAGGACGGCTTCGTGCGGAACTGCAACTTCGGCGTTTCCATGAGCAACGTCTATTTCTGGACCAAATACTCCGGCTGGGATCCCGACGTGAACAGCTTCGGCAACAGCATGACCCGCGTGGGCATCGACATCGGTTCCTACCCGACCGCCCGGTCCATCTCTTTCGATGTCAGACTCACCTTCTAACGGATACCGAGATATGAAAAAGATATTGACCTTTGTCCTTACGGCCGTCGCCGTCCTGAGTGCCGCCTCCTGCGAGAAGTTCCTCACGGAGAGCCCGACCACCGAGCTTTCCGAGGCCACGGTATATGCCTCTGAATCCGCCCTGGAGGCTGATGTGATCGGCCTCTACGCCTCCCTGAAGCAGAGTTCCCTCTACCAGGGCAATATGGCGGAATTCCTCCAGAATTGCTCCATCCTCACCCACTGGCGCTCCAACAAGACCACGGAGGAGTACACCCAGTGCTACACCCTGGGCTTCTACTCCGACTATTCCAAGAACGAGTCCATGTTCCGCCAGCTGTTCACCTGCATCTATCGCTGCAATTCGCTGATCAGCGCCCTCGCGGACAGCCCTGTGGACGAGAGTTTCAAGAATGAGGTCGAGGGCGAAGCACGCTTCGTCCGGGCCTTCGTGTACTTCACGCTCGTGCGGATGTACGGCGACATTCCGCTCACCACGGAACCGCCGAAGTCCATCGAGGACGCCTTCCTGCCCCGCAGCCCCTACCAGCAGGTCTATGCCCGCATCGTCGAAGACCTCGTCTTCGCCGAGCAGAACATGCGTGACGAGGCCCGCCAGCACGCGGTTTCCGGCCTGACCGGCCGCCCGTACAAGTGGGCCGCCACCGCCCTGAAGGCCATTGTCTATGTCCAGCTCGGGTCTATCCTCGACTCCCCGGAGGACCAGTGGTTCGATACTTCCAAGCCCGGCCGGACCCCCGACTTCAGCGAATGCGGTGTCACTTCCGCCGCCGATGCGTGGAAAAAGGCCCTGGAGACCGCTGAGAGCGTGATTGCGAGTAGCGGGTACCAGCTCACCCCGGACTATCGCCAGCTATTCCGCTGGGACGTGGACAACCACCCGGAGGATTTCCAGCTGAAGGAGCGCATCTTCGTGCTGAACGCCGTGGACGCGGTGAAGTCTTCCAACTACATCATGTACCGCTCCCTGCCGCAGTTCCCCGAAGGCAGCAGCAACTACTCCACGAAGAACAGCAACTACGGCCGTATCTGCCCCAACCGCTACACCTTCCAGCGCTGGGCGAAGACCTACGGCGGCAAGCTGGACACCGGCCGCAAGGACGGTTTCACGAACGTGTACGTGAGCTGCGAGGATCCGCGCTTCGACGCCACCTACTTCTACAACTCGTACTTCAACCTGAATACCCAGAAGCAGACGAGCCTGTACCCGAAGGACGGCAGCGTGTACAAGTATGACCCGCCGTACTTCAAGAAGTACAACAATCCGCGTTACGACGTGGGCTCCGGCTATGCCGACATGTACCTGATCCGCTTCGCGGAAATGTACCTGGTGGCCGCGGAAGCGGCGGCGAGCTTGAGCACCTCCAAGGGGGACGCCTACTGGCAGAAGGCCCTCGCCAACATCGAGGTCCTGCACAAGCGCGCCCGCCAGAGCGTGGACAGCGGCGAGGCCGCCTATCCCACCTGGGCCGGCCGGGATTTCGCCGACAAGAAGGAACTCATCAGCGAGATCTTCTGGGAGCGCTGGTATGAGCTGAGCTGCGAGGGACACGAGTTCTTCGACATGCGCCGCCGCGGCGCCCAGTTCATCGTGGACAACCTTATCAAGCCCGTGAACGCCTTCCTCAAGGAGCCCGAGCAGGACGGCCAGCACCCGGACCGCGCGGAGAAGTACATCTCCACCAGCGGCTACTGGCAGTATTCCTGGAACTCCTCCCAGATGTCCGAGGACATCCAGGAACTCCGCAAGGGCCTCCTCTGCGCCTATCCGGTGTCCGAGCTCCAATACAACTCCTCGCTCACCGAGGCCGATCAGAATGACTTCTTTACGAAGTAGATATTTGGTTAGTTAGAAGTGATGACGGCCGGCCCCTTCTCGGAGCCGGCCGTCTCGTATCTTCCCGGAACGCTTCGCTACTCCGCGATCTCTTTCAGGACACGATCGAAGCCCACGTAATCCCGCAGGATCCAGAGGACATAGCGGATGTCCACGCAGACGCACTTGTTGTAGTCCGGGGTGTAGGAGGCATCCGCGGCGAGGGATTCCTTGTTGCCGTCGAAGGCCAGGCCGATGAGTTCGCCGCGGGCGTTCAGGACCGGGGAACCGGAATTGCCGCCGGTGATATCGTTGTCCGTGAGGAAGTTGACCGGGCCGTCATACCGGGCGACCGCCGTAACGTAGTCGGCCGGCAGGGCAAATTCATAGACGGCGGGGTTATACTTCTCCCGGATGCCGCGGGCCGTGGAATACCAGGAGGTATATACGGCATCCCAAGGCTCCAGGGCGCTGACCTGTCCATAGGTCAGGCGCATCGTGGAGTTCGCGTCCGGATACTGGACGATGCCGCGGGCCGCACGGTCGGCATAGAGCGCCCGCGTGTAGCGGCGGGTCAGCTCCTGCAGGTCACCGGTGTGGTTCTCCAGGGCGTTGAAATCGGCAATCTTCACCTCGGTGATGAAGTCTGAGAGCTCGTAGGGATGGTCCCAGAGCCAGGCGGCCATGGCGGCCCAGTCCCCGGCGAAGGAAGTCCGCAGGGAGTCCTGCCGGTGGCCCAGCACGTCGGCGGGAATGTTCGCAAAGTACTCTTCCAGCGCAAAGGCCAGGAGATCCTTCTCCACGCGGGGATCCAGGTCCTCGATGCCGCGGCGGTAGATCTCGTCCTTGTCACCCTTCGCATTGGCCATCCTAAGCATCGTGGGGGCGACGCGGGTGCCACGTACCATCGTCTCGCGGTAATAGGTCTTCAGGCGCTCGATATCCTCGGTGGCCGCATACTCGTCGGCCAGCCCCTTCAGGATGTCCGCCGGCAGGTCCTTTTCCTGCGCCCGCTTCTCGTCCACCACGTGGAAACGCTTGAAACACTGCACCTCACCAACCTGCAATTCCTGCACATTGGACAGGGAGAAGAACCAGTCGGAGTACTTGCGCCGGATATCCGGATCGGCATCCATCCATTGGCGGACAATCTCCATCTGGCGGCCGCGCAGGCGGTTCGTCACCGGAAGCGTCACCCGCTCCTGGAAATCCACCTTGTAGGAGCTGCTGTACCGGTCGGTCCGGCCGGGATAGCCGATGACCATCGCATAATCGCCTTCCTGATAGCCCGCCTCGGAGACCCGCAGGTGCCAGGGGGAATCCAGCGGCTCGCCGTGGTCATAGATGCGGTACAAGGCGAAATCGGCCTTGTGCTGCGGCCATTCCCAGTTGTCCTCATCGCCGCCGAACGCGGCGACATTCTCCGGCGGAGCGCCCACGAGACGGATATCGGTATACACCTGATACAGGGACAGATAGTACTTCTCTCCGGCCCACATCGCATCCAGCGAAGCGTTCAAGCCCGTCTGCGTCTGATACTTCCGCTCCATCACGGAAGAAATCCGCCGCGACCCGAAGGGTGCGCCGGCCCGCTGCAGCGAGTCTTTCAGCGCCGCCACTTCGTCCGTGACGTCCAGCACGCGCTTGAGGAAATAGACGGCCTTGTCAGGGATGGCGATTTCCTGCTGGCGGTAGAACGCCCAGTAGCCGTCCTTCAGGTAGTTCTTCTCCGGGGTGGACAAGGCCGCCAGGTCGCTGTACGCGCAGTGGTGGTTCGTGATAAGGAGCCCTTCGTTGGAGATCACGCTGGCGGTGCAGTAGAAACCCAGCGAGACGATGGCGTCGGAAACCGTCGCCCCGGGCGCATCGGCATTGTAAATCTCCCCTGCGGAGAGTTCCAGTCCCCGCTCCTGCATCTTTTTCTCCAGGGCCTGGTTCAGGGCGTGGATCATCCACATCCCCTCATCGGCCCAGGCCGCCATCGGCAACAGGGCCAGGGCCAGGATCAGCAAAATACGTTTCATAGACTTAATTGCGCACGCAACGGACCGGGCCGGCGATGCGGTAGCTCACCTTGGAACCGTTGCAGGTGTAATCGGTCTCGGAGGCCTTGTTGGTCATGGGCATCAGGCCGTAGAACTGGAGGTTCTTCACGCCCGAAGCCGGTTCGTCCTTCGTGTTGTAGGTGACACCGGCGTAGGAGGAGCCGCAGAACATACTCGAGGTAAGCCGGTCGGGATAGGAGGCCATAAAGCCCATCAAGGTGCCGGTGGTCTTGGTGTTGTCCTGCACGGTGACGCCGCCGAAGGCCGCCATGTTGAAGCCGTCTGCGTTCAGCAGGGGGATGGAACCGTTGGTGCCGTTGTAGTACGGGGCCTTGTCGTTGGTCACGATCGGGGAGACGGCCCGGCCGACGAGACCGGTGATGTCGTCGATGGTGGGGACGTGCCAGCCCTTCGGGCAAATGCCCTGCGCGCCTTCCAGCGCCTGGGCGGCTTCGACGGTGGTGAGGTCGCCAACTTTCAGGCCCAGAGCCACTTCCGCCTGGTACAGATAGCCGTTCGCAGCCACCACGGCCGGGTCCGTGCTGAATTCGGCGGCCGTCTTGCCCTCATTGACCTGGAGCGGGGCGAAGACGCCGGCGGTGACGGCGGAGAGGTCCGTCGAAGGAGTGTAGCCTTCCGGCAGGTAGGCGAGGTTCTGGGCCATCCACCACTTGCCGTCCTTCATCTGGACCACGTTGTACTTGACGCCCGCGTAGGTGATGTAGCCTTCCTCCAGCTTCTCTTCCAGGTTGCTTTCCGAACCGCCGCCGGTGATTTCGCCGCCGTCGTTCCAGTTCTCGATCTCGCCCGCGAGGACGACCTTGATCTCATCCTTGTTCACGACGACGGAGACGCTGTACTGCTTGCCGGCCTCCAGGGTGGCTTCGGAGAGTTTCTGGGTCATCTCCTTGCCCCCGGCGGTCACGGCCACGACGGGCGCGACCTTCTGGCCGGGCACGATGGCGTAGTACTTTTCGCCATCGAAGAAAGACTTGATATTCACGGGGTTCGCGCCAGCATCGACCGTAGCGAGAAGGCCGGCGTCAATCGTGGCGGTGGGGATGATGCCCTGGAAGACGACGCTCTCGATGGCCTTGCCGGAGTTGTTCTTGATGGTGACGACAAAGCGGCTGAGCCGGTGCTTGAAGACCATCGCGACCGCATTGGCGCTCGGGAGAACATTCTCCTTGACAGCGGAAAGGAAGTCGGAGGAAGCGGTGCCGGCCGACTGGTCCGCGGCAACCGTAAAGGAAGCCGGGAAGGACGCGGCGTACGGGTAATAGGCCTTGAGCGTCGCCTCATCGGCCCCTTCCTCATACCAGTTCAGGTCGCCGGAGAAGGCGGAGCCGTCATAGGAGAGTTGGGCGTTTTCGGCATAGGCGCCGGCTGCGCGGGAGATGGTGAGGCCGATCTGGTCACCGCTTTCGAAATTGGTCTCGGTGGCGCGGGTGATCACCGGCTCCACGCGGACACTGTACCGGGAAAAATCGACCGGCTGGGGCCCGGCCTTCGGGGTTTTGTTGCAGGCGGCGAGGGTGAGGACCACCGCCCCTGCGAGGATTATCGTCCGTTTCATATTTCAGAAGTATTTGTGTGTCAATGGATATCGTAGCCAATCCGGAAGGTCGCGCCATAGCGCTCCGTTCCGGTGAGGAGCACCACGCCGAAACCGTGCAGCCAGGATCCTTCGGCCTGGAGATAGAAGCCCGGGAGGGCCTTCAGGTGGTAGGTCAATGTGAGGCCCGCGCCCACCTTGGAAGTCGAGAAGTATTCCATCTTCCGCAGCCAGTCAGGTTCCAGGCGGAAGGGAGTCGAAAGCACCTCTTCCGTCGCGCCCTGGAGCCCCTGCTCCTTCCAGCCGCCGATGCCGCCGTTGGCCCGCAGGCCCAGGTCAAAGCGGCCGAAGGCAAAGCCCGCCACGACCGTCAGCGTGCCGTTGTAGCGTTGCGTATCGTCCGTGTAAGGATACATCAGGTACGAACGCTCGTCCCAAACCCCGCCGTGCAGAACGGCCTGGAGGCGCTTCAAATGTCCCTGGGGGAAGCGGATGCCATAGGTCAGGTCCACACTGCCCGATACCCGGTCGGAAACCGCGTTGTAGCCGTAAATCTGCGGAGTGGTCACGCCGCCGCTGCTCACCTTGTCCAGCACGGCCTCTTCCAGCTGGTCGTCCTGGAGCCCCATCTCCACCCGCAGGTTCTGCCGGGTCCATTTCCGCTCGAAGAAAAGCGAGAAGGCGTGTCCCGGATAGCGGAACCAGTCGTATCCCTTCTCCCCCACGGTGCCGTGCTTCCAAAGCGACTCCATACCCACGGCGAAGGCGGGAAAATCCAGGACATAAGCAAAGCCGTTGGCATACTCCCGGACCGGGAAAACGCCCACGCCCGCCTCGTCCAGGTGGAGGCCGTCGCCGTCCCAGACCTGGTAGGTACCATAGCGCATACCCTTGTCCAGGAAAGCGTAGTAGGACTCGTCCGTAGCGCTTCCAACCTGCTCGGCGTCAATCGATTCCGTCCGTTTCTGGAACACATAGGCCAAGGAAAGGCCCATATTATCATCCGGCTTGAACGTGACCGTAGGCTCCACCCGCAGGGACATCCCGTAGGTTGTGTGGCGGATATCCTTGCGCTTGGCGTAATTGGACGCGCTGTAGGACGCCTTGGCGCCCAGGACCAGGAAGTCATCGTCCAGTTCGGTGGCGAACCCGCCGCCCAACTTGTAGGTCTGGCGCGTCTTGTCGCCGGGGGTGAATTCCAGCACGTCCACGGGGAAATACCCCGGCTCCAGGAACATGGACGTGAACATTTCCTTCCCGTTCATCTGCTCGAAGGAGAAGGAGCCCTGATAGGAAGAGCTGTACTGGTGCAAGACTCCGCTGGCCGAAGCGCCCGCCTTCCAGAGCGAGGAGGCCTGGAAGGCCGGCTTGTAGTCGCCCTCCTCGAAGCCGCCATACACCGACGCCGTGCCCGACACGCCTTCCCCGTGCGATCTCGTACGGAGCAGGCCGATGTCCTGGGCGCTCAAGCCCAGCGGCACGAGCAGGCTAAGGATGAAGGCTCTGTATCTCGCTCTCATAGAAGTCGTTGCTTGAATTGTTCGTGTCCGTGAGGACTTCGAATCCGTTCTCCGCCGACGCGCTCTCGTTCACCTTGCGCCGGACGGTATGCCCCTTGAAGATGTCGCTCAGGGTCACAAATCCTGCGTCCGCGGCCGGGGAAAGGCGCTTCTGGTTGCCGGAAGACCGGCCGTCGAACACCTCCACGCCGTCCACGATCCAGCCGTACGGGACCTTGACCACGCGGTCCGCGCTGTTGCCGGGCGTCGTCTGCACGACATCGGGCTGGAGGATATATTCCTCAATAGGCATCCCCTCGCTGCGGAACAGGACGAAGGTCGGGGAAGCCAGGGAGACCGTATTGGCATTGGCCTGGCCCGTCTTGATGACCACCTTCGCGTAGCGGTCGGGAGACACCTGGTCCCCGGGCGCGGGATGGTACAGCGTGTTCGGGAAGTACGTGGGATTGTAGCAGACGAACACGTCCGGGCGGTTCAGGTTCACCGACAGGGGATACTGGGCGGTATGGTCCACGGCACCGCGCAGGGCGATCACCGCGTCCTCGCCCGGACCCAGCGGGAAGCTCTTCCCGTCACCGGGAATCTGCCACACCACGGTCACCACCGGGGCGAAATCCGGGAACAGCGTCTCCCCCGTGACCGGGTCGTGATCCACCCAGTTGTTCACGGCAGTACTGTTGTACGGCGACAAGGTGCCGAAGCACAGGCTGTCCAGGTATTCCGTCTCCGTATCGTTGTTGTGGATGATGACGTACTGGTCGCTCTGGTAGGTCCCCTCTTCCGGGGCCTTGCTGCATCCGCCGGTATATAGTTCCTTGATAACCAAGGTTCCCGCCATCGAATGGGACAGAGGAAGGTCCACGATGCGCCGCTCCGTCACGACCACCTTGTCGGCCGTCCAGTTGAACAGGTCCCGGCCCGTGCGGTCGCTGCAGGTGATGCGGTACAGGCCGGAGGGAATCCGGATTTCCGCGAGGCCGCGGCGGTCGGTCTTGGCCACATACGCGGCGCCGGAAGCGATGTCCTCCACGCGGATTTCCGCCCCCTCGTGCACGGCGGAGGCATAGCCCGCCGGGTACACGGCATTCACCGACAGCAGCTGGAGGCTGTCCGGCCAGGGGTTCTTGTATTCCTCCCAACAGGAGCCAAGCAACAGGGCGAACAATATGATACTCAGGCGCTTCATAGCTTGATCCGGCAGGTAAGTCCATAATAGAACGCCGGGGTGAAGATGGCGCTCACGCCGGTGGCGTAGCTCTTCCGGTAGGGCCGGGCGTTCGTGAAGTTGTTGGCAAAGAAGGAAAGGGACACGTGGTCGCCGATTTCCTTGGTGAGGCTCAGGTTCGCCGACAGGTAAGGGTCATACCCGTCCCGGGCGAAGGTGTACATATTGCCGGAGCGGAGGATGAGCCGCTGCAGGGCCGGGTCGGAGGCCGATGCCGCCGTCCACGCATGTTCCTGCCCGTCCAGGTCGATGTAAGCGACGGGATAGACGGCCGTGTAACTGTTGCCGGCATAGAGGTCTTCCCCCGTCGGTTCCAGACTGTCCTTGGACACCGTAAACGCGTGTGTGGAAAGGTTTTGTGCGCTGCGGAGCAGGGCCGCTTCCACCCGGCAGGTGATGATGAGGCGGACCTCCGGGATGTGCGTGATGGCGGTCAGGTTCGCATCCAGGTAATCCGTCCGGCGGCCGTTGGAAAGGGTGGCGCCGCCCGCGTAGATACCGGCGTACTGATAGGAGCGTCCGGAGAGTTCCGTATGCGACCAGCCGCTCTGGTAGTAGGCGTAGCGGTTCTCGTCCAGGGTCTTCGTGTGCGTGTATGCAGCATCCAGGCGGAGGCGCGTCCGGATGTAAGGGATTTCCGGGAAGTCCGCCGTGAGTTCCAGGCCGGAGCGGACCACATCGGCCCCGTTCCGCTGCATCCGGCTCCCCGCGAAAGTGCGGTCATTCACCCGGACATCCATCGGCGTCCAATATTCATCGGCCTCCCCCCGCAGATAGACGGCTCCCGTCTGCTGGTCCACCACCATCTGCGGATCGGCCGGCATCTGGAAACCCGCGGGGAGCTGGAGGGCGGTATAGGAGATGGGCGTATAGAGGTTCGCGAGCTCGTACGGGTCCTTGGTGACATTCCGGAAGGCAGCGAGGCTGATGCTCCAGCCCCATCGCTCATAGTCCACGCCGATCTCCGCATTGCGGTTGGACTGCCAGCGGAGGTCCGGGTTGTACGTCATCGTGTAGGGGATGGTGTAGTAGAGGTAGGTAGCCTCATTGCCGTGTGAGAAGCCGAAGGTCTGGATGTCGCGGTACTCCTGCCGAGGGAACAGGATGTAGAAACCCGGGAGCTTGCGGGTGATACCCCAGCCGCCGCGGAACGACAAGTTGCTCGTCACGTGGTAGCGGGCGTTCAGGCGGGGCGACAGGGTCTGGAGGTTCTGATACTGCGAACCCTCGATGAAGGTCCGCTCTCCCCGGAGGCCGGCGCTCACTTCCAGGCCCTTCCAGGTGATTTTCTCCTCCACGTACACGGCCAGGTTATGCATATACGGATAGTCCGTGTAGGGCCGCGGCCGGTAGCCGTTCGCCGCCAGGGCGGGGTTCTCGTAGTACTCGCCCGCGCCCACGTTGCCATCGGCCTTCCATTGCACGCCGGCTTTCAGGACGCTCTTGACGTCCCCGAAATGGTGCAGCCAGTCGTACTTGAGCGAGGCGGCGTAGTCGAGTTCCTGCGAGTCGGTGATGCGGTCGGCGTAGAAGGTGGTCGGGAGGGCCGTGGCGAGGAAATAGCCTTCCTCCTCGGCGTGGACCGCCGGCTGCGAGGTTCCGTAGGAGTTGTACAGGTGCTCGTGCGTGCGGTTATCGTGATAATAGACCGACCCTTCCAGGCTCAGGTTCGTGATCCAGGACTTGTTCAGGAGCCAGGTGAGTTTCAGGTGCGGGGTCAGGAGGTTGTCCCGTGCCTTCGTGAATTCGTTGGAGAAGGCATCGGGGTCGTCCTTGCTGTCCATGCCGCCGATGTTGCCGGTAATGCCCGCTTCCAGGCGCAGTTTCTTACCGAAAGTGCGGCTATATTCCGCCGTAAAGCCCCGGCGGGTGTAGGAGGTGTACGGGGACGTAAGCTTCTGCGTGGCACGGGTCCATTGGCCACTGACGTTCAGGACGCCCTCCCCCACGACAATACCTTTGGAGACAGACACGTCGTATGTGCGCGGATTGACGGCAAAAGTGGCCTGTACGGGCGTCCGGCCCTTCCGGGTAGTCACACGTACCATCCCGCTGCCCAAGTCGCCGTATTCGGCCGAGGGGACGCCGGAAATGACCTCCACGGACTCGATGTTCTCCACCTGGAGGCTGCGCGTATCCACACCGGCGAGGCCGCCGAAGGCTGCGTTGTCGCCCATACGGACGCCGTTCACCTCCACGGCCGTGCCGAAGGCCGCATTACCGGTGGTGGAGCCGCCGCCGCGGACGGTGAGTTCCGAAGCGGCCGTCAGGTCCGGATTGGCCGTCTTGCCGCCCGGCATCAGCGCCGCAATGTTCGACAGGCCCGACACCTGGAGGTGCTCCAAGGCCGTGCGCTCGATCTTCCGGGTGGTATTGAGATTCTCCTTGGACTGCTCGGCCGTCACCACGACCTCGTTCAGGGCCAGGGTCTGTTCCTGGAGGACTATAATCAGGTTGTCAATGGCCCCGGTGACACGAAGCCTCCGCAGGTCGGCCGCATAACCCAGACATTCCGTTTCAAGCTGATAGGAACCCGGTTCCACGGACTCCAGCACGAAAACGCCCTTCGCATCCGTCACGGCCCACAGGTAGTTCTCGTCCAGCCGGATTACCGCCCCGGGCACGGGCTCGCCCTTCACATCCTCCACCTTTCCGCGTACACGCACCCCCGCCGCCAACGCTTCCGCGCAAGCGATCACCAGGAGCAACATGCAAAGAATCCGTTTCATACAGCATACAAAGATACTCTTTTTCTGTACAAACGGCAATCCCCAGGAATGGGGATATTAGTCCCCCGAATAGATGCCTTCGAAGAGGATGGTGCCGGATTCCTGCTCGCCCAGGACGAAGACGAAAGGATGGTCGGCCGTGAACTCGACGGTCTGGGCGGGCATGGCTGATTTCGCAGCCATTTCCACCACCGTGACGGCCGCCGCCTCGGTGCCCCATTCGGCCACCTGGATCTTCGCTTTCTGGACGACGCGGTAGATGTAGAAGCCGGGGGTCTCACCGTCGAACAGCCCGCCAAACTGTGCTTCGCCATCGCTGAAGGCCCGGCGCATCCCCAGGGCCTCGAGGACCCTGTTCATCTGGAAATCGCCCGAAACCTCGAACCTGGGCAGGCGAAGGTGGACTTCCGTATCCTTTTTCAGGCTGGAAATCAAGCTGTTCCAGGAAGAAGAGGACAAAGAGGCCACCAGGGCGTCCAGCCCGTCCTTCGTCTTCGGGAGGAGGATATACAGGAAGAACTTTCCGGAGGCATAGGGCAGCGCCACCATTTCATAGGAGCCCTGGTCGGCATAGGGGAAATAGTTGCCGCTGGCCATAAAAGGAAGCTGGACCTTCTTTCCGCCCGCCTTGTAGAACGTACCGTTCTGGGTGAAATCGCTGTTGAACATCGGGCTCCATTCCGTTCCCTGCCATTTCGCCTTGAAATACAGGGAGTTCATCAGGTAAGCGACGGCGTTCGGGCTCATCTCCTTGAGTATCGGGTCGATGAGGCCCTCGGTATTGCGCCGCGCCCATTCATTGATCTGCGCGAGCACCTGCTGCGGGTCATCGAAGGACATGCTCACGGCGGGCGCATAGTAGTATGTTTTCAGGGTTTCCCGGAAGTCCTTCTTCAAGGGAAACAGGTCGATCGCCACGAGGGCGTCGGCCATCTTGATTGTAACCTCCTTGTCAATGGCCGGCAGTTGCGTGAGAAGAATCTGGCTGTATGCATTCAGGGCCGCCATACCTTCGTGGCCGTAGCCCAGGACATTGAGCATCTCCTGCAGCGTCTCCCCTTCCGCCCCGTTCGCCGTCATCGCCAGCGCGAGCTGCAGGCTCAACGGCGAGCACACAAAGCTTCCGTTCGTTTCTCCGACCAGCTGCTTGAGCAGCTTGAACGCCATCTTGTTCCCTTCCCGGACATAGCCCTTCTGCGTTTCGCTCAGGGTCACACGGGTAATCCCGTCTTCCGGCGCCGGCTGCGTAATGCTGAACGCATCGTCCAGTTCCACCGGCATCTGCGGCTTCTCGTTGCACGCGACCGCCGCGGCCGCAACGATCAGGCAGAGAATAATCCAAATCTTCTTCATGGCCATTTTCCAATTGATTCGCAAATATAACCACAAAAGGGCGGAAATCTTGCAAGCGGACGGGAGAAAATCACAGGGCCGGCGATTACCTCGCCGGCCCTGAAACGTATCAAGCAATCAGAATGCTAGTTCTTCTTGTAAAGGAGAACGCCTGCATCGGTATTTGCCGCAACACCAGGCTTGCCGCTTTGACCCAACTTGAAGTAGCTGTCGCCGGACTTCTTGTATAGGTACTCTTCGGGACTGCTCGAGCTCTTATCCGTATAGAAGAAAATATAGTTCGTATTCTCCTGAGGATTGAGCGTGAAGTTTTTGGCGGAACTCTGGAAACCCATGTAAGAATTGCTAACAGAAGTGGAAGCGAACAGATACTGGCCGGCATGATCGCCGCCAACCTTCTTGATGGTAAGTGTATTGCCGTCCCTTGTAATCACAAACTCATGCGCTTCGGCAACGCTTTCGGACAGGGTAATGGTCGATCCGCTCTTCGTTACGCCCGAGGTGGTGCCAATGGTAGAATATCCGCCATTATTGGACCCGGAAGCGTTTAAGAGATAGGCGTTCGTCTTATCCGCAATCACATAGGTGCCGCTCACGAGATTGGCATCGCCCTCAATCAGCGTATAGGTAGGATTCGCCGACGGAGTCGGAGGCTCCGGGGTCGTACCACCACCGTTCAGTTTGTAGAGATAGATACCGGCATCAGCATTACTGCTACTAGGAGCGCCGCTTCCGCCCAGTTTGAAGAAACTGTCGGCCGCTTTCTTATACAGATACTCCGTGGTGCTGGTACCCTTCGTCGTGCTGAAGTACACAAGGTCCCCCGACTGCGAATTGATCGTGAAGCTATTGGAAGAAGACTGGAAATCAATATAGGTATCGGACACACTGTTGGTCGCATACATATACTTGCCCGCATTGCTGCCCGAGGCCGGCTGAATGGTCAGATTATCACCCGATTTTGTAAAGACAAACTCATAGCTGGAGGCAATGTCCTCAGAAAGGGTGATGGTCGTACCGCTCTTGGTAATACCCGTGGTCGAGCCAATCGTGCCATATCCGCCATGGTTGTTCCCAGAAGCGTTATAGACATAGGTGTCCGTCTTTTCAACGATCAGATAGGTGCCGGTCACCAGTTCAGCGGAGCCGCTGATACGCGTGTAGGTCTTGCCCGTCGCAGGAGCCGGGTCGGCCGGGCTGACGGTGACCGTGTAGGTCGCGGTGCCCTCTGCGTAGGTGACACCACCGACGGTACCGGCAGCGGCGGTGGCGGTGATGGTTGCAGTACCCTCGTCCTTGAGCGTCAGGGCGCCCGAGGTCACATCAACATCAACAGCCGTCGTATTGCTGGAGGAATACGTTACCGTGGTAAAGGCGCCCGAAAGGACCGGAGCGGTGACCGATTCACCCACCTTGCCGCTCACACTGGTCGGACTGAAGCTCAGATTCTGAGCCGTCGGGGTCTGGGGCTCCGGCGTGTCACCCGTGATATGCAGGGTATAAGAGATCTCCTTGTCCGCGTAGCCGGGAGCCACGACGGTAGCGGTAACCACAACGTCTCCGACGGCCTTGGGAACGACCTTGTTCTCCACAATGGATGCCTTGTTGTTGCTGACGGACCATGTCACCGCATATTCGAGGGCATTGGTCTCAACCATCGGCATCTTATATTCGCCGGAACCCAGTTCAAAGGTGTCCTCCGTAATGGTCTTGCCACCCTTCATGAAGGAAACCGTCTGCTGCGGCAGGGAGGATTCGATGACAACCAGCTTATAGGAAGCGGAGGTCTCCAGATAGTTACCCACGGCAGCAACCTTGGCGGTGATGGTGGATGTACCCGTACCATTCAGCGTAACGGCGCCGTTCTGGTTCACGGAAGCACAACCGGCCGGATCGCAAACGATCGTCCAGGTCACGGTCGGCGCGGGAGAACCCTGCACGCCGGTGAGGGTCGGAGCCACGTAATTCGCAGCACCGTTCGACAGGTCGTAGTTGTCCGGGCTGCTCACCGAGAAGGTCTTTCCGCCGCGCACGAAGGAAAGGGTCTGGGCAACCGGGGTCTGGGGCTCCGGCGTGGTTCCGCCACTGGCACCGGCCATGTTCACGGCAATGCTCTTGAAGTCGGGCGTCTTGAAGACCAGGGACTTGTTGACCTCCTTGGTGTACGTCTTCACGTCGGTGGTCACTTCAATCTTGGTGATCATCTTCGTGCCCGCCAGGGAAACGAAGTAGGCATTGAAGATGCCCTCGTTCGGGAAACTCACGCCCGCATCGCCATAGGAAATCGTCAGGACCTTGGAACCGTTCGTCTCGTCGAACGCAACCTGGCTCGTCTCAAAATTCACGTCGCTATACGCGGCGGAGGCGGTCAGGGCGTTTTCGGAATAAATCACAACCTGCTTCACCTTCGCATCCGGAATGTTCATGATCTCGAGGCGGGAGATGGAAACGGGACGGACGAAGCGGAGGTCGAGCTGCTTGTTGGACTGGCCCCGCTCATAGGTCTGGACGCCATTGGCCACCAGGAAGTCCGCCTTCGGGTCAATCAGCGTAGCCGTTTCCGGATACTGGACCGAGGGAACGTAATACTTTCCATTCCCGTCGCGCTGGGCCACGATGCTGGTATAGACATAATCCGATGCGGAAGCACGGGTTTCCGGAGCAGAGTGGGCACTTGGCTCGCTGGGATCAACGATAATGATCCAGCTGTCCTGGAAGTCCGCGGTGAAACGGGCCACCTCGTTGTTGGTGCCCGGCTCCACCGTCATCGTCTTCTCCTTACCCTCGACAACATCGTTGTTGTGGGTCTCGAACAGATGGACATCGTCAAGATCGGTCTCCCTCCAGTCCGGGACGAACTTGAGGGCGAGGCCGGTACGGGTGTTCCCCATCTGGGCCTGGAAAGAAACGGTACGGACGTCGTCTACCACATCGGCTTCCTGCGCCTTGTTGCAGGAACCCAGACCGATGAAAGCCAATGCGCAGAGCGCCAGCGTTGAAATATATCTTTTCATACGTTTTGAATTAACTAAATTAAATCATCATCTGACGGGTCCCACGGAAGGTCGTCCCCCGGGGTGTTGCTGCCGCACACGACGCTCGCCAGCGAGAGGTCGAGCAGCTTGTAAGCCGGTGCGGTGTAGGATTTACGCTGTTCTGAATGTTTCATATGCAGAGGGTTTATTCAAGCATAGCGTTCTGGAACTGGGTGATGAGGTTGCGGTCTACACCATGGACATTGACAATATAGTCAATAGCCTTGTCCTGGTAAGTGTTGCCACTCCGTGCATTAATCGCATTAACACCCTCAGAGTAGTGATTCGTGTAGCTATAGCCACTGGACGGACGAGTTCTGGATCCTACGCCGGAGAAAGAAGTAATCTCATAATCGATATCACAATACTCCTGGCGGACACCCAAAACAGCCTCCAGCATCATGCAGGTGAAACCGGTACGGTCCGCACCCACCATACAATGGATATAGACGTTCGTATTGTTAATCGCGGCCCTCATGATGCGAGAGAGCGTAACGCCCATCTTGGTCATACCATTATACTGCTTATTCGTATTGGTAAGATCGCTGGTGTTGGCGTATGTCTCCTGGGTATGGCCCACATAAGTTGTTGCAGTTCCCGCCGGAATCTGATCAAAGCCCAACGCATTATTCATATTGGACCCAAGCGTATTTCCGCTGCCACGTAAGTCAACATCCAGTTTAATATTCATGTACTGAAGGATCGTTGTCTTCGCTTCATCGGAAAGGGCGCCGGACGACTTACCAAAGCCAGAGTCCACACGCGTCCCATTGCAACCGTCCATATTGGTGCCGCGGAAAATCTTACCAAATTTGATTTTCTTGCCGTTGATGGTCTCCTGTCCGCCTAAGTCGCGGCAGTTGTTGGCAAAATTCTGTCCGTAATCGCTGCCAACCTTCATCATGCGGCGACGGCCCTCCGTGGTGAAACTGCCCGAGGCCACCTCGCTGTTACCACTTCTTACAGAATAATAGTACGTCCGTCCGGGAATCAGGTTGTAGATATCCGCCGTATTCGTAGAACTGCCGACACTGACCGGTTCAATATAATTAACCTGATCGGTATGGGCCGCATCGTTATAAACATACACAACCTTATTACCAGTCAGGACACTGGACCATGTAACGGAGACAGGAGCCGGCCAGTCCAGTCGATTATTCTGGCCGACATTCTTGGCGTAATTACCAACGATCGAAGAAGAAGAAGTCAGATACTGGCTCATCGCCGCATCCAAAAATCCCATCAGCGCAGAGTTCTCCAGGTTGTAAACACCCTCCTGAGAGAGACGGTTGATGTTCAGGGTGTAAGTTGCGGAACCGGCATAATACTCATCGTTCCCCGCCGCATTGGCAGTAATCGTGGTGCTGCCAAAGCCCTTAATGGTAATCGTCGTACCGGAAATGGTTGCAACGCTGGTGTTAGAAGAGCTATAGGTTACCGTACCGTAAGCATTCTGAACGGACTGAACACTCATCGTGCCGCTGGCCGTTGCCATGGACTGGCTAATCGTCCCCTGAGAGAAGTAAGGAGACTGGGTCTTCTTGGCTGTGCCGCTGGAGGTCTTCAGGAAGAGGTGAACACCGATACCTACGCCACTGCCGCCGATCTTAAACTTATCCGGACCTGTGCCACCCATCGATTCCGGCTTGTAATACAGAACCTCACTGGTCGAAGAGGAGTTCCTCTGGGCGGTCATGAACTCGAACCGCTCACCGGTAACCGTCAGGCTATACAGATAACTGTCAGACGGTTTCGTGCTTTCAAAGACAAGTCCGGTCGTGCTGTTTCCGCTGGTGGAATAGTCACAGAGCAGATACTTGCCATCGTTGAAGATAATGCAGTACTTGCTGCCGCTCTGGGTGATCGTGAACTCATAGCCGCTGTAGGCGTTGTTCGGATCGGTGATGACACCGCTGGAAGCATTGATGCTGACATAGGAACCGTCGGATGCGCCCTTGAACAACTTCGTATCATCGACCGAAGTGATCAGATAGGTCTCACCCACCGCCAACGAGGTTGCCTTCACGTAGGTCGCGTCGGTAGAAGGGGTGGTGGAGGACTCCGAATTGATGGTCAGGTTGAACGAGAAGGTGGTGGAGTTCCACTGGTCGTTCGAGCTCACGGTCGCCGTGATCGTCGTGTTGCCGGTACCGACAATGCGAACCTGATTCGTGTTCACGATGGTCGCAACGCTCGTATTGCTGGAGGTATACCCGGTGATCGTAGTCTGAACGCCCGTGGGGTTGTTGAAGCTCGTAATGGTGTGGTTGCTGCCCACCGTGTGGCCATTCTGGCCCAGGGTCCAGGACACATTCTTGTTCGGGAAGGAAGGAGTCTGGTCCTGCGGGCCGGTGGAACCGCCACCGGAGGTGAGCCGGTAGAAGCGGAGGTTCGTCGTGGAGGTACCGCTGCGGAAGGTAAAGCCTTCGGCGCCCTTGGAGTGGAAGAAATAATAGGTAGTGCCTCCCGTGCTGCCGCCCCAGTTGCCACCCCAGCTGGAGCCGGAACCGCCGCTAGTGTAGGTAATGGAATTATTGCCCACGGAGAAACTGGTGGCAGAAGACTCCGAATCCACGAGCGGAATACGATAGTTCTCGGAGACGGACAGGTACTGGCCGTTCTTGAGCTTGATCTTCCAGGCATTGTTGCCGGCGGAAACGAAGGTCACCTCGGCGGCAATGATATCGGCGTCACCCGTAGCGGATGCCGTAACGGTAGACGGCCAGTTCGAGCTCGAGTAAGTTCCCAAAACTTTCTGAGGGACACGCTGTCCGCTGATATTCTCGTTCGTGCTGGTGCTCGTCCAGTTATGGCTTTCCACCGTCGGGAAGAGTGCCACCGAGAAATTACCACCGTCGCTCTCGATACCCGTGATGATGTAGGTCTCGCCCGCCTGGATGCTGGAAGCATACTCATAGGTGCGGTTGCCGGACACGGAGCCCGAAGCCACGACGCTCAGCGTATAAGTATCGGCATTGGACTCGTTGTATTCGTCATTGCTCTTGGCCTTTGCCGTGATGGTCACGGTACCGGTGCCCACAATCCGCAGTTGCTTGCCGTTCACGGCCACGATCTGGTCGTTGCCGGAGGTGTATTCCAGGAGCGAGCTCTGGTAAGAACCGCCCGGAACTTCGGCGGGATAGGATTGGCCCTTCTCGTAACCCTGGCCAAGCGTCCAGGTGATGGTCTTCTGCTGCTGGCTGAAGGTCACGGTCTGGTCCTTCTTATCAGAAGAGGAAGAACTGTTCGTGATGACCAGCTTGGTGGTCGCGACGTTACTCGCAGCGTAGGAAGTGGTCGCCACAGCCTGGGCGTTGAGGGTGACCGTACCGGCCTTGTGGATGATGAAGTGCTCACCGTCCTCCGTCACTTCGGCAACAGCCTTGTCCTGGTTGGAGATCGTATAGGTCACCTTGGACTTGTTGCCGGAGACCTTCGGGAGGTCGATGGCGGTTTCAAGCTTATAGGTGTCTCCGAGAACGAAAGGATACTCCGTCAGGCCGAACGAAATCGTCTGGCTCTGCTGGGAAGTCGAAGCGGACTCCCGCTTGTAGAAGCGGAGGTTCGTGGTCTGCTGGGTGTTGCGGATCGTGAAGCCGCCGGCGCCACGGGAATGGAAGAAATAGTAGTTGCCATTGTTGATGGACGAGCTGGTAACCGTGAAGCTGGTCGCAGAAGACTCGTTATCGGCATACACGATGCGATAGCTCTCGGAAGGGGCCTGCAGATACTTGGCGTTTGCGTTGATCTTGACCTTCCAGGTATTGTTGCTGCTACCGGCGACGAGATCCACCTCGGAGGCGATCATCTCGGCATCCGTCGTGGTGTTGGCTTCGATGGTCGACGGCCAGTTCTGGTTGGAGTACGTTCCGATCACCTTTTCGGCGAGATACTGCCCGTTGGAGATTTGCTTGTTCTCGCCGTTGCTGGTCCAGGTACCGGTGTTCACGGTCGGGAACAGGGCGACGGAGAGCTGGTTGCCCGTGGACTCCGTACCCGCAATCAGGTAAGTACCCGCAGAGATGGAGGAAGCATATCTGTAGGTGACCGTCGTAGGCGTGACGACGGCGGCCTCATAAACGGTGAGCTTATAGGAAGCCTGGTCGGAACCGTACTCGGAGGTGGCGTCCGCTTTCGCCCAGATGGTGGTCTCACCATCCTTCAGGACCTTGATCTTATAGGTACTGCCGTCCTTGACAACCTGGGCAACGCTCTCGTCGGAAGAGGTGTAATAAGCGTCATCCGTCTTCGCACCGTTCACGCTCTGGGGAAGGCTGCGGAGGGTGTTCAGCTCGCAGTCCACGCCGATCGTCCATTCAACGGTCGCATTCGTGAACGAGAATGCACGGTCCTTCAGAACGGTCGGGCCGCTGGGATTAGGATCCGTGCTGTGGTCCTTGTCCACGTTGATGTTCTTGAGGGTAATGATACTGCCGGCCTCCATGACGCGGTCCGAAGCAGACTCGGAAGACTTGTAGTATACGAACTCTGCGCCCGTACTGGTGTCAACGGCCGTAATCTGAATCTTCACCGGCTGGCCACCCTTCACGGTTCCCGGCAGGACGCCCACATAGAAGTGCGCACTTTCATCCGTAATCTCCGTACCGTTGTTCACGGTAAGTGTCAGCTGGGAATAAGAACCATCTTCCGGGGTCCACTGCTCCTTGTCCGCCGTCAAGTCGCCCACAAAATTACCGCTTTCCTTCATGCTTTCCGGGAAAGCAACGGCAATCTTCTTGACGATAATGGGCGTTTCGAGCGCGTTGTCCACCTTGAGCTTGAGCACGGCCAGGGCCTGATGCATGGACATCCGGATATCCTTTCCTTCCACGCCGAGTTTCTTACCCACCAGCGGGAAACCGGAACCGGCGAGGTGCGCCATGTTGTCGTTTCCTTCCTGGACCGGGCTGTTTTCCACGGTAATATGGATCTGACGGGCGTCGGTGTTGTCCTCCCGGTAGGGATAGACCAGATACCAGTCGTTCACGTCGGCCGCATCGGCGACCGGGCCGCGGAACGCATTGGATGCGCCGGTATAGACGAACTCGCTGCTGTAGAAGCGGGTGTTATGTTCGGCACCCTGGGTGTCGGTGTGAATAGCCGTAATGGCGTCTTTGTCGGACCAGGCGGTGGCATCACCGTTATTGGTCGTTCTAGTTTCGGCCAAATCCAAGACGATCGTGCTTTCATAGGTGTGACGATCGCGGACCTCCACTGTTTCCCTTGTGCAGGAGAACAGGCAGAATGTCGCTGCGAGGACAAGCCACGCGGATAAAGAATGCTTCATCTCTGAGGGTTTTTACGATTATGAATGATAATGATAGTTTCGGTTGATAGGCTTAGTCCCATTCAATCGGGTCTTCGTGCCAATTGGAGATTGTCTGTAAATACATGTACTGCATGTCCGCTTCCCGAATCCGGCAAACAGGGGCGACATATTCGATACGCGTGTCCACGTTTGTGTCCATCCGGCTATGCTGATTAAGTTCGTTCATGTGGCGATTGATCTGGAATCCTATTTTTCCAAAACGTAAAGTTATTTCTTTTTTCTTTCAAATCATATGTTTTCCCAAAAAAACTATCAATTTTCCGTTAAAAAAGACAGAATTCCGGCGTTGTACGGAACACAAAAGCACTAGGCCGGCGATTTCAAAATCGCCGGCCTAGCCCGTAAATCAAACAGAAGACACGTTAGTTCTTCTTGTAGAGGCAGATGCCAGAAGAATACGTACCGGAAACCGCATTGTTGCTGCTGAAGTAGTAGCTAGATGTAGACCAAACGAGGTAATACGAACCAGACGTAGGCTTAATTACCGCGATGCCGCCATCAAAGGTAATCGACAGGGCATGAGATGCGGTAGACTCGGCATAAATATAACCTCTACTGCCATCCGAATCGGGATACAGGTACTTTTCTGCCTTGTTGGCCTTGAGATAATAGCCTGCTTCGAGCGTAAACTGGCAATCTTCGTAATCGTTGGAAGATATCGTCTCGTTCTCAATCTCAACCGCAATAGCGGATGAAGTCTGCTTCTCAAACTGAGTACCTGCCGAATTAAGCGCCGGTTTGAAAACCTTAGGGCTCTGATTCTCGGTCTTAGAATTAGACGGAAGCCCTTCAAACACAACAAGATACGTGGCGCCAGCTTCCAAGCCGCTGGTGGACGTCACCTTCGTATAGGTTGCCATAGCCTCATCGATGATCTTCAGGGTGTAGGAGGCGGAGCCGGCCTGGTAGGAGGCCGTAGCACTCGCGGAAGCCGTAATGACAACCTCGCCAACACCAATAACGGTCACGGCGCCAGTAGAAGCATCAATGGAAGCCACCTGGGCTACCGGAGTCGCGTTTGCGCTTTCAATGCTGTACGTAACATCCTCAATGCCCTTACCCGAAAGCGTCGGAGCACCGGTGAACGCAAGAGGAGTGGTCTTCTCATGAATGTTCACGGTCGCTGTGGTGGAACTGAAGGCTAATTTGCGAGCCTTCGGCTTGCCATCGTCAAGAACATAGAGCGCCGCCACATGCGTATCGCTAGCCGACGTGCTTACACTCCACCTACTATTGCTCGTGCTATAATAGAGATAGTAGTTGCTGACCTTGAGGGTAGGAGTCTCAGGGTTGTAAGTCCACTGATTATTCGACGCGGTACCGGACTTGGAACCAATCGACAAAGAGCTGCTGCTCAGTCGGAGATACTTCTCGCTATTGACCAGCTCACCGGAAGAAGACGCCGTCCAGATCTCACTGTTATCCGGATCATACATCATCGTGTCGTCAGTCACGGTTACAGCCGTAGCGGCGGCGGAGCCATTGTTGTTCTTCAGGACATATCCATTAGAGACAATCAGATACTGACCATCCGCTTCCAGCTCTTCAGCCTTGACATACTTCGGAGTCTTGCTGTTGGAAACAGTGAGCAAGTAGGAAGCAGAACCCGGCTTATAGGTCGCGTTGCCCGCAGCCCTGGCGGTAATCGTGGTGGTACCCTTCATGAGCGGGGTCACGGCACCCGTGGTGGCGTTCACCGTAGCAACGGCTGGATCGGAAGAAGAGTAGGTCACCTCCCCATGGGCGTTGGTATAGTCCAGATCAGGAACGGCCGTCTTCCAGGTGCTGGTGCCTAGATCATACTCGGCAGAAGATCCCACGAAGGAGAAGTTCTGCTTCTGACGGCCGTCATCCAGTTTGTAGAGGCAGATGTTGGCCGCATAGCTGCTGCTATTGGAGTTAATGCCGCTGAAATAATTGCTGCTGGACCAGTAGAGGTGATAGTTGGCGTCACCCGAACGGGCAATGGTGACAATACCGCTGCTGAAACTGATCGCAACCGTATGGCCGCTCGTCTTATCTTCGGCACCCAGGGCGGAGTCGCCGGAGGCGCCGGGATACAGATACTTGTTCGCAGACTCAATGAAGAGATAATAACCCTCTTCCAGCGTAATCAGGCATTCCTCCAAGTCAGAAGACTGGATCTCGCCATCGACAATCGTCACATCCAGCGCATTTGCCGTGCTCTTCGTGAAGTACGTGCCGCCAGAGTTGAGAATCGGCTTGAAAGCCTTGCTGGCCGTCTCATACACCAGAATATACTGGGCGCCCGCCTCCAGTTCGGAGGTGGAAGTCACCTTCGTGTATGTAGGGACGCTCGGGTCGCTGCTCGTGACGGTAACCGTGTAAGAAGCCTCACCGGGACGGTAAGTAGCGTTACCCGCAGCCTTGGCGGTAATCGTGGCGGTACCCTTCTTGATCGGGGTCACGGCGCCGGTGGAAGCATCCACCGTAGCCACAGTCGGATCACTGGACTCGTAGGTCACCGTTCCGCGAGCGTCATTCAGCGTCGGAACTTCCTTCGTCCACTTGCCGGTGTACAGGTCATACTCGGCAGAATCGGCGGAGAAGGACGGAGACTGCTTCTGACGGCCGTCATCCAGTTTGTAGAGGCAGATACCGGTGGAATACTGTCCGGAAACATCTGAATTGGCACTGAAGTAGTGGCTGGAAGTAGACCAGACGAGATAACGGGAATCGTACTTGATTTCCACAATACCTGCATTTGTGAAAGAAATCTCCAGTTTACTCGTAGCCGTCGCTTCAGCTCCCATAACGCCACCCGTATTACTTTGCTGGTGGGGATAGATATACTTATTGGCCTTGTCTGCTTTGAGGTAATAACCCGCTTCGAGGGTGAACTGGCAATCATCAAAATCAGAGGATTCAATAACGCCATTGGAAATCGTCACATCCAGGGCAGAGGTGGTTGCTTTCGCGAACTGCGTTCCGTCATCATTGAGCACCGGGTTGAACACCTTCGGATCACCGTCGCCGTCGGTATCGCCCTCCAGGCCTTCAAATACCAGCAGATACTGGGTGCCCACCTCAAGTTCAGCCGTGGAAGTCACCTTCGTGTAAGAAGTAACAGCCGGAGCAGCAGACTGCTTCTCTGCGGTGCTCAGGTCCAGGGTGAAATTCTTGAAGGTCTTCGCGGAGAGAGTCGTCGCTTTATTAATCTCCTTCGTGTAAACGTACTGGTCGGTCACAACCTCGATGCTGCTGATCGTAGCCTCACCGGGAATCGCGACAAAATAAGCGTAGAACGTACCGTCGGCCGGGACGTCCGCACCGTTGTCATAGACCAGGGAGAGAGGACCCTCCGTGCGGGTAAAGGATACCGTAGCCTTCTCAAAGTCGATAGCGGAGAGGGCGGCGCTGCCGGTCAGGCCGGCCGTGGTGCTGATGGTGACGGACTGCACCTTTTCCCCGTTGTCGGAGAAGTTTGAGATGGCCACGCGACCCATCGCCGCAGCACGGTCGAAATACAGGTCAACGACCGGCTCGTCATAATTGTGGGGGGTGTCAACCGTCTCGGCACCGTATCCCACCAGGAAGTCGGCATTGGGATCCTTGAGCGTCTCGGCATCCGGATGCTGCTCGGCAGGAATCACGAAAGCGAGGGTCTCGCCGGCCGCCTTCTGGGCGACCACGGCAGTGTAGCTGTAGGGAGCGACCCGGGCGGCAGAGCCTCCCGTGGACGTGTCGTCGTTAACACCGACGGCAATGGTCATGTTCTCCGGGAAATCAGCCTCGAACTTGGCCGTCTCCTTGTCGCTGCCCGTCGTAATTTTGAGCGTTTCTCCATAGACCGTAGCATTATTGGCGTCCGTCTCGAACAGATGGATGTTCGACTCATCCGTCTTGTTCCAATCCGGTGTAACGGTATTGCCCTCGATGGAAAGGCCGGTCCTGGTTTCCGCCTGGGAGGCGGAGAAGAGGACCTTATGTGTCCGGACCGGGATTTCTTCTTCCTGAAGCCGTTCGTTACAAGACACGAAAACGGGCGCTAACAGGGCCGAAGCCAGTAAATAGGATATATACTTTTTCATAACGTATCTTCTGTGTAATTATAACGACTCGCCTTCTTCGATGACAACCGGGGTGCCCGGGGTGTTGGGCACCTTGTCGATGACCGTCACCTCCACCGTCGCCGTGAGTTCCTCGGAACCGGCAGGGGTATATTTGGCCGTGATGGTTACGGTACCTTCCTTCTTACCGGTGACAACGCCGTCGGCAACGGTAGCGACCGTATCGTCGCTGCTGGTCCAGGACGTGGCGGTCACGTTCTGGTTGGAAGCGACACCGTTGGTCGTCGTGGTCAGGACCAGGGTGAGAGCCTGCTGCTTTTCAAGGGCGACCGTAGCGCTGGCCGGATCGATGGACAGGCTGTAGGTGACAACCTCGTTCACCTTCAGCGACGCAGAGACAGAAAGCTCTTCCTCAGAACCGGCCGGGGTGTACTTGGCCGTGATGGTCGCAGTACCGGTACCCGTTCCGGTGGCGGTACCGTTGGAGACGGTAGCAATCGCGGTGCTGCTGGAGGTCCAGGTGGCGCCGGTTACGGTCGCGGAGGAGGACACACCATTGGTCACCGTGGTCAGGGTCAGGGTAAAGGCCTGGGTTTCGCCGAAATTGATCTCGACCTGTTCCGGATCGATGGACAGGCTGTAGGAAATGTCATCCTTCACCTCCAGGGTGGCTTCGCCCGTGTATTCCACATCAGAACCAGCCGGCGTATATTTGGCCGTGATGGTCACCGTTCCGGAAGTAAGGCCGGAAGCGGTCCCATTCTCCATGGAGGCGACGCTGGTATTGCTGGAGGACCAGGTGACATCGGTCACGGTCTCCGAACTCGTCTGAACACCATCGGCCAGGGTAACGAACGCGGCGGAGAAAGCCTGCGTCTGGCCCACCTTGATCGTAGCGGTATTCGGCGTGATGGCCAGCTTCTTCGTAATCTTGGGCGCAACGGTAACGGCGCACTCGTCGGTCTTTTGGCCATACACCGTCGTGACGGTGATGACGGCATCGCCGGCACCCGTCGCGGTCACGACACCGTCTTCAACAGTAGCCACATCCGGATTGCTGCTGGACCATTTGACAGCACAAGCACCGGCCGGCGTAACGGTCGCAGTCAGCGTCGCCGTATCGCCCGTAGTGAGGGACAGTTCATGAATATCCAGATCAACCGCCTCAACCGCAACTTGCTGAAAGTCCGGTTTAATCGGTCCCACGGTCAAGACTTCGCGGCGGTTCACCCTCGTCGAATTCGTGTTGGTTTTCCCATACTGAGCCCCGTTGACATCCGTCACGGTGATGGAATAACCGTTAGACAGGACAACCGGCGGAATGACGAACCAGAAAGACACGGCGTCTTCCTTCGTGGCACCCAGGGCCACCGGCTCCGGGCACACCAGCGTAATCGACGTGGCATCCCCCTCGATCTCGCCCATTTCCGGCGTTCCATTGACCTCGGGGATCGTCACCTTCACCTTGCCGGCCAGCGTCTCGTCAAAATTGGCCGTCAGGGTGACGGACGCCACCGTGATTCCTTCTCCATACAGTTTCACATTCCGGTAACCGCACAGGTTCTTGAAATAGAAACGGATATCACCATGTTCATCTTCTTTCGCCCGGGCCACCATCGTATTGGCGCCCAAGCCGTACATATTCGGACGGTACGTCTGCACTTCAGGAAGTACGAGCGTCAGCACCTCGTCCTGATTGCACTTCGTCGAAGTCGAATACGGATACACGGCCAGATAGTCCGGGATGTCCGCCGCAACGCCCATATGGGAACCGGAAACATACTCCAGCGGACCGGCCGAATCACCGTCCTCGCCCGTGAAGATATACTGGTCATTGTAGGTCCTCTTCTCGAAAATCGAGATCAGGTCCCCTTCGTTCCAGAGCGTACGCAGCTGGCTGTCGGCATACATCCTGGTCGAGGATGCCTCTTCTTCCATCACGCCGAAGAAACGGGTCTGTTTCGGGGCGTCATTTCCGGCCGGCTCCTGTCTTGAACACGAGACCGCCGTGGCCAGGAGAATCCCGGCAATAAATAATGCTTTTCTCATATCTTGAAACGCTACAAGATTATAGATTGGTTGATCTTCTGCTAATCGTCCCATCCCGACTCGTTACCGCCGTCGATAATCGACTCGTTCTGACAAATGTCTTCGATAGCCAGTCCGACAATCCTCGATTTCGGACTCACATAGGGACGGAGATGGGTTGTACTTTCGCTATTCATACCATATTTGATTTGATGTTTGCTCATCATTCAACATCCTCCAGGATGATCGACTTGAACGTGTCAATGTCGGCCTGGGTGACGCCCACTTCGTTCACGAGATAGGTGGTGATCTTATCCTGAAGCGTTTCGCCAGTCCGCTTATTGAAGAAGTTCAAACCATCATTGAACAGACCCGAATTCCGCGTCCGGTCACCACTGGTGACGTTCCGGGCAAAACTGGTTAATTCGTAGTCAATGGAACACTCCTTCACAGAGCACCCGAGGAGACCTTCCACCAGCAGGCCCCAGAAACCGGTACGGTCCGAACCGATCGCGCAGTGGAAGTAGGAGGCTTTACCCGCCTTGGCCGCATCAAAGAAGCCCTTGATTGTTGTTTTGGCTTTACTCGTATTCGTCACATCATCGATATTGGCATTCATATTACCCAGGACATACACGACGGAATACTTACTCGCGAACGCGGAGGTTCCACCGGCGCGGAGGTCGATATCATAGCCGACGTTCATGTAATTCGCCAGGAGACCCTGCTCAGAATCATTGGGGCTGACATAATTGCTGATGGCCTGATCCTTTGTCCCGTCAAGGTTCGTACCACGGAAGATCATACCATACTTGATCCGTTTCTTTCCGTCCGCCGTAATCATGCCACCCAGATCGCGGCAGTTGTTCGCGTTGTTCATATTAGCCTTGTCGCTCACCTTCATCATCCGGCGGCGGCCTTCGGTGGTGAAGGCGCCCTTGAGGAGAGCTCCGCTGTTATCTTCCACCGTGCAATAATAGGTCTTGCCGGGAACCAGGTTATACACCTTATCGGAGGTACTGCCGCTCGTTGCCGTCTGGGTCCAAACCACTTCTTGCATGTCCTTGTCGGCGAAGATGGTGATCGTAGCCGTTCCGGAGCTGGCCGCACCCCAGTTGATGGTGACCGGTTTCGGGACATCCAGCCGGTTGGTGCTGGAAGCACCGGAGGAATAACTGGAAACAATCGTGGTACTCGTGTTGCTATCCGTGTACTGACTGTACGCCTGGTCCAGATACTGATTTACCTTATCGTTCTCCAGATTGAACGTACCCAGATCCACGAAGTCGCCGGAAATCTTCTCGCTGACGTACAGGGTGAAGGACGCGGTGGCGCTCCGGTAGCCGTTTTCTTCCTTGGCCGTCGCGACAATGCGGGCGTTGCCGGTTTTCTTGAGGGTAACCGTCGTACCGGTGATGGTGGCAACGCTCGTGTTTTCGGAGGTGTAAGTTACCGTCGTATGAGCACCGGTCACCAGCTGCGGAAGCTGATAGCTCTGGTTCAGGGCATGGTCGCCGCCTTCGCCCACCGTCCAGCGGACGGAGGCCTTGTCAAAGGTGAGCGTCTGCTTCGTGAGCGGCTTGGTGGTGCTGTACAGGGCAGCCTCACGGGAACTGGTACCAGTGGTGTTACTGATGGAGAACCCGTTGCTGCTGCTATAATAGAGGGAATAGTCTCCCGACTTGAGGCTGTTGTTGTCGGCATCGTAGGTCCACTCATTGTTCGAAGCCGTGCTGGACTTATCACCGATGGAAAGGGAAGAAGAGGATCCCCAGCCCCAGTTGCCGCCCCAGCTGCCGGAACCGGAAGAAGAAGAAGACCTTCTGAGATACTGGCTGTTATTGGTCAGCTCACTGCCCGTCGTTGCCGTCCAGAGGAGAGTCGCGGGAGCATTCATCAGAATAATCTCGTTGGAAACCTCAACGGCCACCGCGGCGACGCTGCCGCTGTTGTTCTGGAGGGCATAGCCGTTGGACACGATCATATACTGGGTGCCGGCAATCATCTCGTCGGCCTTGTACCAGGTCTGGACGGTGCTGCTCTGGGAAACGACGGTGTAATGGGCAGAACCGGCCTTGAAGTAATCATTGGCTTCGGCCGTTGCAGTAATGACGGCCTGGCCGGGCGCGTGGACGGTCACGTTACCATTCTGGTCAACCGTAGCGACTCCCGTGTTGTCGGATTTCCAGGTAACCACGTCAGACAGGACGCCCTTCAGCGCAGGCTTATTGGTCAGGAGGCCTTCACCCTTCGCATCCCAGTCATAAACGACTTCGCCAGCCGGATCGAAGTAAGGATGCTGCGCTTCCTTGGCGGAACCGCCCAGCAGGTACAGGTGGAGCTTCTGGCCCGTGTTCGACTCCTCATAGTAGAAGCCGTTCGCGCTGGAGTAGGCAAGGAGATACTTGTTGCCGGAAGAATTCGAGATGGCGCTCATGATCTGGACGCCGTCGCTCTCCTGCACGAACGTATGATAGTACTTATAAGTCGAACCCTGGATCTCCACTTCGTTGGTGTCCTGGATCTGGAGTGCCGCATCGACTTCACCGCCGCGGGAGGAGTAGAAGATATACTGTCCCTCGGAATTCTTCACATTGTAGGCATAGTGCTGAGAGTCATTGACATGCTTCTCTCCGGTGTTCTCGATGGTCACCGCGAAGACGGTGAGGTCAAGGCCAGCCTGGGGCTGGACAACCCCGTCTACAACGCTCACGGGAACGGCGTAATTGCTGGACTTATACTCCGCAAACGGAGCGAAGGCCATGCTGGATTCGCCGTTTTCATACACGAGCAGATAGTCGCCGTCCTCCGGCTCTGCGCCCGTCTCCAGCTCCACCTCGCCGGCTACGCCGGAACTCTGGCTCTGGGCATGCTCGGCGTCCAGGGTCGAGTTGACGGTTTTGAAATTGCCGGAAGTGAATGAGGCGCCATTCTGCAAGGTGAAGGTGTTGAGGTAAGTAGTCGTTTTTCCGGAAGCATCCTCGGCAATCACCTTGACTTCCAGAATCCCGCCGGCAGGCACGTCAAAGGCGGCGAAAGCAGCATAGAAGGCGGCGGAACTCCCCACGGCAATCGCCTCACCATCTGTAACATACAGAGTCACGGACTTGGAAGCCCCCGCCTCAGCCGTGAAAGCGACGGTTTCTGAAGTCAGGTCTACCTGGAAGGGGCCGGCAATGGCGGTGGGAGCCGTGAAGACGATCTCCTTCACAACCAGGGAACCCGTGGTGCTGTTTTTGAATTTCAACTCCGCGCCGGACAGAAGGTTTCTCATGGACATACCCAGACTGGCAGAACGGGAAACACCCTTCTGAATACCATACAGAGGGAACCCTTCTCCGCAGAAATGTTTCTTGTTATCGTTTCCGGTTTCAGTCTGCCGGACTGGGAAGGTCAGATGGATCTGATCGGCCGCAACATTCTCCTGGACATACGGATAAACGGCGTACCAGTCATTCGTCGCGGATAACCGACTGACGGATCCCTGGAACATGTTTCCGCTCTGGAAATCGAAACGGGAAGCCCAGAAAGACTGGCCCCCGGCCGACGTGTGGATCACGGAGAGGGCATCACCGTCTGACCAGAGAGTGCTGTTGCCTTCATTGGTCGTTCTGGTTTCTCCCTGGTTGACCTGAAGGGTCATCAACACGGAATCCTCCTGATCATCATACTGGTTGGATTCCACATTACAGGAAACAAGAAGAAGACCCGCTGCCGCACCGGACAGCAGGACACGAGGCAAGAGACCTAAAAAACGTTTGGTTTTCATGTGAATGGGGAATGATAGGATTATTAAGTATTTCTAGTATGCTATGTGGGGGAAAAGGGGAGCTATCCGATCTCATCGGGGTCATGCCCCCAATCAATCGTGGAGAAACCCGTCTGCACGGTTTCTTTCGCCGTTTCCAGAAAAATCAAACGGCAACCAGGAGCGGTGTATTGTTTTCGTGTTTCTCCTAATTTATTCATTTTCATAGGTTTACGACATCTCCCCGTAATATATTAGTGTATATTAAAGAGGTTAGGCCATATTTTCCAAGTGACAAAAATATTTTTTTTTTCGGATAAAACAAAGAAAAACCCTAAAAATGTCGTTTTTCAGTCAAACAGGATAAAAAATGCCCAGCCATGACTGCTGGCTGGGCATTGTAAAGAATTCCCAAAAAGTCCTATTCTACAGATTCCGGAGAAGATTCGTCAAAGAAACCTTCTTATCGATCATCGCACGGAGGTCTTCGATCTTCACGCGCTCCTGGGTCATCGTGTCGCGGTCACGGACGGTGACACAGCCATCTTCCAGCGTTTCGTGGTCAACGGTCACGCAGAACGGGGTGCCGATGGCATCCTGGCGGCGGTACCGCTTGCCGATGGAATCCTTCTCGTCGTACTGGTACGAAAAATCATATTTCAGTTCATCGACCACCTTCTGCGCCACCTCGGGCAGACCGTCCTTCTTCACAAGCGGCATCACGGCCACCTTGATCGGGGCAAGCGGAGCGGGAATCTTCATCACGACGCGTTCTTCGCCGTTTTCGAGCTTCTCGACGGTGTAGGAATGGGCCATCACGGCGAGGCACATGCGGTCCACGCCGATGGAGGTTTCGATCACATACGGGGTGTAGGAGACGTTCTCCTCGGGGTCGAAGTACTCGATCTTCTTGCCGGAGAACTTCTGGTGGTTCCCCAGGTCGAAGTTCGTGCGGCTGTGGATGCCTTCCAGTTCCTTGAAGCCGAACGGGAAGTTGAACTCGATGTCCGTGGCGGCGTTGGCGTAGTGGGCGAGTTTCTCGTGGTCGTGGAAGCGGTAGTTCTCCGCGCCCATCCCGAGGTTCACGTGCCACTTCATGCGGGTTTCCTTCCACTTCTTGAACCAGTCAAGTTCGGTGCCGGGCTTGATGAAGAACTGCATCTCCATCTGCTCGAACTCGCGCATGCGGAAGATGAACTGGCGGGCAACGATCTCGTTGCGGAAGGCCTTGCCGATCTGGGCGATACCGAACGGAATCTTCATACGGCCGGTCTTCTGGACATTCAGGTAGTTCACGAAGATGCCCTGGGCGGTCTCCGGACGCAGGTAGATGAGGTTCGCGCCGTCGGCGGTGGAGCCCATGGAGGTGGAGAACATCAGGTTGAACTGGCGCACGTCGGTCCAGTTGCAGGTGCCGCTGATGGGGCAGACGATATTGTTGTCAATGATGATCTGGCGGTACTCGGCGAAGTCATTGGCCTTCTCGGCGGCCACATAACGGTTGTGGACCTCGTCCCACTTGGCCTGCTCGCGCAGCACGTTGGGGTTCGTGGCGCGGAACTGGGCCTCGTCGAAACTTTCGCCGAAGCGCTTCTTGCCCTTGGCCACCTCCTTGTTGATCTTCTCCTCGATCTTCCCGAGGAAGTCCTCGATCAGGACGTCGGCGCGATAGCGCTTCTTGGAGTCCTTGTTGTCGATGAGCGGGTCGTTGAAGGCGCCCACGTGGCCGGAAGCCTCCCAGATGCGGGGATGCATGAAAATGGCCGAGTCGATGCCCACGATGTTCTCGTTCAGGCGGGTCATCGCCTCCCACCAGTAGTTCTTGATGTTGTTCTTGAGCTGGACACCCATCTGGCCATAGTCGTACACGGCGGCGAGGCCGTCATAGATCTCGCTGGAGGGGAAAATGAAGCCGTACTCCTTGCAGTGGGCTACCAGCACTTTGAAAAGTTCATCTTGTGTCATATTCTGATATTTTTAGATTTCTCCACTCACTTCGTTCGGTCGAAATGACAAGGTCAGACTGTTCGATCAAAATGACAAGGTCAGACTGTTCGGTCAAAATGACAAGGTCAAAAATCCGGTCGAAATGACAAGGTTGCAAAATTACGCAAAATATTCGGGAAACGCGGCTTTCAGCGAGGGTTTTGCGATTTCGGAGAGGGGAATCTTCACAAAATCGCGCTCGGCGATGCGGGGGTGGGGGACCGTCAGGTCGTCCGTATCGATGCGCTCGTTCCCGTAAAAGAGGATGTCAATGTCCATGGTGCGGTTGTGGTAGATGCGCCGGCCATCGGCATCGTACTCCGGGGCGTCCCGGCGACCCAACGTCCGCTCGATTTCCTTGCACAGGGCCAGGATCTCGTGCCCCTGTTCTTCTGGGGTCCCCTTTCGGAAAATCCGATATAAAACGCAGGCATTCAGGAATTTATCGCCCTTGAAACCCCAGGCTTTCGTCTCAATGATCCGCGACAGCGCCGTGTAATGGCACCCTAAACCCTTGTCCAGCAGGTCCAGCGCCTGCATCAGGTTTTGCAGGCGGTTTCCCTGGTTGGAACCGAGGCCCAGATACACGCTCACAAACGCCATGGCTCAGCTCAGTTTCCCGTATTCGTCCTCCTCGTAGTCCAGGCCCAGGTCCACGCGGGCCTCCTCGGACAGCATGCTGCGGTCCCAGACCGGTTCGAAGGTGAGTTCAATCGCGCAGCCCGTCACCCCGGGCACCTGCTTCACGCTTTCCTCCACCTCGTGCAGGACCTCGTCCGCCATCGGGCAGTTCGGGGCCGTGAAGGTCATCAGGATGGACACCTTCCGTTCCTTGTCGATGTTCAGCTCGTAGATGAGCCCCAGGTCGTAGATGTTCACCGGGATTTCCGGGTCGTACACCTGCTTCAGCGCCAGGATCACATCGGCATACAGCGGCTGCAGCGCCGCGACGTCCTCCGCGGTGAGGACCTCGGGAGATTCCTTCGCTTCGCTCGGAATGACAGAGGGTGCACTCGGAATGACAGAGGGTGCACTCGGAATGACGTCCCCGTCATGGCCGACCTGATCGGCCATCTCACCGGCAGCGCGCTTGATGGTGTCAATCATGGACACCAGGCCGTTGGCGCGGGTAGGGGAGAGGTTCTCGCGGAGGCCGATCTGATCGACGAAGGAGAAATCGTCGCCGGCAATCTCGGCCGGGGTACGGCCGGAATAAACGCTGATCAGCAGGGAAATGATGCCCTTCGTGATGATGGCGTCGCTGTCGGCCCGGAAATACAACTTCCCGTCCTTGAGCTCATAGTCCAGCCACACGCGCGACTGGCAGCCCTTGATGAGTTTCTCCTCGGTCTTCTCCGATTCCGGATAGGCCTCCAGGGCCTTTCCCAGCTCGATCAGGTACTCGTACTTGTCCAGCCACTCGTCGTACATCGAGAACTCCTCGATGACCGCTTGTTTCTTTTCTTCTAATGTCATATTTCCTTTTCTAGATTCCTTCGCTTCGCTCGGAATGACAGAGGGACTGGTTCTATCATTTGGACTATTTTGTCATTCCGAGGAGGCCTCGGCCGACGAAGGAATCTCAAATCAACATGTTAATCGCCTTATTCAAACCCGTCACAAAGTACTTCGCCTCCTCTATAGTATTATAAGGTGCAAAGGAGGCGCGGAGCATGCCCGTCACGCCGAAACGGTCCATCAGGGGCTCGGCGCACATCTGGCCGGAGCGGACGGCAATGCCCATCTTGTCCAGAATGAGGGCCAGGTCCTCGTGGTGCGCCCCTTCCACCGTGAAGGAGAAGAGGGGAATCTTCGTCTCTGTTCCACGCGGAACTCCGAAGAGGTGAATCCGGGGGTCCTGGGTGAGCGCCTCTAACAGATACTCCGTGATATTTTTCTGATTCTCAACCGTTTCCGGATCTTCCTTGAAAGAATTCGCCAACACGAGGGCCTCCTGGAGGGCCGGCACTGCATTGAAATTCTGGGTTCCCGCCTCGAATTTGCCGGGGACCGGCGCGAAGGTCGTGCCGGAGAACCGGACGGTGTCAATCATCTCGCCCCCGCCCATATACGGCGGCATCGCCTCCAGCCACTTCTTCTTCCCGTACAGGACGCCGGTTCCGGTGGGGCCATAGACCTTGTGCCCGGAGAAGGCGTAGAAGTCGCAGTCCATCTCCCGGACGTCGATTTTCTCGTGAACACTGCCCTGTGCGCCGTCCACCAGCACCGGAATGCCGTGACTGTGCGCAATCCGGACGATTTCCTGAACCGGGTTAACAAGGCCTAACACATTGGAAATGTGAGAGATAGCTATAATCTTCGTGCGCTGAGAAATCAATTTTTCCAGGGTGTCGACCTGCAGGGCACCGAATTCGTCAATCTCAAGGACTTTCAGCGAGGCTTTTTTGCGCTGGCAAAGCAACTGCCAGGGGACGATGTTGGAGTGGTGCTCGGTAACGGAGACGATGATCTCATCCCCTTCGCCGACGAAGGCCTCGCCGAAACAGGAGGCGACGAGGTTGATGGACATCGTGGTCCCGGAGGTGAAGACAATCTCGTCCCGGCTGCCGGCGCCCAGGAAATCCCGCACGATCTCCCGCGTGTTCTCATACTCCTCCGTGGCCTCGACGGCCAGCCGGTGCACGGCGCGGTGGATATTGGCATTGGCCTCCGCGGAGAGCCGCTGCTGTTTCTCCAGCACCGAAAGCGGCCGCTGCGCGGTCGCCGCATTGTCCAGGTACACCAGCGGCCGACCGTAAACCGGCCGGTCCAGCGCCGGGAACTGACTTCTGATTTCCTGTACCGTCATACCTCTTTGATAAGTCTGCAAATTTACATATTTTTGCGTTATGATAGAGTACATTAAAGGACAAATCATCGAACTGACTCCGGCAGAGCTCATCCTGGAAACCGGCGGCATCGGCTACAGCATCCTCATTTCCCTCCAGACTTATGAGGCCCTTCAGGGGAAATCCCAGGCCATTGCCTTCATCCACCACTACCTCCGGGAGGACGAAGAGCTCTTCTACGGTTTCGCCACCAAGGACGAGCGCGAGCTCTTCCGCCTGCTGATCGGCGTCTCCGGCATCGGTGTCAATTCAGCCCGCATGATGCTCTCATCCCTAACCTCCGACGAAATCCGGAATGCGATCCTGTCGGAGGACGTCAACAAGATCAAGAGCGTGAAGGGCATCGGTCTCAAGAGTGCCCAGCGCCTTGTCCTCGAACTCAAGGACAAGATTGTCAAGGGCGCCGGCTCCGATACCGGCACCATCTTCAAGGTGGACACGAGCCCCCTCGTCGACGAAGCCACCACCGCCCTCGTCATGCTCGGCTTTTCCAAAGCCAACATCAACAAAGTCATGCCCGCCATCCTCAAAGAAAACCCCACCGCCCGGGTCGAGGATCTCATCAAGGCTGCCCTCAAGAGACTGTAACATTCCGATTGAGATAGAAAATAGAACAGGTTCCGTCCTCATGAAAAAATCGGCCGGACCCTGTTCTATTTTCTACATGCGCCAAATCACGTATTACTCCTATAGGGAGGGATAGGGTACAATAACCGTCATTCCCGGCTTGACCGGGAATCTCATTCTTCGTACTACTTAGAGATGGCCGATCGGGGTCGGCCATGACGACAGAATGAACGTACCTGGCGAAGTGCTTTTCTGTCATTTCGAGCGGAGCCCGAAGGGCGTAGTCGAGAAATCTATTGTTCCACGTGGAACAAAAAGGCCGCGATTAGCGGCCAAAGAAGACGAGAAGGACTGAAATATCTGCGGGGGAGATGCCTGAAATGCGGGAGGCTTGCGCAATAGTTGTGGGCTGGTAGCGCTTGAGTTTCTGGCGACATTCGATGGAGAGCGATTGCACACGATCGAAGTCAAAGTCCTCGGGAATCTTGATGTATTCCAGGCGGGCATTCTTTTCAGCCTGCTGTTTCTCGCGCTCAATATAGCCGGCATACTTGATACCAATCTCCACGGATTCGATAACTTCGGGCGGGAATGTTCCATGTGGAACAATTTTAAGAAGTTCTGCCAGGGAAAGCTCAGGACGTGAAACCAACTCATTCAGATGCCGGGATTCTGCCAGGGGAGCGGAACCAACGGAAGTCAAATAATCATTGACAACATCGGCACGAACCTTCTTTTCATCGCAGTAATTCAGTAATTGAGCGACCTGATCCTTCTTCTCACAAACCGCGCGGTAGCGCTCTTCCGAAGCCAAACCCATCTGATACGATAGTTCTGTCAGGCGGAAATCCGCATTATCCTGACGGAGGAGAATACGGTATTCAGCGCGGGAAGTGAACATGCGGTAAGGCTCATCGACTCCCTTATTGATGAGGTCGTCGATCAAGACGCCGATATATGCCTGGTCACGGCGTAGGACAAAAGGTGCCTCATCGTGTATCTTTCGATGAGCATTGATACCAGCCATCAGACCCTGCGCGGCGGCTTCCTCATAGCCAGTGGTACCATTGACCTGACCGGCGAGGAAGAGGTTCTCGACAACCCGGGATTCCAGCGAATAATGCAGGTACTGCGGATCGAAATAGTCGTACTCGACCGCATAGGCAGGTTTGAAGACGACCACGTTCTCCAGACCCGGAATTGCATGAAGCGCTTTCAACTGGACATCCAGGGGCAGGGAAGAGGAGAAGCCCTGGAGGTAATACTCGGGATTGTTGCGACCTTCAGGCTCCAGGAAAAGCTGATGAGAATCCTTGTCGGCGAAGGTGCGGAGCTTGTCCTCAATGCTCGGGCAGTAGCGCGGACCTCGGCCATGGATCAATCCCGTGAAGAGGGGAGAGCGGTCGAAGCCGGAGCGGAGGATGTCGTGGACCTCCTCGTTCGTGTGGAGGATGTAGCAGTCCATCTGGGGCTGAGGACCCGGGGTAGATTCCTTCGCTTCGCTCGGAATGACAGAGGGAGACGGAATGACAGAAGGAGACTGAATGGCAGAGGGACGGTTGAGGAAGGAGAAGCGGGCGGGGTCGGGGTCGCCGACCTGGACCGGGAGACGGGAGAGGTCGAGCGAGCGGACGTCGATGCGCGGGGGAGTACCGGTCTTCATCCGGTCCGTTGGGATGCCTAGGGCGGAGAGCTGGTCGGACACGTGATAGGCCGACTGCTCGCCGATGCGGCCTCCCTCGAAGGAGTGCGGCCCGATGAACATCCGGCCGTTCAGGAAGGTCCCGGCGGTCAAAACAACCGCGCGAGAATGGAAAATTGCCCCGGTAACCGTACGGACGCCCGTCAAAACGCCATTCTCAAAGAGAAGATTTTCAACAAAATCCGCGTAAATACTTAATTTAGAGCAACTTAACAACACTTCGCGCCATTTCAACGAAAAGGCGAGTTTGTCGCATTGTGCACGTGGACTCCACATCGCCGGCCCCTTGGACCGGTTGAGCATCCGGAACTGGAGGGTAGCGGCGTCCGTCACGACGCCGGTCCATCCGCCGAGCGCATCGATCTCCCGGACGATCTGTCCTTTGGCAATTCCGCCCACGGCGGGGTTGCAGGACATCTTCGCCAGACCGTTCAGGTCGGGCGTCACCAGCAGGACGGAGGAGCCGAGGGTGGCCGCAGCCATCGCCGCCTCGCACCCCGCATGTCCGCCCCCGACGACGATGATATCATACCGGCCCGTCATACCAGCTCCCGCAGCGAAAGATAATAGTTCTCCTTGGCACGCATTTCAGCGATGTCCTCCTCCGTATGGTCGTCGTACCCGATCAGGTGCAGGACGCCATGGACAATGACCCGGTTGAGTTCATCGGCAAACTCGGTCCCATAGAAGGCGGCATTCTCCCGGACGGAATCGACGCTGATGAACAGGTCGCCGCTCAGACGGTCACCCTCGCAGTAATCGAAGGTGATGATGTCGGTGAAGTAATCGTGCTGGAGATACTTCATGTTCACGTCCAGGATGTAATTGTCCGAACAGAAGATGATGGAAATATCCCCCAGCCGGCGGATTTCGCTCTCGGCCACGAGTTTAAGCCAGCGCGAAGTCAGCCGCTTTTCCTTGAAGGCAAAACCGGTGTCCTCGGTAAAGTAGGAAACCATAAGCTACTCGAACTCGAAAATGGAGATGAAGCCGGTCAGTTCCAGCACGTCGCGGATGACGTCATTGACATTCTTCAGCACGACGCGGGAACCGACGCCCTTGGCCTGCTTGAGGATGCTGAGGAAAATCCGGAGACCGCTGGAAGCAATATAATCAAGGTTGGTGCAGTCGATCACGATTTCCTTCCCCTCGCAGCTCAGCAGGGGCTGGAGAGCCTTTTCGGCTTCCTGGGCGGCCGCGGTGTCCAGCTCGCCGGACAGGGAGGCAACAATCTTACCGTCAATTTCCTGAATGGTAGTGGTCATGATATGGTTTTGGTTAAGGTTAATACATTTTGCCCGTTTCTACGAGAATAGGAAATGGAGTCCATCAATTTGCGGGCCAGAAGGACGCCCAGACCGCCGATCGGGCGGGTCTCCGCATCCAACGTCGTATCGGCTTCCATAACCGAGGTCGGATCGAAAGGAATCCCCGCATCCGTTACCGTGAAGCGTACCTCGTGGTAATTGCTGTCTGCCTGGATGGAAACCGTTCCGGCTTCCTGATCCGGGAAAGCATAATTGATGACATTGACAACGACCTCTTCCAAGGCCAGGCGCAAGCCGGAGGCCGTTTTGGGGTCCACCGGCAACTTCGCACAGAAGCCCTTGACGAAGGCGCTGAGCCGGGCCACCTCAGAAAGGTCATTGGAAAGTTCAATCTGCTCCCGCAGGATATGGCCGGGATCGAACCTGACCACAAGCATGGTCAGGTCGTCGCTCTGCGGTGCTTCTCCGGCGAAGCGATGGGCCGCCTCACTCAGGGAAGAAACCACGTCCTGCGGAGACGCACCGGTCGTGCAGCCGCGAAGCACCTCCAGTACGGCGCCACGACCAAAAGCCTTTCGTTCGATGTTTTTCGCCTCCGTCAATCCGTCCGTGTACATGAAAAGGGTCGTGCCAGGCGCAAAGGTCAATGTCTGTTCCTCGAAATGCGTATCCGGGAAAACGCCGAGCGGCAAGTTGGACTTGGCTTGCAGCAGGGCAATCTCGTCCGAGACCAGGAACGGTTTGTCGTGGCCGGCGTTCGCAAAGCGCATCTCCCCGGAATACAGGTCCAGACTGCCCATGAAGAAGGTCGCGAACATATTGCTGTCATTGCCCCGGCAGAGTTCTTCATTCAGGATCCGGAGGACGTGCGAAGGGTTGTCTTCCTTTTGGGCAACCATCCGGAACAGGGAACGGATCATCGACATCAACATCGCCGCAGGGACGCCCTTGCCACTGACGTCTCCGATACAGAAAAAGACCTTTCCGTCCCGGATAAAATAATCGAAAACGTCGCCGCCCACTTCCCTCGCTGACTCGACAGATCCATATATGAAGGGCGGGAATGTCTTGGGGAGCATCTCCTGCTGGATATTCCGGGCAACGGAAAGCTCGCCGCTGAGGCGGGCCTGCTCTTCCGAAGCCTCCCGCAGTTTCCGCGCACTCCGCGCATACCGGTTGGTCATAAAGGCCAGGATGGCGAGGGCAAGCAGGATGAATATCATCTGCTGCCGCCGCATCCGGCGCATGCGGGTAAAGGCTTCATCGACCTTGTATACCTGGACCAACTGCCAATAAGGATCCCGGTCCATTTTGGTCTTCCGGATGGCCAGGCCGGGGATGGCCGAAGCGGGAAGCGTCCCGTTTAGGATGTCCACCGTCTTGGAAACCAGCTCCGGAGAGAACCGTCTCTTGGAGGGTCCGGTAACCAGAGAACCCTCTTCCGTCAGCAACATGGAAAAGCTGGAAGGAAAGGGCTGATGGGCATTCAGGGTATCCCCAAGCCAGGTAAGGTCGATGTCCAGTCCGCACACGGCCGCAAGGCGGCCTCCGTAGTCCCGGACCGGATAGGAATACGTGGCGTAATTCAATGAATCAGGCCCATAGGAATAAGGGTCCGTCCAGGAAGGCTTCAACGAATCCAGCACGAACGTAAACTCCTGATTCCTCGTATAATCGTGATTCGGACCGGCAATCTGCTGAACCGTGATTTTGCCCTTCTCCTTGACGGCATAAGGCTCGAACAGACGACCGACGGAAGGATAATAGTGCGGAACAAAAGCCAGGCATCCCCCCACGACATACGGATTGTCATCGATCAGCCGCACCATGGAAGCGAAAATGGAATCCGGCCGGCTGAGACACCGCTGCACGTCCCACAGGTTTTCCTTCATCGTCACCTCCGTCAGCTCCAGCAAATGCTCAATCCGCTGCATCATCGCCCCCATCACCACCTCGGAACGAATCTCCATCTCCTCCTGCATCAGTTTCCGCACATGCTCATACTGTACGATGGAGATGATCTCCACCAGAACGGCAGCGATGAACACGAGCCCCACCCGGGACAACCAGCTTTTCTTCAAGGGATCCATATCGCTAAAAATGGATTCGTAAAGATACATAATTCGGATGAAAAACCTAAATGTACGGGTGGACTTGTCTTTCAATTTTTTATAAATTTGCAACTTCTTCTGTGCAAGGATTGCACGGCAAACGGATTAATTGTAAGCATGGCTGAATTCAAGACCAACAAGGCCGTATTCGTGGGGGTTATCCTGGAGAAAGGCGGCGAACGCAAAGTGCAGGAATACCTGGAAGAACTCCGCTTCCTGGCAGAGACCGCCGGCGCCATCGGCGACAAGATGTTCACCCAGCGGATGGACCGGCCGGACAAGGCCACCTACATCGGCCCGGGAAAACTGGAGGAAATCAAGGAATACTGCAAGGAGAACGAGATCGAGTACGTCATCTTCGACGACGAACTCACGGGTATGCAGCAGCGCAACATCGAAAAGGTGATCGAGTGCAGCGACGTCATCGACCGGACCAGCCTCATCCTGGAAATCTTCGCCCAGCGGGCCAAGACCTCCTATGCCAAGATGCAGGTGGAACTGGCTCATTATCAATATATGCTGCCGCGCCTGGCCGGTATGTGGACGCACCTGGAACGGCAGCGGGGCGGTATGGGCACCCGCGGCGGTATGGGTGAAACCCAGATCGAAGTGGACCGCCGGATCGTCAAGCAGCGGATTTCCAAACTGAAGGAGGACCTCAAGAAGGTGGACCGCCAGATGGCCACCCAGCGGGGCAACCGCGGGTCGCTGGTGCGCCTCGCCCTCGTCGGCTACACCAACGTCGGCAAGAGCACCCTGATGAACCTGCTCGCCAAATCCGATGTCTTCGCGGAGAACAAACTCTTCGCGACCCTGGACACGACTGTCCGCAAGGTCGTCATCGAGAACTGCCCGTTCCTGCTGTCCGACACCGTCGGCTTCATCCGGAAACTCCCCACCCAGCTCGTGGAAGCCTTCAAGAGCACCCTGGACGAGGTCCGGGAGGCCGATATCCTTGTCCATGTGGTGGACATCTCCCA